>Ga0209702_10000513_pt1 | contig 81505 bp, 72 predicted proteins | sample FRY01_FD_187210 | JGI IMG/M metagenome (GOLD analysis project Ga0209702, IMG submission 187210) | Freshwater microbial communities from Lake Fryxell liftoff mats and glacier meltwater in Antarctica - FRY-01 (SPAdes) (version 2) | ecosystem: Environmental > Aquatic > Freshwater > Ice > Glacier...
TTGGGCAAATGATGTAGTTGTGAAAATTGCAATAGTAAAAAGGGAGAGGTAAATGTTTTTCATGGAGAAAAAATATTTATCGTTGTTAATTGAGCCAAAATTAGGAAATATCCCGAAGCATTCGTTGCATTTCCTATTAAATTAACGGCAATTTACTGACAATTATTATAGCGAACCTTGTTGAAAAAAATAAATTATTGCCCTGCGTTTTGGGGATAGGATTAAATCGATAAACAATCATCTGTTAAAAAAAGCTATCCCTATTTGTACTTGTGTATTCATGAAGGGCTTTACCTTTAGATGGATGAAAAATGCAAAGAGAATAGCAACGAAAGTGTATCCGTATGTTCGGAACAAGTTCATTTTTACGTCTTTAATATTCTTGGTTTGGATGACCTTCTTCGATGAGAACAGCTTCATTTCCAACATCAAGAACCAGATTAAGTTATCTGAGCTTGAAGCAGAAAAAGCGCATTACACGCAAGAAATCACTGAAAGTACCGCTGACTTAAAACTCCTTCAGAACGATAAAGAGCTTCTTGAGAAATTCGCCAGGGAGCGTTATCTGATGAAGAAAGATGACGAAGATATTTTCGTCTTTGCAGTGGAGGACTAGATTCCTCGCAGACCGTCTGATAGAAAGGGCATTATCCTTTCGAAACGTTATGCAATCCGTACATTTCCACCATGGAATTACTGAAACAACTTTGTGCCACCCGTGCCGTGAGCGGTGATGAACGTGCCATGACGGATTTCGTTCTGAATTATATTGGCGAAACAGAGAAAAATTGGAAAGTCAAACCAAAGGTTATCCACGGAGATGAATTCCACGAAAACATCATTTTGGTTTTTGGGAAGAATCCTCGCACAGCCATTTTCGCACACTTAGACAGTATCGGTTTTACGGTACGTTATGGAAAGCAGTTGGTTAAGGTTGGTGGGCCCGTTATTGAGAACAACATCAAACTAGTGGGGTCTGACTCTCAGGGAGAGATTGAGTGCAAACTGAAAGTGAGCAAGAAGAATCAAAGCTTTGGTTACAAGTTTAACCGAGAAATTGACCGAGGAACGAATCTCACATTCAAACCTGTTTTCAGAGAAACGAAAAACCATGTACAATGCTGCTACATGGATAACCGCTTGGGTATCTGGAATGCGTTGAAAGTGGCTGAAACACTTGAAGAAGGCATCATTGTTTTCAGCACACGTGAAGAGCATGGTGGTGGAGCGGTGTCTTACATAGGTAAGTACATTCAAGAGAAATATGGCGTTAGACAAGCACTCATTTCAGACATCACTTGGGTTACAGAAGGTGTTCAGCACGGAAAAGGTGTTGCCATATCCATGCGTGACCGCGGACTGCCGCGTAGAGTTTACTTGGAACGCATCATCAACATAGCTAAGGAAACGGATATTCCTTTTCAGTTAGAAGTAGAAGGTTCGGGTGGAAGCGATGGACTGGAACTCCAATCTTCACCTTACCCGTGGGAATGGGTTTTTGTTGGAGCTCCTGAGGATAATGTGCATTCTCCAGATGAAATCGTGCATAAAGACGATATCAAAGCGATGACAGATTTGTATGAAGTTTTGATGGAGAAGCTTTAATACTTCAAATACTTTTTCGCAGCATCAACAATCATTTGCGGAGCCCGCTGTGGCTTCATGGTTTTGCTGTCTACAAAAACCAGCTCTGTAAGAGCGGTGTTAAGCATTTCCCCTTTTGAATTCCACGTTTCATATTCAAAGGTAATCCGCGAACGAGGAACTTCTCTTATCCGAGTCAAAATGGTTAGCACTTCATCATAGAATGCTGGCTTTTTGTACTTATTCTCATAGCGAATTACAGGCATCATAATACCGTCTGCTTCCAATTCGGCATAATTGATTCCCAATTCACGCATCGCCTCTACTCTGCCCACTTCAAAATACGTAGCGTAATTACCATAATAGACATATCCCATTCTGTCAACCTCAGAATATCGGGTTCTAACCGTTGTTTTGTGTTCAAACATGTGCTAAAATTAGTGAATGGCGGCCAGTGAATATCGAACAGTAAATGACTGTCCTTGTTCAAAGACTAAATGATTTCTGAATTAGACTCAAATAAATCCTTACAGAATCTTGAGGAATTACGATTGCTTCATTTACATGTCTACGGTAAATGTTTCGAATTTCGTGATTTAGGATTTTATGCTTTTCACTTATGGTTGCTTAAACTTGCGCCATGCGTTGCTTATGGCTTGTAATTATTCTTTCTGCCTGTTCTGGTTCGGTTACCGAATATCAGGCGATTGAAATAGACGATTCTATTTCAGATGAAGTGCTTTCGAAAACTATGATTGCACCCTATCGCGACACATTGGAACTGACCATGAACACCGTTTTAGTTCAGAATGAAGCCCCACTTACACGCGGAATACCTGAAAGCACATTAGGAAACCTGATTGCCGACCTTCTCCTTGAACGTGCGCAAACGGAAATGCCGGATTCGCTATTACCCAATCTTTGCCTTATAAACATTGGTGGTTTACGTGTCGATTTACCCGCAGGCGGAATTACCATTGGAAAAGTATTTGAGTTGATGCCATTTGAGAACGAATTAGACATCCTAGAACTCTCTCCCGAAAAGATGCAGGAAATGCTTGACTATTTGAGAGAAAAAGGCGGTCAGCCATTCTCAGCTATGACTTTAACCATAAAACCAAACGGGTACGATTGTCAAATAGATGATGAACCGTTGGATAAAAATCGCAACTACTATGTAGTGACTAGCGATTATTTAGCTGATGGTGGCGATAAGATGTACTTCTTTAAAGAGCCCTTGCAGCGGATACAAACTGGTATCAAAATTCGAGATGCAATTATTGACCATTTCAGAATTATGGGATTAGCCGACAAATCGCTTACAAGTTCAATTGACGGAAGACTCATTATCGAATGAAGCGTAGAAACTTCATAAAACAATCGGCTTTTGCAGGTGCTTCGCTTGCTGCAATTGGAGGCTTAAGTTCGTGCAGATTCGATGAATTGGGCGTTGTAAAACTGACCATTCTTCATACGAATGACGTGCACAGCCGTATTGACCCATTTCCAACAACTGACAGCAAGTACCCAGGATTGGGTGGTTTTGCCCGAAGAGCCGAAATGGTAAAGCAGATTAGAGCTGAAGAAAAGAATGTGCTTTTATTAGATAGTGGCGACATTTTTCAAGGCACGCCCTACTTCAATTATTATGGTGGTGAATTGGAATTCAAGCTCATGAGCGAAATGGGCTACGATGCAGCCACATTCGGTAATCATGATTTTGATAATGGGATTGACGGTTTGACAAGACAGCTTCCTCACGCCAAGTTCCCTTTCATTAATTCCAATTACGAGCTAAGTGATACAGCCCTTTCGGAAACCACTTTGAAAAACAAGGTTTTCGTTAAAGACGGAATCAGAATTGGTGTTTTCGGATTAGGGATTGAATTGGAAGGGTTGGTAAACCCAAAACTTTATGGAAACATTCGTTACACCGACCCAATTGCAGAAGCCAACAAACAGGCTTCATTTCTAAAAAATGAGGAAAATTGTGATTTAGTGATTTGCCTATCGCATTTGGGTTACGACTACAATTTTGAGAAATACAATTTTGATAAAGAGCGAATTTGCGATAAATACGTAGCTATAAGTAGTCAAAATGTTGATATCATCTTGGGTGGACACACGCATACCTTTCTAGATCAACCCGAATATTTCACAAATAAAATAGGAGAAAAAGTGATGGTTTGTCAGGTTGGCTGGGCAGGGATCAAACTCGGAAGGGTTGACTTACAGGTAGATAGGATTTCTGGTCTTTTGGGTAGCGCGTATATTGCACCAAAAGTTTCATAAAGTCAATACCAAATCGATTTTTTTTTCAGCTTTCTTTTACCAAGATTTGCCACGCATTTAAGGGAATCGGAAGCCTTGTTTTAAATAGGCTTCTGACGTGGAATTCTTAAAGGACTAACGTTTAGCTAGTTGACTTAAAGCGCATGAAGAAAGACTGCAAGGTTGTATGGGATAATTGTCTCGAAGTAATAAAGGACAACGTACCTTATCAAAGTTTTAGGACATGGTTTGAACCTATAGTTCCTGTAAAATTGGACGTTAAGGTTTTGACCATTCAAGTGCCAAGCCAATTCTTTTACGAATGGTTGGAGGAACACTACATATCCCTTCTAAAAAAGACCGTCAAAAAAGAACTCGGAGCTGAAGGCCGATTGGAGTACCAAATTATTATGGAGAATGGTTATAATTCTTCCAAGCCGTACTCTGTTCGAGTACCAACAAACTCTGCTACAACCAAGAATCAACCTGTAACGATGCCGATGGATTTGGGCAGAACAGATGCTATACGCAATCCGTTCATTATTCCAGGGCTAAAAAAGGTAAAGGTTGAATCGCAGTTGAATGCGAATTACAACTTCGACAACTTTATAGAAGGTGATTGCAACCGTTTGGCACGTTCTGCTGGATATGCGGTTGCAAACAAACCTGGCGGAACGGCTTTCAACCCAATGGCCTGATTGGCAACCAGGTTATTGTTGTCATCTCTGACAACTGCTTGATAGCTCATTTTTTCGGGAGCCTGCGCCAATACACTCGTGGTAATTAGTAAGGCGGCAATAAGTGTGTACAGTTGTTTCATGAGGTCTTAGGTTTTAATAATCTTGAAGGTTTTAATCAGCTTTTGGTCATCTGTGATATTCAGGTAATAAGTAGCCATCGCAAAGCGATTCATATCTATCACCGTATTTGCATCGGTTATAGTTGCATCCAACAACAATTTTCCAGCAACATCAAAAAGCTGAATCGTCAGCTTTTCTTGATTGTAGTTTCCTATTGAAAGATTTAGGTAATCCGTGGTTGGATTGGGATAGGTAGACATTTGAAGGACAATCTCCGGGATGTCGATTCCGCTGATGGTAGATATTTCATACGGCTGCTGAACGCCTTGCGCTACCGAGCCTCCTGGCAGCGAATTTGTGTGATAAACCACCTGCCCGATAGAGTAACTTATAGTACCTGTGTTTCCTGAAAGCTCCGCTCCGGAAGCGTTAACAGATTCCTGTGCCTGTGATTCTACTAAACCGACTAGCAGAAACAGGATAATCAAAACGAAATATCGCATATGGTAGGGGATAGTGTGTGGTTGACACCTCATACACCAAATTGAAATATCGGTTACAGTAATTAGACGAAGCCGAAGAATTCGTAGACAAACTAACACCTCAGAAAGATGAAATATTTATTCACGAAACAGGAGAAAAACTTACTCTGGAAGTTCGGCTAAGTCAGGCTATAGATAAGGAGCCCGCTCAAAAGCTTGGGCACTACATAGGTGCTTTTGGGAGGCATGGTTTTGCCTTGGTCGGAGATGGCATAGAACTCCTTTCCTGTAACGGGAAAGAGCGAGAAAGCCACATTGTATTTGCCCGAATCCACCAATCGCTCCAATTCTTGTGGCCCTTTTGTGCCAGGCACAAAACCGATACGGTCGTCATTTCGGAGGTCACGAATTCCGAGAAGTGGCGCTAAGATTTTATCTGAAAGGATGCTGACATCAAGCGCTGCTACTATCTCTGAACTTCTTCGGTGTCGATAAACCAATTTGTACCAAAACCCACCTAAGCACATTCCAAAATGACCTTGCTGCTCAGGTTTTATGGGAATTTGTTCCTTAAAATGAACTTCAAAGTCTGCCGATAATGCTTCCAAGAACTGAGAAACTCCCTTGTCTCCTAGATTTTTTACAACACGGTTGTATTCATAAATCTTGAGCTGGTCATCGGGGAAAAAGATGCCAAGAAAATAATTCCACGGCTCATCGCCTGTAATTCTTCCTCCTTCGGTCCATTTTTCATGTGCCAATAGAACCGATGACGCAGAACGATGATGACCATCTGCTATATATATATGGTCTAGCAACCCTAGCTTTTCCGAGAACTTGGCCGTCCACTTTGTTTCATCTACACGCCAAAGCTGATGTTTTTTTCCTTCGTCATCTTCGAACTCAATCATAGGTGAATTCTGCTTGACAATCTCTGTCAGCAGTTCCAAACTCCCGCTACGCGGATAAGTGAAACAAACAGGCTCGGCATTTATGTCGCAAACTGCTAGATACTCCTTCAGGATTTTCTCTCGGCTGGCTATGGTTTGCTCGTGAATACGGATAACTCCTGAATCATAATCTTCCACCGAAGCGCAACCCATTATCCCAGTAAAAGAAGCTCTGCCGATGTGCTGCGTGTAGACGTAAAAACTCGGCTTATCGTCCTGCTGAAAAACTCCTTTATTATATAACTGGTTGTAAACCCACCTGCTCTGAGCAAATAATTTTTGCGAATTGGGCGCGTATTTCCTACCCATCAGAACATCAGGGCGAATGACATTCAGGAACGAGTCTTCATTCGAACCAAGAATTTCCTTTATCTCTTTTTTGGAATAGGAATCATACGGACGACTCACTGCTTTAGCAGCAATGTCTGGTCGAGGATGAATACCTCGGAATGGAATGACCCTTGCCATGCGGTAAATATGATAAATTCAGCCGATTGCGGCTATAACCTTCTCCGCCAACTCAATTCCGATGCGAGTTTGCGCCTCATTGGTTGATGCACCAATGTGAGGCGTGACAGAAATCCGTGGGTGATTAAGCAGTTCGGCTTTGGGAGTTGGTTCGTTCTCAAACACATCGAGACCAGCGGCTGCAACTTTTCCCGATTCCAAGGCTTCGAGCAGGGCGTCTTCATCAATAACGCCACCACGCGAAGCGTTGATGAGAATGACTCCATCTTTCATTCCTGAAATTTCCTGTTTACCAATCATGGGGCCACCCTTCGGTTTGGGAACGTGAAACGAGATGACATCCGCCAGCTCAATCAATTCGGCAAAAGAGGTACGATTGATAATGGTGCGGAATTGAATGGTGTTCGGTAATTCGATTAACAACTCAGTGCGCTCCACGAAAGGATCGAACATAACCACGTTCATACCCAGTCCCAAGGCCATTTTTGCCAATGCCTGACCTATTCTTCCAAAGCCAACAATTCCAAGCGTTTTGCCTTGCACTTCAATTCCATTGGCATAACTCTTTTTCAGTTTCCCGAAACTAGTTGTTCCAGAAACGGGCATTTCTCGATTAGATAATTGTAGAAAACGAGAAACCGTAAAAAGGTGTGCGAGCACCAATTCAGCTACCGATTGCGAAGATGCCGCAGGCGTATTCACAACTGCAACTCCATTTGTTTCGGAAGCTTTCAGGTCGATATTATCGAGCCCTACTCCTGCTCTGCCTATTACTTTCAAACTTGGCGAAGCGGAAAGTTCTTTCTCCGTTATTTGGGTAGCGCTGCGCACCAAAACTCCGACCACCTTTTTCTCTTTAATGAAAGCTGCTAGATCTGCCTGCGCAACTTTATCCGTCTGAACTTGAAAACCTGCTGCTTCCAGCAAGGCTTTTCCTTCAGAATCGATTCCATCGTTTGCTAAAATGAGCATGTTTTTAATTTGGTTTTAATGAGTCTTGTTCAAGAAATCCCCCGCCTCCTCCCTCGGCACCCCCTTTTGAAAGGGGGATTCGCAGTCTGCTAAAATTATTACATACCGAATGGTCGGTTTGGCATAAAACAACTTACAAAACGTAAAAGCATCATTTTTAACTATATGGATTCAGCAAAGTCCTCCTTTGGCGGAATTTAGGGGGCTGTTCGTTCAAATTCTTTCATCACATCAACCAGCACCTGCACACTTTCTAAAGGAAGTGCATTATACATACTGGCACGGAAACCACCAACAGAACGGTGCCCCTTCAGCCCGCTAATGTTGGCGGCATCAAGCATTGCGCTAAATGTGTTATCCAAAGCGTCATTTACCAAAACAAATGTGGCATTCATGCGCGAACGGTCTTCTTTTTCGGCAGTTCCCACAAACATTGGGTTGCGGTCAATTTCGCCATAAAGCAAATCGGCCTTAGATTGATTGCGCTTGTCCATCCAACCAATTCCGCCATTCTTTTTCAACCACTCCAACGTCAGCATCGATACATATATAGAATAAACAGGTGGCGTGTTGAACATACTTTCGCCATCAACGTGAATGGCATAATCAAGCATGGATGGAATATGGCGACCTGTTTTACCAAGGAGTTCATCTTTAACGATTACAAGCGTTACCCCTGCTGGCCCAAGGTTTTTCTGCGCTCCAGCATAGATTAATCCGTGATCAGCCACATTAATAGGGCGGCTAAAAATATCTGACGACATATCTGAAATCAGAACCGAATCGGTCTTTGGTGTGTGAAAGAATTCGGTACCGTAGATAGTGTTATTAGTAGTGTAATGCAGAAAATCCAAGTCTGTTGGAACGGCATATCCTTTCGGGATGTAATTGTAATTCTTATCTTTCGATGATGCCAACACTTCAATATTTCCTAATAGTTTGGCTTCTTTAATGGCCTTGCTAGACCAAACACCCGTATCAATGTAACCGCCTTTTCCATTTACAGGGAGGAAATTTAGCGCACTCATATAAAACTGGAGACTTGCTCCACCTTGTAAAAAGAGGACCGAATATCCGCTCGGAACTCCAAGTATTTCCTTGACTAATTCAACGGCATTTTCGGCCATTGCAACCATCTCTTTGCTCCTGTGAGACATCTCCAAAATGGAGAGTCCTGTCCCATTATACTCTAAAACTGCTTGGCTGGCCTGTAGAAAAACCTCATTTGGAAGAATACATGGGCCTGCGCTGTAGTTATGAACCTTGGTTGTGCTTCGTGTGTCTGACATATCTTTTAGTTTGATACCGCGAAAGTCTTAAATTATTGGCTACTAGCTACTAAGACGAAGATTATCTCACTTTTAAGGTTTAAAATTCGGCTAAAAAACAGACCCAAACTAGGTGCTACGATGTTCCAAGTTCAGTTGTTCGGAAGCAATCGTTGATAACTTCTAGGTAGATTTATTTGATTTGTTGGGTAGTTCGTATTCATTTGTTCCTACATTTAATCAATTATTAACCAAAAAACTATTTAAAATGGCTGAAGCTTATTGTGTAAAATGTAAAGCAAAAAGAGAAATGAAAGGTGCTGAAGAGGTTACTATGAAGAACTCTCGTAAAGCATTGAAAGGAACTTGCCCTACTTGCGGCACAGGGATGTTCAAAATCTTGGGTAAGGCTTAATAGCTGAACCTCTCTTGTCTGAACTCAGCGTTCAGACGCTTTGCTGTTTGGGTTGAAACACTCGAACTTCAAAAAACAAAAAGCCCCGTTCCGAGCATTCGGAACGGGGTCTTTTAGTTTTGGCAATTGGAATTAATATCTGTTGATGTATTGGTTCAATTCGTCAATGCTTGACTCGAAATCGAACGCATCATTTAGCTTGTAGTAATTGCCAATATCAAAGGTTTTACCATAGGCAAACTTGGCATAGTTTAGTTTTGAACCCTCAAAATCAAATTCGTTCATCATCCTGCGAACCTGATCTGCCGTTAGGCAGTTTGACCCAGTAATCTGCTTGGCAACGGTCAACTTAGAATCCTCAAAATCTTTAGATGAAACAGAGCGCTGCGCATCTGCAAACTGACCTTCTTCCATTGGCCATGGGCAACCAATTGCGCCACCGTAGCCTGGCATAACGTAATGATTTAGACCAACAGGCTCAATTGCCGAACTTGAAGTTGTGGTTACAGATTCGGTATAGGTAGCTGCTCCTCGGATGTTCATTGGGTCTTGGAAATTCACATTCATATTTATACTAGGCACTCCTACAGCCATATTAATACCACCATTAATACCTGCATTTTGTGTCGTGCTTGTTGAGGTTATAGTGGTAGTTGTTACCGTACGAGATGGCGGTAATTGATTAGGAATAGCATGATAAACAATTACCTGCTGGCCTACAGGAGCTGGTGGAGCTAGATTAAATGCTGTCATGCTTTGAATACGTAAAGTCAGTTCACCATTCTTCTTCTCCGTTATCTTATACACATACTCCATTCCTGGTTCTGTCAAGTACACTTTCTTATCAATTTTCACATTATCTCTTGAAAAAAGTACACTGGCATCGTAAACTGGTTGATTAAGGTCTGTAACCCTAACGTTTGTCATTGGCTCTTCATTCTGCTTCACCCCATTCAGGATAAGATAAAAAGGGTCTGGTTCTGTGGTATAAATAACCAAATCGCTAATGGGCTGTGCACCTACACCTAGGGCAACAAAACTGATTAGAATTGAAAATAACTTTTTCATATAAATACCCTTTAAAATCCGTTAATGTATTGGTTCAATTCGTCAATGCTTGACTCGAAATCGAACGCATCATTTAGCTTGTAGTAATTGCCAATATCAAAGGTTTTACCGTAGGCAAACTTGGCATAGTTTAGTTTTGAATCCTCAAAGTCAAATTCGTTCATCATCCTGCGAACCTGATCTGCCGTTAGGCAGTTTGACCCAGTAATCTGCTTGGCAACGGTCAACTTAGAATCCTCAAAATCTTTAGATGAAACAGAGCGCTGCGCATCTGCAAACTGACCTTCTTCCATTGGCCATGGGCAACCAATTGCGCCACCGTAGCCTGGCATAACGTAATGATCCTGTCCTCCTCCCACAGTTGAGGTGGTTGTAGTTGTTGTGTATGTTTCGGTGTAGGTTTCACGAACATTCACGTTCATATCAATTCCCATTCCGCCCATATTCATGTTGATGTTTACATCTGTGTCTTGTGCGAATGCTGCTAATGAGCCAAATACGGCCATTAGTGTAAGTGTTTTTTTCATTGTCTTGAGATTTTGGTTTATGCTGCGAGTTCGCAATTTCGATGCCAAATATAGATGAAACCTAAATCAGAAAATCAATCCTTGAAATCACCAGGGCGCGCATTATCTGGAAGATTGTTCAAACCGCGGTTCTTGGCAAAAACGTCCCGCTCAAAAATCCATTCGCCTTTTTCAAACTTGAGCGCATCGTAGCTGAAGTCGGGAGCGTAGAACTGAAATTGCCCTTCAAACCGAGAATCTTCTGGGGAGAGATGATCCATGATGATGAGCTTTTCTTTTTCATCATAATTGAGCGCCATGGAAACATCGTTGGCGTATTCGTAAATGAGACGATGGAGCGGAAGTCCTTTTTCGCTCTTAAACATGGATGAACCAAGAATCACCGACTTTCCTTGGATGTTGATGACATCTACAACCTTGCGATTGGTGATATTGTCTTTTCCATCCCAACCAAGGATGGTGTAATAGGTTTTTCCTCTGTAGCGGTTGGCGAGTATCTTATAGTAGAGCGCGCCATACCAATCGTTGGGACGGATGGGTTTTCGTTCCATGCGTTCCCAGTCGGTATTATCTTGAAAGATGGTAACAGCCACAGTTTCTTTAGTTGGTTTGTGGCGCATGATGCAATGGTATTGATAGCTACCATTTTGAAGCACAAGGTTCCAGCAAAGCATGCGAATAACGCCATCCCAAGATGAAAGCTGTCCGAGGAAGGGAACAGAATCGAGTTCTAGTTCAAAATGAATGGGGTCTGAATAATATTCAGAAAACATGGCTTCGAGCTTGGCGGCAGCCACCATTTTCTCGGAATCTTCGCCTGCTCGCATGACATTAAATGCTGTGAGAACAGAATTTCGGAAGGTGGTATCGATTTGGGCTGTAGTGAGAAATGGGAGGAAGAAGAGGAAAAGAAAGGCCCATCCCCTGGCCCCTTCCCAAAAGAAAGGTGAACTGGTGCGTTGATTTGAGGTTTGCGCTAATGCTTGCTCAGAGGGCCGCGTTAAGGATGGGAGCGGCATCCTTTTTTGCTTTTTCGTAAAAAAGACATATCCGCCTGAGGCGGACTGACCCCGATTTTTGATCGGGGGAACGCCCAGAAAATCTTCATGAAATTGATTTGCTAACATGCTTGTAATTACGCTCTGGTTCAAACAAAATTGCCCAAATTCTGCTAAGACCCACTAGGGTTAAAACAAACCTAGTAGGTCTTTCTCTAGAATAAAAAAAAGGCGAGAACTATGTCTCGCCTTTCAAATTCCCTGCCTCAATTTTAGAGGTGCATGGCGTCCTTTTTCTGAAGGTTTTCTGATTCGGTGTGCGGATTATCATCATCGGCCACGCAGCAATCTACGGGGCAAACGGCAGCGCACTGTGGCTCTTCGTGAAAACCGACACACTCGGTACATTTATCGGTAACGATGTAGTAAACGTCCATTTCTGGTGGCTCTTGAGCGGCATCTGCATCGGCTGTGAAACCGCTAAATCCTTTAAACTCGCCTTTGAGCGAGGTTCCATCGGCAAAGCGCCACTCGGCACCGCCTTCATAAATGGCGTTGTTTGGGCATTCTGGCTCGCACGCCCCGCAGTTTATACACTCGTCCGTTATCTTAATGGCCATCTTGTCTCTTGCTTTAAGTGGTTTAGTTTTGCGGCCACAAAGATAGTAGACACACATGAACCATCAAGAGCGAAAAGCAGCATTTATTGGATTGGGTGAGGTTTTGGAGGCAATTTGTAAAAACCCACAGGAAAGTGATTGGGCTGCGGCTTTCAATCAGGCTGAGGCTCAGAACCGTTGGTTCACGCAGGAAAACATGGCCTTGGCCTTGCGTGGTATTGCTTTTATGCTGCAAGCGGAGAAGCTTGACACGTGGCTTTCGGCCTATTCGGATATTCCGGAAACGGGTGATAAACGTGTGGGATTGATTTTGGCGGGGAACATTCCTTTGGTGGGTTTCCATGATTTGCTTTGCGTGCTTGTTTCTGGAAATACGGCTGTGGTAAAGCTTTCGTCTCAGGATGAAATTCTGCCCAAGAAATTGGTTGAAACGCTTGCGGAGATCAGTCCAGAATTGGCTGCGCGGATTGAGTTGAGTGATGGGAAATTGCAAGGTTTTACGCACATAATTGCCACAGGAAGTGACAATAGCGCACGGTATTTCGAGTATTATTTTGGGAAGTACCCGAACATTATTCGTAAGAACAGGAACTCGATTGCCATTATTAATGGTGATGAATCGTTGGATGAGCTGCGCGCCTTGGGTAAGGACATCTTCCGCTATTTCGGATTGGGCTGCCGCAATGTTTCTAAGGTTTATTTATCGGATAAGATGAGTGCAGAAATGTTTTTGGCTACGCTAGAAGATTGGAAGCCAATTGGTAATCACAATAAATATTTCAACAATTACGAATACCACAAGGCGATTTTTCTGGTTGAGAAAATGGCGCATTTAGACAATGGTTTTCTGCTGCTTAGAGAAGAAGCGAGTTTGGGTTGCCCTGTTGGCGTATTGCATTTTCAGACCTACGGCACCTTGGACCAAATGAAGGCGGAAGTGAAGATTCATGCTGATAAAATTCAATGCGTGGTGGCTTCGGACATGTTGGGTTTTGAGAATTCTGTTCCCTTCGGAAAAGCGCAATCTCCTGAGTTGTGGGATTATGCGGATGGGGTGGATACGATGAAGTTTTTGTTGGGGGAATAGCTCCAGTCTTCGTCTTGGTGGTTGCTGATTCAGCTGGCTGATTAGACCCGAAAAACATGCACATTCTTCAGACAAATACCTCTATGTCTCTGACAAATACCTATTTGTGTCGGACAAATGTGCGCGTGTTTAGGACAAATGTAGTTTCCTTACCCCTTACTCTCTACTACGATACAGCTTTACTGTTCCATCCAAATTGGAATAAACCAATTCATAGTATTCTGCCAGATTCCTGTTCAGTTCATCCTTACACTCCAATTGGTTGGACATTCCTGGTTCAATGACCATACACACGTAATCTATCTGAACTGCTTTACCCTCCTGCTTTCCTTCAATCCATGAAACGCATGTGGTCGGGGTCATTGTGCCCAATTTCTGTTCAGTAATCTTATAATAGTTCCATTGCAATGGAAAGTAGGTGAGAGCCGCTTCATAATTGTAAAGAAGAATGATTGGTATATCTACTCCCAAATAATTGGACACATGAACAAAGGGCTTAGTCTGACGAATGGTGATGGGAAGTACCGTAGCATTCGGTTCTATCAACGCGGATACCTCCACCAATTCGGCAGCTACAGTGCTTGCCTTAGAAATAGCCTTGACATTATGATGTACCGACCATGCAGTCACACCATTCGCAACTAGAAATACAGACAGTGACAACCACCTTGGAAGTTTTTGAAAGGACAGCCAAATGATTAAAAAGATGAAAAGAAACCACATCAATCTGGCCGAAATGAAGCCTGCCGTTCCCATGTAGTCAGGAGCTACAAACAACAGCACAAGCGTTGCTAGTGACAAGAGCAACCATTCAGGCCAAACAAGTTTGAAGACTCCCTCCTGTAGCCGATTTCTCAGACTTCTGACACCAACCGCCAGAAGTAGCGCAGAAAACGTATAGAGTAACGCCCTGCTCATCAGGTCGTAGGCCGCAGGCTCGATTCCCTTGATGGGCATGATGTACTTGAGCGATACGATGATGTCTTTCCAAGGAATGAATCGTGTGGAAGTTTGCAATGTATCCTCCATCACGAGGAATAGGACCGTTATGGCCAAACCAATGCTGAGTGAAGCGAATTGAAACAGCAAATTCCTGATTAGTCCAATCCTGTTTTCCGAACCAGTTACTGCACTCATCAGATTCGGCAGGTTCATCAGGAAAACGCTCAGCAAAAAGAGAACGAAGACAAACGGGTGCGAAAGGCTGATTAGTATGGAAATAGCGGCCAGTTTGGCGAAGTTTGAAATACGAGGAGTGCTCGCATTCTTGACCCAAAGGCCGATTCCAAAGAAGAACAGTACGAGCCCCACGTTGAAGTTGTAGAAGCCATAATGGAACAGAAACGAATAGGTAAATGGGAAGATGAGGTAAAGCAGCAAGGAACTTTTTACTCCTGAAGCTTTGAGTAGGTACCTGACGCTTAACGGAAACCCGACCAGATAGAACAGAAGTATGGCTTTTTCGACCCAAAAGGCAGAGCAGAAAAGGTGAAGACCAGCAAGTAGCAAATGGCCTGACCAGTTGGATGTGGCCGTCTGATTGAATTCCAAATATTGACGGATTGGACTTTGACCATCGCGCCACAGTTCCGAAATGAGTTTGGCATTATACAGGTGAGCAGGGCCGTCAACCGTTGGAAAATAGTCGACCGATAGAACGGGAATCAGATTGACCGCTATGACCGCAAGGAAAAAGTATGGCTCTAGTTTGCCAAGCCAATCAAAGAAATTCCGCTTAGTTAATTCCATCGAAGAAGGCCCAAAGTAACCTCAATTTGCGAAACTCAGAGCGAATTCAACCCCGCATAAACTTTTCTTAGCGGCAAGCCCATCACATTGAAATAGCAGCCATCAATACGGTCAATACCTATGTAGCCAATCCATTCCTGAATGCCGTATGCTCCTGCCTTGTCCAATGGCTTGTATTTCTGAACATAGAAATCAATCTCATCCTCGGTCAATTCTCGAAAATGAACTTCGGTTCTATCAAAATCTGAAATGGTCTTTTCTGATGTTCGCAAGGTGATTGCCGTATAAACCTCGTGCGTTGTTCCAGAAAGCTGACGAATCATGCGTTTCGCATCTTCTAGATCAATAGGTTTTTGCAATTCGCGATCATTAAGCCAAACGATTGTATCAGCAGTGAGGACAATTTTTCCTTCCAATTCTTCTTCCGAAAAGGCGTTTGCTTTTAACTTGGAGAGAAACAATGGAATGTCTTCTCGTTTGAGATTATCGGGATAAATCTCCTCCACATTTTTTGGCTGAATTGTGAACTGCAAACCCAACTCTTCCATCAGCCATTTTCTGCGTGGCGAGGCAGAGGCCAGAATGAGTTCTTTTCTTTTCAGATCAATCATAGAACCGCTATTCTAAAAACAATCAGTGACAGAATCCCACCCAACATCAACACTTTCGTTAGTGTACTCGCCAAATGGAAATCTCTCGGAGTTTTTCCGCGCAATACTTGAAAAATGATGGCGGCAGCTGGTAACTGGACAGCGATCAGAAAGTAACCGAACATCAACCAATCCTCGTCACGAATCCAAGCCGTTTGTAAGGAGACGATGGCGCTCATCAGAACCATTGTAAGCACAATTACAATCGCTTTGGTAGCTTTCACGCCCAATACAATTGGAATGGTTGTGCACTTTAGCAGCTGGTCTCCTTTCAGGTCTTCCATGTCCTTTATCATCTCGCGAATAAGAGTGGTGAGAAATGAGAAGAATGCCAACGCCACCAGAACAGGAGCCCACGGAAGCTCCATCCACAGATTGGGTGTGCACATCATTTGGATGTAAAGCGGAAGGAATGGAACGAGACCTGCCAAAAAAGCAACAACCAGATTTCCGATAAGGAATTGGCGCTTGTATGAATACGAATAGAAATACAATCCGCCTGCGGACAGCATGAAGATCAACGAATTGGAAATGTTGCCTAGATCCCAGCAAAGGAACATTCCCAAGCCAAGTCCAACGGAACCCAGACCGTAGTAGAAATTCCAGGCTTGTTCTTCCGAGATTGTGTTGCCGACAATGATTCTATCGGGCTTATTATGAAAGTCGATATTCTGGTCGAAGATGTCGTTGACCACGTTTCCTGAGGCAGCGATAAGCACAGTTGCCAATGCCAACAAGAACCAATGCAGATTGGAAATGCAGGAAATAACTCCCGAAAGCTCTGATATAGGATCAACAAGTTGGGTCTTGGCAAGTAGAAAAATCAACCCAATTATCAAGAGATTGAGCCATCTCGCCAAACGCAGGTAAGCCATCAATTACTTCTTCTTGGCCGTTTCTTCCGCAGCCTTTTCAGCATCGTAAATGGCGTTCAGGCCTGCCACAACATCGGCAGTTATGTCCAAGGCCGGGTTGCCTAAAAGGATTCCACCAGCCTCATCAGAATAAGCCAAAACGTATGAGAATCCGTATTCCTGATTGTACTCGGCCAGAAACTTCTTGATGTTAGCGGTCACTTTTTTGGTTCCTTCCAGTTCCTTCTCCATTAGCTTTTGAGACAGGTTCTGTTGCAAACCTCCTACCTCCTGCTCTGCTTCCATCGAAAAAGCTTGTGCATTCTGCTGAAGACTTTGCAGTTCTTGCATCTTATTGTTGCGCAAAACCTCGTTCATACCACGAGCATCTTCCTCAAATTTGGCGGCTTTGGTCTGAAGCTCTGAAGCCATCTGCTCTAACTGTTTTTCCAGCAAAGACGAACGCTGCTCCACTTTTCGCTCACTTTTCGTGCGCTCAAGTTCCAACTCCGATTGCAGATCATCAATCAGCTTGTAGTTTTTCCACAGTGAATCTTGATTGATGTGAGCAATTTTCAGCGTGCTCGAAATGCTATCCACCACAGCCGAATCGACCGTGTTCTTGCGAGTCTCAGGCTTCGTGTTTGCAAACTGGAAATAGAACAAAATGGCCACCGCTATCGCGAGGATTCCGTTCAATACTAAGGGAAGTGCTTTCATAATGCCTTTTGGTTTGGGAGGCAAAGGTACTCGTTCCTAGAAACTGAAATTTCCTCGTGAAACTTTTTCTGAAATTGTATTTGGGCGTTCCCTCGATGAAAAATCGAGGTCGGGCTTTGCGCTTTATCTTTTTCCGTAAACTCGGAGATTCTCGAAAAATCGAATAGGAAAAAGGATGTGAGAGTATTCTAAAAAGCGTGTCAAATTAAGAATTGATAAACCGTTTAATTTGACATGTATGAAAAGAAACAGAGAGAAGAATTCGATTACGAAAGTTTCGAGCAAGAAGCAATTTCTAAGCTCCGCTCCGGGAAGGGTCTGCAACCTTTCTTCTACTCAAACAATAACTATTGGGCAATTGCCTGATGCTTCCATTGATGATTTCAACGATTATTTTACGAGCTGCGGAAGTAGCAATTTCAACGAACAGTTAATAGGAAATTGACTGGGGGATGGGTCGGCCATTTTCTCGCAATCGACCCTTCCATTAACGAGTAAAAGTCATAATTATACATCCCAAGGCTATTTCAACTTGGAATTGACAATTACCAATCTCGGACAGTTGCATTGCGCTGAACTGTTCGTTAAACAGACCTTTATTCCCCTCGGGTCTTGTAAACTTGATGTGCCATGTTCGTGTAACTTACCCTCAAATACATAGCCAATTAGCTGAATATCAATTAATTAAACCTGAGATCTCACATCAAAAACATGATACAAAAAAACACGCCACTCAACATGTTGAAAACGAAACCAAAAAACCCTAATTTAACACAGACCTAAACAGACTTTAGCTACACAGTGTCATGACTAGCCTTTACAGAATTCTCATTTTCTTACTTATTTGCTTCACAGGAATTGGTAACTCACTAGCGCAGTGTACTGTAACAATTACTCCATCTGGCTCTACTACTATTTGCACTGGAAGTTCGGTAACGCTTGTTGCATCAGGCGCAACGACTTATTCTTGGTCTCCAGGTGGTGCAACAACAAGTACGATTACGGTTAGCCCAAATACGACAACCACCTACACTGTAACAGGAACTGGAGCCTGTGGTACTGGTACTGGTACAGTAACCGTAAATCTGCTTAATGTAACCGCAGGAGCAGATGTTTTAGTTTGTATAGGAAATCCAATTAACTTAACTTCAACTGTTTCAGGTAATGGTAGCAACACAGTCGCCTATGCTTGGACAGGTCCCAATGGGTATAGCAGTACTTCATCATCTCCAACCATAGCAAATTCCACAATTGCAATGTCTGGTAATTATACTGTGACTGCTACTGTTGGAGGTTGTCAAAGGCAGGATGTAGTTAATGTACAGGTTGCAGAACCAGAAATAGAAACTCTTTCAGGCGTAGTCATTGAAAATTTCATTGAATGTAATGTTACAAGTACAACTTTTATGTTTGATTTATCAAATCAATCATATCAATCAAGTATATTAAATTATGTAATTAACTGGGGAGATAATACATCAGGGACGTTTACTACTACTTCAAATCCTATTTCTCATACATATGTAATAGGCTCTTATACCATGTCTATTCAGATGAATTTGACAAATGGTTGTACTGCTACTCAAACTTATCCTGTTTTTGTTGGAAATTCACCATCACCAGCTACAATGGCATTATTTGTAAATCAGGCAACGGGGTGTATTCCCCATACTACTCAATATACTTTTAATGTTCCTTCAACTAATGCAGATGGAACAACTTATGTGGTATCATGGGGAGATGGCACACTTGACGAAACTTATGTTCACCCCGTTTCTGTTTCAACTTTGACACACATCTATAATATCTCTTCATGTGGACAAAATGTTACGCTAAATAATATCACATATTATAATGTTTATCAACCAACTGTAGTTACCCAAAATCCATGTTCGACACCTCAACCATCAGGTTCAGGTCTAATTAACATTGGAGCAGATCCAACAGCAAGCTTTACTCCAAGCAATAATAATATATCTCCGATAAATCACTGCATAGGACTGCCATTACAACTTAATAACACATCAAATTTTGGTCTTACAATACCCACGGCAAATGGAGCAACATGTCTTAATACATCTCCTTTTTATTGGACGATTACACCATCAACAGCTGGATTATGGACGGCAACAGGCTTAGGGTCTAATAATGGTGATTTGAATAATACTAATAATTGGACACTTGGTTCAATGACACCTACAGTTGCTTTTAATGCACCTGGTACTTATACGATAACAATACGAGTTAAAAATCCTTTACCGTGTGGAGAGAGTTCCTTTTCACAAACTTTCTGTATACAAGCTCCACCAGTTCCGGAGTTCATTGCAACCCCATTAACGGGTTGTGCTCCTTTGGTCGTAAACTTTACGGATGCATCATCGCCTCCCCCTGTTTGTGGAGAAGAGCAAAGGAACTGGACAGTAAGTCAAATATCTTCCACTTGTGTTGCTGATTCGGCAAACAACTTCGTGTTTATATCAGGAACTAATGCGACTTCCATAGACCCAGTTATTCGCTTTAATAATCAGGGTATTTACGAGGTTACACTTTCGATAACGAATGTCTGTGGCACATTCACAACTGACCCCACTGAAATAACCGTTATAAGAAAACCAGAAGTTAGTATAACGGTGCCATCGAGTATCTGTCTTGGAGAAACAATTAGCCCAACATCTATTGTGCAAGATTGTGGAGACCCTTCAATTACTTATAATTGGACGTTTAGTGGAGGTACCCCTGCCACATCTACACAGGCAAATCCGACTTCAATTTCATATTCAAGCGGTGGGTCAGAAACTGTCTCCTTGACAGTACAGAATTCATGTGGGACAGCAACTGCTAATGCCAATATCTTCATCAATACCCCAGCTGCGGCAGATGCAGGAGCTGATCAGTCAGTTTGTATCAATTCAGGAAATGTTCCACTCAATGGTGTTCCAGGAGGAGGAAGTTGGAGTGGAAGCACATTCATTTCCTCTTCTGGTCTTTTTACACCATCCGTAGTTGACGAATATGAATTAATCTACACCGTGGGGTCTGGAAATTGCTTAGGGCATGATACCACCTTGATGACGGTAGAACCACTACCTAATGTGACGGTTACGCCATCAGCTGCAGCATGTATGGGGCAGGATATGAACCTGACTGCAGGTGGAGCTGACACTTATGTTTGGTCACCTTCGGCTGAACTCAGTGCAGCCATTGGAACAACTGTAACTGCAAGCCCATTATCTACAACAATCTACACGGTCACCGGAACCAATTCAACTACAGGATGTGAAGCAAGTGCAGATGTGACGGTGACCATAAACCCACTACCGATTGTAAATGCAGGGTCAAATATTACACTTTGTGACCAGCCTATTCCATATACTTTAACGGGTTACTCTCCTTCAGGGGGGATTTGGAGCGGTTCAGGAGTTACTTCATCGGGTGTTTTTACTCCTTCTGTTGTTGGTGATTTTACGCTTACCTATTCCTTTACAAATACTACTACGAGTTGCAGTAATTCGAATACTATGATTGTTACTGTTGTTGCTCCTCAAGTTGCAAATGCAGGAACTGGTTTTAGTATTTGTTTGGATGCACCCTCTGTTACTCTTACTGGTTATACACCTACACCAGGAGGCACATGGAGTGGTACAAATGTTACTTCTGCAGGAGTATTTACTCCCTCTACTGTTGGAAATAATTTCGTGCTTACTTATTCTTTTGGTTCGGGAACTTGTTTAAGTACCGATACTATTTTGGTAACTGTAAATCCTTTACCAGTAGTTGCTGTAAATTCTTCAACAATATGCGCAGGGCAAACAGCCACACTTACCGCTTCGGGAACAAATACATATTCGTGGTCGCCAAACACAAATCTTTCTGCAACAACAGGTACAAGCGTAACAGCAAGTCCTACTTCAACAATTCCTTATACTGTAACAGGCACTAATACAACAACTGGTTGTGCCAATACTGCAACTTCCACAGTAACGGTAAATCAATTACCAGTTGTAGATGCGGGAGCAAGCATAATACTCTGCAATCAGCCAATTGAAAATACCTTAACTGGATATTCTCCCACCACGGATGGAACAGGCATTTGGACAGGAACTGGTGTGACAAGCGGAGGAGTATTTACACCTAATGGTACAGGTAATTTCGTGCTTACTTACACCTTTACCAATTCAAATTCATGTGTTAACTCGGACACGATGATTGTTACTGTTAATAATCCCGTAATCGCAAATGCAGGAACTGGTTTTGGTATTTGTATGAATGCACCCTCTGTTACTCTTGCTGGTTATACACCTACAACAGGAGGCACATGGAGTGGTACAAATGTTACTCCTGCTGGAGTATTTACTCCCTCTACTGTTGGAAATAATTTTATTCTTACTTATTCTGTTGGTGGAGGAACTTGTTTAAGTACCGATACTATTTTGGTAACTGTAAATCCTTTGCCTACTGTAAGCGTAAGTTCAGCAACTACTTGTTATGGAGTACCTGTGTCACTTACCGCTTCAGGAAACTCTAATACCTATGACTGGAGTCCTTCAACGGGCTTAAGCGCAACAACTGGTGCAACAGTCACTGCAACCAATCCCACAGCCAATAGCACTTACATTGTAACCGGAACAATAACCGTTACAGGGTGCAGCAACACAGCACCTTCAATAATTACGGTAAATCAATTACCAGTTGTAGATGCGGGAGCAAGCATAATACTCTGCAATCAGCCAATTGAAAATACCTTAACTGGATATTCTCCCACCACGGATGGAACGGGCATTTGGACAGGAAGTAATGTAACAAGTGCTGGAGTGTTTACACCTAATGGTGTAGGGTCTTTTATTCTTACTTACACCTTCACCGATTTAAACTCCTGCGTTAACTCGGACACGATGATTGTTACTGTTAATAATCCCGTAATCGCAAATGCAGGAACTGGTTTTGGTATTTGTATGAATGCGCCCTCTGTTACCCTTACTGGTTATACACCTACACCAGGAGGCACATGGAGTGGTACAAATGTTACTTCTGCAGGAGTATTTACTCCCTCTACTGTTGGAAATAATTTCGTGCTTACTTATTCTTTTGGTGGAGGAACTTGTTTAAGTACCGATACTATTTTGGTAACTGTAAATCCTTTACCAGTAGTTGCTGTAAATTCTTCAACAATATGCGCAGGGCAAACAGCCACACTTACCGCTTCGGGAACAAATACATATTCGTGGTCGCCAAACACAAATCTTTCTGCAACAACAGGTACAAGCGTAACAGCAAGTCCTACTTCAACAATTCCTTATACTGTAACAGGCACTAATACAACAACTGGTTGTGCCAATACTGCAACTTCCACAGTAACGGTAAATCAATTACCAGTTGTAGATGCGGGAGCAAGCATAATACTCTGCAATCAGCCAATTGAAAATACCTTAACTGGATATTCTCCCACCACGGATGGAACAGGCATTTGGACAGGAACTGGTGTGACAAGCGGAGGAGTATTTACACCTAATGGTACAGGTAATTTCGTGCTTACTTACACCTTTACCAATTCAAATTCATGTGTTAACTCGGACACGATGATTGTTACTGTTAATAATCCCGTAATCGCAAATGCAGGAACTGGTTTTGGTATTTGTATGAATGCACCCTCTGTTACTCTTGCTGGTTATACACCTACAACAGGAGGCACATGGAGTGGTACAAATGTTACTCCTGCTGGAGTATTTACTCCCTCTACTGTTGGAAATAATTTCGTGCTTACTTATTCTTTTGGTTCGGGAACTTGTTTAAGTACCGATACTATTTTGGTAACTGTAAACCCGCTGCCTCCTATTACGATCACACCATCGGGAGAGCTCTGTATCGGTGAGGCCATGGATCTTACGGCCAGTGGAGCGGACACCTATGATTGGTCACCCTCAACAGGGCTCAGTGCAACCAGTGGAACAACTGTGACTGCAAGCCCAGATTCCACAACTACTTACACCATCTCTGGAACTAACTCAACTACCGGTTGTCAAGCAATTTCAGATGTGACGATAACTGTAAATCCTCTTCCTGCAGTAGATGCGGAACCCAATCAAACCTTTTGTAATCAACCCATTCCAGTAACGCTTACAGGCTACTCTCCCCTAGGTGGAAATTGGAGTGGCAATGGAGTGACTGCTAACGGAATTTTCACACCATCCCAAGCAGGACTCGGGTCTATTAATTTGATATACTCATTCACTGACTCAAACGGTTGTATTTCTTCAGATACCATAGCTGCTACGATTTTAGAACCGGAACAAGCACTTGCAGGGCCTGATACTTCAATTTGTCAGTCTTCTACCCCAGTAATTTTAGTTGGAAGTCCAACTTCTGGGTTATGGTCAGGAAGTATATTGGTCAGTGCTAACGGAGAATTTACTCCTTCCTTGCCCGGAGAATACACGTTAACATACTCATATGGGATAGGTTCATGTCTAACGATAGACGAACGACTGATAACGGTTGATGCATTACCAGAAGTTTCGGTGGAGAGTGATTTTGACATTTGTGTGAGCGAAGAACCATTGGAACTTACTGGAACACCAGCAAATGGATTGTGGTCTGGAACAGGTGTTACCAACCAGAATAGTGGAGAGTTTGATCCATTTGTAGCTGGAGTAGGTAACCATGTTATAACATATCAATTCACATCCACTACAACTGGCTGCTTAAACTTGGATAGCCTAGTAATAAGCGTAAATCCATTACCAAATGTAAATTTCGATTCTATACCGATTTCATGCTTGGATGAACCGGTTTTATTTTCGAACACCTCTACGGGAGGGATTAATTTTGAGTGGGTTTTCGGAGATGGCACAACATCTAATGGTGAGAACCCAGAACACATCTATGGAGATACAGGAACATTCGAGATAACTCTAATCGCTAGTAGTGAATTTGGATGTATCGATTCAATCAGCAGACTTATTACGGTAACAATTCCTCCAGTCGCAGATTTCCAAATGAGTGATTCAGCGGGCTGTGGTCCTCTTAACGTATTGATAACAAATACGAGTAGCGCATCATTCTCAACATATTCATGGGATTTCGGTAATGGTACAACAAGCAACACTCAGAATCCGGACACTGTGGTTTATCCAACAGGAGAGATTGGGGATTCAACCTATTATGTTACGCTTACCGTCTCGAATAATTGTGGTATCAGCACTTACATGGATTCAGTTGTTGTATACCATATCCCTGAAGCATTGCTTGGTCTTGATCAAAATAGTGGTTGCTCCCCATTAGCGATTGCTTTTGCAAATATTTCAACTGGTTTTTCAAATTCATATTCTTGGGATTTCGGAGATGGAACAACCAGTGTTTTATCTTACCCTGGACCCCATGTCTTTACGACAGGTACTGCAGACACAACATATTTCATCACCCTAATAGCATCCAACATTTGCGGCTCCGACACAGCTATAGACTCAGTACTAGTACAGCCTAACACGATAACTTCCTTTTTTAATACAAATCCTACTTCTGGCTGTAGTCCATTACTGGTAACATTTACAAACTATTCAACTTTAGGATCCGTATACGATTGGGATTTTGGAGACGGTAACCATTCTTCCCAGTATCACACCAATCATCTGTATACAACTGGAGCTAACGACACCACCTATACTGTTACATTGATTGTCAACAATGGTTGTAGCTATGATACAATGTCAAATACGGTAGATGTTTTTCATCAACCGGACCTGTCTTTCACCGTTTCTGAAGATACAGTCTGCTCGGGACAAATAATCTCATTTACCAATACATCACTAGGCCTCAGCAATACTTATTGGGATTTTGATGATGGTTCTTATTCGACATTGGATTCACCTGACCATCTTTATGAAGAAGGTGGAGTGTATATCGCATCATTAACTGGAACTGGATCTATCAATGGTTGTATTGATACAGTTGTACAGAAGATAACGGTTATCGAAACACCAGAAATCTCAATATCTCCCTTAGACACTTTTGGTTGTCAACCTTTCCAGCTGGAGTTTATCAATTCTACTCTTTATGCAGATTTTTATGCTTGGGACTTTGGAGATGGAAATACTTCAGGATTCCATGACCCACTTCATACGTATGGAACGAATGGCACGTTTTACGGAGCTTTAGTCGCCTCAAATAATTTTGGATGTGTTGATTCTACAGATTTCATAGTGACTGTTTATCCTCAACCATTAAGTGATTTTACAGCGGTTGCCCTTGGCTTATGCGTAATGCCCGATACAGTCGTTTTTACAAATGAATCTGAGGGTGCAATTGGCTATGTATGGGACTTTGGAAATGGTCAAACCTCAACCATCAACAACCCTATCGCAATTTATCAAGAAGCAAATGATTATCTAATTTCTCTTGTTGCGACATCGGATAAAAACTGCTCCGACACCAGCTACTTCGCCTACACTAATAGTGTTGTCCCCACAGCTGATTTTGTTGTGAACTCAATGGACCCCTGTAAGCCGGTATATTCGTTCACGAACCTATCCGATAATGCACAAAGCTATTTTTGGGATTTTGGATTTGGTTACACGGATACCGCTGAGAATCCCATCCATTCTTTCAGCACGTTTGGAGAGAGTCAGGTAACTCTAGTTATTAATCCTGATGGACTATGCTCTGACTCTGTTTCAAGAATTGTCGTTCATAATAACGGGTCTCCCGCACGCGTGTACATTCCTAATTCATTTACGCCTAACAATGATGGATTAAACGAAACGTTCGAATTAAAGGGGTTTGACGATTGTGGTGATTACCTCTTGACCATATTTGACAGATGGGGAAAGGTTCTCTATGTCACGGCTGATTTAAGTCAATATTGGGATGGTACTTACAACGGGAAAGATTTAAAAGTTGGGACTTACGTATATGTTCTTCAAAGCCTTACGTTTCGGAAAACTGGTAAGATTACCCTCATTAGAAACTAAGGGACTAAACACGGGTAATCAACATCGATAAAAGTGGAGCCAACTCAGCAGCCATCCGAACGGTAAACACGAGGAGTCTCAGTAGAATCAGACGCAGAATCTGCAAGTGTCTGAACAATATTGTGGAGCAAGATCACAGGAATATCAAACGAAGGATTTGCTTCAAATAGTTTGAATCTGCACAAAGGACTTTAGCAGGAATCGAGGTAGTGAATATCATAAAGAAGGGTCAAATGACAACTTCGAGATCGATATGTCGCTACAATCCCTAACGCACGCAACTTGCCAACCTTATTACGCCCGTGAAGACATAAGAATCTATGAACGCAACTCCGAAGGGCGCATTTCCATACGCTACTACTTCTTCAGAATATCCAACGACTCTTTAATGTGCTTAGTTGGGCTCAACTGCGAATCGAATTTATGAATGACTTTTCCTTGTTTATCAATCACAAATGTGACACGACCGGGAATCATTCCGAACAAATCGTAAGCGCCATATGCCTTACGCGCTTTTCCAATTGGGTCACTCAACAGAATGAACGGCAAACGGTGATTTGCCGCAAAGCCAGAGTGACTGCTTGAACCATCGCTGCTAATTCCAATTACCTCTGCTCCAACTTCTTTGAAGTCTTCATAACTATCTCGGAAGGAACACGCCTGAGCGGTGCAGCCAGGTGTTTCATCCTTCGGATAGAAATAAACCACCACGCTTTTTTCGCCTCGGAAACCACTCAGTTTTACCAAGTTTCCGTCTTTGTCCTTCAACTCAAAATCTGGCGCTATATCGCCCACGCTTACTTTTCCCATTTCTTGTTTTGATTCTGTTTTGCAGGCGGCTAGGCCAGCAATGATGAATATTGAAATTACTGGTTTAATCAGTGTCCTATTCAACACCTTCAATTCGTTTTAGTTCTTTCTTAATGAGTTCGGTTATTTCATCGCCCTTCATATAAATCATCAAGTGCGTTCCTCCTTGCACAGTTATCGGGTTCTTAATCCTTCTGTGAGGGAACATACGATCCATGGTTCCGTGGATGTGCGCAATGCGTGATTCGTCTCCCTTTCCGCGCCATTTTGGAGCGTTTACAATGGCCCAGCGCATGAACTTGTCGTCTTGTTCTTTAAACATCTGAACCATGTGACCTGCATCGCCTTTCAGTCGTTTCTTCTGAGCCATTTCCCAAACAAAGGTGAAATGTTTCATGACGTTGGGAGGCAGCAATCCTTGAATGGGGAATGCCCGTCCGAGCCTCAATAAATTGGATCTTTCCTCATGCGATTTAATACTTGAGACCAGTATCGCCTGCAAATTTGGAATGAATGTGGTCATTTCAGAGGCCAAAATCCCTCCCATCGAAAGTCCGATCACCACCGGATTCTTGGCTTTTAAAATAGGCTCTGCCATCTTGCGTGCATAGGAATTCATAGTGTCCTTCCATTCGGGAATGACCCACGGAATATGCGTCTGTTCGTAACCATCAAGCTTAATTCTATCGAAAGCGCGGTGGTCGGCACCAAGGCCGGAAATGAAAAATATGTGTGGTTTTGGCAAGCTGAAGTACATTACGGATTCGCACGAATATACGGATGCCTTCAACGGTTATTCGATATTTGTCCTAACTGCTAATAGCTAAAACCTAAACGCTCAAATGTCTAAACTCAAACTCGACCTCCACGAGATATTCAACAAGGGAAAAAAGATTGACCAAGCACTGAACGACATCATTGATGAAGCGGTGGAGAAGAAAATTCCACTCATTGAGATTATTCCCGGTAAAGGAAGCGGGCAGTTGAAGAAAAGTGTTATCCGATTTCTAGAACAGAAACACATCAAGGCAAAGTATCATCGCATTGATAAGGACAGCAAGAATTTTGGGAGGCTGTTTGTAAGGTTCAAGCACTAATAGCTGCTAAAAACCGACCGGCTGCCACATGTACTTTTCAGTACGCAGGTCAAAATAGGCCATTTTACCAGCCTTTTCCAATCTCAGCACTTCCGATTCCATCACAATAATCTCTTCCATCGAACATGGAATCAGGTACGCACCGCTCTTATCTATCAAACATCTAAAACCTCCACGTTTGACCAAGGCAACGCCAGAGGGCAGAAAGTCAGAACCTTCATCGTATTCGGCCGAGATTACCAATTCATTTGCATCATTTATGTAACCCCAGGTTGCCCCCATTTTGACTGCCGCCATTCCTTCCGAAAAGCCCCAAGTGTCGTCATACTTTGCTGGGATAACATCGATGCCTGAGGAATTGAAAAATCCGAACTTCCCTTTTTTCTTGGCGGCAAATCGTCCATCCTTAATGGGGTCAATCAACTCATAGTCGAAAGCTTTCACCTGCGTTCCGGTCTTATCAATTACGCCATATTTCTTGCCTTTTCTGACAATGGCTTTTCTATCCAAAAACCGAAAACGCGCCATTTCATCCAACTCACCATGGTAGGTAAGCGCAATCACTTCATTCCCGTAGCGGTCAATAAATCCGACCTTTCCGTCTAGCAGCACACAGGCCAATCCTTCCGAAAATTTGCCAATGCGGTCATACTTGCAAGGTGTAATGGAATCTCCATTGGTATTGATGAGCCCCATTTTTTCATCCTTCACCACGCGCGCCAGTCCATCTTCAAAGGGCTCGGCCTCGTCATACTGACATTTGATAATTACCGACCCTTTTGTATCGATATATCCTTTTAATTCCCTCAGTTCAATGACAGCCAATCCCTCCGAAAAATCCCAAGCATCCTCAATCTTCAGGGGAATGGTGAGTTCGCCTTTCATGTTCACAAAACCGTATAGCCCATCCTTGACCACGCTTGCCATGCCATCCTTAAAGTCGTACATCTCATCATAAATGATTTCCACGGCCACATTGCCCTCGTTGTCCAACATACCATATTCTTCTCCACGGGCCACAATGGCAAAACCATTACTAAAAAGCTCGGCCTCATCATTATTGAAGGAGATGATGGTCTTTCCGCGCTTGTCTATGTAACCCCAACGGTCATCCTTGAACACGGGTGCCAGTCCTTCGCTGAAATCGGCTGCGTTTTCGTACAGGAATGGAATGACCACCTTTCCGCTTCTGTTCACGTAGCCGAACTTGCCGTTCTGTTCTGCTGGAAAAAGTTGTGTTGTAAGGATGTTCAACTCATCGTTCAGCTCATTTGCAAACGGATAGTTGGGATATTCGAGTTTGAAGTCGGCCACGGTCTCCACGTTCAATTGCGGTACGGAGAGCTTGTAGAGCTTTCGCCAGGCCTCGTTCAAATGTGATGATCCGGGATTTTGTTTGATAAACTCGTGCACCGACCGCACAGTCGGGTTTTCCATTGAGATCTGGTAAATGTGGTCATCGGCCTGCCGTTTGAAGGGAGAATCGGGATGTGCGTCAATGAAATCCCTGTAACTGTCAACCGTGCCACTTTTGGTCTTCGCTTCAAATAGGAATTTCTCGTAAAGCACCTTGCCTTCTATGGATTCAGGTGCATTGGGGAACTCACGGAGGAAGCGTTCTACTGCATCCATAGAATTGGTGGCCTTTGCCACTTCAAACGATATGGTGGCCTTCAGGTCGAGTATGTCTTTTTTTTGCGGAGCGGAAGGAAAACGTTCGAGAAATGAATCGCAGGCGCGCACGGTTCGTTTCTCATTTACCTCATCTGTGGCGTAAGAATAGACCATTACCCGAAGGCCTTCCACGGCTTTTGCTGTAATGCCATATTCTTCCATTTTCTCCTTCTCCTTATCAGATGAAAGCTTCCAGAATGATTCTGTTCTGAGGGCATAGGCCTTGGCACTGTCGAGATCATAGAGCGGATTCTGCTTGGCGATATACACCATGCAAAGCCCATAATTTCCGGCCAGCTGATCCTGCTTCACCACTTTCTGAAATAACTCGCGTGCCTTGAAATAATCCTTTATCTCCAGTGCTTCGAAAGCTTTGTCGATGGTACCGGCCTGCACATGAAGTGCGTTCAGCAGCACCATGAGCATGGTGGTGAGAAAGCCGGACCTGAACGAATTGGGCTGCATTGGTTTTGTTTGTGAGGGGCACAAAAATAGCACTCCGATACTATGGTTGGTCAATCTGCCCCTAGCGGAATCACGGGGCCTGCAGATGGGGCTGCGTGAGGGGTGGGAGCGGCATCCTTTTCTGAGGCACGAAGAAAAGATACAGCGGACGACCCGGCCCCGATTTTTCATCGGGGACACGCCCAAAAAGAAACCCGAAGCAGGCCGCAGAGAACAAGGGTCTGTCAGATCTCTAGACCGGCCATCAGCACCTTGAGTTCAGCTATAATCATGGCCGTAGCGCCCCAAACGGTGTGTCCGTCCACTTCAAAAAACGGTGTGCGCATGCTGAAGCCTGAACTGAGCGTGATGTCCTTTTCCATGATGATGTCTTCTCGGAGCAGGTAACTGAGTTCGGGAATGTGAATAGATTGCACTTCGTGGTTGTCGGGTATCAGATTGGGAGCTGTGCGCATAACGCCTAGTACCGGATGCACCAGAAAGTTGCTGGGCGGTATATATAGGGAGGTCAATTGGCCGATAACGGTGACATCTTCAGGTTTGATATTGACCTCTTCCTCTGCTTCGCGAAGGGCGGTGACAACCACATCGAGGTCACTTTCTTCGGCTTTTCCGCCCGGAAAACTGATCTGCCCACTGTGTGTGCCGGCATAATCGGGTCGTTTCATCAATACGGTTCTTATCACACCGTTGTCAGGATAAAGGGCAATGAGCACCGCACCTATGCGGGCATTGGAAGTATCGGGGTTGTAGCTGCTGGCGGCCTTTACGCGAACCGGACCTGCCATGCGCAGTTGCGCATCCAAACCTGGCAAAGGTGAGGTCATCCTTTCAGACAATCGTGCTATCAGTTCATCCATCATGGGGTGTAAAAGTGGTTATTTGTTATTGGGTTTTGGAGTTATTGGCTTAATGGGGACGAGAGTGAGGGACAAGGGGCGAGAGCGCAGCATCCGAAAATGAAATATTGCAGGTCAAGTGAGGGTCATTGGTTAATGAGTTGTCGATATTTGCCGACCATTATTCCGAATAACCAATAACCAATAACTAGTAACTCAATAACCCAATAACCACAACGCATGGATACTTACGGACCCGAACACTTAAAACCGACATTCTATATAGACAGCGACAACCCCGAAGTTGTTGCGTTTGCCCAAAAGAGCATTGGTAATGCAACTACGGACAAAGAAAAAGCGGTGAAGCTGTACTATGCGGTGCGCGATGGTTTTCGATACAATCCATACAACCTGAGAATGAAACCTGCGGATGTAACCGCCAGCCATCTGCTTGCTGCTGGTGATGGACATTGTATTGACAAGGCCGTTTTTTTGGCCGCTTGTGCCAGAGCGGTAGGTATTCCTTCTAGGTTGGAGTTTGCTGATGTGAAGAACCACATTAGCAGCGAGAAATTTGTGGAGAGCTTGAAGAGCGACATCTTTGCCATGCACGGCATTACGCAGTTTTATATTGATGGTAAATGGGTGAAATGCACGCCCGCATTCAATAAAGAACTGTGCGTCCTCTTCAATGTAGAACCGTTGGAGTTTGACGGTGAGACAAACAGCATGTTCCATGAGTTTGACAAGGCCGACAACAAGTTCATGGAATATGTGGCGCAACACGGGGTGTTTGATGATTTTCCACGGGAATATTTCGTGGCCGTGATGGTGCTCAACTATCCGCATTTGTTCAATTACGAAGGGCTGAGAGGGCTTTTGGTAGCTTCCTGAGCAATCCGCGAACATTCGGCAATGACCACCGAACGTTGACTCGGATGTATTTCTATACTCCCTACGGGCGATGCATCTTAATAATGCTCTCGCTCACATCGGCATAAAGCTTTTTGAGTTCGGGAGATAATGCCTCCAACACATCCAGATGTTCTTGCATCACCTTGACATCGTTGCGCTTGGCAGGGCCGGTTTGCAATGCCTTCGGATGATCGGAAAGAATATTGGCAGCCGTCTTTTTGATGAGCGGTTTCAGGATATCCAAACTCATACCGTTCTTCTCCAGTATTTCTTCGGATAAGGCATAGAAATGATTGGTGAAGTTGCAGGCAAACACGGCTGCAATGTGCGTTATCTTCCTTTGCTCCGAACTCAGAACCTGCACGTTCTCGCTGATGGAACGCGCCAGTTCCAGCAGTAGACCTTCATTCCAATTGGAGTTGCCTTCAATACAGAACGGCACTTCTTTCATGTTCAGTTCCGAACCTCGGTGCATAGTTTGCAACGGGTAGAAAACTCCCAAACGGTCTGAACAATCTCCCAAAGCCGACATCGGCACGCTGCCTGATGTATGAACAACAATCTTTCCAGGACAGAATATTTTGCTGGCCACTTCGCTAATGGCATCGTCCTTCACAGCAATAATCACCACATCCGTCTCATCTGGAATAGCTTTGAAATCTGAACTGTACTCGCATGCCAACTCAAACGCCAATCGCTCACCTTTCTGCGGATCCCGATTAATGAGCATCAGCAGCTTATTGCCCGAACGCTTCAGCGCCTTTCCTAAATGGAAGGCCACATTTCCAGCACCAATAAGAACTACGTTTTTTGGTTCGAGAGGCATGGTGCGAAGTTAATAGAACACAGATTGAACTGGTCTGACTGATAAAAAGTGATTTTATCAGCCTAAATCAGTTTCATCTGTTCAATCTGTGTTCTACGATTTCAACCTCCTCCTAATCGCCATAATCGTTCCGATAATCATTACCAAGCAGCCCGCCCAAAGGATGTTGATCCAAGGGAAAATCATGGCTTTCATCACGATAAACTCGCGGTAGTTGTCTGGTTTTTCGTACACAGCAATTTCGGCCTTTCCTTCTTCAGGAATAACCTTATTCAGCACAAATCGAAGTCCTAGTTCTTCCAACTCGCCAGGAATTGGCAGCGCCATGCGATCACGAATCACATAAATCGGTTTCACTTCGTAGCGTTTTCCCGAAATATCGATGGCGGTAAGACTGGCGGCAACTGCAATGTCACCTTCCTGAATGTCATGTTTGGCTGCATCTACTTCACGTTCAAAACCATTGAAAATCACAATGGCGGTTCCAGCAAAAAGCGTGTCGCCCGGAGCCACCTGCTTCGTGCTGGTATTCTTGTATTCTTCTGGTTCTTTCTTGGCCTCTTCCGTTTCTACCTCCGCGTAAGTCACAAAGCTGTAGATGTCTTTGTGCCAGAAATGCTTGGTGTCTGGCTCAGCCACATTTCCCATTCGTGGGTTGGTCTGTACACGCGGATAAAGCGAAAAGGCTAGTTCGTACGTGTCGTTAGTTTTGGTGAGATAGTCCACCTGATAGAACACATTCACGCCTTCCTTATTCTTACCCACATACGTCACGAAATAATCCGCCATCCGAAGCGTATCGCCCTTCATCATCAAAATGTTTTCGCGATTACTGAAGTCGCCATCAGACCCCAAACTTTCCACATCCGTTCCAGAAGTATTCATCGAAATGACCTGTGTTTTGGATGTGCTGAGAAATGCACCAAGCAATATCATTCCAAAGCCAATGTGCGCCACGGATGCACCTGCAACTTTCACTTTGCCTTTCAATACACTAATCCAATAATTAAGATTGGCGATAATCAGGAAAACGGAAGTGAACAACATCACGATATACATGATATTGGTGTAATGCATCAAGTAGCCGATAATTGCCGTGAGAATAATGGATACTCCAATTGGCAGTAGCAGCGCATTTCGCCATGCTTTCGGGTCCGTTTTCTTGTATTTGAAATACTGCGTTACCGCGATGAGAATAGACAACATAATGGCCAGCGGAATCTGGAAACTGTTGTAATGTGCAATCGGGTCGAGTGGTGGAGCCAGATTGGTTCCGAGAAGTTTGTTCCACACAGGTATGGACGTGGTGAACATGATTTGGAAAGAGGAAATGACAAGCACCAACGCCCCGATGAACATCCAAAACTCTCGCGAGTAAAGGCTGTCCTCATCTTTCGATTTTGGAATATCCTTCCACCGCACGATAAGTAGAATGATGGCAAGAAAAAGGAACGCCAGTAAGTAAACCAGTAGCTGCCCCGACATACCAAGATCGGTAAAAGCGTGAACGGAAGTCTCACCTAAAATTCCGCTTCGCGTGAGGAAGGTTGAATACAGAATAAGAATGAATGTTGAAACAGTCAGCGCAAACGTCATGATAAGCGATTGTCCGCGGTTCTTCTGAATAACCATTACGTGTGCAGCAGCAACCAGCGTTATCCACGGAACAAGACTCGAATTTTCCACAGGATCCCACGCCCAAAAACCACCAAAGCTTAATGCTTCATAGGCCCAAGCACCGCCCATCAGTATTCCTGTTCCGAGTATCATCACTCCGAAGTAAGTCCAAGGCAAAGCGGGCTTCATCCATTCGGTGTATTTCTTTTTCCAAAGACCCGCTATCGCGAAAGCAAACGGAACAAGTGTAGAAGCAAAACCAAGGAAAAGTGTGGGTGGATGAATGGTCATCCAATAGTTCTGCAACAGCGGATTAAGGCCGCGACCGTCCAATCTATCCAAGTAGGCTGCGTTCTGAAGGAACGGCAAATTCATAAAATCAGGATGCTCGCGAAGCAACAGGAATGGCGTGCTTCCAATACGGATTACATCACCCAGATTGATGCCCAGCACCATCGAAACCAAGAACATCTGCACCAAGGCAAAGACCGCCATCACGGGCGCTTCCCATGCCTTTGACGTTTTCATTAGAATGGCGCCCAATACGGCATGCCAGAACAGCCAAAGCAAAAAGCTTCCTTCCTGCCCTTCCCAAAAACTAGACATGATGTAGCGCATCGGCATCTCTGAATTGGAGTGCTGCCAGATATAATGGTACTCAAACATGCCGTTGTAAAGCATGTAAAGTAGCGTTCCGATGATGCTAAAAACCGACAGGATGTGAAGACTGAAAGCGCTGCGCGAAAGGAGTTTCCAATCGCTGAATGCCTTGTCATTCTTGGCCGCAAAAGCGTAGCTGATGGCTGCAACAAGTGCAGAAACAAACGCTATAATAATGCTGATTTGGCCCAGCTGACCAGCCCAGAGATGTTCTCCGATGTAGTTTATTTCCATTAAGAATTAGCTGTTTCAGCAGTGAATTCCTGCATCTCCTCACTCTGACCTTCATTGTATTTAGAAGGGCATTTCATCAGGATTTTGGATGCTTGAAACGCATCATTTTCGTACTTACCAATCAACACGATTTGCTCCGACCGTTCAAAGTCCTGAGGCTTTGAGCCTGCAAAATGAACCCTGTGGTTATCACCTTTATTGTCAATCATATTGAAAGCAAACAAGTTTGCATCAACCTCGGGATTGTAAGTCAATTCAGCCTCCTTGTCTAACTGCCCAACCACGTGGTATTCCATTCCTGGATTTTCAATTGCCTCGCTGAAATTGGAATAGGTGCTGCTATCCGCAACGGTAGTCATGATAGCTCCAATCGCAATGGCAATTACAAGGATGGCAAGGATGTGTGTCTTTTTCATTTTGCTGATACGAATTACGAATGAAAAACGAATATACTAATGAGGTTTAACCGCAAAGACGCAGAGTTTTCGCGGAGAACGCACCCTTGAAAATCATTCTGTAAAATCTGAGTAAATCTGTGCATCTGTGGCCTTGACATTTCTATTCGGTTTACCTCCCTTTGGGGGATTTAGGGGGCTTGTTCTTTTTCAATCTTGGTCAACCTACGGTCGATGGTTATGAGGTAAACAACGATACCCACGAAAATGATCGCGATAACGCCAACTACCACGTAAATTTTTCCGTTTTCGTGTAGCAAATCGGCCATTTCTACGTCTTGCGCGAATGCCGAGAAAGGCAGCAAAGCCATTAACCAAACGAGTATTCTATTCACGTTTTTCATAAAGCGATTATCTGTTTGTGTACCCAAAAGATTTTTGAAATGTGTCACCCTGAACTTGTTTCAGGGTCTGAATGCACTGGAGGATAGATGCTGATACGCCTGAGGCGCACAGCATGACTGGCTTTGTGAGTTGGGTAGGAAAACGCAAAATAGTCTTTCATTGATGTGACTTTGATAATCTGTTTTCCTCAATTGATTTTATCCTCACCCGAATATTGATGAACCAAACACCCAAAAGTGTCCAGCCAATAATGGCGGGATAAAAAACCATTCTCATGTTGCTATTGAGGTCGTAACCACCAAAACCAGGATTGCCACCGTTTCCGGGATGCAAACTGTCTGTCATTCGTGGTAGCACCATGATAAAAACCATAAACATGACATAAGCGAAGATGTTGTAAACAGCCGAAACACGACCTCGTTTCTGTTCTTCGTCCATGCTTCCACGGAGTACGGTGTAAGCCAAATAAACCAACATTCCCATGGCCACCCCATTCAATTTGGCATCGCCAGTCCAATACGTTCCCCACGTGTTCTTAGCCCAAAGCATTCCTGTTAGAAGACCAAGCACGCCCATAAAAAGTGCCACGTTTACTCCTTCGGAAGCGATAATATCTGACCTTCTATCGCCTTTGGCGAGATGAATAATACTGTAAACCAAAGCGGCCGTTAGAATAATCATCATCCCAAACCACTGCGTTACGTGGTAGTAGAGATTACGGATGGTTTCGTAAAGAATTTTCTTAAACGGGAAATGTTTCCCGGCAAGCGGAACGACTATCTTTCCATTAGGCACACAGAGGTTTTTAGTCCCCTGAGCCCGAAATCCTCTGAGGTAAAAAACCTTTGGATCCACGATAACCCCACTTTTCATAGTGGAAACAAATAAATGGGCATTAGTAGTCGGAGCGAATTCAGGAAGCTCTAAATCAAACTTGATTGTTCTCTTATTAACCACTTGCACGGTTTCAGCACACGCCAGAACAATTGTGTCAGCAACCACCCACACTTGAATATTCTTCGGGTCATCACCAAATTCTGCACCGTAACCAATGACAGTTATGTTCGAATTCAGTCCAGGTTCAAGAACGGTAGTCGAAACTTCCAGAATACCCGGAGCCAATGGGATTAGCATTCCTGCTGTAAGCGAGAATAGAACCAAAATAATGGCAATCCACTTCCACCAGGCAAGCCCGAAAATCTGTGTTGATGTTTTTCCAATCTTAAGCATCGATGCACGGGTAATTTGAACGTGATTTACCCTTCGTTTTTAATCTCGCCAAAGGTAGGGAAATAGAATGTAGCTGAGGGTCAGAACAATCAGAATGATCATCAGTAAAACGGTAATTAGTCCGTAGCTGACACTTGGGTCGAGGCCGTCTACCGCGTTTTTCGACAGCTTGATGAGCGTAATTAGAAATGGCAATTGAACTGGAAAGCTCAGAATGGCCATTAAACTCATGTTGTTGTCTGTTTTGGATGCAATGGCAGACATCAGCGTAAGAATGAGCGCAAAACCAGTACTTCCCAACACAAGTGCCACCATGAACATGAGATGGTCTTGCACCAAATCGCCTATCCACCACGCGTAAATGGCGTATGCCAGAAAGGTGATAACCAACATCAGCAAGGAATTGTAAATCATTTTGGCCAGCAGAAATGCCTGCGGAGAAGCAATACTGTAATAGTAAAGCAACCTTCCTTTTCGTTCTTGAATGAAAGAGCGCCCAACCGCATTCAAGGATGCAAACAGCATGATAATCCAGAAAAGCGCGTTCCAAACTGGGACGGAAACCACATTTCTAAAGCTGAGATAACAGACGAAAACGGTGCTGATGACATACAGCAACATGCCGTTCAGCGCATAGCGGTTTCGCCATTCGAGTGTGAACTCTTTTAGAAATAGGGTTTTGACCTGCTGCAACACCGGGCGAAGTTAAGCAACATGAAATGCCTAATTTTCGCATCTTTAAACATTCGAGTCATTCGTCTGTTGATTCCAAAAACCAAATCTCATGAAAAAGCTACTTATCATTTTAATGACAATCACAAGCACTACTGCCATGTCACAAACCAAATCATTGTACGACTTTAAAGCCAAAACCATTGACGGAGAAGATTTCGACTTTTCTTCTCTAAAAGGAAAAAAAGTGCTAATTGTTAATACCGCCAGCAAGTGTGGCTACACACCACAATACGAGCAATTGCAGAAATTATATTCCGAAATGGGCGGAGAGAAATTCGAGATTATCGGGTTTCCAGCTAACAACTTCATGAGCCAAGAGCCAGGAAGCAATGATGAAATTGCTGGTTTCTGCCAGAAAAATTACGGTGTGACTTTCACCATGATGGAGAAAATCAGCGTGAAAGGAAAAGATCAGGATCCGCTTTATACTTGGTTAACTGAGAAAGATGCAAATGGTGTAGAAGACGCTCCAGTAAAATGGAACTTTCAAAAGTTTTTGATTGATGAGAACGGAAAGTACGTGAAGTCGCTCCCTTCAGGAACGAGCCCAATGGACAAGGAGGTTACTTCTTGGTTAGGTAAGTAATTTGACCAACAACATTATAAGGTGTGGAACTGATGAGTTCCACACCTTTTTTATTTCCAACCCTGTCTTATTGTAAATTCGTTGACGTGAAACTTGATATTCTAGCTTTCGGAGCCCATCCAGATGATGTAGAAATTTCCGCTGCTGGAACCATTCTCAAACATATTGAGTTGGGATACAAATGCGGGATTATTGACCTTACCCAAGGCGAACTCGGAACACGCGGAAGTGGCGAACTCAGATTGCAGGAAGCAGAAAGAGCAAAGACCATTCTTGGGCTTGAAGCCAGAGAAAACCTTGGTTTTGACGATGGTTTCTTCCAGAATGACAGAGAGCATCAGCTCCAAATCATTGAAATGATTAGGAAGTATCGACCAGAGATTGTGTTGGCAAATTCAGTTCATGACCGTCATCCCGACCACGGGAAAGCCGCAACATTGGTAGCAGATTCGTGTTTCCTTGCGGGATTAGTCAAAATTGAAACAGGACAAGAAGCTTGGCGACCAAAAGTCGTTTATCACTACATCCAAGACGAATACATTCACCCAGACTTGACAATTGACATAACGCCTTACTTCGATAAGAAGATTGAAAGTATTCTGGCGTACAGTTCACAGTTCTACAATCCAGAAAGCGAAGAGCCGAACACACCAATTTCAGGCAAGGAATTTCTTGAGTTCTTAAGAGGCAGAGCGATGACTTTCGGTCGCCCAATTGGTGCGAATTTAGCCGAAGGTTTTACTGCCGCACGAAATATTGGTGTGAAGAATTTGTTTGATTTGGTTTGAGTTCCAGCAACGAATCTGAAATCAAGCCCTCGCTTTTGACCAAAATATTATATACTTTTAGTATATCTTAAATTAACACGCCATGAAGACGGTATCCTTAAAGATTGATGATTCCATTTTTGGTGAAACGGAAAAAATCCTTTCCCGAATAAAAAAGCCTAGAAATCGGTACATCAACGAAGCATTGGACCATTACAACCGACTACAAACACGGTTGATGCTGAAAAAAAAGCTAATGACTGAGTCTGAACTTGTTCGAGAAGAATCAATGGCCGTTCTAGAAGAATTTGAAATGATAGGCAATGACCGTTGAGCAGTTTGACATCTGGATAGCAGACCTCAACCCAAGAATCGGAACGGAAGCAGATAAAACCCGTCCTGTATTGATTATTCAAACCGAGCTACTGAACCGAATCCCACACCCTTCTACCATCATCTGCCCAATTACAACTAACGTGAAGCCGACTGCGGAAATACTGCGGGTTCATTTGAAAAGGGGTGAGGGCGGAATGGAAAAGAACAGCGACATTATGCTAGATCAAATACGAGCCATCGATAATGCGAGGCTTACCCAAAAAGTAGGCAAACTACCAATCGAACTCATTGAAAAAGTAAAGGAAAACCTCGCGATTGTGCTTGATCTTGGTTAAGTCTAATACCATGATTTCCAAAACTGGCTGGCTGAAGGATTTACTATCGCCAGAAATGTTGGCAAAAGAATTTGTTTGATTTGGTTTAAGAACTCTGGTAACAATTTGTGACCTCAAACAATTTCATTTTGTTCTATTGTCCCATCGCTTTGGATTTCTTGAAGTGTGAAAGACGGCTACAACCAGAATTTTTTGTTCTCTAAGCACAAAATGAATTCCATAAGGCAACTTTTTGAGGAAACAAATATGCGTTTCTGAATATCGGGGTTGAAACTTCAACGGATTCTCAAGAACTGAATTCATGTTTTCATTCACATGTTTTTCAAACCGTTCGCCCAATACCGATTTTTGATTTTCATACCAGAGAAATGCATCTCGAAAATCATCTTAGGCTGCCTCAGAAATGGCAAGAAAGTAATCCATCAACGCTTGAAAATGTCGCTTTTCGCATCCTCCCAACTACGGGTTTTCATCTCACCTTTGGCAATCAATTCCAACCGTCTGTTCACTTCGTCAATCTGAGCTTGTGTAACTTCCTGCTGTTTTGAAACCGAAACATATTCCAATGACCCGATAAGCTCTAAGAATTTGCTTAGGCTTTTGTCCTGTATGTCTAGCGTGATTTTCATGATTATGAAGATAACGATTTGCTTAACTGACAACCCAATAAGCCAACCCAATCACAAGCGAATACCCTAAATGCCATTTCCATGGCCAGTAGCTGGTTGGCGAAACGCCTTGCGAGGATCTTAACCAAAACATCAGTACAAGCTTATCGAGAATGCTGGCAATAACTGTTGCAAACGCAATTCCAACCAATCCGAATTGATGGACAAAAAGGATGCTCAGTCCGAAGTTGATGGACAGTTCAAGGCCTGCGACCAACATGATGGTTTTGGTTTTCTTTAGTCCGATGAGGAGCGTTTGCGGGAAGACCAATCTGCTTACAACGAGCAAGAGATAAACATTGAAAACAGCAGCGCTTTCTGCAAAATCAGCATTGAAAAGACGTGGGTAAATCCATTCGCTCACGAGCATGAACCCAATTGAAATTGGGAAGAACATATGCATCAGTTTGAGACTTTCCGCTTTGATGGTCTTTACGGCCTCGGCAACTCCAAGTTGCGCCACTTTTGGCACCATTCCGTTGCTGAATGCGTTTGCCAACAGCAACACCAACGGGAATTCTTTGGCACCATAGCGATAGACAGCAAAAGTTCCTTCATCAAAGTATTTGGAGACGATGAACCCATCCAAGTATTCCGCAGAACCAGAAAGCAATGTGGCGGCCATCAACGGCCCAGCGGTGATTAAAAACTGCTGTATGAAATTGCTGTCGAGTTTGAATTCAGCATACTTTATGAGTAAACCGATGGTGAAAATGAAGCGCACAATTGAACTGAGAACCAATCCGAGCATGGCTTCTTCCAAACCATAACCAAGGGCAATGGGAGTTGCAACAGCTGCCAGTTGTATTCCGAAAGCGACTATTCCGTAAAGTGCTAATCCCTTGGATTTCTCTTTGAGTAGAAGGATGTATTCGGCCAAAAAACTTGGACCGATAAAGAGTAGGTAAAACGAGAACGTGCCGTAGAAATATAGCACTTCGGGGTTATTCGCCATAAAGGAATAAGGCGTAATGAGCAATCGGAAGGCAATAAAAACAAGCACAGAAATGCCCGAAAGCACCAAAAATGCATTGAAGAATTCCTTCGATTTTTCCTTTGGCTGATAATTGGCCAAAAGCGATTGTGTTAATCCTGAAAGCCAAAAGAAACTGAGCACGCTTCCGAGGAAAAGCAAGGCTTCGTAAATCCCGATTTCGTAGGTACTGAGCCCAAGTTTGGTGAACAGTATTCCCGTAAGGAAGAAGGTTGCAAAACGCAACACTTGGAAGAACTGAAGGGCGCGGACGGGGGTTAGCAAATTAGTTGATTAGTTGAGAACCGTTCATAATTTCGCTAGATGGGTCACCCTGAACTTGTTTCAGGGTCTGTTCAGTCAATGTAATTAGATGCTGATCCGCCTGAGGCGGACAGCAAGACACCGAGCTTGCAAATTGCGCCCGCGTTAGGGATTGCGAACGTTCCTGTTTGATTTTTAACGGTGTTCGCGAATGCTTCGCATTTGACAGCGGCATCCTTTTTTTGAGGAACGAGAAAAAAGATATAGCGGAAAGCCCGACCCACGCTTTTGGGCGTGGGGAACGCCCAAAATCTAATGTTGAATTATGTCGTGTAAACTGTATCAGGAATGTTGTTTTTGAAGGAGAAGAATGTGCGGTAAAACTCGAAACTTCCCCACAGGAATGCAACTAGGAAGAGTGTGGCGATGAATTGTGGCCAAAAGATGAGCCATTGGGTGTGGCTGAAATTGACGCCTACCAAACTGTCGAAGTAGCGCAAATATTTCATCACGGCTTCCATGTTGAGTAGGTAGCCGATGGAGACGAGCATGTAGACGATGGGGCGTTTTGTAAGAAGCATGAAAAGCCCCGAAAACAGTAGGGCTGGATGGACGTAGCGTTCGTGCATTTGCGTGTTGAAAAGGAAGAATGCGAGTGTGACCAGTGCCGCGACTTGGAAGATGGTTCCGAGGCGTTCGTTGCGTTTGAGGTTTTCAAAAGCGCCATTGTTTACGGCTAAGAAAAGCGGTAGCATGACCATGGCGGATGCGGTGAAAAAGAGGGTCATTCCCCAGTATTTGAGCGGAACGTGAAAGACGGTGTGGCTGTCGGGAAAATTGAATGGGTCGTTTACGAAATAATGCCAAATGTTGTATGCGTTTCGCGAAAGGGTCGGGTATTTATCGACCGAACGGGTGGCGAGTGCTTGGATGGTTTCGAAGAGGGTTCCTGAAATGGCGAATGGAAGCAGAATGAGTGCTTGAATGCCGATAATAGCAAGGAGATGAATGCCAAGGTATTTCCAACCTTTTTCTCGAATGAACGGAAGGCAGAGTATGGCAACGAGCGGAAAAAAGATGATGGCTTGCAACTTGAAATTAACTGCCACCAGCATGAGAACAAGAGCCCATTTCCAATGTCCGCGTTCGGCATAAACGAGAGCCGCCAAAGCAAAAAAGGTATGGATGGTATCGACCTGTCCCCAAATGACGGTGTTGTACCAAAATGCAGGGTTGAGGAAGAAAACGAAGAAGCCCATCATCGGTTTTCCTGTCCGCTTTAGGATGTGGATAACCACGGCAAGCGTGAGAAAATCGAACGGTAGAACCAATGCCTTTAGCCAATTGACGGAAACCAATCCTACTGCATCTGCATTGCGCTGGAACAGCGAAAATACCTTGAGCATGAACAGGATGAGCGGCTGATTATTGACGTTCTCATCCTGATAAACGTTTCCGAGTCCGTTGTTCAGAATGTCTTGCGTCCATGTTATCCAGAAGTATTTGTCGTGGCCCGCATCGGGCAGCACGAACAGAAAGCCTAAATAAAGTCCTGCGAAAAGGACATAGTACTTAATGGCATCCTTGTGTAACCAGCGCATCTCTTAAAGGGGAAATGAGAAAAAGGAAAAAAGAAAAACGGGGGTGTCTCGCAAAGGCGCAAAGACACAAAGAGGGACAGTTGCACAGAGAAACAGGGAGAAAAGGAGATGCACATAGAAATTCTCTCTGTGTAACATCTGTGAAAATCTGTGCATCTGTGGCGATAACATGTTTCAGCTAATTTTCTTGAACTTAAAACGTACCGAATTCCCAATCACAACCACATCTGAAAATGCCATGCTAAATGCCGCCACCATTGGATTGAGAAATCCTAGCGCGGCTACGGGAATAGCTAGCGTGTTGTATAAAAAGGCCCAGAAAAGATTTTGTTTGATAGTAAGAACGGTATGATGCCCAATCTGAAAAGCTTCTTTGATCTGTCCAATGCCGCCTTTATCCAACACAACAACACTTGCTGCATTGATGGCAACTTGCGTGGCATTGCTCAACGAAATTCCGACCGTGGCCCTTGTCAAAGCAGGTGCATCGTTAATACCATCTCCCACCATGGCGGTTGGAACTTTATCGGCAAACTCGGTAATCAATTTCAGTTTTTCGTCTGGCGATTGCTCCGCATAAATCGTTTTAATGCCCAGTTCCTTCGCCACCAACTCACATTTGCGTTTGCGGTCGCCACTCAGCATAATCGTTTCAATTCCTTTTGAGTTGAGGTAAGAAATCAGGTCTTTGGCATCTTCCCGAATCTTATCCGTGAGGGAAATCTCGGTAGCCAGTTCTCCGTTTTTCAAAATGTAGATATCATTGTCCGTTGCTTTCATGCTTGCATCAAGCATTTTAAACGAACCAACCTTCCATTCATTGCCAGCCGAATCTTTACCAACCAGTCCTTTTCCTTTCACTTCTTCAACGGAAGAGAATTCGACCTTCTTCGCAGTTGGCTGAAGTTCTTCCACAATGGCCCGTGCAATGGGGTGCGAAGAATGCTGCTCGATACTAAAAAGCACGTTTTTCAATTCGTCTTCGCTTCCTGCCAGCACGTTAAAAGAACCAATCTTGATATCGCCACTTGTCAAGGTTCCCGTCTTATCAAACACAACTTTTTTCACTTTTGATAAATTCTCAATGCTTTCCGCGCCTTTGAAGAGAATACCAGCTTTTGCGCCTCTTCCCAAACCAACCATCACAGCCGTTGGTGTGGCCAATCCCATGGCGCACGGACACGAAATAACCAGCACAGCTACCGCTTGCATGATGGACTGCTGCAACGAAATATCGAACGCGAAATGCGCCAGCACAAACGTCAATGCCGAAATACCGAGCACCACAGGAACAAAAACACCACTTATCTTATCCGCCAATCGCTGAATGGAAGGCTTTTCCATTTGTGCTTTCTTCACCATGGTAATGATGCTCGCAAGCACCGTCAGTTTGCCAATGGTCGTAATCCGAACCAAGCCGTTGCCATCCGAAACCAGCGTTCCTCCTATCAACAGTTCCTCCACACCTTTTGAAATTGGCATGCTTTCGCCCGTTACCATGCTTTCATCCACATGCAATTGCCCTTTCACCAGAATACCGTCCGAAGGAATGCTATCTCCCGTTTTCACCATCACCAGATCATCCACCTTCAATTGGTTGAAAGGCACTTTCTCAATGTGCTCATGCCCATCGTGCTGCACCACCCTATCCGCCAATCCTTCTTGCAATTTCCCCAGTTCGGTAATGGCAGTAGTGGTCTGCTTCACAGAGCGGTGTTCAATCACATTGCCGAGCAAAACAAGCGTCACAATCGTAGCCGAAGTCTCGAAGAAAAGATACTGATGCGCTTCGGGCGTCCCCCAATTCATTATGGTTCCCACCAACGAATACACAAACGCAGAAGTGGAGCCAATAAAAATCAATACATCCATATTCGGAGCGCCATTTCGCAGCGATCCCAGAGCACTTTTTCCGAAGTGATACATGCCAAGCAGCATCACCGGCAAACTCAGAACGAGTTGAAAAATAGGATTGCTGAAAAAGTCCGGCATTCCAGGAATCATGTGCAATAGCAACGGAATCGTGAATGGCAGCGTAAAAAGGAACTTCTTCTCAATCGAAGCCAGTCCTTGCTTCTCTATTCTCTTGGTTCCCACATAGTCGAAACCAGCCTTTTTCACCAGCTCCTCCACACGTTTCAGGTCAATGTCGGCCACATCAGACAGGAAAACTTCGCCCGAAGCGTAGTTCACATTCACGTTCGAATAACCTCCTTTTGTGAGGGCTCTATTGACACCCGCAGCACAACTGCTACACGTCATTCCCTCCACCAAAACCGTTGCTTCCTTCATTTTCGTCATCACTCAAATATAGACAATGGCCTATCCTAACACTCGTCTGTTTTATCAATAAACATCAATGAAACGAAACTGTTGCTTGTATAAACTGTAGCATTATCTTTGCCGCCCGATACGGTGGTTGTAGCTCAGTCGGTTAGAGCATCGGTTTGTGGTACCGAGGGTCGTGGGTTCGAGCCCCATCATCCACCCAAGTAGTCCCAATCTTGCAAAAGGTTGGGACTTTTTTGTGCTTTAAAGTTTTGCATTCACTGAGCAAAGTCGAATTGAAATTAGATGAGTTGGGCGTTCCCCCGATAAAAAATCGGGGTCGGGCTTTCCGCTGTATCCACGCCAAAAAAGGCGTGGGATGCCGCTGTCAAATGCGAAGCATTCGCGAACACCGATAAAAATCAAACAAGAATGTTCGCAATCCCTAACGCACGCTGCCTGCAAATTTCACAGCGTAAATAGGTTATGTTTTACTTTCCGAATGTTGTAATTCATGTTTGATGAGTTTTTTATTTATGTAATTTTATTTGCATATATGAGAATATACCTGTAAAATCGCAAAGATTCTTTTTGCAATGACAAACTGGAATGAAACGGCCAAACGGCTACTAAAATCAGAATTGATCAAACGTGGAATTTCCACGTTAGAGCTCGTAGTGTTACTAAACGAGCGAGGGATTGAAGAAACCAAGTCAAGCATTGACAGCAAGATCAGCCGTGGAACTTTCAGCGCAGGTTTTCTGCTACAATGTTTAAGCGTGATTGGATGTCGAAAAATGGAGATTGAAGATTATCCGCAAACGCTATCAATGGCAGCGGAACCAGAACCCGAATACAAAACCTTACATCATGGAGAATAGGAAAGTCAAATTCATTGATCTTTTTGCTGGTCTTGGAGGAATAAGACTGGGATTTGAAAAAGCATTCAATGAATGCGGATTTGAAACCGAATGTGTAATGACTTCGGAGATAAAACCCTACGCGGTAAAGACACTCAAGCATAATTTTCCGCAGGATTTCCTGTGCGGAGATATTTTCAACACTCCGAATGAGTTCATTCCAGAGTTTGATTTTCTTCTCGCTGGTTTTCCGTGTCAGCCGTTTAGTGCAGGTGGAAAACGACAAGGGTTTTTGGATACCCGTGGCACCTTGTTTTTCGAGATCGAGCGAATTTTGAGAGAGAAAAAACCAAGTGGTTTCATTCTTGAAAATGTGGAAGGGTTGGTAAAACACGACCTTGAGAACAAGAATGATGAGATTGGAAGAACACTTGAAACCATCCTCAATACACTTAAGAACGATCTTGGCTATAAGGTGAGCTGGAAGGTTTTTGATTCGCTTGAATTCGGTCTTCCCCAATCCAGAAAACGGATTTTCATTGTAGGAAGCAAAGAGGAGAAGGTTAATCTCAACGGGCATGAGATTCGTTTTAAAAAACTTAACGATGTGCTTGAACAAGGACTTCCCACCATGAAAACGAAATTCGTTGACCTGCTGTTGAAGCATTTCGACCTGAAAGACCTCTATGGTAAATCAATCAAGGACAAACGTGGGGGTGAAAACAACATTCATAGCTGGGAAATTGGCGTTAAAGGAGAGGTTTCCAGACAACAGACTCAATTGCTGAATCAGCTTTTTAAACAAAGGAGAAAAAAGCAATGGGCGGAGGAGATTGGAATAGATTGGATGGATGGGATGCCATTGACAATGCAGCAGGTCGCGAGTTTTGCCAAAATGCCTGAAAAGGAATTGCAAAAGATGCTAGAAGACTTGACCGATAAAGGTTATTTGCGATTAGAACATCCCAAAAAATTGGTTTTGGAGCAGCTAGGAGATGGTGTGCGTTCTTTCCGTGAGTACGACACGACTAAGCCAAAAGGCTACAATATTGTTACCGGAAAACTAAGCTTCGAAATCAACAAGGTTCTTGACCCGAATGATATTGCACCAACATTAGTCGCCACGGATGTTTCGCGCCTTGCTGTACCTGATGGCGATGGTCTGAGAAGAATCACTATCCGAGAAGGACTTCGTCTATTCGGCTATCCTGAAACATATGACATCCCTACCAAGGAATATGATGCTTTTGACCTATTGGGAAATACTGTTGCCGTGCCAGTTGTTGAATTTGTGGCTGATAGATTGGCGCAGGTTTTTGTCGCTTCAGAAAATCACTTGACATTAAGTGCCACCCCCGTGTGAGCCTTGTAGCTTTTCAAGACCTTATTCAGCCAATGTCCATTATCGTGACGTGTTTGCGGATATTGGTATCTAGTGTCGTTCAATGCAGATAAGAAAGCCTCTTTGCTATCGAATGGTTTGAATTTTGACCTTTGTCCATACCACTTGCTGGGTCTGATGTTGTAAATGACACTTTTCTTTTCCTGAACCTTCAGCGGATAGGTGCTACTTGGGCAAGCCGATTCCCAAATTTTCTTCAGCCACACATTCTTGATGCTAATTACTCCATCATTCATTTGGTACGACAAGATCAGATAGTCAGAATCAAGTCGATAAGCGTTGTCTAAAAGAGAGTTGCAATACGAGTCGAAATTTGCAAGATCAAAGCCAGGGCCTCTATCAAAATCGAACGACTTGACCTCTAATAATCCTTTGGCATGGTCGTCCTTGTCCAATAGAAAATCAGGAAATGTCTGCGAATTGGTGTTTTCCTCAAAATCTATCTCTTCTTGAACAAACCAAGCTCTCAACCATTCTTGAAGTAGATTCCCAACGGTGTCTTTTGACTTTATTGAAATAGTCAGGTCTTTGACTGTAAAGTCAATCCTTCCTGTTTGACCAATGATTCTGTAATCGTTGACCAGTTTATCATAGAGTTCCGCTGCTGTAAGCTTCATGGTTTCTTTGTTTGTTTCCAAAAGTATCGCTTCTAACTGTTCTGAAGTCGCATTGCAAAAATTCTATCTTGTAATACTTCGCCCACCCCACCAAACGATTGAAAACTATGAATTAGTTATCTCTACGCAGTGTTGGTTTCGCATTCCGTGTCATCACTTTTCAAGCCTATTATTCCTCCTTGTTAGCACAGTTTATTGAACAGACCCAACAGACCCCGTATTTCCTTCCTAAATACGCGTGTCTCCTTCCAAGATATGCGTGTTTCCTTCCTAAATATGCGCGTTTCCTTCCTGAATGCGCGTGAGATTGGCAGAAATATGCATGTGACTGGGAGATATATGCGGGTCTATTCAACCAACTCAATCAGTAATGGCAAACACGAAGAATCGTAATTTGCCGCCATGTCAAAAACAGCCATCATTACCGGAGCAACAGCTGGAATCGGAGAAGCCACCGCCATTGAATTTGCCAAGCTTGGTTACAGCCTCATTCTCACTGGAAGAAGAAAGGAACGTCTCGGAAAACTGAAGTCGCAGTTAGAATCAGACCATGGTGTAGCGGTTTCTGTGCATGCATTCGACATTCGTCAGAGGCTCGAAGTAGAAAACTTCTGTCGCAACGAAATCGGAGACAAAACCATTGATGTGTTGGTGAACAATGCTGGTCTGGCTTCCGGCCTCTCCCCGCTTCATGAAGGCGATGTGGACGATTGGGAAAAGATGATTGACACCAATGTGAAAGGCCTCCTTTACATCACCCGCGAAATTGCCCCACGAATGGTGGCGCGGCAATCGGGTCACATCATCAATGTGGGTTCCATTGCTGGCCTTGAGGTTTATCCCAACGGAAACGTGTATTGCGCCACCAAACATGCGGTGCACGCCATATCTGAAGGTTTACGAAGAGAACTTTACGACAAGGGAATCAAAGTGACGAACATCGCTCCTGGGTTGGTAGAAACGGAGTTTTCCATCGTTCGTTTTCATGGAGATGAAAAACGTGCGTCCACCGTTTATGACGGAATGGAAGCCCTCACGGCTAAAGACGTTGCCGATTGTATTGTATTTGCCGCCACCCGACCAAAGCACGTGAATATTGCGGATATGTTGGTTCTTCCTTCCGTTCAGGGAAGTGCTACGCAGGTGAAGAGGCGGCCAAACTCCTGACAGCCCATACCCTGACCCCTTCCCTAAGGAAAGGGGAATTCGCAAACAGACGCAAGGGAGAAATTAATCCGAGCCGAATATCGACCGATCAATGTCTATGTAGAACGGGAATTTCATGAGGTAATCAAGGCCTTCTTCCACCGTCTTTCCCCCGAAAAGGACTTCATAGATGGTTTCAGTTAACGGTGCGCGGTAGCCCAAATAATTGGCCATTGCCTTAGAAATCTTGAGCGTGTTGATTCCCTCAGCCACTTCTTCCATATCGGCAAGAATTTCGTCAAGCGTTTCTCCCTTTGCCAAGCGATAACCAACGGTGTAGTTCCTACTTCGCGGACTTGACGATGTGGCAATCAGATCGCCAATTCCGGCCAGACCGAGAAACGCCACCACATCGCCACCCAAGTGTTTGCCGATATGGATCATTTCTACCAATCCGCGACTGATGAGCAGTGCTTTTGCGTTTTCTCCATAACCCAAACCATTGAGCGCTCCGGCAGCAATGGCAATCACGTTTTTAAGCACCCCTGCAATTTCAACTCCGGTCAAATCTTTACTGCTATACACCTGAAACCGTGGGGTTCGCAGCGTTCGTTGTCCCAATTTTATCACCTCATCAAAATGGCTTGCAATAACAGTGGCAGCAGGCTGACCGTCCAAAATCTCACTTGCCAAGTTTGGCCCAGCCAGACAGCCAACTCTTCGCACAACCGTTTCCTGAAGGATGACCTCCGTCATCGTGTTCACTTTCTTTGGATTCAGCTTGTAATCAGCAGTGAGCGTAACACCTTCGGGCAGTTGAATATCCACCCCTTTTGTGCCGTGGATGAGAATGTGCTCTGGCGTCAGATAGGGTGCCAACGACTGGATTGTCTCGCGAAAACCAGCCGAAGGAATGATGGGATAAATGAGACTGCAATTTTCTGCCACAAGCCTGATGTTTGTGGTAGCGGTGATGTTTTCGTGCATCGTCCGTCCACGGTTATTACGCGTGGAATTGATGGAATCTGCCACTTCCTGAATTCGCGTAAGCAGGTAAACGTGCTGATTTTCGGCCAAAAGGTTTGCAATGGCCGAGCCAAAGCTGCCACCGCCAAGCACACCAACGGGTGCTTTATATTCAGATGACTTTGTGGAGCTCATATCCTTCTAATCGGTTGTGGTAGAAATATAAAATGGTGATGTCTTGAGATTCAAAATCGCCTTGATCGTTATACATCAATGGCAACTTGGCATGATAAATTCCAAGATTGGCAATTCCCTTCTTGACGATGGTTGCCAAGCTTCCATCTATCACTTCTTGCTCAAGTTGAACCTCTCCGTTCGCATGCATTTCGCGTAAGCGGTCAACAATCTTGTCCACGCTATCCATCAGCTTTTTGGGCTTGATGATAAGGTCTTCAGATGGCAGTCTCATCAGACCGTAAAGATCCATTTTGCTATACCGCTTCTTAAAAATTCGGAATGCTGCAAAGGCAACTATCTGACTACTGAAAATAACCGCTTCGCGATGGTAGCTTTTTACGATGGATTCACCGAGCACCCGTGTGTATTCCGCATCGCGCTGGATATCCTTACTAATCTCCCCGTTTGAGTAGAAATACTTCTTAATATCTACCTCGTTTCCGTGGGGATCAAAACTAGCTCCTAGCTCATTTACGCGATTGCCAAATAAATCCATTGGAGTTCCAAATCGAACAGCAATTTCAGACGAAGCCGTGAAGAACTTGTAGATGAAACGCAGCATCTTACTCGAAGTAGAAAAATCATCGTTCTCCACATAATACTGCTCCTGTCCGCTGATTTTCAAATGCTGATCAATCAAGCTTTGTGCTTCCAATACGAAGTTGTAATTGATAGTAACGGGAACAACGAAGATCTTTTTCGCCTCTTCTCCATCATCAATAAAATTCATTCGTTGTGCCTGCAAAGCTGTTCCTAGAAGACCAAGTTTCACACGTTTTTCAAGCATTCCACTTCTGGACCGCGTGCCACCAGGAAAGAACAATCCGTTGCAACCTTTTCTGAGCGAAAGCTCCGAATACATTTTGAGCGTTTCGAGATAAAGTAGGTTCTTCTTACGTCTGTCGACTTTGTAAGCTCCCAATCGGTTCATGAACCACGCCATAATCTTGATGCCGAAAAGGTTCAATCCTGCACCATAAAGCACAGGCGGCAAACCAATGCTCTGAATGGCCCAGCCGATGAGCATCGAGTCAAGATTACTGGAGTGCGTTGGAACAACAATGATGGTTCCCTTCTTTGCCAATTCTCGGATGTGATCAATCTCGCCTACCAGATGGATCTTGTCGTGTAGGTTGTGTAGACCTCCCCAGAAACGGGAAAATCCTTTACCCTGTGATGCATTGAGCAATCTCGCAAACAAGAAGGTGGTAAAGCCTTTGGCAAAGGCGTATGCCTGCACATCAAAGACGCCAGCAATTTCCTCGGCATAACGTCTCACAATGCGCTGAACCAAATCTTCGTGTCCAAAAGCATGCGGATTCTCATGCCCTGAATTGATACGCACCATGTCCTTTTTTACCGTAGACCAGAAATCCTTTTCGTCCGGTCTGTCGGCTTCCCAAGGAGTTTGATTGAGCCTAATCTTCTCGGTATAGAGCGTTCGCGCCAGTTCATCCTTCAGGTTTGAAGGATTGTTGCCAAGCGATTCCTTGATGTTTTGAATGGAAAGTTCAACGAGCTCTTTTAGAAACTCTTCCCGGTCGTGGGTCAGTTTAACAATGGGCCACGTCTCAGGGTCAGGCAGAATTGGGTCGTACAACCAACCTTCCGAATTATTAACTTTCGTAGCCATGGTCGAATATAGGAATTAACGCACGTGTAAAGCGTTGTTCAACTACCGCTTCTTCACCGTCCAAGTGAAAGAGAAATTAGCAACCTCCACTCCGTTGTCCATTACGCCAATAGTTTTCATTTCAACGAGCACTGGTTGGCCTGTTCGGCAGGTTTCAGCAACAGCATCAAACATCTTTTGACCATCGTTGCAGGTAAAGGTCACGTTCGCATTTGCCTTTTTGGTGAATTGAGCTTTATTGTCAGAGACAAGCATAGCCACACTTTCGCCCGAATGTTCAATCGCCAAAAGGCACAACATTCCAGTACTCATTTCGGCCGACATGCTTTGAGCTGCGAAATAAATCGACTGAAATGGATTCTGATTCCTCCAACCATACGGCATGGAAATTTGACATCCTTCCGTGTCAATTCGCTTGACCCTGCATCCTGCAAGCCAAGCCAAGGGTAGTTTAATCAGTAAAAAAAGATTGAACAGAAACCAGTTATCTATCCTATTCCTGAACTTTTTGCCTTTCGGTGATAATTCCATTTTCCTGAGTAAGTTTATTGTAGCTGATATTTAGGCTGACGAACACCACTTGAATCAATTACTGTCAGCGCATTCTCGAATTCAAATTGCTGCGGATTAATGATTTCTTCAATCCATTTCCCTAGCTCGACAGGTGAATATGTGGCCATCCGAAGGTAGATGACTCCAGCCTTTGGCCGATAGCCGTACTTAAAGATTAATTCTCCATAATCCGAATCGAAAGTTAGAATGGTTTGTTCCTGAGAAATGGCTAATTCCATCATTTCTTCATCGGAAACACCTCGAAACTCTATTCCAACTCCGATAATGTCGAAACCTGTTTCTTTGAGATATTGAACACTTCGCAGAGGAAAGTTCTCGTTGGCAAGCAACTTCATGCTGAACTAGGCACTTTTTCGAGACGGCCCAAACAACAATCCGTCATGCATACAATCTTGAATGTAGGCGAAAACCGCTTGCAACGAAGTCTTAGTCAATTGTGGGTGATTATCCAGAATTTCCTGCTCGCTCCAACCTTGAGCCAACAAGGATATGATGTGTTCTACGGCTAATCTAGTTTCCTTAATGGTTGGCTTTCCCAAAAGGACCTCTCGATCTGAAATGATGTGTTCCTGCCAGTTCATACTATAAAATTAAGGCTTTGCCTTCAATATGGCGTTAGATTGTTTCTCCCACGCGCATCTTCTCAGCATTCTCTGCCATCTGAAGTGCATCCAGCATTTCTTGAATATCTCCGTTCATAAAATTGGTAAGCGAATAAAGCGTGAGGCCAATACGATGATCGGTAATTCGTCCCTGCGGATAGTTGTACGTCCTGATTTTAGCTGAGCGGTCTCCAGATGAAACCATGGTCTTTCTTCGGCTCGAAATCTCATCCAAATGCTTATTCAATTCAACCTCATAAAGTCTGGTTCGGAGCATTTGCATAGCCAACTCGCGGTTCTTTAACTGTGAACGCTCTACTTGACAAACCACCACAATGCCTGACGGTTTGTGCGTCAATTGAACCTTGGTTTCAACCTTGTTCACATTTTGGCCACCTGCTCCTCCTGATCGAGACGTGTGGAAATCGATATCAGCAGGATTAAGAACCACATCCACTTCCTCTGCCTCGGGCATTACTGCAACCGTTGCTGCTGATGTATGAACGCGTCCTTGAGATTCGGTTTGTGGTACGCGCTGCACGCGATGCACTCCCGATTCATATTTCATAATTCCATAAACGCCTTCTCCCTCAACCTTTACATTCACTTCCTTATAACCGCCAGCAGTTCCTTGATTGTCTACCAAAAGTGAAGTTTTCCAACCGCGACCTTCGATGTATTTCATGTACATACGATACAGGTCGCCTGCAAAAATGCTCGCCTCGTCTCCACCAGTTCCCGCACGGATCTCCAGCACAACATTTTTCTCATCTTCAGGATCTGCTGGTAACATAAGCACGCGCAATTCCTCTTCCAACTCGGTCTTGCGAGTATCGAGCTCATCCAACTCCATTTTAGCCATCTGAATGAAATCGGGGTCTTTCTCTGTGTCAAGCAATTCCTTGCTGCTACTGATATTTGCGACCACATTTTCGTATTCCCTTGCTGCTTTTACAACAGGTTCAAGACCACGATAATCACGGTTAATTTTCACGAATCGCTTCATATCAGCAACCACCAACGGGTCGCCCAACTGTCCTTCGAGGTCGGTAAACCGCCTCTGTATATCGCGAAGTTTATCTAAAAGATCCATGTGTTAATTGTAAACGAACTCTCCGAATTCGGAACGAATCGTGAGTTTCTTGTCACCAGCCTCAACCCTGCCAACTACTTGCGCATCCACATTGAAGCTTTTGGAAATAGCAATGATTTCATCCGCAATTTCCTGAGGAACGTAAAGCTCCATACGATGTCCCATATTAAACACCTTATACATTTCATCCCAAGGAGTTTTAGACTCCTCTTGAATAATCCTGAACAGAGGTGGGATGGGAAGGAAATTGTCCTTGATCACATGCCCTGAATTGATAAAATGAAGCACTTTGGTTTGCGCTCCACCAGAACAATGAACCATACCGTGAACTTGCGACCGATACTTATCCAAAATCCTCTTTATAATCGGGGCATACGTTCTCGTTGGTGACAATACGAGTTTACCCATATCCAACGGAACGCCATCAAGCTTATCAGTCAGGTTGTATTTCCCGGAATAGACCAAACTCTCATCCATCGCTCCATCAAAACTCTCAGGATACTTGGATTTCAACGTATTATTGAACACATCATGACGAGCGGCAGTCAAGCCATTGCTACCCATTCCTCCGTTGTACTCAGTTTCATAGGTAGCTTGTCCGTATGAAGCCAACCCAACTATAACATCCCCAGGTCGAATGTTCCCATTATCAACCACATCGGAACGCTTCATCCTACATGTAACAGTTGAGTCCACGATTAGTGTCCGCACCAAGTCACCAACATCTGCTGTTTCACCTCCAGTGGAATGAATGTCCATTCCATTGTCGCGAAGCATCTGAAGAACTTCCTCTGTGCCGGAAATAAGCGCTGAAAGCACCTCGCTCGGAATCAGAAACTTGTTTCTTCCAATAGTTGAGGAAAGAAGGATATTATCTATCGCTCCAACGCAAAGCAGATCATCCGTGTTCATGATGATGGCGTCCTGCGCAATTCCTTTCCAGACAGATAAATCACCGGTCTCCTTCCAGTACATGTAAGCCAAGGAACTTTTCGTTCCAGCACCATCAGCATGCATTATCACGCAATGCTCCTCAGAATTGGAAAGCGTATCGGGAACAATCTTGCAGAACGCCTTCGGGAACAATCCCTTATCGACATTCTTTATTGCCTTATGAACGTCTTCCTTATCGGCAGAAACGCCCCGTTGCTTGTATCTTTCTCCTGCGCTCATCAATTGTTTTTAACAAAAAAGCATCCCGCTCTGCGGAATGCTTTTCTGAAATATCTATGAAGAGTAACTAGTTCGCTTTAGGAACGAAGTCGTTTCTCAATACTTTAAATTCTGTTCTACGATTCAACTGGTGAGCATCCTCTTTGGTTTGCTCTGTGGCTAGTTTGCCAATGAACGCATCGTTAATTACGCTTCCCTTAGCGAAATCTCCAACTTGATTGTCCAACACCTTCGGAGTTGTTTCACCGTATCCTTTTGCTACCAATCTTCCTGATTCAATATCGTTTTCAATCAGATAATCAACAACCGACTGAGCACGTTTTTGAGAAAGCGCCAAGTTGGCTTCATCACTACCTCTCGTATCCGTATGAGATCCAAGCTCTATGATAACAGTTGGGTTGTCGTTCAATGTTTCAATCAGACCATCCAACGCAATTTTAGACTCTGGACGAAGATCCCATTTTCCAAGATCATAGAAAATGTTTGGAAGATCGATAGCACGGTTAATCGGATCCAACTCAAAATCATGTACTAGATCTTTGTCTTCTTCAAAACCAACAGTAGTTGTCTTACCAGTCTTATTCAAGTAAAAATCTTTCTTTCCCGCAGTGATTACGTATGACGTAGCTGGTGCAAGGTCGAATGAATACTTACCGCTTGCGTCTGATGTCGTTTCAAGCGAAGATCCGTCTGTTCCAACAATTGACACAGTAGCACTTGCAACTGGTTTTCTTGTTTTGAAGTCGATAACAGTTCCTCCAAGGGTGAATTTAAGAGCAGGAAGTAAAAAAGAATAAAGATCATCACTTCCTTTTCCGTCTTCACGGTTAGAAGTGAAATATCCTCTTTCTTGTTCTTTTTCAAAAATAATCGCGAAATCATCTCCTGAAGAGTTAATAGGAGAGCGCATGTTCGTCACATTGCCCCAAGAATCTCCTTGAGCTTCGGCCATGAAGATATCCAATCCACCCATTCCGATGTGACCATCTGAACCAAAGTATAAGGTTCCATCATTGTGTATGAATGGGTACATTTCGTTGCCAGGTGTGTTCACACCATCAACATTGGTTGGTTTAGACCATCGCTTCTTAACATCATCGTATTTGGAGACCCAAAGGTCTCTTCCTCCTTTTCCTTTTTCGACATCAGATGCAAACACCAATTTTTTTCCATCAGCGGAAAGAGCAGGGTGTCCAATGGTGACCGAAACCGAATCGCTCATAGTAGAATCCAAGAAGAACGGTATAAGTTCTGCTTCCGACCAGCTATCACCGGATTTTTTGGAATGATACAATTCGCATCCCATCTTAACCTTCTTCTTAACGCCACAACGTGTGAAAATCATCTGAGTGAAATCGGCATTCATCACTGCAGCACCTTCGTTGAAGACACTATTGATGGTCGCAGGAAGCGGTTTTGGCTTGCTCCATTTTCCTTTATTATCAATAGTAGCGGAGAAAATATCAGTAAATCCTTGACCGGTCCATCCATCTACTTCATTTCCTGAGGCATTATCTCTTGAAGAAGTAAAATAAATTTCCTTGTGATTAGCGGACCCATAAGATGGAGAAAAATCCATTTGCTTTCCATTCAACTGAACCTCATTCTCAACTACATAGCGAGAAGGATTATCCACCCACTTTTGTGCTAGGGCACATGCCTCAGCACCATTTTTTCCTCTCGGATCATCAGGAACCAATTCAGCATATTTCTCATATTCAGGAATTGCCTCTTCAAACTTTCCGTTGGCCTTTAGGGCATCGGCATAATGCAACTGTACCTTATTGTCAGGATACTTGAGTTTCAGGGTCTTTCTATACCAGGTCTCCGCTTGCTTCATATCATTCACAAAACGATATGATTCTGCGGTTTTGTAAATGATCTCAGCCTTATTGGCCTTATCCTTTTCTTTGGAATAGGCTTTTTTCAGAAGGGTAATGGCCTTGTAATACTCCTGAGAGTCGAAGGCTTGGTTTGCAACCGCTAGGTGGTCGGTTTGCGCGTTCACATTGATTGAAAACAATCCTGCAATAATCGCTATTAGGAAGAATTTGGTTATTCTCATGGTCTTTTTGCTCGTTTTAACGGAGGCGCTAAAATAAAGAAATATTTGATTTAACAAATTGAGCCGCAACGCTGTTAGAACTTGTGGTATCCACCTTCATATAAGAGATTAATTAGCTGATTACGCATTAGTTAGACTATTATCTATTAAACAATAATTCGCGATATTTCGGTAACGGCCAATACTCATCCGAGACCACCAACTCCAATTTATCCACTTCTCTCCTGATCTTCTCGAAGAAAGGGAACACTTTATGGCAGTAATCACCGGCCTGTTTTCTAGCACTTTCGTGTTTGTTGGCTGATTTGCGCGCTTCAGTCATTTCCTCCACCAATTTATTGATTAGGGTCATTCGTTCTGATATCTCTCTGATGATGCGCATTTGCTCGCTTGCCAAGGTTTCAAACTCTTGCGCTGTCAACACTTGCTTCAATCCTGTGACATTTGTGATTAGTACATTTTGATACTCAACGGCAGTTGGAATGATATGATTGGTTGCCAAATCGCCCATCACCCGCGACTCGATCTGAATCTTCTTCGTGTAACGCTCCAGATCAATCTCGTAGCGAGCATCCAATTCGCGCTCGTTTAGAATCTCATTCTTCTCAAAAAGCTTTCGGGCTTTAGGTGTAAGAATAAAATCCAACGCATCTGGTGTTGTTTTTACGTTTGAAAGACCGCGCTTTTTCGCATCCTTCACCCACTCTTCCCCGTAGCCATTTCCTTCAAACCGAATAGCCTTTGACTCTATAATGTACTTACGGAGTACTTGAAAGATGGCCTCATCCTTCTTCATATCCTTGGAAACCAATGCTTGAACTTCGGCATGGAACTTCACCAATTGATCTGCTACAATCGTGTTCAACACCATCATTGCTGAAGAACAGTTTGCCGATGAGCCCACCGCACGGAACTCAAACTTATTTCCTGTAAATGCGAAAGGTGATGTCCTATTTCTATCAGTATTATCTAAAAGAATCTCAGGAATCTTAATGATGCTCAACTTCAACTCGGTCTTTTCATCGGGCGACATTTTCTCGCCTTGCTTTATCCATTCTTCAATATCATTCAAAACCTGAGAAAGGAATGAACCGATGAATACCGACATAATGGCCGGAGGAGCTTCGTTCGCTCCCAAACGATGGTCGTTACTCGCACTTGCAATGCTGGCGCGTAGCAGATCTGCATGTTCGAACACTGCCTTTATAGTAGTGATGAAGAAAGTCAAGAATTGAATGTTCTTCTTCGGGGTCTTTCCTGGACTTAGAAGGTTCTTTCCTGTATCGGTTGCCAACGCCCAATTGTTATGCTTGCCGGAACCGTTGATTCCTGCGAAAGGTTTTTCGTGAAAAAGAACTCGGAAATCATGACGCAACGCCACCTTTTCCATAATATCCATCAACAATTGATTGTGATCCACGGCCAAACTCACCTCTTCATATACAGGTGCGCATTCAAATTGACCCGGACCAACTTCATTATGTCTTGTCTTTACTGGAATCCCAAGCTTCAAGGCTTCTATCTCAAAATCACGCATGTACGCGGTCACTCGGTCATTGATGGATCCAAAATAGTGGTCATCCAATTGTTGATCTTTCGCTGAAGAATGACCAAAAAGCGTTCTACCAGTGAGCGCAAGGTCTGGCCGTGCATTGTACAAAGCACGGTCAACTAGAAAATATTCCTGTTCTATTCCAAGTGTGCAGATAACTCGTGAAACGTTTCTATCGAAATACTCTTGAACCACCGTAGTTGCGGCTTTATCCAAAAAATGGACAGAACGAAGTAGTGGAGCCTTATGATCTAACGATTCTCCCGTGTAAGCCACAAAAACGGTCGGAATACAAAGTGTTCCTCCAATCACGAATGCTGGCGAAGACGGATCCCAAGCGGTGTAACCTCTTGCTTCGAACGTATTTCTGATTCCTCCGTTCGGAAAACTGGAAGCGTCCGGCTCCTGCTGAATGAGTTTATCACCACCAAAAGCCTCCATTGAAAATCCATCCGCCAATGGTTCAAAAAAGGCATCGTGCTTTTCAGCTGTTAAACCTGTAAGCGGTTGAAACCAATGTGTATAGTGAGTAGCTCCTTTCCCGAGTGCCCACGATTTCATGGATGCCGCAACCTGCTCGGCTGTTCCGCGATCAATTTGACCTCCTTTATCGACACAGGTTCTGAGAGTGGTGTAAACTTCAGCTGGAAGATGTTGTCGCATTTCTTTCCAAGAAAATACGCTGGACGAGAAATAACTAGAAACTCTCTCCTCTGGTAATTTAACATCAACAGGCTTTCTTCTGTTGACTTCTTGTAATGCTTGAAATCGTTGTGTTGCCATTTTTTCTTTGAGCCAAAAAAGGCTCGAACGAACCGAGCCTTTATGAATATTGAATTATTGATTAAACCTCTACAGCAAGTTTCTCTGCTGTCTTCACCGTTTTGATTATTCGAGCTGCAACTCTGTATGGGTCAGCATTTGAAGCAGGTCTTCTGTCTTCCAAATAACCTTTCCATCCTTTTTGAACCGTCATCAACGGAATACGAATGGAGCATCCTCTGTCTGAAATGCCATAAGAGAAGTCGCTGATGGAAGCAGTTTCATGCTTTCCTGTCAGTCGTTGGTCATTGTAAGCACCATAAACCGCTATGTGTTCAGTAGTAACTGGTCTGAATGCTTCGCAAATTGTCTCGTAAACCTCTCTTGAACCACATGTTCTCAACGTAGTATTAGAGAAGTTGGCATGCATTCCAGATCCGTTCCAGTCACCTTTGATTGGTTTTGGGTGATATTCGATGTACCAGCCATAGCTTTCCGTTAGTCTGTCTAGCAAGTATCTAGCAATCCAAATCTCATCGCCAGCCTTTTTAGCGCCTTTAGCAAACAATTGGAATTCCCATTGTCCTGAAGCTACTTCTTGGTTAATTCCTTCGAAGTTAAGTCCAGCTGCAATACATAAATCTGCATGTTCCTCAACAAGTTCTCTACCGAAAGTATGTCTTCCACCTACTGAGCAGTAATACATTCCTTGCGGCCCAGGGAAACCTCCACGTGGGAAGCCAAGTGGCAATTCTGTTGCCGTGTCCATGATGAAATATTCCTGCTCGAAACCGAACCAAAAATCTTCATCACCATCGTCAATGATACATCTGCCGTTAGATTCATGAGGAGTTCCATCTGCATTGTAAACTTCAGTCATAACCAAATAGCCATTTTCTCTTGCAGGATCTGGATAGATAGCAACCGGAACCATTAAACAATCAGAGCTTCCTCCTGTAGCTTGCAGAGTTGACGAGCCGTCAAAAGACCAGTTACCGATTTCCTCTAGCGTTCCTTTAAAATCTTCATGTTCCTCAACTTTGGTCTTAGACCTCATGTTCTGGGTTGGCTTGTAGCCATCCAACCAAATGTATTCGAGTTTTATCTTCATAATGGGATGAAATAGTATGTTTTTGTAAAATTCGAGCGCAAAGGTATACGTTCAGAAGAGCCTTCAAAAAATAATTATGAACTTTTTCTTCACACACCCCTCATGCGAAATGGGGTTAAGCAGAAATAGATTGACAAACGAATCAGTTGGACACAATAAAGCCCCTTTCGGGGCTTCATTAGAATAATTCAAAGAGATTCTTTGTCTTCTCTCGGTTTGGCGTCCGCATGTGGAGTCACCTTCGGAATCGTTTTCTTCGGCACATCCTTCATGCTATCCTCAATTTCACGTTGCACTCCGCTCGTTGCATCCTTGAACTCGCGCATTCCTCTTCCAAGTCCACGCGCCAGTTCAGGAATCTTATTCGACCCAAAAAACAGCAACACAACTAGAAGCACGATAATAATCTCGCCTCCTCCCAGATTCAAAAATAATAGTGTAGAATTCATGCCGTAAAAGTAAAAAGGCTCCGATAATCGGAGCCTTTTGTTTATTTCTTTTTCTTTTCCGCCTCGGGCTCTTCCTTAATGAACTCTAACAGAACAGGAGTTGCAATAAAGATGGATGAATATGTTCCGACAACAACACCCATCAATAGTGCAAACGTGAAACCTTTGATGGTTTCGCCTCCTGCTAAGAACAACACCAGCAACACAATAAAGGTTGTAAGAGCGGTAATGATAGTACGGCTCAAGGTGGTATTCAATGCATTATTTACAATAACGCTTAACGAATATTTTTTAGCCTGATGCTCGTTCTGGAATTCTCGAATACGGTCAAATACAACCACGGTATCATTGATTGAGTAACCAACCACGGTAAGTATGGCAGCAATAAACGCTTGATCAATTTCCAAGCTGAACCAAGCCAATCCATGAAACAGAGAGAACAAAGACAACACGAACAAAACGTCATGCGCCAAAGCGATAACCGCTCCCAAACTGTATTGCCATTTCTTGAATCGAACCAAGATGTAAAGGAAAATGGCGATTAACGAGAAAATGATTGACAGCAAAGCCGAACGCTTAATGTCCGTTGCAATGGTAGGCCCAACTTTCTGTGAACTCAAAATTTCACTTGGATTGTTTGAGAATTCAGCAAGTCCGGCAAATAGCGCTGCCTGAACTTCATCATCCACCGTTTCACCTTCATCGTTAATTCTGTAGGCAGTAATCACTTTCACACGGTTATCCGCTCCGAAAGTTTTTACCGTTGGAGCATTTCCATCAAACGCACCTTGCAATGCTTTACTAAGATCTTCGGTATTCACCGCATCTTCAAATTCCACCATGTAAGAACGTCCACCCAAGAAATCAACTCCGTAGTTGAATCCTCTCACTCCCATCGAAACGATACCAGCAATAATCACTGCACCTGAGAAGATATAAGCAATCTTACGTTTTCCGGCAAAATCAAAATTCACATTACTGAAAGCATCCTTGGTAAAAGCAGTTCCAAGTGTAATCGCTTTCTTAGCTTCCAATCTTCCTTCAAAAATTAATCGTGTTATGAAGATGGATGCGAAAAGTGAACAGAAAATACCGATTATCAATGTGGTTGCAAAACCTTGGATTGGACCGCTACCGAACACATATAATATGATACCCGTGAGCAATGATGTTACGTTGGAGTCAATGATGGCAGAATAGGCCGCGTTGTAACCTTGCGTAACTGCCAATCGCATTCCAGTTCCTTTTTGCAACTCCTCTCGGATACGTTCAAAGATCAGTACGTTTGAGTCAATAGAAATACCGATGGTAAGTACGATACCCGCAATTCCAGGAAGCGTAAGTACAGCTCCAAGAGAAGCAAGAACTCCGAATACGAAGAACACGTTTGCAAGCATAGCAATGTTTGCCGCAATACCTGCAGTTCCGTAGTAGAATATCATGAATATGAGTACAGCCGCAATCGATCCGAGAAAGGCCAACCCACCACTTTTAATAGACTCCTGACCCAGTGTTGGCCCAACAATGGCCTCTTCAACAATTCGAGCTGGAGCAGGAAGTTTACCTGCTTTCAGAACTGTTGCTAAATCTTCCGCTTCGTTAATGGTGAAGTTTCCAGTAATGGAAGAACGACCTCCACCAATTTCACCCTGAACCGTTGGGAATGAATAAACATAATCATCAAGTACAATCGCAATTGACTTACCAATGTTCTCACCTGTCAGTCGTTTCCACGCGTTGGCTCCATCAGGAGTCATCATCATCGAAACCTCTGGAGAAGCTCCGAACTGACCGAAATCCTTGTTCGCATCAGAAATAGCCGAACCATCTAATGGCGGCTCACCGTCACGGCTTGTAACTCTAATGGCAACCAATTGATGAACCTGAGCAGGATCTTTCGGATCAAGTGCCTTTACCGTCCAGTAGAATTTAAGGTCACGTGGGAAGATTGATTTCACACGATCCATTGCCAAATACATGTTCACTTTGGCCGTATCCTTAATAGAAGCATATCCAACAACTGGCCCTCTGTATAGTCCATCTTGAGATGCCGCTGGTGAAAGAACAGCAAACAGATCATCGATAGACTCATCACCCGCTTCAGCATTGGTAGTATCAGAACCACCAAAAAGATCAGTCAATGATTTCGTAGTATCCTTAACAGCCACTTCTTTTTCGGCTACCACTTCTTCCCCTTCAGCAGCAACTGCTGTAGTATCTACCGGTACTTCACCAGCCTCAATATCACGAATAATCTTGTTGGCTTCGGCCAAATAACCGTAAACCTCTTGGTTTTCGTACGTCTCCCAAAACTCCAATTGAGCCGTTCCTTGAAGAAGTCTTCTCACACGGTCTGGTTCCTTCACACCTGGCAATTCAACCAAAATTCGGTCGCTACCTTCCAATCGTTGAATGTTTGGTTGCGTTACTCCAAACTTATCAATACGTGTTCTTAGAACTTCAAAAGCCTGCTCAATGGCAGCCTCTTTCTCAGCACGAATCACTTCCAAAACCTCAGCATTAGAAGCATCTCCCGTAATCTTATCCTTCAGCGTGTAACCGAAAATCGCTGGCGAAGCCAAACGTGCATTCGGGTCAAGTGCCTCAAACTCCTGACCGAAAAGGGTCACAAAATCCAAGTTCGAACCAGCCAACTTTGCCGTTGCGTTTGCAATTGCCTTATTAAAAGTAGAATCAGGGCTATTGTTAGAAAGCGACTTCACCATTTCCTGTAGCGAAATCTCCAACGTCACGTTCATTCCGCCCTTCAGGTCAAGACCCAAGTTCAGCTCACGCTCCTTGCATTCCATATAAGAATACTCCTTCACAAGCATATTGAAAGTATAATCCTCCAAATACTTGTCTGCCGCATCGCGGTCGGTCAAACTCATCTCCTCATAGGTCGATTCCGCCATACGCGTAGCAACCGTAAACGAAAGCTGGTAAAGACATACCAGACCGAGTAAAATGGCGAAAACCCTTATAGCGCCTTTGTTCTGCATTATATAATGTGTAAAATTTTACCTCTGTTTTTAGAGCGTGCAAATATAGAAGAACCCATAGTTAATAGCAATATGGTTTTTTAGGTCGTGAAAGCACCCAGTTTTCAAGTTCAAAAGCAGCCAAAAAGCACTATTTAGTTTGGCGTGTCCGCCATGCCAGTTTTGTTGAGCGAAGTCGAAACTCGGTGCGTGGCGGTCAGGTCGTCCGCTGTATCTTTTTTCTCCTCGTTTCGGCTTCGCTCAACGAAGAGAAAAAAGGATGCCGCTTCCATCCTTCACGCGGGCGCAACCTGCCAAACTCATCAGCCATTCCACTCTTCTCGTATATTCGTTCCGCATTCACAACCAGAAATAACAAATCACCAACCACAGCCTCATGCGCCTCACACTTTCGTTGTTCCTTTTTCTTTTCCCCCTTTTCTCTCAGGCGCAAAGCCTCTTCTTCAACACCTACGGAACAACCTTAGCCGAAGAACGCGCCTTCGATATGGTCATTTTAGATGATGGCTCCATCATCACCGCGGGCGACCGCTACGAAACCGCCAGCTTTGAACGCACAGGCTATTTGTTAAAGGTGAATGCTGATGGCAACGAAGAATGGAACCGCCAACTCACCAGCAACGAAGAACTCTACGGCACCACCATCTGCCAATTGCCAAATGGTAATGTGTTTATCTCAGGATACGATTACGATGTACCCAACCGCAACTTCGGAATTGTGGTGGCAGAATACAACGAAACCAACGGACTGCCCGTTTATCAAAAAACCCACGAGTTTGCGCAGGATACGAAGCCCGCAGACTGCATTCCAACTTCCGACAATGGCGCCATCGTACTAAGCACCTTCGAAACAAGCTCCACCAAAACCATTCTGCTCGTGAAATTCGATTCTAATGGCGATACGGTTTGGACTAAGCTCGTTGACCCATTCTCTGGAAAGGAAACACCGCGCGAAATGGCTTTGACAGATAACGGAATGATTATTACTGGCTCGGTGAGTTCTGGTTCTAACGACAATGTTTTCGCCATAAGCACCGATTTGGAAGGCAATATTCTATGGCAGGAAGAATATCCATCCTCAGGCATTTCGCTTGCCGAGTCGGTAGTGCAAATTCCTGCTGGCGGTTTCTACTTGGCTGGCACAACTAACGCCATCGGAAGCGGTGGCCTTGATTTATTGGTAATGAAACTTGACCCGGCAGGACAGCTGCTCTGGGCCAAAGACTACGGCAGAAATGGCAGCGAACTAGGATTTGACATAGACGTGATGCCAGATGGCGGTGCCGCACTAACGGGTTCGGCTTTTAGAGACGATACGTCTGCTTTTCGCGACTTGGCACTCATCAGAATTGACGAAGACGGAGAAGCTATTTGGACACGTTATTTCGGTCAGGCACGTGCAGAAACAGGCCATGAAGTAAAAGTTGTTGACGATCAGATTATAGTGTGTGGCAAGGCCGATGCGAACGAGACGGAAGACGTGGCCATTCTTCGCTCCGACTTTAACGGGAATATCGGTGTTGGCATCAGCGAGCGCGAAACATCTATAAGTTGGAACATTTATCCTAATCCTTTCATAGACCAAGTAACCATTCAATTAAAAGAACAAACGACAGAATCCATCCTTTTACGGATTACCGATTTTGCTGGCAAACTTGTTTTAGAAACAACCTTCCAATCAACCGTCACATTAGACCTTCAGTCACTACCTGTTGGGGTTTATTTCGTTACACACATCGGTTCATTATCCTCTTCCACTTCGTTCAAACTTGTAAAAGGTCATTAAGCCGATAATTCGTACCACTTATCGCATTCGTTGGTAGCTATTGTCTTTAATCCTTAAACTTGCGACTCTCAAATGAGTTTAGTCCGCTTCATATTGGCAGTTGTATTTGCTTGGGTAATTATCACCCTTGGCGGAGCAGTTTGGCATGAAATCATTTTTGCCGATTGGTACAACGAATGGGTGGTTGGTATTGAGCGCACCCAAATGCCAGTTGAGTATTTTCTAATTTCTCACGCCATGCGAGCGTTGGTTTTCGTTTATGTGTACTACATGCTTTACAAGGGAGGAAATCCCTACATCAAAGGGCTCAAATTCGGTTTCCTGATGGGCATTCTTACTGGCGTAACCGTTACCAGTTATTATGGAGATTTTCTCATCACATCACCAGGCTGGGTCTTGCTCGAATTTGCGTACAACGTGGTTCGCGCCATCTTGGTAGGCATTAGCACCGCCCTCATTATTGGCGAACGCGAACCGAAACCAACTACATAATTCTTCTTTCCAATTCTAAAACCTACTAGACCCGCCTGCCGAACGGGCAGGTTTTGAAAACAGGGGAGTCCGAAAAGGCCAGAAACAAATTTGAGACCGAACAATTGAATGTAAATCCATTCAACAAATGTGTCGCCCCTCTGGGGCTTTTCTCACTTGCTCTAGGCTCTTAGCTACCATAATGTCGTCCCGCTGGGACTTTTTCAGTTCCGTAGGAACGAAATTATGGTAGCAACACAACCTCCGTAATCCACAAGCTCCGTAGGAGCGAAACCCTAAACACGAAAGATTCAAAGAGAAAAGGACGAGAGGAATCAGCAAAACCATTCGTCAGGTCAAGCCGTTTCGACTTTCTTCAATTAGTCCTTAGTGCTTCTCCCCTTTTATATCCGCCTCCGCGTGAGACAGTACATAAGTAACTTGTTTGAAGAAGAACAAAAAGCGATAGTATTCTACCGTTTTTAACTTCAACCCATTCCTTTCAAACAACTCCCGCCACTCAGCATCCGTCAGGTTTGTATGCGGATGGCCGTAAAACTCCCAGTTCACCAAACTGTCCGTAAACCAAGTGAAGTACTTCTGAAACGAGTTCTCATAAATATCTTCCATAATAATGATGCGATTTGCAACCCGTTTTGCTTCACGAATAAGTTCCTCCGCATTGGCCGTATGATGCAGCATGGTTATCAACTGGCACGCATCAAACTGCTTATCCCCGAAGGGAAATTTTTCTCCATCATAAACGGCAACATTTACATCCGTAAACAGGCTTTTATCCACAATATCTAATGGCCGAAGGTTGATTCCTTCATCCGTTAACAGTTTCGTCAGCGCCCCATTTCCTGAACCTACTTCCAACACTTTTTCGCCTTTGGCGAGAAATGGCAACAATCGCTTCCGCTTCACCTCTGCCCTACGCAACGCCCAGTTTCTCTCGAACGACTTGAAAACATTGAGTTCAAACAGTAGCCACAAGTAAATTGGAATATACTCTAAGGCAATTATCCACCAATTTTCGTGATAATCTGAATGCCCAAAGGCGTGATACGACAGCGGAACCAGCATCAACCACACCAACCCAAACCGATATTTGGTGAATGGCAAAAAAGCCGCCAAAACAGCCACATACCAAGGATTCACAGTGGTTGCAAATGCGTAGTAAACAAACCATGCGAACATCATAACCGTTGGCAATCCAGAAACTTCCCTGTTCTTATTTCTCCAAGCGATAAGAAGGATGATGGACAGCACCAACAACGAAAGCATGCGCCCAATGATGGCAATCTGGTTGTAGCCCGTCAGTAATATTCCCGCTTCGCGAAACACATAATAAACACTCGCATTAAACTCAAAGTTGGCGAAGTAAAGCCGCACGGATGAGAACACATTCGGAATCATATCCGCACTCCAAAACGGCAGGTACAAAAGGCACACGGTCAGTATTGCCACAGTTCCGAAAAGCACTGTCTTTATCCACCCCAACCGCTTGATGTAGAAAGGCAAAAACATGAGCGGAAGGAGTTTGGTTCCTACGCTCAATCCGAATACAACTGCCGATACCAACTGTCTCTTTTCACTTAGCAACCAAAAACTCAACAACAGAAAGAACACCATAAAAACCTCGCCATGTAGATTCCCTGCAAACTCAATAATTACTAGCGGATTAAGTGCATACAACATGAGGTTGCGCGTATCCATTTTCCATGCTTTCAGCAACTTGTAAATAAGCACCATTGAACCGAGCTCCGCAGCTAGAATAAAACTTCGCAACGCAATGACAAATAGGAGCGGATTGTCTTGCGACAACTTGGCACTAATCCCAAAAAAGAACTGCAATACGGGCGGATAAATGGAATAGTATTCGGGTGAGTTCAGAAACGGAAGTAACTCACCAAACGAGGAACTCAATCCATCATCAGCCCAATTGGCAGGAAGTGTTTGGTAGGGAGAAATACCATCCGACACCAACATTCCATCCCACAGGTAGCGCCAAAAATCGTCTGATAGTTCGGGAAAAACCAAGAGATAAACGAAGCGCAGAACCATACCCATTACAAGTATCTTCTTCACGCTCATTTTATGGTCGACCCACTGAATGAGAAACACCAACCACAGCCCCACTAACGAGGTAATGACCGCGAAGGAGTTTTCTCTATCAATTAGCAACGCAAACGAAAGATGGAACTGGAATGCGGTAAACAGCAGCAGCCGATATGCCCAATTTGGCAACATTAGATGCGGATAACGCTGTGCTTAACCGAATAGTAGAAAATACCGCCAAAACCCAACGCCATCATGGCGTGATATGGTATAAATGGGTAAAGGCCATGTGTAAAGCTGAACCAAATGCCCAAGCAGAAATAAACGGCTAAAAGCCCTTCAAAAATGGCAATAATGGGGACGGGCGAACGGGCATACTGATTGTCTTTTACGTTATTCTCTTTCCCAATAATATTGAACTTAGGTGTGCGAATAAACGGACTGCGAATACCCATATATCCTTCCATCACGGCTATAGAATTGAAGAGCGATAGCCCCATTGACAGGCTGAGAAACACGGGAAAGTAAATGAGAAATTTGAGGGTGGTTTGCAACGCATTCTCGTTGCGCTGCCTAAGCGTTACCCAAAAGAAGACTGAGAGCAGAATGAAGCCGATGAAAAACAGTGCGGAATACATGAGAATATCGTAACCAATGCCTTCTTTGGAGATGAAATACAAGAGTGGAACACTTACTACCGCTGCTAAAAAGACGCAGATAAAAATGCCCGTGTTCAGTAAATGGAACACCGCATGGAACTTAACGTGAAATGGCAAATCTGATTTGATGATGGTGCTGAGATTTTTACGCGCCACCTCGGCCCCGCCCTTGTTCCAACGGTACTGCTGCGACCGCACGGCTTGCATAAATGCAGGAATTTCGGCTGGCGAAGTGTACTCTTCCAAATACTTCATTTTCCAGCCTTTTAGCTGCGCACGATAGCTGAGGTCGAGGTCTTCTGTTAGGGTATCGGCACTCCAACCGCCCGAAGTTTCGATGCACGCTCTTCGCCAAACACCAGCCGTTCCGTTGAAATTCATAAAATCTCCGTTAGAATTTCGTCCCCGCTGCTCAATGGTAAAATGCGCATCCAAGGCCATGGCCAACAATCTCGTCAACACATTATAATTCTTGTTGAGATGCTCCCACTTGGTTTGCACCAAGCCAATATCTTGAACCTTGAAATACGGCAATGTCTCCAACAGGAAATCTTTTTCTGGAAGGAAGTCTGCATCAAAAATGGCGATGAACTCCCCTTTGGCGGTGGTCATTCCGTATTCGAGCGCACCTGCTTTAAATCCAACGCGCTCAGGCCGCCTGATGTGCTCAATGTCAATTCCCAGCTTCGTAATTTCATTCACAAGCTTGGCAGTCAGTTCCACCGTTTCGTCTGTGCTATCATCCAGCACCTGAATTTGCAGCAAATTGGTTGGATAATCCATTTCTGCCACCTTGCGCAGCAGCCGCTCCACCATATACAACTCATTATATATCGGAAGCTGAATAGTTACGCGTGGCAACTCCTTCGGCAACTCAACCACTTCGGTTTTCTGCCGCTTAGATTTGAGATACAGGAACGTGAGATGCGCCTGCGCCAAACTGTAGATCAGAATGCAGAGCAAGCAGAGCAGATACACCCCGAATATGAAATAACCAAACACTATCATCTCAGTTTACACCGTCTTTCATGTTATTTCGGCTTCCGCTATACACTTTTTTCACCGCCACTTCTCCCCTTTGGAGAGACGCAGATGGGCTAAAGGTATTTTATCAGCGTGAGTATAATCTTGTAGCCCGCACCTATTGTTCCCCTCACTGTTCCAGACACTTTGGATTGTCCGATTCGTACACGATAATTCACGGGAACTTCCACACACTTCAGCTTCAACTTAGCCGCTTTTATCTGCATTTCCACCGTCCAACCATAGGTCGGGTCGTTCATTTCTAGTGCTAACAGACTTTTATATCTAATTGCCCGAAAGGGTCCGAGATCAGTAAACTTCACTCCGTAAAATATCTTAAGTAATCGCGTGGCCAGCCAGTTCCCGAACACTTGCTGCGGGGTCAAACTTCCACTTTCAGATTTTCCCAAGGCGCGAGAACCGATGACGAGGTCAGCTTTCGCATCTAAAATAGGCTGAACGACTTCGCTCATTTGCTCAGGAAAATCAGAATGGTCGCCATCCAAAAACACAACTATATCGGGTTTTTCTTCCTGCTTCGCGATGAAGTCCATCGCTTTTAAGCATGCGTTTCCATAACCTGCTTTGGCTTCAAAAACCACCGTGGCACCATGCTTTTCGGCAACTTCTGCCGTGGTATCGGTCGAATTATTATTGGCAACAACAACCCTTCGCACTAAGTTTTTTGGAATCTCATCCAACACCAACCCGATGGATTTTTCCTCATTAAAAGCAGGAATAATTACATCAATAATTGGGTTGAATTGCATGTTGCAAAGAAGCTACGTTCAGTCTTCTTGCTCGGTCAGTTCAGCGACAGCACCGTGCTTTTGACTTTCCATAAGTGCACGCATCGCAGCACGAATATTCTTAAATTCCTCTTCGATCTCCTGCTCAGTTTCATCCACCATCAGAATGGTTTCTCCAATGGAGGCGTCATCAGCAAACGTAACTTTCTTCCCAAAAGCTGTTGTTTCTTCAAATCCGACCAGCACAGAAAGTGCAGTATTCGTGTTTCGCTTCATCGGGCGACTCAATGCCATCACCATAAACTTTTGGTTTCCACTTTTGGCCACAAATCGGTGACAATGCGCTTTTGGTTTGTCTCCAAGTTCATTAAAAACCGAAGTATCCAACCATTCACGACAATGTTTTTCCAGTAGGGTAATGTTCTTCGGATTTCGTGTTCGCGAAAGGTGTAATTGCTTTTTCAGCGAGGTCTCTTTCTCCGTCATTTTATGGTCGAAACGCATAAAAAACATGCCGCTCAGTCCAAAATATTTTGGGATGATGTTGATAAGACGGATCATGAACATTTCTGGCGAACTGTTGTACGTTTCCAAAATGTTAAGCAACGCTTTATCGTTCCATTTGGGCTGCGCGAAAAAAGCTTCCAATTGTTTCCCAAGCCCCTCGGGCGAGATGAGTAAAGCTCCAGCAAAATAACTAGCACGACTGTTATTCAGAACATGGTCAAAACTGGTTGCGCGCGGCCAAGGAGTCATTACCGCACGCTCACCACTCATCTCCAAAAACTGATAACCGATTTCCTTAGCATACAAGAATGCCTTCTGATTCTCAGCCATTTTGGCGTTAATCAAAATCTTCTTTGCAGCCTCAATAAACACAGAACGAATATGCGTCAACTCAGGATATTCTTTAAGTTCGTTCTCCTCCACCCTGTAACCGAACTTATCCTTCAGAATATCCTTCAGAACATCAGAAGAAATGACGCCATCTGAGGATAAATTATATTCTCTTCTAAAGCGATTGGCTTCTTTCTCAATCTCTTCAAAGTAGTTGTCGTGCATTTCCTGATACGAGCGAAGCATAGCAAAATACATGTTCTCCTGCGTGAGATTATACGTGTTCGCAATCTGCGCAATGGTGCTTATGAAAGCCGAAACTTTAAGCGGAGCGTTGGCTATAATCTCAATCAATTTGCCCTTGTCAATGCCGAAAAGTTCCAGCGGAAGCTCTTCCAACAATCGGGTATTCAAAATTTCTCCAACAGGCGCCAGTTGCTTATCCAACTTAATAGAAACCATACGGTCATAGGACACATCTAAGGCGGCAGCAAGTGTGGCAATCTTCTCGGTTTTCGGGTACTTCTTGCCTTTTTCGATTTCATTTAAATAGGAAACCGATAACCCAGATTTTTCCGAAAGCTCAGATTGCGACCATTTCTTGGTCGTGCGCAATTGCCTGAGTTTCAGACCAAAAATGAGTTTGATATTTTCGTCTCCGAGTGCCATGTAAAATCAATACTGATGTCGATTGAGCGGTCATGCTGTCCGCCTCAAGCGGATTCAGCATCTAAATAGACCCTGAAACAAGTTCAGGGTGACATGCTATTTATCGGAAGCAGTTATCCAAAATGATGTTTCCATCATCTGCAAATATAAGTTCAAGACACATGCAGAAATCACAATTCCTGCAAAAATCCGCAATTAGCGAAAATTCGCTGGGGGTTTCGTTTCCATTCTTATCTTTGCAGCAAATTCAAGGATATGTCAGAACTTACTGTTGCCATGAATGGCGTTGAAATAAAAGGAGAATTGAAAGCTGGGTACGAAGAGATTCTTACTCCAGAAGCGATTGCTTTTGTTGTAAAACTGCACCGCGCTTGTAATGGAAGAAGAAAGGAATTGCTTGCAGCTCGCCAGGGAAGACAAGCGGAAATTGACAACGGAAAATTTCCAGACTTTCTTCCAGAAACGGCTCACATCCGCGAAAGTGAATGGACTGTTGCTCCACTCCCAGAAGACCTATTAGATAGAAGAGTTGAAATTACTGGGCCTGTTGACAGGAAGATGGTGATTAATGCTTTGAATTCAGGTGCCAAAATGTTTATGGCCGATTTTGAGGATAGCAACTGCCCTTCTTGGGATAACAACCTTGGCGGACAGATTAACTTGCGTGATGCAAACAAAAGAACCATCACCTTCATAAACGAGAAAGGAAAAAAATATGCGTTGAACGATAAAGTGGCTACGTTGCTTGTTCGTCCGCGTGGATGGCATTTATTGGAAAAAGGATTATTGATTGATGGCGAACCGTGTTCAGGTGGTCTTTTCGATTTCGGCCTGTACTTCTTCCATAACGTGCACCAATTGTTGGAGAACGGAAGCGGTCCCTACTTCTACTTGCCTAAATTGGAAAGTCATTTGGAAGCTCGTTTGTGGAACGATGCTTTTGTATTGGCGCAAAACGAACTAGGAATTGAGCAAGGAACCATCAAAGCGACCGTTCTTATCGAAACCATTCTTGCTTCATTCGAGCTACACGAAATTCTTTGGGAATTGAAAGACCACTCAGCAGGTTTGAACTGCGGGCGTTGGGATTACATCTTCTCTTACATCAAACGATTCAGAAATCATCCGGAATTCATCGTTCCTAACCGCGATCAAGTAACCATGGCATCGCCATTTATGGATGCTTATTCACGATTGGTGATCCAAACCTGCCACAAACGAAACGTTCACGCTATGGGCGGAATGGCTGCTTTTATTCCTATTAAGGGAGACGAAGAAGCAAATGCCGCTGCGGTTGGAAAAGTTCGCAACGATAAGATCCGCGAAGCGAAAAACGGACACGATGGAACGTGGGTTGCACATCCAGGATTGGTTCAGGTTGCATTAGACGTATTTAACGAATACATGCCAAATGCCAACCAAATTGAAGTGAAACGGGAAAATGACGTAATTACTGCTGCTGACCTGCTTGAAGTACCGAAAGGAACCATCAGCGAAACGGGAGTTAGAAAAAACATCAACGTTGGCATTCTGTACATGGAAAGCTGGTTGCGCGGAAACGGTGCTGCAGCCATCTACAACTTAATGGAAGATGCTGCCACTGCCGAAATCTCCAGAACACAGGTTTGGCAATGGATTCAGCGCAGTGCTGAATTGGAAGATGGCCGAAAAGTGACTTACGCAATGGTAGAGGGTTTCATTCCATCGGAGCTTGAGAAAATCGAAGCTTATGTTGGAAAAGATGCTTACACCAACGGAAAATTTGAATTGGCAACTGAGCTTTTCAAAAAACTTGTTGCAACAGAGGAATTTGAAGAGTTTCTTACGCTGAATGCTTACAATTATATCTGAGCAAGCGGCCATAGTCAACAGTAATGAGCAACGTCAAGCTATTTGAGAGCAAGAAGGTCCGCACCCATTGGGACAGCGAGAAGGAACAATGGTTTTTTTCGGTGGTGGATGTGATTGAAATACTCACAGACAGCAAACTGCCAAAACGGTACTGGAGTGACCTCAAGATCAAGCTCCGCAAGGAAGGAAGTGAAGTGTACGAAAAAATCGTACGGTTGAAAATGGAAGCTGAGGACGGCAAGATGCGCGAGACGGACGTAGCTGACACGCAAACGTTGTTGCGTATCATCCAATCTGTGCCATCGCCAAAGGCAGAACCGTTTAAGCAATGGCTTGCAAAGGTGGGCTATGAACGGATGCAGGAAATTTCCGATCCGGAACAGGGCATTGACAGAGCGCGTGAGAACTGGCGCAAACTAGGAAGAAGCGAAAAATGGGTCCAGCAGCGTATGACGGGGCAAGAAACCCGTAACAAGCTGACTGATTACTGGAAGGAGAGCGGTGTGAAAAAATCGGATGAGTTCGCATTTCTTACCAACATCATCCATCAGGAGTGGACAGACCTAAGCGTTGGGCAGCACAAGGATTTGAAAGAGCTGAAAACCCAGAACCTGCGAGATCACATGTCAGAGGCCGAACTGATATTCACCGCACTTGCGGAACTCTCTACACGTCAGATAGCGGAGACCGATGAAGCCCAAGGCGTGAAGCAGAACGCAGTGGCCGGCAAGAAGGGTGGCAGAATCGCCAAGAATGCAAGACTTGCCTTGGAACAGAAAACTGGCAAAAACGTGATTACTGGTGAGAATTTCCTTCCACCGAAAGAAAACAAGAACTTGAACGAATGACCAAGATGTCATTCATCAAAATAGTTACACAATAACAAATAACCATTAACTCAAAAATCATAAACAAATGACGAAAGAAGAAAGAATCAAAAAGTTAGAGCAAGACTGGGCAACAAACCCACGTTGGGAGGGAATTACCCGTCCTTACTCTGCAGAGGAAGTAGTTAAACTTCAAGGATCTGTACAGATTGAATATACCCTTGCACGTAATGGTGCCGAGCGTCTTTGGGACACAATGACCTCACAGGGCTGGATTGCCGGACTTGGCGCATTGACTGGAAACCAAGCGATTCAGGAAGTGCAGGCAGGTTTGGAGGCAATCTATCTTTCGGGATGGCAAGTTGCTGCTGATGCAAACCTTGCTGGCGAAATGTACCCAGATCAAAGTCTTTACCCTGCGAACTCTGTTCCTATGGTTGTAAAGCGCATCAACAACGCTTTGAAGCGTAGAGATGAGATTCAATCAGTTACTGGAAAGGGAGACATCCACTGGATGGTGCCGATTGTTGCCGATGCTGAGGCCGGGTTCGGAGGAAACTTGAATGCTTATGAGTTGATGAAGAACATGATTGAGGCGGGTGCTGCTGGCGCTCATTACGAAGATCAACTTTCTTCAGCCAAAAAATGTGGTCACTTGGGTGGAAAGGTTTTGGTTCCAACACAAGAGGCCATCAACAAATTGGTTGCTGCTCGTTTGGCTGCTGATGTTTGTGGTGTTCCAACTGTTCTTATCGCACGAACGGATGCTGATGCTGCCAACTTGATTACTTCAAATATCGATCCTCGCGATCACAAATTCATCAAAGATGGTGAGCGTACAAACGAAGGGTTTCACCATGTAAACAATGGTATCGCGCAAGGAATTGATAGAGGATTGGCTTACGCTCCTTACGCTGACCTTGTTTGGATGGAAACCAGTAATCCAGACCTTGGATACGCGAAAGAATTTGCTGATGCAATGCACGCACAATTCCCTGGAAAAATGTTGGCTTACAACTGTTCGCCATCATTCAACTGGGCTGCTAAATTGAGCGTAAAAGAAATGGAGACTTTCCGTGAGGATTTGGCCGCCATGGGATACGCTTTCCAATTCATCACATTGGCTGGTTTCCATGCGTTAAACACAAGCATGTTCGAGCTTTCTAAAGCTTACAAGGAAAGAGGAATGGCTGGTTATTCTGAACTTCAAGAGCGTGAATTTGCTTTGGAGAAGCACGGATACGCTGCTGCTAAGCACCAGTCTTTCGTTGGAACAAGCTATTTCGATGCTGTACAGAACACAGTTCAGCAAGGAATGTCTTCAACTACTGCCATGTCAGGAAGTACGGAGGCTGAGCAGTTTCATTGAGATTAGTTTTTGGTTAATAGGAATGGCCGGGCCGCACAATGTGCGGTCTGGCCATTCTATTTGTAAACCGCTTCCAATCGGCAATTGCGTTCTGGGTCTGATCAGAATAGCGTATTTACATATGTCCCACCATGTATCATTTTTACTTAACCTTGAAAAGCCGTTTTTAAACCAAAAACAAGGATGACAAACTTCTTATTGAGTATTCCATTGATGGACGCAGGTTTTTCCTTCATGAGCATTGCCCGTGGGCTGCTCGGCATGGCAGTGCTTGTGGGCATTGGCTTCCTGTTCAGTCAGGATAGAAAGGCCATCGACTGGAAACTTATCGGAACAGGATTGCTTATTCAACTTGTGCTCGCCATCGCCATCCTCAAAATAGAATGGGTAGAAACGGGTTTTGATGTGGTCGGTAAAGGATTTGTCAAAATCATTTCGTTCACCGATTTCGGGTCAGACTTTCTGTTCTCATCGTTTGTTACCGGAAGCTCAGAAGTAGCTGTAATAAGTTTCGCCTTTCGCATCCTTCCTACCATCGTATTCTTCTCTGCCCTCACCAGCCTACTGTATTACATCGGAGTGCTTCAAAAAATTGTGTTCGTTTTTGCTTGGTTGATGAAGAAGACCATGAACCTTTCGGGAGCTGAAAGCCTTGCTGCGGCCGGCAACATCTTCCTTGGTCAAACAGAATCGCCTTTCCTCATCAAACCCTATTTGGACAAGATGACCAAGAGCGAGATTATGTGTCTGATGACGGGCGGCATGGCAACCATTGCCGGTGGCGTTCTAGCAGCCTACATCGGTTTTCTTGGTGGCGAAGACCCTGCCCAGCAGGTTTTGTTTGCCAAGCACCTTTTGGCCGCATCCGTCATGTCGGCCCCAGCAGCTATTGTTGCCGCCAAGTTGCTCGTTCCGGAGAAGGAAAAATTCAACGAGAGCATGGAAATTAGTAAGGATAAGATGGGTGCCAATGTGCTAGAAGCTGTTGCCAACGGCACTTCTGATGGCGTGAAACTGGCAGTGAATGTAGGCGCCATGCTTTTGGTATTCACCGCATTCGTTTACATGGGCAACTGGATTATGCGCGATTTGATTGGAGATGTAACCGGCCTCAATGCCATCATCATTGCCAACACCGGTTTTGATGGATTGAGCTTTCAATTCCTCGTGGGTTACGCATTTGCCCCTATCGCTTGGTTGATGGGCGTTCCAACCGAAGACATCTTTCTGGTAGGACAACTGCTAGGCGAAAAAACCATTCTCAACGAATTTTACGCCTACAAAACCTTAGGAGAGATGAAATTCGGAGGCCTATTCGTTCACGAAAAGTCCATGATTATGGCCACCTACATCCTGTGCGGCTTCTCCAATTTCGCTTCTATCGGGATTCAAATTGGTGGCATTGGCACCCTCATCCCAAACCGAAAAGGCTTGCTTTCTAAACTCGGTTTACGCGCTTTGCTTGGCGGCACGCTGGCGTGTTTGTTCACTGCCGTGTTGGTGGGGATGTTTTTGGGGTAGCATGACAATCGTTTGTCCGCCTCAGGCGGAGGTACGAGGAATCTCATCTCCGTAGCAGTACGGGAAAAGAGATGCTTCCTCCGCCTGAGGAGGACAGGCGCAGTAGCATGACAAACGGGACGAATTCTTTGCAGCACGACAACCATTTGTCCGCCTCAGGCGGAGGTACGAGGAATCTCATCTCCGTAGCAGTAAGGGAAAAGAAAAGAGATGCTTCCTCCGCCTGAGGCGGACAGGCGCAGTAGCATGACAAGCGGGACGGATTCTTTGCAGCATGACCTCGTTTGTCCGCCTCAGGCGGAGGTACGAGGAATCTCTATTCAGCCTAGCTAAATCCCTGTTCTGCTTAGCTAAATCTCAGAAGGAAATGAGATGCTTCCTCCGCCTGAGGCGGACAAGCGGGAAGGATTCTTTGCAGCATGACAATCGTTTGTCATTCCAAAGAATTACAACCCCATTTTTAGTAACCATTTCCTAACACTCTTAACAGGGCTTTTCCCGTTTCTAGGCGCCCATTTTTCAAAAGAGGTCAAAAAATAGCCTTTTATGGCTATCAAAATGACTACTAATAGCTATTGCAACATCCAAAATGGCTACTGATCTTGGCCTAAACAAACTCCTACCCCATGGATCTGACCCAGAAGCAAATTCAAATCGTGCTGTTTATTGCCGCAGGTTACACGAGCGATCAGATAGCCGAAAGGCTTCATCTGAGTCCGCTTACCATCGAAAATCACCGCAAGGTGGCCCTGAAAACCAGCGGATACTGCAACTGGAGCCAATTCATGGCAGTGACTGGTATGTCTGGCCAGCTCAAGAAGTGGGAAGATGGATACGAACGCCTACACGAAGCCATCAGCGGGCGAGAGAAAAACAAAAGCAATGAGGCAGAATAGCACATACACATCTGCCGTGCGCACCAACGCTATAAGCGTGGGTACATACCATGGTGCTGTGGGCGCGCACCACATCAACGTGGGTGCGCACAAAGAGGCCGAGCGCACCGACCGGGGCGATGTGCGCACGCACCGTATCACCGTGCGTGCCAACCACAATGCGGTGCGTGCTAACAATTGCTCCGTGCGCACGCACCATTACACCGTGCGTGCCAACGGTCGAGTGGTGCGCGACCACCACAATTTTTTTAAGTTCAGTAACCTCCTAAAAACATCATAATAATGGCTAAAATTGATTATTTCCCAAGAAGAATAGGCGACCAACGCAACTGGTTACAGAACTACAAAACAGAGATTGCAACCACGGGCCCGTTGCTAGGTATGACCCCTGTAGAAGTGACCGAAAACACCAATGCAACCGATGCCATTATTGCGACCATCGATGCCACCATTGCGGCAGAGAACGCCTACAAGCAGAAAGTGGAAGACAAGAATTTGTCTGTAAAAACCAATTTCAGCGGTACCATCCGCGCAGCGGTAAAACGCCTAAAAACATCACCTGCCTACACCGAAGGGCTGGGCGAAGTGCTTGGGGTGGTAGGTTCAGATGAATCGTTTGACCCAGATTTATTCAAACCATCTCTAAAGGCCCTGGTTTTACCAGGCGAGGTGAAACTCACCTTTGTGAAAGGTGGTGCTGATGGTGTGAAGGTCTATGTTCGTAATGCTTCAGCAACTGGTAACATACCGGCACCCGGAAACCCAGCAGGCCCACAGTCTGCCCCTTCCGCAGATTTTCAGATGATAGCCATCGACTTACAAAGCCCTTATGTAGATAACCGCCCGTTGGCTGTTGCTGGCAAACCCGAAGTGCGCGAATACTACGTACGCGGTATTCTCCACGACCACGAGATTGGACAGCCAAGTGATATTGTAAGAGTGACGGTGAGCGTGTAATTGAAAGTGAATTCCAAACCGAAAACGGGAAGCTAGAGTCGTCAATCCTGCAAATGAAGGATTGACGACTCTCCACACCCGCCTTTGAACATAGAACCTTAAAACCGCCCTTGCCGAAAAGCGCAACCAAAGAGTAGGCAAAATCAATAAACGCCATGCCACATCAAGAGAAACATAAAAGCAATTCGCAGACCCCCGACCTCGGTGCCGTCTGCCTGCTGCTGGGTACATTCTCTTGTGTGGCATGGCTTGCTTACTGGCTTGTCAATAACTAAAAAGACCTACTAGGTTTCTAAAACCGAATAACGATTAAACGAAACCAACAACCAATGAAAACAATACTCGCGAGTACTATACTTATGCTGTTTGCTGGAATCGCTTAGATCAAATCAACACGATGGTTTTCAACGCAGAGATGCCTGCGGCCATAAAGCCAACCT
>Ga0209702_10000514_pt1 | contig 81472 bp, 80 predicted proteins | sample FRY01_FD_187210 | JGI IMG/M metagenome (GOLD analysis project Ga0209702, IMG submission 187210) | Freshwater microbial communities from Lake Fryxell liftoff mats and glacier meltwater in Antarctica - FRY-01 (SPAdes) (version 2) | ecosystem: Environmental > Aquatic > Freshwater > Ice > Glacier...
TTTCATCAGGCTTCCAATCAATTTGAGAGGGAAAGCCAAATTCTTGAGCATGTTACTTCGGTTCAAGCCAGAAATATTGAGCCCAATTATCTCATAGCCAGCCGCTGGAACTTTCTCCATTTCCATCTTGCCAATCGCACCCACGAATAGGATTTCGACATCCGACTGAAGTTTCTTCAGCGCATTTGCAATGGCAATAGCAGGGAAGATGTGTCCTCCCGTGCCGCCTCCAGATATGATGACCTTAACCTTCGACATTTGCTAGTTCTGGTTCAGGTTGTTTTTCATTCAAAGAGCGACTCACGCTCAAAATCATTCCGATAGCGATGGATGTGAACCAGATGGAGGTTCCACCCATACTTAAAAGGGGTAATGGCTGACCTGTTACAGGGAATAGATTCACTGCAACAGCCATGTTGATGAAGGCTTGAAATATGAGGCTGAACGTACAGCCAAATGCGAGCAGGGTTCCGAAAGTGCTGGTTCCTTTATGTACGATTCTTAGTCCGCGGAAGAGTAGAATCAGATAGAGGAATAAAATTCCCATGCCGCCAACGAATCCCCATTCTTCTATGATGATGGCGTAGATGAAATCCGCGTACGCGCTTGGAAGTCTATTTCGCTGCACACTATTTCCTGGTCCAAGCCCTGTTATGCCACCTGTTGCGATGGCGATTTTTGCTTGCTCTGTCTGATAGTTAGCATCAGCAGTTTCAGGAGTTTCCTCATTGCTGATATAGGTTTCGACTCGCTGTTTCCAAGTTCCAAAACGAGGAAGAACTTTCTCTACCGGCAATGCGAAAGAAAGCAAGAAAACAAATGCACCAGAAAGGAAGATGGCACCAATCAATCCTGCCAAATATTTGAATTTGACTCGACCGATAAACATGACAACCAGCGATGTGGCGAAAAGCACTGCTGCCGTTGAGAAGTTTGCTGGCAGAATCAGCGCACAAACAATTAGAACTGGCCAAATAATCTTGAGGAATCCTTCTTTAAAATCATCCATTGAATCCTGTCTCTTGGCAAGTTGCCGAGCCAAGAATGCGATGAGTGCCAACTTGGCCAAATCGGAGGTCTGAAACGAAATATTGATGACAGGCAAAGTCAGCCATCTCGAAGCTGAATTTACTGAGGTTCCAGCTATCAGCGTGACTGCCAAAAGTGGAATGGAAATCCAAATGAAAATCTGCGCCACGCGGGAGAAATAAGTATACGGAACCTTATGTATGCCATAAATCATTGCCCAACCCAACACGATGATGAGGAAATGTTTGAACAGATAATATTCGGTATTCCCGTGATGTTTGTAGTGCGCCAAATTGTTGGTGGCGCTATAAACCGCAAGTATGGAAACAAGCGACAGCAGAAACACCACGGCCCAAATGACCATGTCTCCCTGTAGATATTTCCTTACGAATACGTTCATTTTTTTAATTAAAAATTTGGTGGTTCATTACCTCTATTTGGTGTAGTTGGTTTTTGTTGTTGCTATTTTGAAAAAATCCTCCGTCTCGTTCCTCGAAACCTCCTTTACAAAGAAGGAACCGCGTTCTACTGAACTGAGCTGGGATTTCGGTCATTATTAATTTTTAATTCCTAATTATTAATTAGTCGCAACACTGCTTTTGTGAATTGATTTCCTCGGTCTTCGTAGCTCTCAAAAAGGTCATGAGAAGAACACGCTGGCGAAAGAATCACCTTGTCGCCTGGCTTGGCAAGTGCCACCGCAGCTTTCACGGCTTCATCAGCTGTACTTGCTCCAACAATTACTTCTGCATCAGTTAAAAAGGTCTTGAATACGTTTCCATTTTCTCTGCCAAGACAAACCACCGCACGCACCTTATCAGATACCAGTTCCTTTAGCATGCTGTAGTCTTGACCAGGTTGTAGGCCACCCACAATCCACACCGCAGTTCCTTGTAATCGCTCCAACGAATACCATGTCAAATCCACGTTCGTAGCTTTTGAATCGTTGATAAATTCGATGTCGTTCCAAACACCAATTAACTCTTGACGGTGACGCGTACTTTGAACATCTGACACACTTTCTTCAATAATCTGCTTTCTCAATTCAAGCAGGCTATTGAACATTTCTTGTTCGGTCAGCACTTCCTTATTCCAGTTTTTATTCTTCATAGGTTGATGATTTCCTAGGTTTATAGTGATCGAACGGCAGCTTTGAACTGACGGCCTCGGTCTTCATAATTCTCAAATAGGTCGAAGCTGGCGCAGGCTGGGGAAAGAAGTACTGTGTCTCCTTTTTTACCTAAATAATAGCTGGCTTTTACCGCCTCAAGGGCACTTTGCGTATCCACAATTGTCTCAACAATTCCCTCAAATGCTGCGTGGATCTTCTCGTTTTCGGTACCCAGACAGATGATGGCTTTCACCTTATCTTTTACCAACTCGGCAACCATAGAATAGTCGTTGCCTTTGTCAACGCCACCCACAATCCAGATAACGGGTGTGTTCTGACATTCCAACGCATACCAAGTGGAGTTGATATTGGTAGCCTTGCTATCGTTAATGAATTCGATGCCCTGAACTTTCCCGACTGGTTCCAATCGGTGTTCAACAGCACTGAAATCACTCATACTTTCTCTGACTACGTCTTTGCGCAGCTCCAAAAGGCGGCCCACAATTCCCGCGGCCATTGAGTTGTAGGAATTGTGTCTGCCTTGTAATGCAAGTTCGTGGATTGACATGGTTAGGTTTGAATTATTGAGGTTTATATTGAGATTATTCTGTTCGATGTAAGCGCCCTCGGCAACTTTGCCGTTGAACGTGAATGGAAAGCGTTTTGCCTTCATGGAATCATTCAATGCGTTGGTGATGTTCACGTCATCAGCACAATAGATGAAAGCATCTTCTGAGGTCTGATTCTGAGTTATTCGCATCTTGGAAACGATGTAATTTTCCATGCTTACGTAGCGGTCCAAATGGTCGGGCGTGATGTTCATCAGCACGGCCAGATTGATGCGGCTTTCAAACATGCCATCTAACTGGAAACTGCTGAGTTCGAGCACGATAAAATCGAATTCCGTGTCAGCCACTTGCCAAGCTAGACTTTTACCCACGTTACCTGCCAATCCCACATCCAATCCAGCTTTGGTTAGCATGTGATGGGTGAGAAGCGTAGTAGTAGTTTTTCCGTTGGTACCCGTGATGCCGATGATTTTGGCATTTGTATATCTCAGGCCGAATTCTATTTCAGATATAACCTTCACGCCTTTCTTCAAGAGTGCTTGAATCAAAGGAGATGAATCGGGAATGCCTGGGCTTTTGACCACCAAATCAGCATTCAGAATTTTTTCCTCGGAATGTTTTCCTTCTTCAAATGCGATTTTCCAACTGCGAAGTTTTTTGGCGTACGCGTCTTTCAATTTTCCCTTATCAGAAAGGAAAACCTCGTAGCCTTTTTTCTGACCGAGATACGCTGCGCCCGCACCGCTTTCGCCACCACCCAATATGACCAACCGCTCCGCCATTATCTGAGTTTGAGTGTGACCACGGTGAGTACTGCAAGCATAATTCCCACAATCCAAAACCGTCCAACGATTTTGGCTTCGTGCATGCCTTTTTTCTGGAAATGATGATGAAGTGGCGACATGAGGAAAATTCTTCTGCCTTCACCGAATTTCTTCTTTGTGTATTTGAAATAGCTCACCTGCATCACCACAGAGAGATTTTCCATCAAAAACACGCCACATAGAATTGGAATCAATAATTCCTTTCTGATTGCTAGCGCGAAAACGGCAATGATTCCTCCCAAAGCGAGACTTCCCGTATCGCCCATAAAAACCTGCGCTGGATATTGATTGTACCACAGGAATCCGATGCAGGCACCAATGAACGCGGAGATGAAAACCACCAGTTCGCCCGAGCCTGGGATGTACATAATATTGAGGTAATCGGCAAAAATGATGTTACCAGAAACGTAGGCGAAGGCGGCCAACGTCACACCAATGATGGCAGAAGTTCCTGTGGCCAAGCCGTCCAATCCATCCGTGAGATTTGCTCCGTTTGAAACAGCGGTCACAATAAAAATTACAATCGGAATAAACACCAACCATCCCCAATCTTTGGCCTTATCTCCCAAGAAGAATAGGAGCGAGCTGTAATCGAATTCGTTGTCTTTTACGAACGGAATGGTTGTGACGAGCGAGTGTTGCGCTTCACCATAAACAGGAAGGGTTTCGCCCTTTACCACATTGCCATCAATGGTTACTTCAATGCTGTGACCACCACTTGCAATACGGTCTTTCACCGCTACATTATCATTGAAATAGAGCGTGCAAGCCACGATGAGACTGATGCCGACTTGGCCCATAATTTTGAATTTCCCAGCAAGACCTTCCTTGTCTTTTTTGAAAACCTTGATGTAATCATCAATAAACCCGATGGTGCCGAGCCAAACAGTTGAAACAATCATCAGAATCACATACACGTTATTTAGCTGCGCGAAAAGAAGGGTCGGAATAAGGATGGATGACAGGATGATGATGCCGCCCATTGTTGGCGTTCCTTGCTTCTGAATTTGCCCAGCGAGGTCGAGGTCACGCACAATTTCGCCCACTTGTTTCAACTGCAGATATTCAATCACTTTCTTGCCAATAATCATGGAACATATCAGCGAAGTGATGACGCTGGCAGCCGCACGAAACGAGATGTATTGGAACACACCTGCCCCAGGCACATCATAATTGGTTTGAAGGAATTCGAACAGATGATACAGCATCAGTTAATCTGTTTGAGGTTTGTGGTCAGTATTTCCATGTCGTCAAAAGGCGTTTTCACACCTTTAATTTCCTGGTATTTTTCATGGCCTTTTCCTGCCACAAGAATGATGTCGCCAGGTTGAGCCAGCATGCACGCGGTGCGGATTGCTTCAGCACGATCTAGTATGGTCACAGCTTTTCTCACCAGCACGGGATCTAGACCTTTTTTCATGTCTTCAATGATCTGCTGTGGCTCTTCGCTTCGCGGATTGTCCGAGGTTAGGATTACTTTGTCGCTTCCTTCTGCCGCAATTCGAGCCATTTCTGGCCGCTTTGTTTTGTCGCGATCACCACCACAACCCACAAGCGTTACCAGTTTTTCGTTACCCGTTCTCAATTCACGGATGGTAGAAAGCACATTATCCAACGCATCTGGCGTGTGGGCGTAATCCACAATTCCGAGAATGTTGTTCGGAGTTTTGAAGAATTGAAATCTTCCTTCTGGCGAATGAAGATTGCTGAGTGTGGTCAGAATCTGAAGTTTTTCTTCCTTCAATTCGAGTGCAGCTCCGTAAACACTAAGAATGTTGTAAGCGTTGAACGAACCAATCAATCGCGTGATCACTTCCTGTCCGTCAATATTCAGAATGAGACCAGTGAGATTGTTCTCAAGGATTTTCGCCTTGCGGTCGGCCATCGACTTCAATCCGTAGGTAACGACCTTTGCTTTGGTGTTCTGCACCATCACTTCACCGTTCTTGTCATCCACATTTATAAGCGCAAATGCTTTGGAGGAAAGACCATCAAACAGCATCTTTTTGGCAGCGATGTAATTGCTGAAAGTTTCGTGGTAATCGAGGTGGTCGTGGGTGATGTTTGTGAAAATCGCTCCTTTAAAATTCAATCCAGCCACACGATGCTGATGCAACGCGTGTGAACTCACTTCCATGAAGCAGAATTCGCAGCCCGCACCGACCATTTCGGCCAATAGTTTATTGAGGTTGATTGGGTCAGGCGTGGTGTGCGTAGCAGCGACTTCAACGCCATTAATCAGATTTCTGACCGTTGAGATGAGTCCAACTTTGTAGCCAAGGCCCACGAAAAGTTCGTAAAGCAAGGTGGCAGTGGTTGTCTTACCGTTCGTTCCAGTTATACCTACCAACTTTAAATCCTCAGAAGGATTGTCGAAGAAGTTGGAAGCGATGATGCCAGCAGCATATCGGCTGTTCTTCACTTGAACGTAATTCACATCCTTTACCAGATTTTCCGGAAGTGTTTCGCAGATGATTGCCTGTGAACCTTGCTTAATGGCTTGGGCGATGTAGTCGTGTCCATCCATTTGCGTCCCCTTCACCGCAACGAAGAGCGAGAATTTCTTTGCTTGACGCGAGTCAATGCAAACATTCTCAATCGCCACATTGGTGGAGCCTACCACTTCCTCGATTCCTGCTTTGTATAATATGTCCTTCAGCAGCTTCATGAGAGGCGAAGGATTATTTCGTTACCGCGTAAGGCGCGTGTTCCAGGTAGAATTGATTGCTGACGAACAACGCCAGACCCGACCAAGCTTACTTTCAAACCTGAGTTTTCCAATAGGAAAAGTGCATCCATGGCACCCATTCCCACCACACGCGGAACGAGGTTCTCGATTACTTCACGCTCAATGATGTCAACCGAATTTGAATCAGCAGAGGCCAAAGCCCATTTGGCATCAGGATCTTTCACATCCGTTTTGATATTGAGCGCTTCAAAAGCTGTAACGAGATCTTGTTTTTCACTCACTTTTGAGAACGGAATTAGAAGATCGGCCAATTGTGGGTCGGTCCCCACCTCTTCCAACATCTTCACTTGGGTGGAATAAACCTTATCCGAGATCTCTTTGAAGATCGGCCCTGCCACCACGTTGCCGTAATAGACAGAACTTGTTGGCGAATCCACCACCACAATGCAGGTATAGCGCGGTTTGTCGGCAGGGAAATAGCCCACAAACGAAGCTTGGTAGCTTTTGTCGCGGTGGTAGCTACCGCCTTTGGAGATTTGGGCGGTCCCAGTCTTTCCGGCAATTTTGTAGTTGGCGTGTTTCAGGTTGCTTGCTGTGCCGTGCTCAACCACACCTTCCATCATTGATTTTAGCTTGTCAACGGTTTTTTGAGAGCAAATGCGTTCTTTAAGAACAACCGTTGGGAATTCCTTCTCAAGCGTCCCATGCTTGGTGATGCTGCTAACGAACTTCGGACGCACCATTTTGCCATCATTCGCAATCGCATTGTAGAAGGCAAGAATTTGCAATGGCGTTTGAAGCACTTCATATCCAATGCTCATCCACGGAAGCGAGATTCCAGACCAGCTAGCGTCTTTTGGAGATGGAATTGACGGTTGTCCTTCCCCAGGAATTTCCAATCCAAGCGGATCATTCAGTCCCATCGCCACAAGGCGATCAATCATCTTCTGAGGGTCCTTTTGATAATACTTATTCACCAGTTTTGACACACCAACATTGGATGAGATCTCGAATACTTTGGCCACAGTTATCTTATCATAAACACCCGTTTTGGAGTCCTTCATGGTGGCTTTGTAGTATTGCTTGATGCCGCCCTCAATGTCAACCGAGTCGGTTAGGTCCACGAAGCCGTCTTCCAGCAGGCAAAGTAGGCTTGCCAATTTGAATGTGGAACCAGGCTCAGTAGTGGAGCCGATGGCATAGTTGTAGGTCTCAGCATAAGAGCCATCTCCCTGCAAGGTCAGATTGGCAATGGCCTTGATGTTGCCCGTTTGCACCTCCATCAATATGGCACAACCGTGATGTGCACCGTGCTTTTGCAACTGGGTCAGCAGCGCATTTTGCGCCACATCCTGAATGTTGATGTCGATGGTAGTGACAAGGTCAGAGCCATCTTCTGGTTCAATTTCGTTCTCATCACTCAGCGGTTTCCAATTGCCACCAGCAATTTTCCGCATTAGGCGTTTGCCACCAACTCCTGCCAATTCAGCAGAATAAGCACCTTCTAAACCAACGCTGAATCCTGGTTGATCATAGCCAATTGTTCGAGCCGCCAGTTGTTTAAATGGTTTTGACCGCTTGTTGTGCTGATTGTAAATGAGTCCACCGCTGTATTTGCCAAGATTGAAGATGTCAAACTCGCGAAGCGCCTTCAATTCTTTGTGACCGACCTTTCTTTTGATGAGGTAATACTGACTCTTGTTGAGTCGAGCTTTGGTCAGTTCTCGTTTGTATGCCTCGGCTGATTTGTCTCCGAAAAGTCCAGAAAGCTGCCGCGATAATTTTCCGATATGCTCATTAAAATAATCATCCTTCAATGTTGGTACAGCCGCGTCCCAGCGAATCTCATAGATTGGCTCTGAAGTGGCCAAAAGACTGCCATCGGTCGAGAAAATGTTTCCACGTGCTGCTTCAATTTCGCGGAAAGCGGTGGTCTGTGTCTCAGCCTTTTCCTTCCATTTTTCTCCCTCAACGAACTGAATTTGTGCTACACGCGCAACAATTGCAATGGCGAAAATGCACATCAGTCCATAGGATACATAGACACGGGTTTTTATTTCCTTTTCGTGGCTCAATTCTCAGGATGTTCTTTTGATTTGACCACAATTTTCTTTGGAGGGACCACGCTTTCATAAATGCCCATCGGTGCCACCGCTTTTGCTACTTCACTTTGCTTGCTGACAAACATTAATTCTGATCGTGTGGAGATGAATTCTGATTTCAATTCCTTGATTTCGCGATTCATTTTCTCCATTCCAATGATGGTGCTTTCTCCGAAATGGCTATTGCCGATGTAGAATATGCCAATGCCGAACATGAATAGCAGAAATGGAATGTTGTTCAACATATTATCACGTGTGAGGAAACTTCCGTCAAGCACACCGAGAATGCGTTTTGCAACGCCTCTTTCCTCTGTTGTATTTTCCGTTTCCTGACTCATTAGATCTTTTCTGCAACTCTCAATTTTGCGCTTCTAGCACGAGGGTTTCTTTCTATTTCTTCATCCGTTGGGATGATGGGTTTTCTTGATATGGCGTTGAATGGAACGAGTGGTTTTCCGAAAAAATCCTTCTCCACTTTTCCATCAATATTTCCGCTTCTGACAAGATTTTTCACCAAACGATCTTCGAGGGAGTGATAAGAAATGACCGCCAATCGCCCACCTTCCGAAAGAATGTTCGGCATTTGAATAAGCATTTCCTCCAATGCATTCATCTCATCGTTCACTTCTATTCGTATCGCTTGAAAAACACGGGACATGAAGCTGTTTTCCTTTCCTCGCTGTGCGCTGGGAAGAATTACCACTTTGAATTGTTCGATGGTTTCAATCGGCTCAACGCCTCGGGCAGCTACAATCGCTTTTGAAAGCTTCCAAGCCTCCTTTAGGTCTGCGTTTTCCCGAAAGATCCGTGAGAGGTTTTCTACGGTGTATTCGTTGATGATTGTTCTTGCAGTGAGCTCAATTCCGTCCGACATTCGCATGTCTAGCGGGCCATCTGCTCGCGTGCTGAATCCTCGACTTGGTTCGTCTATCTGAAAAGAAGAAATACCCAGATCAGCCAAAACACCATCAACAGGAATGGCTTTAAAATACCGCAGGAAGTTGCGCACATACCTAAAGTTGTGTGGTATAAATGTGAAACGTTCGTCCTGTAGCAGGTTCATTTGTGCGTCTTTATCCTGATCGAAGGCGTACAGATGTCCGCCTTTCAAATGCTTTAAAATCTCTCGTGAATGACCACCTCCACCGAAGGTGAGATCCACGTAAATCCCGTTGGGATTGATCTTTAAGCCGTCAACGCATTCCTGTAACAGGACGGGGTCATGGTAGGTCATCAGCCCCATCATTTAGGCTGCCCATGACTTCTTCAGCCAGTGTGGCAATGTCTGTTTCAGGATTGCTCAACTTCTCCTCGTAAGCGTCTTTGTCCCATATTTCCACATAGGTGCCAGCACTTGCGAGAACGATGCTATTGGTGATTGAACTGAATCCTACAAGATCTTTAGGAATCAGCAATCGGCCCGTTGCATCTAGCTCAACGATCCTCACCCCAGCCGTAAACAACCTGATGAATTCGACATTCTTGCGCACAAACCTGTTCAGCCTGTTCACCTTACTCATCTTGTCATCCCACTCACTCATCGGGTACAATTCAATGCACTTCTCAAACATGCCGCGCTTCAAAACGAAGCCGCTTTCGAGTTGAGACGTCAATTGCTTCTTCAATGCTGTAGGTAGCATGAGTCGGCCCTTGGCGTCCACTTTGCATTCATATGTGCCGATAATGTTGGTCACTTACACTAGAATTTATCAGGTAAAGTAATGGATTATCTACCACTCTTTACCACAGTTTACCACAACTGTTGAAAACTTTATAGTTCAAATCTACGAAATGGTTACGATTCAATGCCAATCAAATACATTTAAGTACAGATAGATTGGTGGTAGAAAGTGGTACTAATGTTAATAACCTAATCTTTTTTCACTTGATTTATGTGAGATTTTGCCCCTTCATTTTTGGTTAATTTTGTCGAAAGCGTCAATCCAAGTGGTAAAGGAGGAATCAGGACATAAATACATTGAGCAAGGACAAGGCCCAGTGTTGCTTGTGCTTCATGGTCTGTTCGGGGCACTCAGCAATTTTCAGGATGTGCTGGAGGAATTCTCCAAGGATTACAAAGTGGTAATTCCGATTATGCCCATTTACGAACTACCGTTGTTGAAGACCAATGTGAAGGAATTGGCTGCCTACATCCATGAATTCGTTGTGTTCAAAAACTTCGATGATTTGACTTTACTTGGTAATTCGCTTGGAGGTCACGTGTCGCTAGTATATTCAGTCGCGCACCCAAACAAGGTGAAGGCTTTGATATTGACTGGAAGCTCTGGTTTATACGAGAACGCCTTTGGTGGTTCGTTTCCAAGAAGGGAAGACCGAGAGTACATTAAAAAGAAAGTAGCAGACACGTTCTACGACCCTGCAAATGCCACAGAAAGTCTGATTGAAGAGGTTTTTGAGATTATCAATGATCGGAATAAACTAATCCGAGTTTTGGCTATTGCCAAGTCGGCTATTCGTCATAATATGAAGAATGACCTTCCAAACATTACAATTCCCACTTGTTTAATCTGGGGTAAAAATGATGGCGTAACACCGCCAGAGGTCGCGGAAGAGTTTCATGAGCTGCTTCCTAATTCGGAGTTGCATTGGATTGATAAATGCGGTCATGCGCCAATGATGGAGCATCCGAAACAGTTCAATGCACTATTGTCGCCTTGGATGAAAAAACACGTTCTTAACGATTGATCTTATGGTGATAAAAGATGTCGAGTTTGTGATGAGCAACTCGGACATGCGCAAGTGTCCTAAACCCGACCGACCTGAATTTGCATTCATCGGACGATCGAATGTGGGCAAGTCTTCCCTTATTAATATGTTGATGGGAAGAAAGAACTTGGCCAAGACCAGTTCTACACCTGGAAAGACACAGCTCATCAATCACTTCATGGTTAATGAATCGTGGTACTTGGTGGATTTGCCAGGATATGGTTATGCAAAAGTTCCACCGTCTTATAGGAAGAAATTCGAGAAGATGATCAACGATTATATTCTTCAACGGGAAAATTTGGTAACCGTGTTTGTTCTTGTCGATATCAGACACACTCCACAACAAATCGATCTTGAGTTCATGGAATGGTTAGGCGTTTCAGGAATACCATTTACCATGGTCTTCACCAAGTTGGATAAACTGAAGCGTGGCGAGATTGAGCCCATGCTCAAGAAGTACCGAGCAAAAATGCTCGAAACATGGGATGAGTTACCACTTCAGGTTCTGACCTCGGCCGAAAAGAGTGATGGAAAGGAGGCGCTGCTCGAATACATTGCGACCCTCAATTCGGATTTCAAATCCAAGTTTACGGCATAAAAAAAGGTCTTCTGAAATTTGCTTTTCAGAAGACCTTTTTTAAGCGTGTTTAGCCTGATGATTAATCTCTGCTTCCTACATAGCGCATCACGTAGTAAAGCAGGGTCGTCAACGAAGCCAAAGCGGCAACGATATAGGTTCTTCCAGCCCAGTTTAAGGCGGTTGTGGCTGCTTCGTGTTCTTTCCCTTTGGTCAATCCACTGGTATTGAGCCACGCCAAAGCTCGGTTACTGGCATCCATTTCCACTGGTAATGTCACCACTGAGAAAAGCGTGATGGCTCCTTGTAGAATGATGATTACCAATAGCATCTGACTCCAAAGATTGGATACATACGCTAGGAAAATCATTGCGATGTAAACGAAATTCAATGCCTTTGAGCTGAAGTTCACAATAGGCACCATCTGCGAACGCATTTGCAACCAAGGATACTCAACAGCATGTTGTACCGCATGACCGCATTCGTGTGCAGCAACAGCAGCAGCTGAAACGCTTTTTCCAGAATAAACTTCTGGACTGAGGTTAACCGTTTTGTTGGCCGGATTGTAGTGGTCGGTCAATTTGCCCGGAACGCTTTCAATCTTCACATCATATATATTATTGTCTCTGAGCATCTTCTCCGCCACCTGCGCTCCGGTCATTCCAGAACTCAGCGGCATTTTTGAATACTCCTCAAATACAGACTTTAAGCGTCTGCTGACGAAAAACCCGATAATCGCAAACCCGATAACGAGAATCAATAAAACAGGATCAAATCCAAACATGTTATTTCTTTTTTAGTGTTGTTAAGTTATGCCTCAATTGTCAATTCACATACCAATTGAAGTGGCGCAAAGCTATAACCGCATATTGACATAATTGTGCGACAAGATGTGTTAATGTTTTTCAGCAATCGGAAATGTTGTCAGGATGTGGCAGTTTGGGTTCGATGCATCGAACCCAAACTGCCGCATCGAACCCAAACTGCTGCAAGCCCTTACCTTTGTCGCAAATAAAAGACAATGACGAAGAAACGCCCGCTGATACTTGCCGTGAACGATGATGGAATAACCGCACCTGGAATTCAGGCGATGGTGGAGGCTGCGCAAGAATTGGCCGAAGTGGTGGTGGTGGCACCCGATAGTCCGCAGAGCGGCATGGGACACGCCATCACGCTGAACAAGCCATTGCGCTTGGATAAGGTCAGCTATCATGGCGAAAGTTTAGGCTATCAGTGCAGCGGAACGCCTGTGGATTGCGTGAAGATTGCCATTGATAAGATTCTTGACCGAAAGCCTGACCTCGTTATTTCGGGCATCAACCATGGAGCGAATCATTCCATCAATGTTATTTATAGCGGCACCATGTCTGCTGCCATGGAAGGTGCGATTGAAGGAATTCCTTCCGTTGGATTTTCTCTCTTGAACTACTCACTGAATGCAGACTTCACTGCTTCGAAGCACTTCGTGAAGATGATAATCAAGAATATGCTTCATTTCGGAATGCCAACCGGAACGCTCCTGAACGTGAACATTCCCGATCTTCCGTTGGAACAGATTAAGGGAGTAAAAATCTGCCGACAGGCCAACGCCAAATGGGAAGAAGAGTTTGATATGCGTAAAGATCCCCATGGTAGAAAATATTATTGGTTGACCGGTGCGTTTGCCAATTATGATAAAGGTGAGGATACCGATGTTTGGGCCTTGAACAATGGCTACGTTTCTGCCGTTCCTGTTCAGTTTGATCTGACGGCACACCACGCTATGCCACGTTTGAATGATTGGGATTTTGGATGAGAAAACTGGGGGCAAGAGGCAAGAGATAAAATACATCAGGAATGAAAATGAACAGGGACAGCATGATTCTCGGATTGATAGTCGGAATCATTGCTCCGCTATTGGTAATGCTCGGATTTTGGAAGGTTCAGTTCGGGCATACGAGCCTGATTGGGTTTTATGAGGTGATGATTCAAAGCAACAATCTTCCGGGATTGATCTCTATCGGACTTCTTGGAAACCTCGGAGCTTTCTTCGTTTTCTATCGGTTGAAACTGGATGTTTCTGCTCGCGGAGTTATCATGGCCACATTCATGTACGGCCTCGTCATCGTTGCCCTGAAGTTTTTCATTCTATGAAATTCTTCGTCATAGCCGGAGAGGCTTCTGGCGATATGCACGGAGCCAATCTGCTGAAGGCAATTAAGCGACTTTCTCCTGATGCACAGTTCGAAGGTTTTGGCGGTGATCTACTGCAAAGCGCTGGAATGAAGGTTCTTCGTCCGTTGGACAAGCTGAACTTCATGGGGTTTCTAGAGGTGGTGCAAAACCTCGGAACCGTTCGTGAGAACTTCAAGATCTGCAAGAAGGCGCTAGAATACAATAAACCGGACGCCATCATTCTGATTGATTATCCAGGGTTCAATCTGCGGATGGCCAAATGGTCTAAGCAGCGCGGCATCAAGGTTTTCTATTACATCTCACCACAGGTTTGGGCATGGAAGGAAAGCCGTGTGAAGCAGATGAAAAAGAACATCGACCGCTTGATGGCCATTCTTCCGTTTGAGAAGGAATTCTTCGCGAAGCACGGAATGGATGTTGATTTTGTGGGACATCCGCTGATTGATGAAATTGAAGCTAGAAATCAGAAGATAGGAGATAGGAGACAGGAGATAGGAGTTGGAAGTCAGAACGTGATTGCGCTGTTGCCTGGATCGCGGGAGCAAGAAATCAAGCATATACTGCCTGAAATGCTGAAGGTTCAGGAACATTTCCCTGATTATCATTTCCTCATTGGGAAAGCACCTGGGAGAACGGCCGCGTTTTACCAGACCCGTTTCAATTTGGGGAATGCGAAGGTTTTTGAAGAAGGAACATACAAGTTGCTTTCAAGGTCAAAGGCTGCGCTGGTAGCTTCTGGCACAGCAACTTTGGAAACGGGACTGTTGAAAGTGCCGCAAGTGGTGTGTTACAAAGCCAGCGGCATATCGGTTCGCATTGCACGGAGTTTGATTAAAGTGCCGTACATCTCTCTTGTTAATCTGATTCTTGATAGACCAGTTGTGAAGGAGTTGATTCAATCAAAACTGAACACCGAAGCGATTGTTACTGAATTGAAACGCCTGCTGAATGATGAGAGCGCACAAAAGACCATGCAGCAGGATTACGATAATCTTTGGAAAGCGCTTGGCGGGGGTGGCGCTTCGGAAGCCGCTGCAAAGCTGATTGTGAATGACCTGTCGGAATCTATAGAGACGTAGCATGCTACTCTACGTATATTTGAACCAACGAAGAAAACATGAAAGAAGTACAATTCAGAGAAGCACTCCGCGAAGCGATGAGTGAGGAAATGCGAAGAGACGAAACCGTGTTTCTTATAGGAGAAGAAGTGGCCGAATACAATGGTGCTTACAAAGTGAGCCAAGGAATGCTGGAGGAGTTTGGCGAGAAGCGTGTGATTGACACTCCTATTGCTGAGCTGGGTTTTTCCGGAATTGCCGTTGGTGCTGCAATGAACGGGCTTCGGCCTATTGTGGAGTTTATGACGTTTAATTTCTCGCTCGTTGCAATCGATCAGTTGATTAACTCGGCTGCCAAGATTTTGCACATGTCTGCTGGTCAATTCGGTGCGCCAATGGTTTTCCGTGGCGCAACAGGTTCTGCAGGACAATTAGGGGCACAACACTCGCAAGCATTTGAAAGCTGGTACGCCAACTGCCCCGGTTTGAAAGTGGTTGTTCCGTCCAATCCTGCCGATGCAAAAGGACTTTTGAAATCGGCCATCCGCGATAATGACCCCGTCATTTTTATGGAAAGTGAGCAGATGTATGGCGATAAAGGGATGATTCCTGAAGGGGAATATCTTATTCCAATTGGGAAAGCAGATGTCGTGCGGAAAGGAAAGGATGTGACCATTGTTTCCTTCGGTAAGATTATGAAAGTGGCCCTTGCTGCGGCTGAAGAATTGGCGAAAGATGGCATTGAAGTGGAGGTTATTGACCTAAGAACCGTTCGTCCAATTGATTACCTAACCATTATTGAATCTGTGAAGAAGACTAACCGATTGGTGATAGTGGAAGAGGCGTGGCCGTTGGCTTCCATTTCTTCTGAGATTACCTATAATGTTCAGAAGAACGCGTTTGATTACATGGATGCGCCCGTGAAACGCATCACCTGCAAGGACACCCCGTTGGCGTATGCTCCAGCTTTTGTGGAGGAGTGGTTGCCCAATGTGAAGGACACGATAGAGGCGGTGAAGGCGGTTTTGTACGTAAAATAGAACACAGATTTGACTGAGTAAAGTGATTTAACCTGATTGTAGGCCGTTCAACTTCATTGAGGATAGACTCAAATAGTTCTCTAAAATCAATCAAAAAACAACCATTGCAACATTCATCGGAATGTTTACTTTTGCAGCCCTCGTTCTGAAACATGGAAAGTTCTAGTGCATTCAAGGTTCAATTCTCAGGATTGAAACTGGGAAAACACCTTTTTGACTTCGATGTTGACGATGCGTTCTTTGAAAAACTCGATTATTCTCCCATCAGTAAGGGAAAAGTTGAAGTAGCTGTTGTGTTGGACAAGAAGTCTACAATGATGGTTCTTGACTTTGAACTGAATGGTTGGGTGATGGAAAGCTGTGATAGATGCACGGTGGACTATCGCCAGCATGTGAGCGGAGAACATCAGATTTATGTGAAATTCGGTGATGATTTTGACGAACCTGACGATAACCTTTTGGTTATTCCCAGAGACGAATATGAATTGGATGTTTCGCAACTAATCTACGAGTTTATAGAATTGAACGTTCCGTTACGGAAGATTCCTTGTGAGGAAAGTGGGGATGATTCGATGTGTGACAAAGACACATTGAAGGTGTTGAAAGACTCCGAAGTGGACGCGAAAAAGAATAACCCTTTATGGGCCGGATTGAATAAAATCAAAGATCAACTGAACGATTAACACGTATTAAGTACAATATAATGGCACATCCTAAACGGAAAATATCCAAGCAACGCAGAGACAAGAGAAGAACTCATTACAAAACTGAGGCTCCTACAATTGCTTTGTGTCCGACAACTGGCGAACCACATCTTTACCACCGTGCCCATTGGTACGAAGGAAAACTTTACTACAAGGGAAAAGTAGTAATGGAGAAAGCATAACGCATTCCGAAATTCGGATTTGTGTAGAAAAGGATTGCGGCTAACTTAGCCGCAATTTTTGTTTAGAAGCGGATTGTTTTTGCTGATACGAATTACGAATACCGATAAAAATAGGTACGAATATGACGAATGGCATCTACCGCGAATGAAGACGCATTCGTACAGGATTCGTAATTCGTATCAGCAGACCCAAAAACTGGAAGTAAAGGAATGAGTGAGACGAAAACCAGAGCGGCCATTACAGGAATAAATACTTCGGTTCCTGAGTACAAACTCACCAATGCTGAGCTTGAAACCATGGTTGATACCAACGATGAGTGGATACAATCTCGCACAGGTGTTCAAGAGCGAAGAATTCTGAAAGGAGAAGACATGGGAACGTCCAAAATGGCGATTCCAGCGGTGAAAGGTCTTCTCGAAAAAACCAATACAAATCCTGAGGATGTTGATTTGGTAATCTGCGCCACGGTTACGGCCGATATGCAGTTTCCAGCCATGGCAAACATCGTTTCAGATCAGTGCGGAATGGTGAATGCGTTCAGCTTTGATTTGAATGCGGCCTGTTCTGGATTTATCTACGCGCTTACCACCGCCTCGATGTATATTGAAAGTGGACGCTACAAGAAGGTTGTGGTAATTGGTGCCGATAAGATGTCGTCCATCATTGATTACACCGACCGCGCCACATGCATCATTTTTGGAGATGCGGCTGGAGCGGTTCTAATGGAGCCAAACACCGAAGGAAACGGTCTGATTGATCATCAATTACACACCGATGGTTCGGGCGTTGTGCATCTTCATCAGAAAGCAGGTGGTTCTGCCAGACCTGCTACGCACCAAACGGTTGATGCCAAAGAACATTATGTCTATCAGGAAGGGGCAGCGGTTTTCAAATTTGCAGTGACTAAAATGGCGGATGTTTCGGAAGAAATCATGCAACGGAATGGTCTAACTGCCGATGATATCGCCTACTTAGTGCCTCACCAAGCCAACAAACGAATTATTGATGCCACGACTTCTCGTATGGGATTGGACGAAAAAAAGGTGATGCTGAACATCATGAAATACGGCAATACCACCAACGGAACCATTCCATTGTGTTTACACGAATGGGAATCTAAATTGAAGAAAGGTGACAATTTGATCATCAGCGCCTTTGGTGGCGGTTTCACTTGGGGTGCACTGTACTTGAAGTGGGCTTACAACACGCCTGAATAACAAGACAGACTGCCATCAAAATTTATACATTTGATCCTCAATTAAGGGAAAAAGCATGGATATTAAGGAAATCCAAGAACTGATAAAATTCGTGTCTAAATCAGGCGTGAGCGAGGTAGAAATCGAATCAAAAGGATTCAAAATTACCATCAAAACACCTCCGTACAAACGAGGTGGACAACCTGAGGTTCAGATTGTTCAGGCGGTTGCCCCTCAATCAGCAGATTTTGCACCACATGCTCCGGCTGCGCATCAACCTGCTGCCGAAACACCTCTTGCCAAGGCAGAGGCTCCAGCAGAGAACGACAATTACGAGGAGGTTAAATCTCCGATGATTGGAACGTTCTATCGTTCTTCATCACCAGAAAAGCCGCCTTTTGTGGGTGTTGGCGATGAGGTGAAGAAAGGCGACACCATCTGCATCATCGAAGCAATGAAACTCTTCAACGAGATTGAGGCAGAAGTGAGCGGAAGAATCGTGAAGGTTCTGGTTGACGATTCAACACCTGTTGAATACGACCAACCGTTATTCCTGATCGAACCACATTAATCATTCAAACCGTTTGTTGTGTTCAAGAAAATTCTCATAGCCAACAGAGGCGAAATTGCTTTGCGCGTCATTCGTACGTGTAAGGAAATGAATATCAAGACGGTTGCTGTTTATTCAACGGCCGACAAGGACAGTCTGCACGTTCGTTTTGCGGATGAAGCTGTTTGTATCGGTCCTCCGCCAAGCGCGCAGAGCTACTTGAATATTCCAAGTATTATCGCGGCAGCAGAAATAACCAACGCAGATGCTATTCATCCTGGTTATGGATTTCTTTCTGAGAATGCCAATTTCTCACGGATTTGTGGCGAACACGGCATCAAATTCATTGGAGCATCGCCAGAAATGATTGATGGGATGGGCGACAAAGCCTCTGCCAAATCAACCATGATTAAGTCTGGAGTTCCGTGTATTCCTGGATCAGAAGGTTTGTTGAAAGACCTTGCTGACGCGAAGAAAACGGCCAAAAAGGTCAAGTATCCTGTAATGATTAAAGCTACAGCTGGAGGCGGTGGCAAAGGGATGCGTGTGGTTTGGAGTGAGGAAGAAATGGAAGAACATTGGGATTCTGCCAGAAAAGAGGCAGCGTTCTCGTTCGGAAATGACGGGATGTACATGGAGAAATTCATTGAGGATCCACGACACATCGAGATTCAAATTGTGGGCGATCAGCATGGCAATTACTGTCACCTTTCTGAGCGCGATTGTTCTATTCAAAGACGCCATCAGAAATTGATGGAAGAAACGCCTTCTCCGTTTATGACGGATGAATTGCGCGATAGAATGGGCGAAGCCGCTTTGAAAGCCGCTGCTGCCGTTAATTATGAAGGTGCTGGAACCGTTGAATTTCTCGTTGACAAGAACCGCGATTTCTATTTCATGGAGATGAACACGCGGATTCAAGTGGAGCACCCCATTACGGAGGAAGTAATAAACTACGACCTCATCTGGGAACAAATAAAGGTAGCAGCTGGAATTCCTGTTTCAGGAAAAAACTACTTCCCGCTGATGCACGCCATGGAATGCCGCATCAACGCAGAAGACCCAGAGCATGGCTTCCGTCCAAGCCCCGGCTGCATTACAACGCTGCACACCCCTGGTGGTCATGGAATTCGTGTTGACTCGCACATTTATGCAGGGTACTGTATTCCACCGAACTACGATTCGATGATTGGTAAACTCATCACCGTGGCGCAAACCCGCGAAGAAGCCATTGCCAAAATGCGTAGGGCACTGGATGAATACGTGATTGAAGGTGTAAAAACAACCATTCCGTTCCATCGTAAATTGATGGACGACCCAGAATTCATCAAGGGAAATTACACTACTAAGTTTATGGAGACGTTTGAGTTTTAATCAACTTCTGCTCCAACCAACCAGTGTAATTCACCAATTCGGCATCCTCGCTGCGCAGCGAAACACCTTTCAAGAACATGTCAGAAATGAGGTTGTCTGTTTGATGCTCAAACGCATGTGCAACTTAGGAGATGAAACCCTTGCAAAATCCTGAAATTATTATTCTACCCCAAAAAAGTAGCCGATTTATATTCATCCCATGCGTCACAAGCGCACTACATAAGCGCGGTTAGAAAAAGGCTCTCACCTGCACCGTTCCTGTATGAACGGGGTCGTTATCGCCACTCTTTCTTCCGCTGTATTGTAGGTTAACCTGCATGTTTTTGCCCACACGCATTTGAAAGAATACACTCCACGTGAAGTTCAATCCCGCTTTCAGTCCTTCAAGCAGCTCAAACTCTACCGAGTTTCCAGTAGCTCCATCATAGGTAATGCTAATGAAATTGAACGTGGCGTTGATACTACCGCGTTGTAATAGATTGTATTTCCCATCAATTCCCGCATCGCGCAAAATGGCCTGCTCCGTTCCAGTATTCTCAGGTTTAAAATTGAGTTTATCCGTGTATTTAAACTTACCCCTCACGCGCCATTTGGTACCTGGTTGAAACACAAGTTGCGGTTCAATCTCGTAGTACTGAACGTCCAATTTATTATTGTCGAAGAAGGAATCGGTAATCCTCCATCCGAACTCACCGTCAGCGTTCAGGGTAAAGGTTTTGGTGAAATTCCAACGAACCTGTAGCCTATGGGATAGATTGCTTCGCGTTTCAAATCCATTGGCGAGGTAGACTTTACTACGATTCTGGGCATAAGTATAATCGGCACCAACGGTAGAACTACTCCGATTAAAAAAGAACGTATTTCGGAGAGAGGAAGATAGCGTAACCAACGTACTGTCTGAAACCGTACTGAAAAACGGGTCGAAGGCGGCCAGCAAATTATCTCGTTGCGTTTTACGGTCAATACGATAAACCAGTTGGTCTGAGAATCTAGAAACGAATTTTTTGAATCCCGTTTTTCCACCCCAAGCAGCACGCGGATTCACGTTTATAACCTCGTTGAATTGGGTGGTGTAAACCTTGGTAAAATCGTTGGTTGGCGTAAATATGCGGATGTAGCGTGCGGTGTCCTGATATACTGCCAGCACGTATTCATTAATATCTTTGAAGTTATCTCCATTCTGGTCAATCCAACTGTATGCGCCTTGGCCGGGCGGCACTTCCACGTAACTGAACTCCTTCCTGCTTTCTAAACCAGAACCTACCTCGTAGAAAGTGGAGGAGGTTACTGCTCCTTTTAAAATCTTGAGGTTGTATTCTAGTCGGTTTACGAGGGTATTATCAGGCCTATTGTTGCTCAAAAGCGTGTCTCTAATTACCAACCGTCTGTAGGTTATCGTAGCCTTTAGTATGCTGTTCGGGTTTTTAGCCAACTCTCCTGTCAAACCTGCACTTTCGCCCAAACTCGAATATTTCAATTCATTATTTCCGGGCAGCCAATCGTCTCGTCTTTGATAGAAAACGGAATAGCGGTTCTTCCAAGTATCTGGACTTTTGATGTACACCTTTGAATCGTTCCAGCGGTAACTGAGGGTTGTGAGCGAATCCTTTCCAGGAACAAAAAAGCGATTGTCTTCATAAATGTCGGTCACTCCAACCCAAAACCATTTAAATTTTTGTTGTGCACCAACCTGAAATCTTCCAAAGCGGTTATTGACCTCCGTTCCGTTTGAGAAAATGTGGCTTCCATTTGCATCAAAACTGAATCCTTTGTGCCCAATCTTTACCGCCAGCGCGTTCTGATACGCCTCAAACTGTGTTTCGTTAACAAACGACCGGAACGTGTATTCCACATCAGCAATTTCCTTTCGGGTAAATCCAAGCCTAGCGGCAGATATGTACTGATTCGTAAATGTGTTCTGATTCTGAATGTTCCAATCTCGCTCAAACTCAACGGTTCTAAATCGCTCAATGGGTCTGAAATCCGCGTTCAGATGTTCAAAATCAACACCTGTTTTAATAGCCCATTTGGCAGAATCTCCAATTGGAATGACGTGGTCGTACTTCACCTTCATCCCGTAGCCGAGATTGTTTTCATTATCAATACTGGAAAAACGGTTGAGGTCAGAATTTGAGAGTGCGCCTTCCACGGCCACGGTTCCATTTTTAGATACTTTATACTCGCTCCCAAGCGTAAAAAGCTGATTCAGTTTTGGCGTGTTAATCTGCTGCGCTGGAACGTAGCGGCCAGTTTGAGCCCCAGTTAGGGAATCGGGTGCCACCCATTTATACACCCGGCCGTTGGCCGTTGTCGGAATTTGAACGTAATCTCCGTTTCCTTCTCCAACATCCGAAAACCGAACCTGATAGAAGGCACTGTCTGGCACAATGCTGAATACGTAGATTTCAGGCACAAAAACAGGGTTTCCGCCAACATTAACGAGGGTGTCTTTTTTTAGGTAACGAACCTGGTCGTTGTCAAACCCAACGGAATCAATGGCAGGAATTATTGCCAACTGCACGCTATCGCCAATGACTTGCAAAAGCTGTAGCTGATCGCTCGAAAGATCTCCATTCAACAAACCGTTTTTTCCATCCTGTTCCGAATACAGATTGAAACGAACTTTCAACCGATTTTTCTCAAAATCAGTCCCTACATGAAACAGCGAGCGTGAGTAGTTCCGTTCTGAATATTGGAACTCAACAATGATTCGAGAATCTTTCGTTATCAATCGTTTGGACGTAAAACTTAGTTCTGCCGTGTTGTAATCCATGATATAATCGTTCTCCTGACCGCGCGTCAACAATTCACCATCGATATACACGCGCTCCGTTCCTGCAATTACAATAATGAACGATTCATTTTCCGTTCCTCGCAAGCGATATGGACCCTGATTTCCTTCCACACCCTGAATAATTTGCCGGTTGAATTTTCCTCGCGAAAGCGCACCGCTTCCTTTCACTTCCAAAAAGCCAGGATGTTCGTCCGTTACTTTTTTCTTGATGATGGGAAAACGGTGCTTGATGCTCACGCCTTGCGCCCGTTTAAAGAAACTCATGAAATAACTGTTGGGTCGCTCCAAGCGGAAATCACCAGCAGTCAATTCCGTTTCGTCTGTAAAAAGTTGAATGTAGATTTGATCAAAATCCTGCAGTTGCTGCGTATTCCCTTCTGGTTGAAACGGAATATTATTGTCTGTAATAGCCGCCCGAATACCAACTGTGGGAGTAATTTGCCCAGAAAGGTTCAAGTTTAAACTCGAACTCACGCCCAAATCCTGATTGTTTCCAATAGTGATTCCTCGCGAAATGGAGCCGCTTCTACTTAACGAACCGAGGTCAAAAAGCTGATCGGAGGTTTTAGGCTGAACCGTGTAGCTGAACGGATTTTGAGGCACATTCCGAATATCTAGAATTAGAGAAGCATCCTTATTGAATGTTTGTTTAGAATAAAGTGATGGGAAAACACGGTAGGTTGCTTCAATGGAACTTCCGGCCAAACTCGGGTCAACAATTAGTTTTCCCGAATACCATTCCAGTTGAAATTGGGTGGAATCGAGTCTAGTCCCGTTCAGCTTCAATTCAAAACTGGTAGGAACAACACTCAACGTGTCAAGCGTAATTGTATCATTTGTCAACTCAATGGTGCGGCTGCGCAAATTGCTGAGATTCTGACCCCACGCAGGAAGCAGAAACAGCAACATCACAAAGCTGAGTATCGGTTTTAACAAGCGCATATAACCAACGGGAGTACCCGAATGAACAAGTATAACGCAATAAATGGTGTTAAGTATGTGATGGTATGATCCAATGTTTCATGCTGTCATTCCGAGGTACGAGGAATCTGAAAAGAGATGCTTCCTTCGTCAGCATGACAGAAGGGACAGATTCTGGTTATCTGACAACCGACCCGTTCGGCATTTCGTTCTCCGAACTCAGTAAAACCACATCATCGACATCTGGAGTTGCTCCCAAAATCAAAACTTCACTTTTAAAACCAGCTACCTTTTTAGGCGGAAAATTGAACACCGCCACCACTTGTCGCCCAACCAATTCCTCCGCTTTGTAGCGTTTGGTAATCTGTGCGCTACTCTGTTTCGTGCCTAAGACACCAAAATCGATTGTGAGCTTGTAGGCGGGCATTCTAGCTTCGGGGAATGGTTCAGCGTTTACAATCGTTCCAACCCGCAGGTCAATTTTTTGAAAGTCTTCAAACGTGGCGTTTTCCATACGCCAAAAGTAAGTCTGTCGTTCGTTTTGAACCTGGAAAAATGAAATGACGAAAATCACATGATTAAAGACACACTTTTTCTATGCGTGCATCTATTTTAGCGCAACATTATCAGAACCTCTCAAATTCAATAATGCCTTATTTAAGTCAAACACTCAACAAAGTAGCTGAGGGAAAAACCTTTGCACTCAAAGTGAAATATGCACTGTTCCTATTGGCTACGGGGGTGCTGCTGCTGCCTATTCCATGGTTGGTAGTGGTTATTGCATCGACCATGCTATGGGTTGGTATTATTGGTTGGACGTATAAAACCGCTCCTGCAGTTTGGCTCGCGAAGCAGACGGATGCCGCCACGCTTTGGATAGCGCGGAAAATCATGAAGGATGAGCGCGACAGCCCTTATCTCTATTCATATATCGGCATTGGAATTCTGGCGCCAATTCTATTCTTCGGTTCTTACTACATTCAGGTAACGTATTTAGGCGCAAACGAGGGTTGGGGTTGGAAGAATTGGTTGGCTGCTTTAGCTTACAACGTGATGAATTACGGGCCTTACTTCGCCTTCTTCTCAAAAGTTGCCACCATGATTCACAAGGAAGGACATACGCCCAAAGGAATGTTCAAAGGTGCATTTGGCATGTTCGACAACTTTCATGGTCACGTACTTTCCTTGCTTTACGGCCACGTTCCGCAAGGCTACCCAATGGGGCACATGCGAATTCATCACAAGCACGATAATGCGGCTGATGATGTGACGTCTACCATTTTTTACGACCGTTCTCATGCTGCTCGTTTCCTAATCTATTTATTCGAATTCGCTCTTTTTTGGACTGGTATTTCCGTTGCCAACTATCATTACAAAAATGGTAAAATGGTTGAATTTCGTAAGATGGTTTACGGTATGGTTGCGTTCTACGGCTTTATGGCGTTGGTCATGTACATCAACTTCTGGTTCGGAGTTGCCTATCTGCTTATTCCGCACATGAGTTGCATTTTCCTTTTGGCTGCCATCAACTACACTTGGCACGCGTGGACTGATCCATCAGAACCAAAGAACATTTACAAGAATAGCATCACAGTGCTGAAAGGGCAATACAACGTTTATAATGAGGATTATCACGTGGAGCACCACAAGCGCCCGCAAACGCATTGGACGGAATACCCGATTAATTACCAAAAGCACATTGAGGAATACAAAAGCAACAGGGCCGTGATTTTCCAAGACACGCAGGCATTTGAGGTTTTCTTTCTCATTCTCTTCAACGATTTTGAGAAGATGGCCGACAGGTTTGTAGACCTGAACGGAGATATGAGCCGAGAGGATATTATCGCGTTGCTCAAATACCGGTTGCAACCAGTCCACTGATTTCAAAAAACTTTTGTTACTTAGCCGCACAATGAACAGAACACATCATCACCATCATCTTAACTGCTCGGGAAACCCGGAGTGAGCTGATGCATTGATGCCAATAAAAAGGATTTATCAAGCCCCATCGGAACTCCGGTGGGGCTTTTTCGTGAGACCCACTTTCTGCGAGCCGCAGGTGAAGCGGAAAGTGATGGTCGAACGAATCCCGATAGCGTAAGCGTATCGGGATCAATAACAGCACAAACGAACAGCGTTTGAGGAACAATGGAAATTAAAAAGAGTTAGTGTGACATGGAAAAACTAAGAATAGCTATACAGAAAAGCGGACGCTTGAGCGAGAAGAGTCTCAAGTTGTTGGAAGATTGTGGCATCCGCGTAAACAATGGCGGAAAACTGAAAGCCGAAGCGACCAATTTTCCGTTGGAAGTGCTCTTTCTACGTGATGATGATATTTCGCAATACGTGGAAGAAGGCGTGGCCGATGTGGGCATGTTGGGCGAGAATACCGTCCTCGAAAAAGACAAGAATGTGGAGGTCGTTCGCCATTTGGGATTTGCCAAATGCAGGCTTTCGTTGGCTGTTTCTAAAGAGGTGAATTACACAGGAACGAGTTGGTTTGAGGGGAAAAAAGTCGCCACCAGCTACCCGAAAATATTAGGTGATTATTTCAAACAGAAAGGAGTGAAAGCCACTATTGAAGTCATTAGTGGAAGCGTTGAAATCGCACCAGGAATCGGTTTGGCTGAAGGTATTTGCGACATTGTAAGCACGGGAAGCACGCTACTCGCCAACGGCTTAAAAGAAGTGGAGCAAGTGCTGACCAGTCAGGCAGTTCTGATTGCCAATCCAAACCTTTCATCCGAAAAAAAAGCTTTGCTAGAAAGCATCATGTTCCGCATGAATGCCGTGCAGAAAGCATCGGAGAACAAGTACATTCTGCTCAATGCTCCAAACGCCAAACTGAAAGAAATAACGGACGTGCTTCCGGGTATGAAAAGCCCAACCATACTTCCTTTGGCGGAAGAAGGCTGGAGCAGTTTGCACAGCGTGGTGAAAGAAGACGAGTTTTGGGATGTGATTGATAAACTCAAAGCACTTGGTGCAGAAGGAATTCTAGTTTGTCCTATCGAAAAAATGATTCTCTGATGAAGGTGTACCGAAATCCTGCGCCAAGCGATTGGCCGTCACTTTGCAAACGTCCGAGTATCGATTTGTCTGAACTTCAACCAAAGGTGCAAGCGGTTTTAGACGATGTGAAAATGCGAGGCGATGAAGCATTGATTGAACTCACCTCCAAATTCGATAAGGTTGATTTGAAATCGTTGGTTCTCCATGTCCCCAATTCGGTGGAGATAGACCAAGAACTGAAATCAGCGATTGATGTGGCATGGAAGAACATTCATACGTTTCACACTGCGCAGCAATCAACTCCCGAAAAAGTCGAAACCACCCAAGGCGTTTTCTGTTGGAGAAAAAGCATCGCCATCGAAAAGGTTGGACTTTATATTCCTGGAGGGAGCGCACCACTTTTTTCAACGCTGTTGATGTTGGGAATTCCAGCCACTATTGCGGGCTGCAAAGAGATTGTGGTCTGTACACCTCCAAATAAAGATGGGTCGGTTGATTCCGCCATTCTATATGTAGCACAAAAACTTGGTTTGAAGCAGATTTATACCGTAGGCGGAGCGCAAGCTATTGCTGCTATGACGTTCGGAACAGATTCTATTACCAAGGTTGACAAGATATTCGGTCCTGGAAATCAATACGTGACCATGGCGAAGCAGTTGGCGCAACAGCATGGTTTGGCCATTGATATGCCAGCAGGCCCAAGTGAAGTTTTGGTGATTGCTGATGAAAGCTGCGAACCTGAATTCGTGGCGGCTGATTTACTTAGTCAGGCAGAGCACGGGCCAGATAGTCAGGTGGTTTTGGTTTTTGTGAGGGGGGAGGAGAAGTTAGAAGATAGGAGTGAGAAGTTAGAAGATAGGAGTGAGGAGATAGAAGATAGGAGTGAGGAGATAGAAGATAGGAGTGAGAAGTTAGAAGATAGGAGTGAGAAGTTAGAAGATAGGAGTGAGGAGTTAGAAGATAGGAGACAGGAGATAGGAGACAGGAGACAGGAGATAGGAGATAGGAGTGAGAAGGTGCTCGATGAAATTCTGGTGGAGTTGGATAAACAATTAGCGCAGCTTCCTCGAAAAGAAATTGCTGAACAAGCGTTGCAAAACAGTTCGGTTTTGGTGTTGAATTCCTCAGTTGAAGCAATGGATTTCTCGAATCTTTACGCGCCAGAACACTTGATTTTAGCCACAAAAAATGCAGATGGGTTGGCAGAGAAAGTAGTTAATGCAGGAAGCGTTTTTATTGGGAATTACAGCTGCGAAAGCGCGGGCGATTATGCCAGCGGAACCAACCACACGTTGCCGACTAATGGCTATGCCAGAAGCTACAGCGGTGTTTCGTTGGATAGTTTCGTGAAGAAAGTGACCTTCCAGAAATTAAGTGCAGAAGGCATTCAGAACATCGGGCCAAGCATCGAAACAATGGCTTCGGCAGAGCAGTTGGATGCCCACCGAAATGCAGTTACTGTTCGGTTAAAGAAGTTGCAAAATGGTTGATATACAATCGCTCGTCAGAAATAATGTCCGGAATCTAAAACCGTACAGCAGCGCCAGAGATGAGTTCAAAGGTTCGGCCTCCGTTTGGCTCGATGCCAACGAAAACCCGAACAACAACGGACTGAACCGTTATCCCGATCCGCTTCAGAAAAAACTAAAAACGCGTATTTCTGAACTGAAAAATGTTCCATCGCAGAACATCTTTCTTGGTAATGGAAGTGATGAGGCCATCGACCTTCTCTTTCGTGGCTTTTGTGAGCCAGCAAAGAACAAAGCGCTAATCTGTTCGCCCACCTACGGCATGTATCAGGTGAGTGCCGATATCAACGATGTGGAGGTGATTGATGTTCCGCTTACGTCCGATTGGCAGCTCAATTTGGAAGGAATTCGCAGTCATTTGTCTGATTCAAACCTGAAAATTATTTTCATCTGCTCACCTAATAATCCAACGGGCAATTGCATGAATCGTGCAGACATTATCACGCTGGTTTCAGGGTTCAGCGGTTTAGTGGTGATTGATGAAGCTTACATTGATTTCGCGGAAGGGAAAAGCATGACAACCGAACTAAGCAAATTCAATAATCTTATCGTATTGCAAACCCTCAGCAAAGCGTGGGGATTGGCGGGTATCCGACTCGGAATGGCGTTTGCGAATGAAGAAGTGATTGAGGTGCTGAACCGTATCAAACCACCCTATAATGTCAATCAACTCACCCAAGAAGTCGCGCTGAAAGAATTGGTTGATGAATTGGCTTTTCAAAAAAAGGTGGAAGCCATTTTATCGGAAAGAAAGCGATTGGTAACAGCACTTTCAGTACTGAAAAACGTGTTGAATATATATCCTTCGGATGCCAATTTCTTGCTTGTGAGATTTACTGAACCCAAAGCAATTTATGATGCACTTTCTGCTAAAGGAATTGTAGTTAGGGATAGAAGCAAAGTGGCGGAAGGCTGCTTGCGAATTACTATTGGTACGTCAGAAGAAAACGCGCAGCTTTTAAAGGAGTTAGAATCGAGAAGTTAGGAGTCAGAAGGGGGAGGGATTGTCACAATTGTAAATTTTGTATCAGAAGAATAAAAAACATGAAAAATCCACCGAGTAAGAGTTTTAAAGAGTTGATTGTATGGCAAAAAGCGCATCAACTTGTGTTACGCACATATCGTCTGACCAAAAAATATCCAAAGGAAGAACTGTTTGGCTTGATCTCACAAATGAGACGTTCTGCTGTTTCTGTCGCAGCAAATATTGTTGAAGGATATCGTAAACGAGGCAAAGCTGATAAGGCAAGATTCATGAATATTTCGGAAGGCTCATTGGATGAATTGACGTACTATTTCATCCTTTCAAACGATTTGGAATACCTTACCGCGCAAGAATATGAGCAACTAAATGCCCAATGCGAAGAGGTTTCAAAACTCCTCAGTTCGTACGCTGCCGCCATCCGTAACAGTACCAAATCCTAGCTCCTAACTTCTGTCTCCTAACTTCTAACTCCTAATAAATGAAAAAAGTCCTATTCATCGACCGCGATGGAACGATTATCAAGGAACCAGCTGACGAGCAGATAGATAGCTTTGAGAAGTTGGAATTCTATCCTGGTTCGATTTCCAACTTGGCCAAAATAGCAACGGAGTTGGATTACGAATTGGTAATGGTTACCAATCAGGATGGGTTGGGAACCGATTCGTTTCCTGAAGACACATTCTGGCCTGCGCATAATTTGATAATGAAAACCTTGGAAGGTGAAGGAATTAGCTTCGCGGAAGTGCTTATCGACCGCAGTTTTCCTGCCGATAATTCGCCAACGCGCAAACCACGAACGGGATTGCTGACACATTACATCAAAGGAAATTATGACCTCAAAAACTCCTTTGTTATCGGAGATCGGAAAACGGATGTCGAGTTGGCAGAAAATCTTGGTTCAAAGGCCATTTTCATTTCAGATTCAACGTCTGATTGTGCGCTGACCACCACTTCTTGGAACGAGATTTACCGTTTCCTGAAAGAGCAGCCGCGTTTGGGTTCCATCCATCGGAAAACTTCAGAAACAGATATTCAGATTGAACTCAATTTGGATGGTTCTGGGAAATCGGAGATGGAAACGGGGTTGGGGTTTTTCGACCACATGTTGGAGCAATTGGCCAAGCACGGCAACATGGATCTATCGGTGAAAGTCTCGGGCGATTTGCATATTGATGAGCATCACACCATAGAAGATGTGGCGTTGGCTTTGGGCGAAGCGTTTGACCAAGCTTTGGGCTCGCGCAAAGGGATTCAGCGTTATGGTTTTCTTCTTCCGATGGATGACTGTTTGGCGCAGGTAGCCATTGATTTTGGTGGCCGTCCGTGGTCAGTTTGGGAAGCCGATTTTAAACGTGAGAAAATCGGTGAAATGCCGACCGAAATGTTCTCGCATTTCTTTAAATCGTTCTCAGATAAGGCGCGTTGTAATCTGAATATCAAGGCCGAAGGACAGAACGAACATCACAAGATTGAGGCAATTTTCAAAGCGTGGGCGCGGGCAATTCGCATGGCAGTTTCTAAGACAGAAGATGGAAGTATGCCGAGTACGAAGGGGGTTTTGTAGGGAGGAGCTAGGAGACAGGAGTTAGAAGACTGAAGTAAGTAGAATGAAATCTAAAATCGTAATTAAAAAATCTAAAATCATTTGATTGCTATAGTTAAATACAACGCAGGCAACATTCGTTCGGTGACGAACGCGCTACAGAGACTAGGGGTTGAAGCGCTCGTGACAGATGACCCAAAAGCACTTCGCGAAGCTGAAAAAGTCATTTTTCCTGGTGTTGGTGAGGCAAGTTCAGCCATGCGTTACTTACGCGAAAGAGGTTTGGATGAGGTGCTTCGTAATCTTCAACAACCATTTTTGGGAATTTGTCTCGGACTGCAATTGATGTGCAAACATTCGGAAGAAGGAGACACTGATTGCCTTGGTATTTTCGATGAGAATGTGAAACGATTTTCGTACACTAAAGAGAAAGTGCCACACATGGGCTGGAATAATTGTTCGGAGTTGAAAGGGCCACTTTTCAATGGGATATCAATTGCTGATGACTTCTATTTCGTACACAGTTATTATGCGGAATTGGGATTGCAGACCACCGCTCAATGCGATTACATTCTGCCGTTCTCAGCAGCGTTGCAGAAGGATAATTTCCACGCGGTTCAGTTTCATCCTGAGAAATCGGCTGATGTTGGGCAGCAACTCATCAAAAACTTTTTGGAGCTATGAGAATCATCCCCGCCATCGATATTATTGACGGAAAATGCGTACGTCTTTCGCAAGGTGATTACGCTCAGAAAACCGTCTATAATGAAAACCCGTTGGAAGTGGCCAAGCAGTTTGAGGCTGCGGGTTTGAAGTATTTGCATTTGGTGGATTTAGATGGCGCAAAAGCCAAAAAGGTGGTGAACTGGAAGGTGCTGGAAAGCATCACTTCAAACACCAATTTGCAAGTAGATTTTGGTGGAGGTTTACGAACTACCGAAGACGTGAAAACGGTTTTCAATTGCGGAGCAAAACAAATAACAGCAGGCAGCATTGCAGTAAATGACCGTGAAACTGTGCTTCAATGGATTTCTGAGTTCGGAGCGGAGAAAATCATTCTTGGAGCCGATGCCAAAAATGACCGAATTGCCACACATGGCTGGTTGGATGATTCAGGTTTGGACGTAATTGAATTCATTTCCAATTATCAGCAAGAGGGAATTCAATATGTGGTATGCACCGATATTGCAAAAGATGGAATGCTTCAAGGGCCATCAATCGAATTATACCGACAGATCTTGTCTGCCAGCAAAGGCTTGAAATTGATTGCCAGTGGAGGTGTTTCATCCATTGATGATTTAAAGGAGTTAAAAGCCATTGGTTGTGATGCCGCTATTGTCGGAAAAGCGATTTATGAAGGAAGAATAAGGATTGACGATTTTAGAAGTACGATTGAAGATTTTAGAATTTAGAAGTACGATTTTAGATTTTAGAATTTAGAAGTACGATTTTAGATTTTAGAATTTAGAAGTACGATTTTAGATTTATGCACCATGGAAGCAAGAGACCTGAAGCAGAGAACAAAGCAGTTCTCTGTAGATACTGCCAAGTATTTGTACAAATTGCCAAAGGATGACACCTTTTTGGCTTATCATCGGCAATTGGTAAGATGTTCGAGTTCGGTCGGTGCCAATTATCGAGCGGCTTGTCGTGCAAAATCGGATAGGGACTTCCTTAATAAATTGAAGATAGTGGAAGAGGAATGCGATGAAAGCATGTTTTTTCTCGAACTCATAAATGAATTGACGGATGTTGAAAAGGAGATAAACATTCGTCTTCAAAAGGAAGCAAATGAATTGCTGTCAATCATTGTAGCCTCAATCAACACCGTAAGAAAACGACTGAACTCATCAGGCAACTCTAAATCCTAAATCGAGTAACCCAATCTAAAATCTTCAATCGTACTTCTAAAATCTAAAATCCTTGCTAAAGAAGCGTATCATTCCCTGTCTCGACATCAAAGATGGTCGCACCGTAAAGGGCGTCAATTTCGTGGATATTAGAGACGCTGGCGACCCAATTGAACTGGCCAAAATCTACGTTCAGCAAGGAGCAGATGAATTGGTTTTTCTAGACATTACCGCTACCGTTGAAGGACGAAAAACGTTTGCAGAATTGGTTGGTCATATTGCCGTGGAAATCAATATTCCATTCACCGTTGGGGGAGGAATAAGCTCTGTTGCCGATGTAGAAAAATTGTTGGCCGCTGGTGCCGATAAAGTGAGCATCAATTCATCGGCTGTTAAACGACCCGAACTCATTTCTGAACTTGCCAACGAATTTGGAAATCAATGCGTGGTGGTGGCAATAGATGCTGGAAAGGTGAATGGAAAATGGCGTGTATTTACGCATGGCGGAAGAACGGCCACAGAACTTGATGTGTTCGATTGGGCACGAGAAGCTGAACGACTTGGCGCTGGCGAATTGCTCGTCACTTCCATGGAACATGACGGAACGAAAGGTGGTTTTGCCATTGAATTGCTCAAAGCATTGGATGCAATAACCAGCGTTCCGATTATTGCATCTGGCGGAGCAGGCAATGCCCAGCATTTTGTGGATGTGTTTGAAAAAACAGGCGTGGATGCGGCTTTAGCGGCCAGTATTTTTCACTTTGGCGAAGTGCCCATTCCACAACTCAAAAACGAATTAAGAACAAAAGGAATTTCTGTAAGATGAACGTAGATTTTAGCAAAGGCGATGGATTGGTTCCCGTTATTGTTCAGCATTATGCCACCAAAACGGTGCTTATGTTGGGTTATATGAATGCGGAGGCGTTGGAAAAAACGCAGGCTGATGGAAAGGTGACTTTCTTTTCGCGCAGCAAGCAACGACTGTGGACCAAAGGCGAAGAGTCGGGCAACTTTCTGTTGCTGAAATCAATGCAGATTGATTGCGACAACGACACGCTTTTGATTCAAGCAGAACCTGTTGGCCCAACCTGCCACAAGGGATTAGACACGTGTTTTGGCGATGCTGATGCAAGCGGTTTCGCACATCAATTACAGCGCATTATTGAAGATAGAAAAGCCAATCCGAGCGACAAATCTTACACCACTTCCTTATTCGAAAAAGGCATCAACAAGATTGCTCAGAAAGTAGGGGAAGAAGCCATTGAAACCGTGATTGAAGCAAAGGATGATAACGATGAATTGTTCTTAAATGAGTCAGCAGATTTGCTTTTTCATTACTTGGTGCTGCTTACGGCAAAAGGAAAGTCGTTAGAAGACGTTGAAGCTGTTTTAAAGGCGCGCCATGTCGGCTAGATAGTGCGCGAGGGGTTGCAGCGGCATCCTTTTTTCTGCCCTCATTGAGCGCAGTCGAAATGAGGGCAGAAAAAAGATACAGCGGAAAACCCGACCCACCACGTGCCATGTTTCGACTTCGCTCAACCAAACTTGCATGGTGGGACGCGCCCAAATACTTCAATACCTAAATTGCGTTAAACGGCCATTGGTCGCGGGTCAAAAAGTGTAATTTCGTCCGACCCAATCGGAGATGGCAACACCAGAAGAAAAAGCACATAAAAAACAGATTTGGTCGAGCAATGTGACGGCCGTGGTGAGTATTTCGCTGGTGCTTTTTATGCTCGGATTGCTGGGTTTAACGTTGCTTTATGCCAATGCGCTTTCGGGATATGTGAAGGAAAATATCGGTTTCACAATCTATATGAAGGACGAGGCGAAGGATGTGGATATTCTTCAATTTCAGAAGTTTTTGGATGCTTCGGACTTTGCTCGGAGCACAAATTATATCTCTCAGGACGAGGCAGCTGAGCATTTGAAAGAGGTTTTGGGAGAGGATTTTGTAGGTTTTATGGGCTACAATCCGCTTAAGCGTTCAATTGATGTGAAGATTAAATCGGAGTACGCAAACGAGGATGGGATTGTCGATATAAAGTCGGAGTTGCTGGAAAATCCGATGATTTTTGAGATTGATTATCCTGTGGATTTGATTCGTGTGATAAACAGAAACGTGCGTAAAGCTGGGATTGTAATCTTGATTTTCTGCGGTCTTTTATCGCTAATTGCAATTTCCCTTATCAACAACAACATTCGGCTTTCAATCTATTCAAAACGGTTTTTGATTAATTCGATGAAATTGGTTGGCGCCACGCAGGCATTTATTCGTAAACCGTTTGTGATTGAAGGCGTTTTGCGAGGAATTGCAGGCGCAGTTGTGGCGAATGTGTTGCTTGCAGGTGTGATTTATTTAGCAAGTCAGAATATTCCCGAATTGTTTGGGTTGGAAGACATTGAGATTGTGTTTACGCTTTTTGGTGCGGTGCTGGCCTTGGGGCTCATCATCTCATTCTTAAGTACGACATTTGCGGTTAGAAAATATCTCCGTTTGAACGCGGACGAACTATATTATTGAACATGAGCGAGCAAGGAAGTAGCGAAAAAGAATTTGCATTCGGCAAAGGAAATTACATAATCACTGGAATAGGAATGGTGGTTATTCTAATTGGTTTTGTGTTGATGGCTGGAGGCGGATCGGAAGATCCAAATGTTTTCAGTACAGAGATTTTTAGCACCACTCGAATCACCGTTGCACCGTTGGTCGTTCTGGCAGGTTTTGCGCTAGAGATTATCGGAATCATGTATCGAGCGAAGTCGTAGCCGATGGGTTTTTGGGAAGCCCTCATTCTTGGGATTGTTCAAGGGTTGACAGAATTTTTGCCCGTTAGCAGCAGCGGACATCTTGAAATTGGAAAAGTGCTTTTGGGCGATAATAGTCTGCCAGAGGAAAGTCTGCTTTTTACCGTTGTGGTTCATGCTGCAACTGCTCTAAGTACGGTGGTCGTTTTCAGAAAAGACATTCTCGAAATTCTAAAAGGATTGTTCCAATTTAAATGGAACGAGGAAACCCAGTTTTCGGTCAAAATTATTATTTCGATGATTCCTGCTGCCATTATTGGGGTGCTGTTTAACGACCAGATTGAGGCGCTTTTCAATAACCAGATATTGCTTGTTGGCGCCATGCTCGTTCTAACTGGGCTGTTGCTTTTTCTAGCCGATCGCGCCAAACGAACAGAAAAAGCTGTAGGATTTGGCCAAGCCGCTATCATTGGCATTTCTCAAGCCATTGCAATCTTGCCAGGAATCAGCCGTTCGGGAGCAACCATTTCCACATCGGTATTATTAGGTATTGATAGAGAAAAAGCCGCACGTTTTTCCTTCCTTATGGTGGTTCCACTTATTCTTGGGAAAATCGCAAAAGACCTTTTAGATGGAAATATTTCATCGGAACTGACCAATGTAATGCCGCTTGCAGTTGGCTTTACCGCTGCATTCATTTCTGGATTGATTGCGTGTACGTGGATGATTTCATTGGTGAAGAAAAGTCAGCTTCGCTACTTCTCTTATTACTGTTTTGTGGTTGGTTTTGGGGCAATTTTGGCAACGTTATTCCTTTAGGATTTGAGTGACTCTTTCAATTTTCAGGATGGCGAAGTGCTGCTATTCGATAAGCCGTACGGCCCGACCTCATTTTCAATTGTCAACCGTGTTCGTGGCATCATTAAGCGAAAGCTGAAGGTTAAGAATATCAAGGTCGGGCATGCTGGAACATTAGACCCGCTTGCAACAGGACTTTTGGTCATCTGTACAGGAAAGGCTACAAAGACCATCAGCTCCATTCAAGATGCTGAGAAGGAATACACGGGAACAATTACAATTGGTGCAACTACGCCATCATACGACCTTGAAACAGAGGTGAATGAGACTTTTCCTATTGACCACATCACGGATGAAATGATTCGCAAGACAGCTGCAGAAATGGTTGGTGAGCATCATCAAATGCCACCTATTTTTTCTGCCAAACAGGTCGATGGCAAACGGGCGTATGATTTGGCGCGAGCAGGCAAAGACGTGAAATTGAACACGAAACTTGTTATTATCAAGGAGTTTGAAATCACAGCTATCAGGAAAAATGAAGAAACGATTGATGTTGATTTTCGAATAGCATGCTCCAAAGGAACATACATCCGCTCTGTAGCTTATGATTTTGGAAAAGCGGTGAATTCAGGCGGATATCTATCTTCCTTAAGAAGAACTAGAATAGGAAATTTCAGTGTGGAAGACGCCATTGATGCTGACCAGTTTCAGGTGCTTTTGCATGGAGATTTGGCCTGAGCATTTCAGAAACCGAATTCAACCAACCATTTTCTTAATTTTGCAGCCCCATAAAAATGGGCCCGTAAGCTCAAAACAAACACTATGAAATTATCACAATTCAAATTCAACATTCCACAGGAACTAATTGCCTATCACCCAGCTCAAGATCGAGAAGAAAGCCGATTGATGGTTTTAGACCGAAAAAAAGGCACAATTGAGCATAGAACATTTAAAGATATTCTCGATTATTTCGATGATGGAGATTCATTCCTACTAAACAACACAAAGGTTTTTCCAGCGAGGTTGATTGGTAAAAAAGAAAAAACGGAAGCGCAGATTGAAGTTTTCCTACTTCGTGAATTGAACCGCGAAAGCATCCTTTGGGATGTACTTGTTGATCCAGCTCGTAAAATCAGAATTGGCAATAAATTGTATTTCGGTGATGACGACAGCCTAGTTGCTGAGGTTATTGACAACACTACTTCGCGTGGAAGAACACTCCGTTTCTTGTTTGACGGAACGCATGAAGAGTTCAAAAAGACGATTTTTGATCTTGGCGAAACGCCACTTCCTAAATACATTAAGCGTGCTGCAGAGCCCGAAGATGAAGAGCGGTATCAAACCGTTTTCGCAAAACACGAAGGTGCGGTTGCAGCTCCAACGGCAGGACTTCACTTCAGTAAGCAATTGCTGAAAAGGCTCGAATTGAAAGGTGTGAACTTCGCTGAAATAACCTTGCATATCGGTCTCGGAACCTTCCGACCAGTTGAGGTGGAAGACCTGACCAAGCACAAAATGGACAGCGAGCAATTAATCATCACGCAAGAAGCGTGTGATATTGTTAATGCGTCAAGGGCTGCTAAAAAGAAGGTCTGTGCCATTGGTACCACAACGATTAGAGCAGCCGAAACATCGGTCAGCACTACTGGAGATATGAAACCGTATGAAGGTTGGACCAATAAGTTCATTTTCCCTCCATACGATTTCAATGTTGCAAACTGCATGGTTACAAATTTCCACATGCCGCAGTCAACTTTGATGATGATGGTGGCCGCATTTGCTGGATATGATTTCATGCGCGAAGCATACGATCAAGCCATTAAGGAGAAGTACAGATTCTACTCCTACGGAGATGCGATGCTGATTCTCTGATGAATACATAAAGCTTAATTTCAGTCCCGATTCTCAACTAGAGAATCGGGACTTTTTTATGAAGAAAAGCATGATAATTGTAGCTGGAGGAAGCGGAACCAGAATGGGAGCCGAAATTCCTAAGCAGTTTATTGAGTTGAATGGCAGACCCATTCTCATGCATACGCTGGAGAATCTTCATGATATGGACGAAACCATGCAATTGATTCTTGTCCTTCCTATTAGTCAGTTTTCAGTTTGGGATGAATTGAAGAAAAAGCATCGCTTTTCGATTGAACACGAATTGGCACAAGGTGGCGAAACCCGATTCCTTTCTGTGAAAAACGGCCTCGCAAAAGTCTCACATTCAGAAGTAGTGGGGGTGCATGACGGTGTTCGCCCTTTTCCATCAAAAAAAATGGTTGATGCCTGCTTTTTAGCTGCCAGTAGGAGTGGAGCGGCCATTCCAACTGTTCCAATTGTTCAGAGCTTACGTAAAACTAATAAGGGAATTAGCGAAGCTGTGGATCGAAATAAGTATTGCGCGGTGCAAACACCTCAATGTTTTCAAACGGAGATTCTGAAAAAAGCGTTCGAATCTGCAGTGCATACAGACTATTCTGACGATGCCACCGTTATAGAGGCATTGGGCCAGACAATTCATTTAATCGAAGGAAACATAGAAAACATCAAAATAACAACCCCGATTGACCTTGAATTAGCCAGATTGATAGTTGCAAGACGAACCAATTCAAATTGAATTAACAACTTCATGTTAACAGATTAATGGCGCCAAGGCTAACCTCTAACGTGTGAGTTAAGTATAATTGTGCCGAATGGAATCAACCAGCCTTAATTCAAATACAACAATCACTCACAAATTGAAGTCTGTTGGGCTGCTTGTCACACCAGTTTTGTTATTTCTGGTACTTCTTTTCTCCGAACCTACCGATTTGTTCGGTTGGTCAGAAACTCCGAAAGGAGAGCCAAAAGTGGTAAAAGAAGAACCACCACGTAAACAATTCGATTATATAAATATTGCGATTGATAGTTCGTTGGCCTATGAACCAACACTTTTCAAAGCTGGTCTGATCTATGATTACACGGAAAACAAACTGGTTTGGGAAAAGAATCTCAATCAACAGTTCCCAATCGCTTCTCTGAGCAAGATGATGGTGGCTCTGATTACAATGGAACAGGTGCAAGCTGGAAAAATCGGTCTCACAGACATGGTCTCGATAACCCCGAAGGCAACGTGTGTTGGAGGCTCGTGTGTTTACTTAAAGGCCGGCCAAAAACTGAGCATTTCAGATTTGCTTCAAGCAGCCATGATTCGTTCTGGAAATGATGCAGCCTACGCTTTAGCCGAGCACGTTGGAGGCACGGAGGAGGATTTTGTTCGGTTAATGAATGAGAAGGCGGAGAGTTTGGGCATGGAATTCACCTGTTTTGCCAATTCTACAGGAATGCCAGTGAAATCGAATGAACTATCAGATAACGAGTCAACGGCAGCTGATCTTTTGCTTTTAGCTCGTGATTTGGTTAAGCACGAGAGCATCATGAACATGACATCACGCAGCACAGAAAAAATTCAGAACGCCAACGGCACTTACACCTATGAAACGCGAAACACGCTAGTTAAAAATTATGATGAGATTGATGGACTGAAAACGGGCTTTACAAATGCTGCGAGATATTGCATTGTGGCCACATCAAAGCGTTGCGACCATCGAGTGATTACCATCCTTTTGGGGGTGGAAACAAAGACACAGCGTTACAATGTGGCGGTCAATCTTTTCAATAATTATTACACATCTATCGGATTGGGAAAACTTGGTGAGGAATTTGAAGATACTGCGATTGCAAACTGATTAATTTCAACCTTATTTTTACACTATGAGAATTTTAGCATTGGTGCTTATGGCATCCCTTTCGTTTAGCCTTATGGCTCAGAAAAAAGTAGAATTGAGCTGGCCAGCAATGGAGGTGGATGCTTCTACCAAGTTGATTACCTATTCTGGAGTGCCTGAAGTTGCTGGTGCATCTGCACAGGAACTTTTTGACCGAGCGATGAAATGGGGAGGTGAGTATCACAAGAACTTTGGAGAGAAACTGCGAAAGCAGGACCGTGAAACCGGGGAAATGGAATTATTTGTTCGATTTCCGATTTATGCATACGATGCAAAAGGCGTGAAGACAAATAGCGTGCAGGGATTGGTACAATACTCCATGCTACTCCGTTTCCGAGATGGCAGATACAAATACGCCCTTGATGGCCTCAACTTGAAGGCCACAAGCCACGAGCCGTTAGAAAAGTGGTTGGATCCCGAAGATTCGAATGCTAGGAATCATTCCTTTTATCTGACAGACGTTGATACAGAAATTCAGAACATGATTGAGGAAATGACAAAGGCCATTGCTAAATCGGCAGATGCACCAAAAGACGATTGGTAATCAGAAGATTCGTTGAACAGAACTGGTTTTGGTAAACAGACCAGTTTTAAGATTTACATTCTTTAACCACAGAATTCCAGGCAGTTTTCCTTTAAGGAAGCTGCCTTTTTCTTTGTCCATATTTAAAGCCGTTGCCCCGTTTAGAGTAGCCGCTTTCAATAATTGTTGAATTGATATCTGCGAATAATTCGATTGAATCAATTTTAATTCTTCGAGGATTGATAGTTGATGATTGCTGGCCAAACTATCGGTGCCAATGCAAATTTTCGCTTGCTTTTCTAACCACATTGGCAGGTTTGGAATTCGGTTTTCGATGTACTTATTGGCTTGAGCGCAGGTACACCAAAACACATCATTCCGTAGTGATTTCACAACCTCAAATTCCTCAGCGGTAGTCATTGTATTATGTACCAAAACCGCTGGCTGATTTTGTGGTAATTGCCCAAGATGATAATCGAGTGCGCTCTTAAATTGAGGATGAAAATTGGAGAAATCCTCCCCAAATTTCTTGAATAACTCAACCAAAACTCCACTTCCCGAAACAAACATTTCGTTTTCACTTTCAGTCTCCTGATTATGAATACTGATTGGGCCGGGAAATTGCTTCTGTTGATTGCGGATACCAGTAAAAAGTTGTTCGCTTACCGAATAGGGCGCATGAGGAACAATGGTAGCGGTCAGACCATTCTGTTGATACACATTTGCTACGCGAATTCCTTCTTGCAGCACTTCATCTGCTTTGGAAGAATCGAATGAAAAAACCTCTACAAACGAGTGATACTTGATGCGGCTGTTCTTCTTGGTTTCCAGCGTATCAGCCGTGTTACAAATGTCGCCCACGGCTTGAATGCCATTCTGCCACATTTCTTCATCGGCCAAACGGATAGCTTCCATTTTTTCATCAGCCTTTTCATTCCTTCTGGAAACAATTTGCATGATGAAAGCCGGCAAACCAGTTTTTTCTGACACCAAACCCTTCATGTGAGACAGCTCCAAATGGCAATGTGCATTGATGAATCCTGGGCAAAGCGCACCTTCAAAACGTTCAATTCGACTTGGTTCTGGAGCATTTGCATCATCAGGCAACATCACGTCATTGATGGTTCCATTGGCATTTACAGCCAAGATTCCGTTGGGAATTGGGTTGGTATAAATAGGAAAGATGACATCTGCTGAAAGGAATCGCATGCTAAGCCTGTATCTTTGCACAATGACCGAAAAAAAGGACATAAGGGCATTGACCGATGATGAAATTACTTCATTTTTCATCGACAATGGCGATAAAGCTTTCCGCGCCAAGCAGGTTCGCGAATGGCTTTGGAAGAAAGGAGCGCAGTCGTTTGAAGAGATGACCAATCTCTCGAAAACCGCTCGCGATATGCTTGAGGAGAATTTTAGTATCAATGCAGTGACGGTTGATGAGAAGCAGGTCAGCGAAGACCGAACCATCAAAAGTTCGTTCAAAACGTCTGATGGAAAGTTTGTAGAAGGGGTTCTGATTCCAACGGCAAGTCGAATGACTGCTTGCATCTCGTCACAGATTGGATGCAGTTTGAGTTGCAAATTCTGCGCAACGGGTCGATTGGACCGTTTGAGGAATCTGAATGCGGATGAGATTTTTGACCAGGTGGTTCACATCTCACGTCAAAGCGAAGAACATTATGGCATTCCGTTGACCAATATCGTGTATATGGGAATGGGCGAGCCGCTGCTGAATTACAAGAATGTGCTTGATAGCGTTGAGCGCATTACATCTTCAGAAGGTTTGGGAATGTCTCCGAAACGAATCACAATTTCAACCGCAGGCATCGCTAAAATGATTCACAAACTGGCAGACGATAAAGTGAAATTTAATTTGGCATTGTCGCTGCACGCAGCCAATGAGAAGAAGCGTGATTACATTATGCCAATAAATGAGTCGAATAACCTTACCATTTTGGCGGAGGAAATGCGCTATTTCTACGAGCAAACAGGAACGCGACCAACGTTGGAATACATCATTTTCAAGGATTTTAACGATTCGCTTGAAGACGCGAAGGACCTTGCTTTGTTCTGCAAGAATTTCCCTACCAAGATTAACATCATCGAATACAATACTATTGATGGTGGCGAATTCAAAAAAGCCGACATCGCCAAGACCGATCAGTTCAAATTGTTTTTAGAAGAGCGGAACCTGATTGTCAATATCAGACGAAGCCGTGGGAAAGATATTGATGCTGCTTGCGGACAATTGGCGAACAAGCTTTCGGCTTGATTTGTTATTAGTTGGTGATTGTCTGTTATAGGAGTTAATGGTCGTTCTCCGAAATCCTTTGGGCTTATCTAATAACCATTAACCAATAACTTTCAACCCCTAACTTCGCAAGGCGTGTCATTACTCGATAAAATAAAGCAGCCAGTTCGGTTAGAAATGGAGGAATTTGAAGGACGATTCCGTTCTTCTATGCGCAGCGAAGTAGCGCTTCTCGATAAAATCACCCATTATATAGTAAAGAGAAAGGGTAAGCAGATGCGGCCTATGTTCGTGTTTCTTACGGCCAAGATGCTGTCTGATACGAACGATCAGACCTATCGCGCAGCTACGCTTATCGAATTGCTTCACACCGCAACCCTTGTCCACGATGACGTGGTTGATGATGCTAACAAGCGAAGAGGGTTTTTTAGTATCAACGCACTTTGGAAGAACAAGGTCGCGGTTTTGGTTGGAGATTACCTACTGAGCCGAGGGCTTTTACTGGCCGTTAAACACAAGGATTTTCATCTGTTGGAAATCACCTCAAATGCGGTTCGGGAAATGAGCGAAGGTGAGCTTCTTCAAATGGAGAAAGCGCGGAAGCTCGACATTACGGAAGAGGTTTATTTCGGTATTATTCGTCAGAAAACGGCTTCACTTATTGCCAGTTGTTGTGCGGCTGGAGCTGCTAGTGTTTCGGAAGACAAAGAAGTGATAGAACAGATGCGTTTGTTTGGAGAAACGGTCGGAATTGCGTTTCAAATTCGTGATGATTTGTTTGATTATGGGAGTGATGCGAATATTGGAAAGCCGACAGGCATCGACATCAAGGAGAAGAAAATGACCTTGCCGCTGATTTATGCATTAAACAATTCAGATAGGCAGGAAAAACGGTTCATTATCAATACCATCAAAAACTACAACACAGACGACAAACGTGTTGGAAAGGTGATAGAAATGGTGCGCGAAAAAGGCGGAATTGAATACACCGTTAATCGCATGAAAGAGTATCAGCAAAAAGCGCTTAACATGTTGGAATCTTATCCAAACAATGAGGCGAGAAAATCGCTGGTTGATTTGGTCAATTTTGTGATTGACCGAACGAAATAACCCACCGTAGAGACGCGATTTATCGCGTCTTAATAATCATCTTGTTGCTAGACGCGATGAACACGTCTTTACGAAAGAAGGGATTTTACAACCATAGAAATCGTTTTCCCATCAGCTTTTCCAGCCAATTCCTGCGAAGCGGCTCCCATCACTTTGCCCATATCCTGTGGGCCAGAAGCGCCAACTTTAGCGATAATGGCCTGAATGATTGGTTTCAATTCGTCTTCCGATAATTGTTTCGGAAGATATTTTTCGATGATAGCAGCCTCAGCCAATTCGGGATCAGCAAGGTCATTTCTTCCTTGAGTCTGATACAACTCAGCACTTTCCTTACGCTGCTTCACCAATTTCTGCAGCATCTTGATTGCAGCTTCGTCTGAAGATCCTCCAGCACCTTTTTCGGTAGCCGCCAACAGCAATTGTGATTTAATAGCACGTAAAGCAGTTAGACCTACTGTGTCTTTGGCCTTCATAGCCGTTTTCAGGTCGTTGTTTATTTGGTCGGTTAGGCTCATTATTTCAATTTTGTTTTGTCTTACAATCAGTCATCAAAGCTATCAACAATCTTGGCAAGAGTTGGTTTGTCCATCACGTGTTTTCCTCCAAATTCCCATACACGCAGGTTCATGCCCATCTTTTCAAACTCAGCCGTTTTCTCCTCAATATTTACATCTTTCAAAAACTGGTCTTCATTTCCATAAACGAAGTGAATGGGAAGCTCTTTGAAAATGCTCTGATGCTCCTTTGCGGCTACATCATGCGGGAATGAACCCGCCCAAAGAACTAACTGCGATGGCCGAATTCCGTTGTTCACAAACCATCGCACAGCAGTTGCTGTTCCCTGAGAAAACCCGAGCACGTTAAAGCAATATGAATCATCTAATGGGTCAACCCCAGCATTCTTCAACACGGCATTTATGTAGTTCGATTGGTCTTTAATCTCTTCTTCTCGGTCTTCCTTGGTCATCCAACTTGCTCCAACTCGACCTGTCAATCCATCAACATAAAACCTCGAAAGCCCCTCAACGGCAATGACAAAATTCTCCTCAGCGTTGAGAATTTCAAAATGCTTGATGAAGTATTCGGCCAGTTGTCCGTACCCATGAAAGACAATCCAGATGTTTTTTGTCTTTGATTGTATAGAATTTAGGCTGAAATAACGGCCAGTTCTGGGAACTTCGACAAACGACTTGGTTACTTGTGTCATGTTAAACTCTATTCATCGGGTAGATGTTCCTATTGGTCTAAAACTAAGTAAAACTCGTAACAGGCAGTCTGTCTTATCGGTAGATTAAACATCCATTGACGGATCATTAAACCTACCCTGTTGAAGTTTCAAAAGTATGCGTTTGTATTGCTGATGTCCCTGTTTTTTGGGGTTGAAGTTTGGGCGCAATGCTTGAGCCTTCCAAATGCGTTCAATCTGCAACTTAATTCTGCCAACAAAATCATTGAAGGAAAAGTAGTAAGCCAACAGTCTTTTATTGGAATGGATGGTAATATTTATACATCAAACGGTATTGATGTTTACCGCGTTTTTAAGGGCGATGTAGGCTTTGCGCTTGATGTTGTGACTGAAGGTGGCGTAGTTGGCGAACTGATGCAAATCGTCACGCCAAGTGCCCAAATGCAAGTTTGAGATTATGGTGTGTTGGTTTTGGCTGACGATTCACAACGGTCATTGACATCTTTGGCTTCCGCATTTTATCCTGTGGATGAAAAAAGCGGAACGGTTTACGGATTGAAAAATGCAGCGCATCGCGAAGCATTGTATGAAACTATTTCCCGTTCAACAGGAATACAAACCATCGAACTAAGAAGGATTCCAACCAATATTCTTCACGCAAATTTGGCGGAAACAAGTAGGTCAATTCTAGAAATCGCATCTGTTTATCCACTTGAGGTTACGGCAGGAACCCAAACTGTTCTGACCATAGTTGGACAAGGGTTTGGGAATCAACAAGGAGATGGATATGTTGCATTTCATAATGCCGATGACGGTGGGCAAAGCTTCGTGAGCCTTCTGGCTGGCCCACATTATTTGAGTTGGGCTGATACGCAAATTGAGATGTATGTTCCTTCGGCCACGCTTTACAGCAATACCGTTGCTGGTACAGGGGCCATCCGAGTAATTGCTGCCAACGGAGAAAGTGCGGAAAGTGCACAACAGGTTTCTGTTGAATATGCAAAAAGTGAGGTTGTGTATTCAAATCAGCCTAACAATACCATGCTTGTTGGAATGCAGGCTGGTGGTTATGTCTATAAAAGAAATCAGCAGTTGGTGCAATTTATCAATGGTTCGACCATGGTTGAAGACGCATTCTTTAATTGGGCATGCAACACAGGTGCCAATTTTACGCTGGATGATGAGATTGTGAATTTGACCAACTGGGCCAATGATGGAATTAACCTGATTGGTCTTTCAAATCTAGGTCAACTGCCTTCTTATCTGTTAGGAAAAACGATTACTACATTTTCTGGTTGTTCCACTCCAAACGGGCTGCAATGGAACTTGATTGAGGTTGATATTCTCCTTAATCGCGATATTGATTGGTGGACGGGTAATGGGCCGCCAATGGGCAACCGTTTCGATTTAGAAACAGCCATTCTGCACGAGATGGGTCATGCACATTTGTTGCAACACAATAACAATTTGAATTCTCCAATGTACTTTCAGTTGACGGAAGGAGCAATGCGCAGAGAACTTTATTCCCCTTCGATTGACGGGGGTAGTTTTGTAAGCACCCAAGCTGTTGAGGCGTTAGCCACCTGCGGAGACGAGTCGCATCAGTATTTCGATTTTTCGACATGCGACCTTAGCTTAATTAACAGTGTTGATGAAGAAGTTGAGAACGAAATTTCGGTTTATCCGAACCCATTTCAAGAGCAAATCAGTATTTCTGGCCAATGGAAATCAGGAAGTGAGTTCTTCATCTTTGACGCAACAGGGCGAACGGTTTTGAATGGCATCTTGAATCCAAGTTCTAAAACCATCAGCACCAATCAATTGCCCAATGGTGTTTATCTGCTCGAAGTTCGCGATGAGTCGAAATTGCACGTACAGAGATTGATCAAAAACTGATTACTTTGCTTTTTGGCGTTAGTAGGTTATTGAACCGAAACTCCTCAATAGCCTAATAACCAGTAATCCAACAACAAGTTCCAAACAATGAAAGCAGCAGTAGCAGGTTCCACAGGTTTTATCGGAAGTATTCTCCTCAATTTTTTGAAGGATGATGAATCGTTTGAAAAAGTAGCTGTGCTATCGCGTAAACCACTTCAACTTTCAGAAAAATTTGATGTGCTGGTTGGCGATTTGTCTCAACAGAAATTGAGCGAGGTTGATGTGGCATTTTGTGCCCTCGGTACAACCATTGCAACGGCAGGTAGCAAGGACGCATTCTACCATGTTGATCATGATTTGGTGATGGATTTTGCCAGAAATACAAAGGCCGCTGGCGCCAAAACGTTTGTGCTGGTTTCTTCGGTAGGAGCCAATCCAACTACTTCAAACTTCTACTTAAAGGTCAAAGGAGAAACCGAAAAAGACCTTGAAGCAATAGGTTTCAGTTCGCTCATTATTCTTCGTCCATCCATGTTAATGGGCGAACGCAAGGAATTTCGCTTTGGTGAATTAGTGGGAAAAGGCGTGATGACTTTAGTAAACCCATTGATGATAGGTTCTATGAGCAAATACAAGGGAATTCAAGGTAAGACCGTTGCAAAAGCGATGGTCAGACTTGGAAAAGAAGGCTTAACAGGTGTTCACGTTCTTGAAGGAGACGCGCTTCACGCTTTTTCTTGAGCTGAAACAGTCCGTTCTTCTGGCGTTTTGTAGGAAACAAATAAGTTGAACCAAACCGCTCTCGAAACCCTGAAAATGGGAGGGAAAAGTAAGATGATGGCAGCGGCATTTAGTCCGAGATACCACAACACATCAAAGTGCCAGAGAACAATCATGGCTACAAAAACAGCCACACTAAGCGCAATGGTTAGCGCATAACTTACATACATTGCTCCGTAGAAAAACCCAGGTTCTGGCCAATATTTCTGTTCACAAACAGGACATACGTCAGGCATTCTGTCGATGTTCTTATAGCTGTACGGATTCTTGGTCAAAAACAAATTGCCTTCGTGACAATGTGGGCATTTCAGCTTCAGAATGCTGTACATTTTTGTTCCTTCTAACATCGGTTTTTCAATTTATCGACAAAGGAAACCACATTGCTGAAAACCATCGCAACTTAGGGCACATTTAAGAAGACAATTCCGCACTTTTGCGCAATGATATCACTCAACCAGATTTCCGTACAATTCAACGGGAAATTCCTCTTCAATAACATCTCTTTTTTAGCCAATCCTAAAGATAGAATCGGTCTTGTGGGCAAGAACGGTGCAGGAAAATCGACCTTGCTGAAGATAATTGCTGGTCAGTTGGAAGCCGAATCGGGCGTTATTTCTAAGCCAAGCGGTGCTACCATCGGTTATTTGTCTCAAGATATAAAGCCAAAGGCCGGAAAGACCATTTTTGATGAGACCTACAGTGCGCTTGCCGAGTTGAAAGACCTTGATGCCAAGGTAAAATACTACACCAAGCAGTTGGAAGAGCGTACAGATTATGAGACTGATTCCTACATGGAACTCATTCAGGATATGCATGTAGCCAACGAGCGATTCAGTTTGCTTGGTGGCGACACGGCCGATGCCGAAGTGGAAAAAGTGTTGTTAGGATTGGGTTTTTTGCGGAAGGATTTGACCCGAAAAATGGAGGAATTCAGTGGTGGTTGGCAAATGCGTGTGGAGCTTGCAAAGATTCTTGTTCAACGGCCTGATGTACTATTGCTGGATGAGCCAACAAACCACTTGGACATCCTTTCCATCGAGTGGTTGGAGGAATTCCTAAAAGACCATAACGGAACGGTAATCCTTGTTTCGCACGATAGGGCGTTTCTAGATAACATCACTAATCGCACGATTGATATCACGCTAGGGCGAATCAACGATTATAAAGTGCCTTATTCGAAGTACGTTGAGCAACGTGCGGAACGAATTGCGTTGCAGATGGCTTCGTATGAGAATCAGCAGAAATTTATTGCCGATACCGAGCGTTTTATTGACCGTTTTCGATCAAAGGCTTCTAAGGCAACCCAAGTTCAAAGTAGAATTAAAGCCTTGGATAAAGTGGAACGCATTCAAGTGGAAGAACAGGATACTTCTGTGATGCGACTGAGATTCCCGCCAGCACCACGTTCTGGAAAAGTGGTGGTTTTGGCAGAAGGGGTTTCCAAAAAATACGGTGATTTGGAGGTTCTCAAAAATGTAGAACTGATGCTTGATAGAGGCGAAAAAGTTGCACTTCTTGGAAAGAACGGGGAGGGAAAGACCACATTTTCTAAGATTGTTGTGGGTGAGTTAGACTATACAGGAACATTCGAATTGGGCCACAACGTTGCAATGGGTTATTACGCACAGGATCAGGCCGAATCGCTCGATTCTTCTAAGACAGTTTTTCAGACATTGGATGATGTTGCCCGTGGTGATGTCCGTACGAAATTGCGCGATATTCTCGGTTCATTTCTCTTTGGAGGAGAAGATGTGGATAAGAAAGTTAGTGTGCTTTCTGGAGGTGAGCGCGGACGTTTGGCACTCGCCAAATTGCTGCTCGAACCAGTGAACCTTCTAGTACTGGATGAGCCGACAAACCACTTGGATATGCACTCAAAAGACGTGCTAAAACAAGCCCTTCAGAAATATGATGGTGCCATGATTATTGTTTCTCACGACAGGGATTTCTTGAGTGGGCTGACTTCTAAAGTATATGAGTTCAAGGATAAAAATGTGAAACAACACATTGGTGATGTGTACGAATTCTTGGATAAGGTGAAGGCAAGTAGTATTCAAGAATTCAGTGCCAAGCCTAAGGTGGTAGAGGTAAAAGTCGAGTCGAAAAAAGAGACCAAAGAGGAGCAACACCTTCGCAAAGAGCGTGAAAAAGAGGTTCGAAATGCAAAGAACAGAGCCGACCGCTTGGAACAGGAAATTGCTAAACTGGAAAAGGAAATTGCTGATTTGGATGAACTAATGCTGGATGCAGAAGGCTACAAAGAAGCATTGGCCGAGCGTGATGTGTTTAAGGAGTACCAGCAGAAACAAGAGTCGTTAGATGCAAAAATGGTTGATTGGGAAGAAGCGGTAAACAAGCACGAAACGCTGAGTAATCAATAATCAGACGTTGATAAGTAGTTACTTTTTGTAAAGTTTAAGTTTTGGCTTAGGTTTAAATTTGCCCTCAACCTAACATTATTAGAAATGAAAAGAAACGTACAATTACAAGCGTTGATTGCGGTTTTATTCGCTGGCCTGATGTTCTCATCATGCGGAAACATCGACATTATTAAGAGAAAGTATCGACCTGGATTTCATGTTGATATATCTAAAAAACGAGAGAAAGTACAAGTAGCAGAAGAAACCTCAGTAGCTGATTCTCGCAAGACCGAGGAAATGAAAACGGTTGAGCCTATTGAAGCGAAGGAGATTGAATTCAACGAAGAGTTAGTTCTGACAGCAGATGCTTCCGAAGCACAACCACAGTCTGTTAAGTCTGAGAAAAAAGAAGCCATGAAGGAAGTGGTACACTCAAAGGAGTTTAAGGCAATGACCTTCGATCAGCGGATAAAGAGCATCAGCCGAGAAGTTTTTAAGCCAACAAGAGCTCCGGTTGCTGGGTCTGACTGGATGAAATGGGTGGCATTCGGAACCGGAATTGGGTCATTGGCTTTTGGCGCAATGGCTTTAATTTTTGCCATTCTTACAGTTGTTTTCTTCTCATCGTTTGTTTGGGGTGCGGCCATATTAGCCTTATTGCTTGGTGGAGCCGCAATTACATTTGCTATCCTTCACAAGAAGAATAATGGTACGGGACCACAAGCCCGATTAGGAATGATTTTCGGGATAATTGGTGCTGGATTAGCGGTATTGGCAATTATTTTGGGAGCTATTTTCTTTACCGTATTTGTGCTGTAAATCGCTATAGATTGAATTGAATAAAAGGGCGTTCCGATTGATTGGAACGCCCTTTCTTATTCTGGGTAATTGAGATGCGAATTTTTCAAATCTTCAATCGTGTCGAGGTCAGACAGCTGGCGGACTAACCCATAATTCAGCTCGTTTGCATTAAGGTCATTAGTGGTGTCTTGAAGAACAGAATCAGTGCTCCATTTTTTATTTTCAAAAACGAATGGAAGTGGTTTTTTCATCCCAAGGAGATAGTAGCCACCATCTTTAGCAGGGCCAATAACTACATCTTTTTTTTCCAAAATGTCAAATGCTTCATGAATGGTATCTGCGCTTAATTCTGGGCAATCGCTTCCAATAATAATCGCCTTATCCGCGCCAAAAGCAAATATTTGCTCAAACGCATTCTTCATCCGTTCTCCCAACGAATCGCCTTCCTGCACAAACTTGTTGAATTTGTCTTCATCCCAAACATCATTTTCAATCTCATCAGAATAGAAAACATTTCGAGTGCAATCTGATTTTAGAGCAGCATTTCTCGTTATTTCAAGCAGTTGCCAATAAACTTCTAGCGCCTTCTCGTTACCAATGCCAGCAGCAAGGCGTGTCTTTACTTTTCCCAACACAGGATTCTTGATGAAGATGATAAGGTGTCTGTTATGTTGCATTTGTTGCCGCTTTTCGTCAAATGACCGAAAAAAATCCATTGACAAATATCAATTGCGTACATAGTTTCTAATTTTAGCGATGGCGATCCAACTAGGTCGTTTTTACTCAAAACAATAGAGTTATCATGTATGAAATAGGCGTTGGAAAGGCCGATATCACCGCGTTTAAACTCGGTGTGGGAATGATGGGTTACGGTATGTATTTCAATATCGTAAAAGGGGTGGAGACGGATCTTTTTGCACGAGCTGTTGTCATTCGCGACACAGCCACCGGAAAGAAGGTGGCGTTGGTTAATGCGGAGATTTGCTTTATTACCATTGCCATAAGGCGAGGGGTGATCAAGAAATTGCAACGCAAACACGAGCATCTCGGATTTGCAGAAGATTCTGTAATGCTAACCGCGCAACACACGCACAGCGCACCTGGGGGCTATTCGCATTTTGGTTTATACAATATGTCTATTCCGGGTTTTGTGCCCGAAGTGTATCAGAAAGTAGTGGATGGTATTGTGGATGCAATTGTTGAGGCGGCTGAAAGTATCCAACCAGCTACCATTAAAATATCCAAATCGGAGGTGGCCGCAGATAAGGAAGTCGCCTTCAATCGTTCCTTGGCTGCCTACAATGCCAATCCGGAGGTGAAAACCAAACTCAAAAAAGAAGAGGCGAATCAGGCTTTGGACCGGAACATGCTTCTGATGCGGTTCGATGATCTAGAAGGAAAACCGATTGGCTCTTGGAATTGGTTTGGGGTGCATACCACAAGCGTGAGCAACGACAATCATCGCATTTGTTCAGACAATAAAGGCTATGCCGCCAAGTATCATGAAGATAAGGTGCGCAAGGCAAAGAAGGACACGTTCGTTTCTGTTTTCGCGCAGCGCAAGACAGGCGATGTATCGCCAAACTGGAAATGGGACCGCAAGAAAAAGTGGACGCGCGGCAAGTTTGAGGACGATTTTGAGAGTGCCAAATACAATGGTGAGATTCAATTTGAGCACGCGGACCAGCTTTTTAACCATGCCAAGAATCAAGATCAGCTGCCCACCCAACTCGATCATGTTATGACCTATGTTGATTTTCGTAAGGTGATTGTTGATAAAGAATTTGCCTGCGGCCAGAAGGACGCACGTACTGGCCCGGCTTGCCATGGCGTTGCTTTTTTTGAGGGAACCAAAGAAGGCCCAGGAATGCCGCCTGCCGTTGCATTGCTTGCCCGAACATTGATAAAAGCGCAGAAAGCCTATGATTTGGCGGCAGCTCCTTTTAAGACGAAGGAAAAAGCAGACCGAATCTATTTGAAGTACCTGACCCAAGGGCCAAAAGATATTCTCATAGAGGCTGATGAGCGAAGAATCCTCGGAAGTCGCGACATCAAGAATCTGGTCGTTCCAGCTTGGGCAGATCCTGCAGTGGGACAGTTCAAGAAGTTTCACGCCAACGGCAGCTTGGGCGATAAGCCTTGGACTCCGCAGATCCTGCCCATTCAGATTATCATACTCGGCAATTTGGCTCTGATAGGAATTCCTGCCGAGATAACCACAATTGCAGGTCAGCGATTGGAAGATACGCTGCTTGAAGTATTGGCAGATCGTGGTGTAACAGAGGTTGTCTGTTCCGCCTACTCCAATGCTTATTGCGGTTACATCACCACCTATGAAGAGTACCAATTGCAACTGTATGAAGGCGGTCACACCGTATTCGGGCAACATTTTTTGGGCGCAGTTCAAACTAGGTTCAAGCAATTGGCCACGGAAATGCTGAAACCAGACAATGAGCGCAACGTTGTGGAAGATGGTCTTCCTTCAATCTTTACGGATGAGGAGATTCAGCTCCGGTCTTTCGACATTAAAACGCAAAAGCGGTTGATTCAGCTGTGAGAGCAAACCCGTAAACTTTCAAAAAGTGGACGGGTTTGTCATTTTACTTCTTGTAAATAAGGAGACGGATGATTTCTTACTTTCAACGCCATGTCAATAGACAAGATAGATAGCGAATTGCAGGAGGCCGCACGCGTGTTGGAAACGTTCATGAACGATGCTTCCAACCTACAAGCCATCCGAAAGGCGGCCAGTCTACTGGTCAATTCGGTGAATACAGGCGGTAAGATCTATTCTTGTGGAAACGGGGGTTCCATGAGCGATGCCATGCACTTTGCAGAAGAGTTGAGCGGTCGTTTTCGTGATGAACGGAAACCAATTGCGGCCATGGCCATTTCCGACCCAGGTTACATTACCTGTACTGCAAACGATTATGGTTACGAGCACATATTTTCACGTTTTATCCAAGCGTTTGGAGCAAAAGGCGATACGCTTTTGGCGATTAGCACATCTGGCAATTCAGAGAATGTATTGAATGCTGCTCGAGCTGCAAAAGCGAAGGGAATGCATGTAATTGCTTTGACAGGAAAAGACGGAGGCGAATTGGCCAAACTCTGCGATGTAGAAATACGCGCTCCTCACTCAGAATACTCAGACAGAATTCAAGAAATTCACATCAAGGTCATACATATTTTGGTGATGTTGATTGAACAAGAAGTACATCAATAATGCTAGTTAAAACCTACGGTAGCGCAGTTTATGGCGTTGATGCCCACATCATCACCGTAGAAACCAATATTGCTGGCCAAGGAGTGAATTTCTTCATGGTGGGATTGCCAGATAATGCAGTGAAGGAAAGCCAGTTACGAATTCGTGCAGCATTGAAAAACGTAGGCTATCACACACCAGGCAAAACAATTACCATCAACATGGCTCCAGCCGATCTTCGCAAAGAAGGTTCTGCCTACGACCTTACCATTGCCGCAGGAATTCTTGCCGCTTCGGAACAGATAAAATCTGAAGCAGTTTCAGATTACATCATCATGGGAGAGCTTTCGCTCGATGGTGGATTGCAACCTATAAAAGGAGTGCTTCCCATTGCTATCAAAGCACGAGAAGATGGGTTTAAAGGGTTCATCCTCCCCAAAAAAAATGCGCGCGAAGCTGCCATTGTGGATGGGCTGGATGTGTACGGAATTGAGAACATCAAGGAACTAATCGGTTTCTTTGATGGAAAGCTTGAGTTGGAGAAGACCATCGTCAACACGCGAGAGGAATTCTACAAGAACCAGAGTGACACAGATTTAGACTTTTGCGATGTAAAAGGGCAAGAGAACATCAAACGCGCCATGGAAATTGCTGCGGCTGGTGGACACAACTTGTTGCTAATTGGCCCGCCCGGAGCAGGGAAAACGATGCTCGCCAAACGCTTGCCGTCCATTCTTCCGCCACTCTCGCTCAGGGAAGCGTTGGAAACCACCAAGATTCATTCGGTTGCTGGAAATCTTGGTTCAGAAACCTCTTTAATGACCATGCGGCCTTTTCGGGCACCGCATCATACCATCTCAAATGTTGCTCTTGTAGGGGGCGGACAGATTCCTCAGCCTGGGGAAATTTCCCTTGCTCACAATGGTGTTCTGTTCTTGGATGAATTGCCAGAATTTCAGCGCACGGTTTTAGAAGTTATGCGGCAGCCGTTAGAAGACCGCATGGTTACTATTTCGCGTGCGCGGATGTCTGTCGATTATCCTTCTAGCTTCATGCTTGTTTCGAGCATGAATCCATGTCCGTGTGGGTTTTACAATCATCCAGAGAAAGATTGTGTTTGTGCTCCGGGCGTGGTGCAGAAATACCTGAACAAAATATCGGGGCCGCTGCTCGATCGCATCGACATTCATATTGAAGTTACTCCTGTTCCAATCAACGAACTGACGGATTTCTCTCCGGCTGAGAAGAGTGAAGACGTTCGGAAGCGTGTCATTGCGGCACGCGAAATTCAGGTGGAACGTTTCAAGGAAAAAACCAACGTGCACTGCAATGCCATGATGGGAACAAAGCTTTTGAAAGAGGTTTGCAAGATTGATGAAGCATGCAAGGACATGTTGAAAAAAGCTACCGACCGATTGGGGCTTTCGGCACGTGCATTTGATAGAATTCTGAAAGTTTCAAGAACAATTGCTGACCTCGAAGGCTCGGAAAAGATAGAACCAAGTCATCTGGCAGAGGCCATTCAATACCGCAGCCTCGACCGTCAGAACTGGGCCGGATGATTCTCATCCGCCTATTACTTTTTCTCCTTTTTCCCTTGTTCTTTCTTCCTACTCCCGCACAGGAGATTCACGAATACATCGACCTGCAGATCCATCCATGCATGCACGTTCCTTATTCCTTTTTTGGAACAGGATTGGAAACGTTTGACGAATCGAGTCCGCCCAATCTGAGTTGGAAACATCAGTTCACCAATGTCAATTATGCCAACTATCTGCGCAAGAACAAAGGCGCAAGAATTTTATGTGTTGGAGCACTGACACAAGAGAACATCGCCTCGGCCAAGCGTGGTAGGAAAGTGGTAATGAAGCAGATAAATTTTGTGAATGATTTTGTGGCGGCCAATGCTAAGGATTTCGCTGTTGCCCAAACGCCACAGGAGGCACGCGACCTCGTTCACAACACGGATAAGACCATCATCATCCATTCTATTGAAGGAGGAAAACGCTTGGTCAATTGGCAGGAAGATGCCAAATTTTGGGCAGCGCAGGGCGTGGCGTTCATCACCTTGGTGCATTTGGTCGATAGTAGGTTGGGCGCGGCTGCCAATCAGCCCGTGTTTGCGCTCAAATTCCTGAATTTCAAAAGTCTTTTCAGAAAAGAGAAGAATAGACGGCTGACCGAGCGAGGCAGGAAGGCCATTGTTTGGCTTGCCAATGCGGGAGTTATGACCGACATAACGCACATGAGCGATAATACGCGGAAAGATGCGCTGGCGTTGATGGAGGAAAAAGGCATTCCGCCATTGGTGACGCATGATGTGTTCAAACCCATTCAAAACCAACCGCGTGGGATGGAGGAGGAGGATGTTTTGAAGGTGTATGCGAACAACGGTTTCATTTCGCTACCGATAAGTGGCGAAACCTGCAGGCCGTATAAACCTAGGGCAGATTATCAGGCCAAGTTGGACGGTCTGTCAAGCTACTGTAATGGCTCCATCGACAGCTACAAATTCACGTATGAGGAGGTGAAAAAGTTCTTAGAAAAGGAACTTCCAGCCAATCAAGTGGCAAACCTTTCCATCGGGTTTCAGACGGATTTCAACGGTTGGTTGAACCATCACCGGCCACGTTATGGTGAGGAAGGGTGCTATCCAACTGACCAGGACAGCACCTACGAAGCGATTGAACTGCAAGGTCTGGCGCATCCCGGACTGCTGGAATCGCATTGGCGATTGTTGGAGAAGGAGGGAGTTGATCTGGAACCCATCAAACGGTCTTCGGAAAAATTCCTTCGGATGTGGGAGTATGTGCTGGGGAAGAAGGGGATGTTTTAGCAGGGTGTCGAATCAGCTTGATTGATTGCTTACTTTCGAATCATTAAATAAAACCCCATGCGCTACATTTTACTTTTTATCCTTCTTCCATTCTTCACCTTGGGTCAGAATGAACTGACGGAAACCCACACGGCTGTCTTCTTTTATAAAGGTGTTTCAAAATCGGAACAGATGAATGTGCTTGAGAAGCACGGCATTGATAGGGAAACGGTGGTGCAGTTCGGAAGCCGTGATGTAGTGTTTGTTCCGAATGCAGTTGTTGCGGCAAATGCATTGCGTAGCGATGAACAGGTCGAATATATTTCGCCTGTTTTTATGAATGAGAAGAAGCAGTTTGTCACCTATCAATCAAGCTTTTTTGTGAAGATGAAGAGTCTGAATGACCTCGAATTGGTGGAGCGCGAAGCAAAGAAGATAGGGGTGGAGGTGCTGGTTGCCAACCGCTTTAATGCAGATATGATTGAGCTAAAAGCAGATAAGTTTGGGATTGATGCCATTGAGGCGGTCAACCATTTTAAAGCTACGGGATTGTTTGCGATTGTGAGTCCGAACCTGATGCACACGGTAAGCGATTGCTCGGTAGATGACCCACGCTTCGACCGCCAATGGAATCTGAAGAACGATGGTTCGAGCCTTCAAGGAAGCGGAACCATTGGTGCAGATATAGATGTGGAGGCAGCTTGGGCCATCACCACGGGAAGTCCGAACATCAAGATTGCCATCATTGATAGTGGGGTTGATACGCTTCATCCAGAATTGTTGGGAAAACTGTTGCCTGGCTTTGATGCCTTTGACGCAGGCACAAAGGGATATCCGATTCCGAATTATGATAGCGATGGGCACGGAACTGCTTGCGCTGGGATTGCAGCAGCCACCACCAACAACAATTTGGGTGTTGCAGGCGTGTGCCAAAACTGTCAGGTTATTCCGATACGTGTTTTTGAATATCAGTTGCTGGCGGGAGAGGTTCAGCCTTGGTCTACAACAGATGTTTTCATTAATGGATTGAGTTGGATGTGGCAAGTGGCTGATGCAGATGTTGCGTCAAACTCATGGGGAGTGCCTGATTTTCTGTTGGCGCTCTTTCCGGGAGGAGATACGCTTGTGAATGCAGTGATTGACGATGCCATTGAGCAAGGTCGTGGCGGATTGGGAGTTCCTATGTTGTTTTCGAGCGGAAATGATGGAATTACCGATACCATTCCAATCTGGCCAGCGCGTTATGCGTCAACCATTGCGGTTGGAGCCACAAGCATGTGTGATCAACACAAGACAAAAACCTCTTGTGATGGAGAAACCTGGTGGGCCGGAAACTGGGGAGAAGGTTTGGATGTGAGTGCTCCGGGCGTTCGTATCGCCACCATCGATATGTTGGGAACGAATGGTTTCCATTCAACCGAATATTACAACAGTTTTAATGGAACATCTGCTGCGTGCCCGAATGCAGCAGGAACGATGGGACTTGTTCTTTCGCACACGCCCGGATTGCCAGAATGGTTGGCGCGGAAGGTTTTGAGTTCTACCAGCGAAAAGGTGGGCGGCTATGCTTATTCCACTTGGAAAGATGCCGGAACTTGGAGTAAAGAGTTGGGATATGGCCGTATCAACGCCTTTCAAGCAGTTACCTATGGTGCTTCGGCAGTTGGCGAGCTTGCTACTGATAGGAACGTGTTGGTTGAAACGCATATGGATAAGTACATCATCCGAACGCTAGACAACACGCAGGTTGCTTGGCAATTGTTTGACATTAACGGACGCGCGGTGCTTTCGGGAAATGCAAACGGGGTTGTGAACATATCGCACAGCGGATTGAGCGCAGGAATGTATGCCCTAAGAATGGAGGGTGCGAAATTGAAGGAAACAGTTAAGCTGTTGATTCCTTAAAAAAGGCCGTTTATTTCGGCATCAATTCGGGTGATGATTTTCCCGAGGTCTTCTGGATTTTCGGAGAAGTTGTTCTCGTCTACTTCAATTATAAGAAGTTTGCCTTTGTCGTAGGTGCTAATCCAAGCTTCATAACGCTCGTTCAGTCGCTTTAGGTAATCCAATCGGATCGTCTCTTCGTAGGCGCGTCCCCGTTTCTGGATCTGATTCACCAATGTAGGGATGGAAGCACGTAGATAAATCATCAAATCTGGTGGTGCCACAAACTCATTCATCAACTGAAACAACGACAGGTAATTGTCAAAATCGCGGCTGGTCATCAGTCCCATTGCGTGGAGGTTGGGCGCAAAGATGTGCGCATCCTCAAAAATGGTTCGGTCTTGAATAACAGTTTTGCTGCCGTTCTTAATCTCCATCACCTGTCGGAAACGAGAGTTGAGGAAATAAACCTGTAGGTTGAAAGACCAGCGCTGCATCTCTTCGTAGAAATCGTTGAGGTACGGATTATCGTCTGCTGCTTCGTACTGGGCTTCCCACTTGTAATGTTTAGAAAGAAGTCCGGTTAGAGTGGTTTTTCCTGCTCCGATATTCCCGGCTACTGCAATGTGTTTTGGTTGTGACATGGACGGTCAAAAATAGTAATTGAAAGCACGAACCCAAACCGAAATCCGGAGATTGCACCATTTAGTTTCATTGGGTTTTATTTGTCGGTGGAGAATATCAGCACTTGATTTTTCTGCATCACGTAAAGCCGGTTTTTTTCGATGCTCAATGCCTTAAATTCATCTACTGGAAGAATTATTTCCACCTGATCAAAATTCATTTGGTCGTATTTAAGCAGTTTGCTCTCATATTCTAGAAAAATTCCGTTTTCGCGCACCTGAATGCGTTCAGCACCTTTTATGGGAATAAGCTTGGAGTAGGTTCCGAACGAGTCGAAAACGAAGACTCCGTGCTTAGGGTCGTTGAGGTAAAGCCAATTTTCGAATTCAATTAGCTGATTTGGGTAAATTTCGGCTCCCACCAATTGATTTACATTAGAAACATCGTTGGTAATTTTCAACCCTTGATCATAGCGCAGCAATCGAAAACTAACAGGGTCGTACACCCAAAAACCATTATCGAATGATGCACAGGCCAATGTTGCCAGTTCCAGCCCAAGGTCGTTAAGATTGATGTTGTCTCGTGTTTGGCTGAGGGTGTTATCCAAAAGTGCAATCTCGCTGTAGCCAGGATAGAACAGCAGAAGCTTCATTGGATTTCGTGTGTCCAAATGGGTAATAACGCCTCGGCTCATGTCACTGTATTGATATTTAAGCAGACCATCATCGTAATAGACAAAAAGTTCGTAGCCCTTGGCCAAATAAAGCCGTCCTATGTGGTCGGTGATCATAAAGTCGAACTCACCTTTAATGGTATTGGTAAGTTTGAGATCCTGCGCAAATGCACTGAAACCGAGCAGCATTAAGATTCCGAAAATGACGCGATTCATCATGTGAACGAATCTACGCAAAACCATGCCGCTAAGCGGAATATTGTTGCACCGCCTCCTAACTCCTAACTTCATTCTTCTATCTCCTCAATTATTTGCAATGGACAATTTGCGATATACGATTTGCAATTTGTCTGTTGTTTCAGCTTCGGTTTGTCCCTCGTACCTTATCCTTCGTCCCATTTTTCTAATTCCTAAATCACCTTATTTAACATGCGTTCGTAATTCAGAAAATAGGTCAAACGCGGTCGTGCGTGGAATACTTACTTTTGGGCAAACTTTTTTAAGATGGATTTAAGTGGAATTCTTTCAATCGGTGGTCATCCCGGATTGTTCAAAATGGTCAGCCAAATAAAAGGCGGTCTTGTGGTAGAATCGTTGATCGATGGCAAAAGGATGCCTTCATACGCTGCCACTCAGAAGATACTGGCCTTGGCGGATATCAGCATTTATACTGATGCGGATGATGTGCCTTTGGCAGATGTTTTTGTGCTTCTTTTTAAGGAAACTTCGGGTAAAGTTGGGCCAGACCCAAAGAAAGCTTCCATCCAAGAACTGAGCGATTTTCTTACCAAAGTGCTGCCAAATTATGACAAGGAGCGAGTCTATAACTCAGATTTAAAAAAGCTTTTTGTGTGGTTCAATCTGTTGGTAGAAAAAGATTTATTGAAGGAGAAAGAGGAAGAACCGAAAGAAGAGAAATCGGCTAAAAAGAAAGCTCCTGCAAAAGCGGCCAAGGAAGAAAAACCCGCTGCGGCCCCAAAGCCAAAATCTGAGCCGAAAGGAAAGAAGGGCGCGACCAAGAAGGTCAAAAAATAAACCGAAACATGCAAAAGGAAGCTGTAATACCCACACGTCCGGTAAGACGATACTTGGCGGAAGAATTCCGTGTTGATAGTTGGGACACACTTCAACCATTATTTGATGAGTTGCTTAACCGCACGATTTCAAGCGTTTCTGAACTCGAAGAGTGGCTAAAAGACCTGAGCGAGATAGAAGCTGTGCTGAGTGAGGAAACAGCTTGGCGCTACATCCGAATGAACATTGACACAACCAATGATGAGTACGCCAAAGCGTTCGACTTTATGGTAACGGAGATTGATCCAAAAGCAGCTCCGTATTCAGACAGATTCAATAAGAAACTTCTCGAATCTCCTTTTTGTAAGGAGTTGGATACGGAGAAGTATGCCATTTTTTTGCGAGCACTAAAAATGCAAATCAAGCTATATCGCGAAGAGAGTATTCCGTTGTTCACCACGTTGCAGCAGATGCAGCAGAAGTACGGAATGATTACCGGAGCCATGAGTATTGAGCATCAAGGTCAGAAGTTGACGCTTCAAATGGCAAATAGCTTTCTGAAGGATACAGACCGTGAATTGCGAAAGTCGATTTACGAGAAGGTGAACGAGGCGCGATTAAGCAAATCGAAGGAGCTTGATCAATTGTTTACCGAACTGATTCGCTTGCGCGATAAGATTGCCAAGCAAGCTGACCATGCCAATTACCGCAATTACAAAATGGATGCGCTCGGTCGGTTTGATTATACAGCAGAAGATTGTTTCACATTCCATAGCGCTATTGAAGCCGAGTGTGTTCCGCTTAATAATAAGGTGGATTTGGACAGAAAGGAAGCACTTGGATTGGGCTCTCTGAAGCCTTTCGATAACGATGTTGATCCTTCTGGGAGAGCAGGTTTGAAACCATTCAAAGACGAGCAGGAGCTGATTAATCTTTCGATAGAGGCGTTCAGTAAAATCCGACCATATTACGGTGAATGTTTGGAGACGATGAACGCAATGGGTCACCTAGATCTTGGCTCTCGTTTGGGAAAAGCTCCAGGAGGATTTAATTATCCGTTGTACGAAATTGGTGTTCCTTTCATTTTTATGAATTCTGTGGGTTCGCTTCGCGATTTGATTACCATGGTGCACGAAGGTGGTCACGCAGTGCATTCGTTCCTAAGCAAAGACCTTGAGATTACTGGATTCAAGAATTTGCCATCTGAAGTTGCCGAGTTGGCAAGCATGAGCATGGAGTTGATTTCCATCGATCAATGGGATGTTTTCTTTGACAATGAAACTGATTTGAAGCGTGCCAAGAAAGAACATCTGGAAAAAATCATGGCAACATTGCCTTGGATTGCTACGATTGATGCTTTTCAGCATTGGATTTATGAAAATCCTACACATACCGATGAAGAAAGAGGAGAGAACTGGTTACGCATAAGTAGTCGTTTCGGTGGAAAGGTTGTGGATTGGACGGGTTACGAGAATGTGAAGAAATTTCAATGGCAGAAGCAACTTCATTTGTATGAGGTGCCGTTCTATTACATCGAGTATGGCATCGCGCAGTTAGGCGCGATTGCCGTTTGGAGAAACTACCGTCAGAATCCTGAAAAGGCGTTGGATCAATATGAAGCCGCACTCAGTTTAGGCTACACTAAGCCAATTGGCGAGATCTATGCTACGGCTGGTATCGAATTCAATTTTAAGCAAGATTACGTTCGCGAACTGATGCAGTTCGTATGGGACGAATACTCTAAGTTGTAATCAACCAACTTCAGATTGTATCAATAAAAGAGGCTGACTGAAAAGCAATTTTCAAGCAGCCTCGGCATGAAATATTTACTAGTTCCTTCCTTCCTTCGTCAGGAAGACAACTGAGATACGGGATTCTTCTTCAAAGAACCTCCTTCCATTTCCCTCCGTTTGTTACCCTGACGAAGGAAGGGTCTCTTATCTTCGGTTTTCAGAATTATCGGACATCCCTCCATTTCTATTCGGAATGTCTTACGGTTTAAAACGTGTAACCAACGCTCAGTGAGAATCCCTGACGGAACTGAATTCCACGAGAAAAGTAAGTTGTGTTGCCATCATTCTGATACTTGGGAACGGAGATATCGTAGTCGTACAACAGCTGCCATTCTAACGATGCCTGTAGGTATTTATTGATCTTGAGCGTAATCCAAGTCTGCCAGTTCACATCCACGTTTACGCGGTTGTCATACACATAGACTGGAACATTCGTATTTGGGTCTATACCTATTTGTCTATTCTGAGTTCTGGTTGCTGGATCATAGTATGCGCCTGCTGTTGGGTCTGCATCGTCAATAAGCACCAGATCAATGTTATCTATATGCTCGTTGTCTAAGTAGTTGCCAAATAATTCGACCTGCGTTTTTACGATTACGTTTTTAAACACTTCCTTTTCTAGGTTCGCACGGAAATACCAGCCAAACTCTGCACGGTAAACATCGGTTGGGTTTTTTAGACCGTAAGCCATTGCGCCTTTGCCGCCCGTTTTTGCGTCATGCACGTTTGCTGCAGGGTTTACGAACGTAAATTTTCCCGCTACCGGAGAGACATAAATCTGCACCCAAGTAACTGGTTTGTAAGTGATACCAGCTGAAACCGTCAGATATGCTGGTGCAGCAAATTGAGACACTTTAGTCCGTGAATTTATCCTGTTTGGGTTTAAATCGATTTCCTCTATTAATCCGTCCGAGTTATACACGGTATCTGCGTGCGTAAAATTTCCGTAACCGCTCAATAGCTGCGAACGGAAATCAAGCAAACCAGAAGCAAACCATTTCCCGCCTTTATCTATCTGGTAACTTCCAACTGATGTCAACTGAAGGTTGTCGATGTTCTTTCTGAAAGGGAATTTGTTCAAATTGTCGCTGTACTTTTCCTGTGGGAACAGTGCAATACCACCAACCCCGAGTACTAAGTTATTATCCCAAGCAGCTTTGCCTTTACGGTAGTTGGCATGTGCCAAACCTGTAAATGCGACTGATATCGCATTCTGACCCCCCGAAGCCCAACTCTTAAGATACGTTTGTCCGAAGTTGAGGGCTACTGAACCACCTATATCCCAGTGTTTAGTGGAATCTTCGTGCGCCTTCAGTGCTACGTTGGCTGCGGTTGCAATGTCCTTAATCTCCATATCCTGCGCAAAGGTTGCAGTTGTGGAAAGAGACATAATAAGTAACAATGTTAAGTAGGTTTTCTTCATGTTTAACTGTTTTGAGTGAGCGCGAAAATAAGTAACCACCGTAGCAAGCAATTGAAGAAAGACAAAAGTCGCTATTGGTTTTACTTACTAAGTTTTCGCTCTACGCAAAATCAACTGGTATGGAAAGTCGCTGCTTAGCGCAGAAACTAAGTTTTGAATATCTAGCTAACAGTTCAGTTTTTGCAAGAGCTTCAAGGATAGTCTCAATTAGGTCGGTCATTAGCCAGCACCATGGTTGTAACGGAATTATTTTAAACCTAATTTGTGCTCATAAGTAATAAATGTTTAATAAAATTACATAAACATTAAACAAAAATAGAGTTGTTGTGTTACCCTCTTTATAAACAAAATAAACCTATTTAATTATGAAAAAATTATTTTTTCCAGTGACTATTCTAGCGCTTGCGTTAGGCACTTCTTTTTCTTCTTGTAACAAGGATGAGGAAGATGACATTCAAAACAACATTGTTGAACTAGCTTCTGCAAACAGCGACCTAAGTTCTTTGGTAGCGGCTGTACAGCGTGCTGGTCTTGTTGAAGCATTGAGCAACGAATCAGCCAATTACACAGTTTTCGCACCAACCAATGCTGCGTTCGCTGCTTTCTTGGCAGCTAATAGCTTTGCAACCGTTGATGATGTTCCTGTTGATGTGCTACGCAATATTCTATTGAACCACGTTCTTGGGACAGAAGTAAAGGCTGCTGATGTTACAACTGGATATTTCAACACGTTGGCTACTTACGGTACCACTACTGCTAATATCGATATGTTCATCAATACTGCTAGCGGTGTAGTTATCAACGGAGGTTCAACTGTAGTTACTACAGATGTAGATGCATCAAATGGTGTGGTACACGTGGTAAACGCAGTTATCGGTATCCCAAAGATTCCAACATTCGCTGTTGCAAACCCAGATTTCAGTATTTTGGTTCAAGCGCTTACAAGAAACGACCTGACCACCAACTACGCTACATTCTTGGAGGGATCCGGACCATTCACAGTATTTGCACCAAATAATGCCGCATTTGTAGCGCTACTTGGAGAGCTAGGACTAACGGAACTGAGCCAGATTCCAGCAGCTACACTAGAAGCAGTTCTCACGTATCACGTTGCTAATGGAAACGTTCTTGCTGGAGCTCTTACCGAAGGAATGTCGGTGCCAACTGCACAGGGAGGTTCGTTCACTATTGGTCTATCTGGAGGTGCGAAAATCACTGATGGTGCTGAAAGAGTAACAAATATCATTGCTACAGATATTCAAGGAAGCAACGGTGTTGTACACGCCATCGACCGCGTATTGTTGCCTTCTTAATTCACTCCCAAAATTAATTTAGAAAAGCCTTGAGCATTTGCTCAGGGCTTTTTTTTGTGTCAACATTCATAGTTGGCGTGAACGATTCCTTCCGTGATTTCGGCAAAGAGAAGAATCTCGTAATTCAGTAACGGGCGTTGTCATCGCCCATTTGGTATTCACTGAACTAGAATTTAGAATCTCCAGCCCGAAGTTCACTTCGGAACTTCGCACTGTTGTTGCGAAAGATGTTGAAGTACTTCTGACCCGTTTGAATCTGCTTAATCAGATACTTTTTGTCTTGCTCATTCTCCGTTTCAAAAGCGGCATCAAATGCCTTTTCGGTGTCGTCCTGAAGCCAATCAATCAATGTGCGACCATCGCGCTCAACTTGGTTCATGTCAGCACGCACGTCATACACAAAGAAGAAACATATGTTTAGCGCATCTTCAAAAACAACCTTTCTCAGGATGGTTCCGCCTCGGAATCCTGGTTCTTCCTCGCAGTAGAAGCATTCGTAGTACTGCTTGGTCCAAGTCAATACCTGATCTAAGCTGTTGCCAGAACTTCTGCGCTGCATCAAATCCTTAATGAAAGAGGCCTGATTGTTCTCAATACCGCTACAAACCTTTTTGTTGTATGCGCCACCAACGCTTTTACAATCTGGCTCTTGGGCCGAGGCAGAAATTGACAGCCCAAAACCAATCATCAAAACCAATAGAAACTTTTCAATAGACATTAACCTCTCTTTCAAGTTGAACGCCAAAAGTATCGTAAACCGATTTCATAATCTGTCTAGATAGATTGAAGATTTCAACACCTGTAGCATTTCCGTAGTTGACCAGAACGAGTGCCTGCTTGGCGTGGCTTCCCGTATTGCCAACCACTTTTCCTTTCCAACCACATTGCTCAATGAGCCAGCCAGCAGCCAGTTTGGTTTCGTCTCCTGCGGGATAGCCCGGAATGGTCGGATTTTCGGCCTTCAATGCTGCGTATTTGGAGGCCGGCACAACAGGGTTTTTGAAGAAGCTGCCCGAATTGCCCAGCTCTTTAGGGTCGGGCAATTTGCTTTGACGAATGTTGATTACCGCTTGACTCACATCTTTGATGGTTGGCGATGAAATGTTAAGTCGTTCCAATTCCTCTTCAATTGCTCCATAGGTAGTATTGAAGTTTGGTTTTTTACTCAGCTTCAAGGTCACCGATGAAATGATGAACTGTCCTTTTAGTTTCACCTTGAAAACGCTTTCTCGGTACCCGAATTCGCAATCGGAAGCGGAGAATGTTTCTAGGTTTCCTGTTGTCATTTCCACGGCTTCCAAGGAATGGAAAACGTCTTTCAATTCTACACCATACGCACCTATGTTCTGCATGGGAGCTGCACCTAAATTGCCAGGGATGAGCGATAAGTTTTCGATTCCGGCATAGTTGTTTGCAATGCAATACAGCACCAATTCGTGCCAACCTACTCCTGCACCTGATCTGACCAAAAAGTGCTCGGAGGTTTCTTTTACGACCTCAATCCCAGCCAATTCGTTCTTGATAACGAGCCCGTCTATGTCTTTTGTGAGAAGGATATTGCTACCACCGCCAAGTATGAACCGCTCTTCATTTTTCAGTTTTACATCGGCAAGAATTTCTTGTAATGATTGAATGGAAGTAATCCGCACCAGCAACTTGGCTTGTGTAGCCAGTCCAAACGTGTTGTAAGGTTTGAGGGAAACATTCTGCTCAATCATCAAGGCGAATTTAGACCAAGCACATGGCTGATGAGAGAAATCAGAAGGAAACTATTAACACTCGTTGGTGTATTCTAGAATCGCTTGCGTTGCTCCCGTTCGGCTTTCCATAAATTTTAGGATGGAAGCCTTCAGTTCTGATTGATTCGTGTTCAGCAATTCATCCAGTTTCAACCTCAATTCGTCTTCTTTTTGGATACTGAACGCGAGACCTTTCTCAGCCATTTCTCCCGCATCCGGAAAGCGAGAATGGTCGGGCCCAAAAATGGTTGGAGTTCCGAAAGCCGTGGCTTCTAAAATGTTGTGCAATCCCGTTCCGAAACCACCTCCAACATAGACTACATCCGCGTAGCGATAAAGCTTGTTCAACAACCCGATGCAGTCAACGATAAGAACGGTTGCGTCTTCTTTCTGAAGCTTGGAAAGTCGAAGAGAATTTGGAAATAGCTTTTGTATTCGTTGAATATTCGCTTCACCAATTTCGTGTGGTGCAATAACCCATTTCGTATTTGAAAATTGATTGACGCAAGTCGAAAGTAGTTTTTCATCTTCAGCCCACGTACTGCCGCAGACAACCAGTTTAGCATCGCCTTTGAATGATTTAACGGTAGGAATCGGCTCTTCTAATCTGGCAATTTCCATCACACGGTCGTAGCGCGTATCCCCACAGACCGTTGTGTTCTCAATTCCAATTTCACGCAACATTTTTTGAGAATTTTCATCAACCAGAAATATTCTATCGAATAGCTTGAGGGCTGCTTTTCCAGCACTTCCATAGAACCTGAAATACTGTTGGCTTGGACGGAATTGAGCCGAAATCAGCATCAGCTTGGCGCCTAACTTTTTAGCTTCCTTCAGATGATAGAACCAAAGGTCATATTTCACAAAAATGACCTTGGTGGGTCTGATTGCTTCAATAAATCGTTTGGCATTTTGAGATGTATCCAACGGAAAATAGAACACGTGGTTGGCCACCTCGTAGTTCTTTCTTACTTCATATCCCGATGGAGAAAAGAATGTGAGGATGATGCGAAGGTTAGAATCGTTCAGCTTCAGCCGTTCCATAATGGGCCTAGCCATCTCAAACTCTCCCAAACTGGCGCAATGCACCCAAAGCGTTTGGCCCGAAAAACCGCTGGTTTCCTTCTCAATCTTTTCGAGCAAATCTTTCCTGCCGTCAAGCCATTTTTTGGCTTTTGGATTGAACAGCGAAACGATACGAATTCCGAGATGATAGAGCCGAATGCCGATGTTGTAGAACGTCAACACAGGAATTAATACGTGTAATATTCGTTCTGATTGCGCTTATAGAACGGCATCATCCAACCAATTTTAAACCCAAAAAGGATGTCTATGTATTTGTCGTTCCTCACGCTCATCGATGGAATGTCGTAGCTTCTCCTATTACCCGTAAAGCCTTGTGTGAATTCAAATCCACCATAAAAATTGAGCAGGCGCGTGTTGCCTTGGTAGTGATAACCGATGAACTCTTGAATGAAAACTCCGTTGGTCAAGCGGTCGTAACCTTTATGATAATCGCCCACCAATTGCGGCACGATGTCGCCTTCGGCATTATAGCGAATCCAATTTTCCATGAAACCGCCACCAAGCGTAAACATGAATCCTGAATTCGGATTGGGCGAAACCCAAGGAAAAATCTTTCCAACCTCAAAGTTGATTATGTAGCCTTGCTGAGAAATGTCAATGAAAGCCTGTTCACCTGTGTTTCCGATGATGAGGTTACTTGAGTTGGTCATGCCTGAAAGCAAACTGTCTTTTCCGACCACTTTGGTTCCAAAAACGTAATGTCCACCTAAAGAGAATATCCAGTTTGAGCGGGTTTTGTAGCCAAGTGAGCCTCCAATGTGGTTGGTAAAACCGAACCGGTTTGCGTAGTCTTGGATTGGAATCTGAGCCGCGTAGGATACACGCACGAGAAAAGCGCCAACGGTAGTATCCTTTACCATTGTATCTAACCCGGGTTTCTTCTGTGCAAACGCACATACAGAAAGAAGCAGAAAGGCCGTGGCAAAGATGTGTTTCATGTGTTGCACGCAAAGGTACTATTAACCAATGTTCGACCGTTTAATTGTGTTCGGAATGAATAGATTTCTTAGCATCCTAACCACCGCACGGAGCAAAAGTAATCAGCTGCAAATAAATCTTTGTTTTACCCAATTGTCCCACCAGCCAATCGCGTTTCTGGTGATTGATTGGCGATGTGTAATTCGCAACCAAAAAACGGTGTTTGTCCAGTCGGATAATGGACGGAAAAGCCGTGTCGCCAGCACCTGGAAGATCCATCACCCATTCTACTTTTCGGGTTTTCTTGTTGATTTTGAATAGGGCAGTGGTTTTTGGTGATAGCGAATATCCGACCCAATTTCCCTTGCGTTGTGCCGACATTTTCTTGCTGCGTTTCACTTTTCCGAATGGTTTTTTACCCAATTGCCTACGGCCAATCAAATACAAATCATCGCCATGGCGGAACATTTTTGGTGACATAAAGCAGCGAACGTCTGCGGTATCTGGGAATTCCCAATTGCCAAGGTCACCCGCTTTGGCAAAGGCAACATGTGAACCGAAACCTGAATTATCGCCATCCTCCAAACGCGTGACGGCCCAAAGGTTCTTGTCGCGGTCAAATTCCCACGCGGTTTCAGACACGCCACCGAAGTAAATGGCACCTGTATCGTTCATCGATTTCCAGTTCACGCCATCGTCTGTCTGTTTGAAAAACATGCTAACTTTTGAATCTCCCTGAACCTCGTAATGCGAACCGATGTAGCTCGTCATGAAGGTTGAGCCGTTCCGATTTTTGATGCTCCAATGCACTTCGCCAAGAGTCAAAACCTTTTCGGGGTCGCTCCATTTTCCATTTCCATCCGAAGTGAAATGGTCGATGAATTCGGGTTCAAAAGCCGTCATTTTTACGCCAGCTCCGAAGGTGTAGAAATGCAATTTCCCAGCAATTGGAACTAAGAATGGCTCACGCATGTCTTGCCCAATAAAGATTTCCTTCTCTTTTCGCCACTCTTTTCCATCAGACGAACTGATAATGTAAATCCCCGTTTTCTTGGAAGCAAAATGTGTTGGTCCTGTTCGGAAAGCCAAGAACAAACGGTGATTAAAAATGGTAATCGAAACATTGTTGTTCGAGTTCTGTGGATTGACACCTTCGGGCAGATTGTGCGATGGAATCAACCAATACGGATTACTCAATTGCGGGCAATAATCCTTGCTGAAATCAAAGCCATCATCATGTAAGGCGGGGTCGTCTAGGGAAACTAGCAGCTTCGGTAAAAACTTAGCTAACGCAATTTGAACTTCGGACGGATATTCCGTTTCCATCGGCCATTTTGGAGTGGTACAACCGAAGAAGAAAAATGAGAAAATGAATAAAGAAAAACGTGTGGAATTCATTGATTTGTTAAGATGGTTCACGAAAATAGAACAATCCGATGGCGTCTACCTAACTTGCACCCATGGATTGGCACCAACTCATCACGAGTTTACATCAGATACTTCAGGAATGGGGTTATTGGGGAATGGGATTTGCCGGCTTCCTTTCTGGTACGGTAGTCCCATTTTCTTCGGAAGCTGTTTTGGCCGTGCTGTTGAACGAAGGCCTTGACCCTTTGGCATTGTTTATCATCGCGGTGGTAAGTAATTGGCTTGGCGGTTACACCACGTTCTGGATTGGTCATCTCGGGAAACTGGATTGGATTGAAAAATATTTTAGAGTAAAGCACAAGACCTTGCTCGATTGGGAACATCGCGTGGAAAAATATGGAGCCTATTTCGCCATTCTCGGCTGGGTGCCAATTTTTGGCAACGTGATTCTATTGGCTTTGGGCTTTTTCAGAGCCCGACCATGGCGAACAGCTTGGTGGATGCTCGTAGGAAAGACGGCCCGCTACGCCTTAATTATTCTTATGGTAAACTGATTTTTCTGTGGACTGGCTAGAGTGGGGTTATATTGGATTGTTCTTGGCCAGTTTTCTATCTGCCACAGTAATTCCCTTTTCTTCAGAAGCGGTTCTTGCAGCTATGCTATTTGGTGGTGCTAATCCTTGGGTTACCGTTGGGATAGCCTCCCTCGGTAATTGGCTAGGAGGAATGAGCACCTACGGACTTGGCTATTTGGGCAAATTAGAATGGCTGGAGAAATATCTCGGTGTAGAAAAAACAAAGGTTCAGAAATGGAAGCCACGGATTGACCGATATGGAAGCTTCTTTGCTGTGCTCAGTTTTCTTCCTGTAATTGGCGATGTGCTCTGTGTAGCGTTGGGTTATTTCCGTGCTCATTTTTGGCTTACCGCTTTTTGGATGATGGTTGGTAAACTCGGTAGGTACCTATCTGTTTACTTGGGGACCTTACTTATCTGATTCCGTCAGAACATTCAAAAGTTCGTCCTTCACCAATTCTTGGTCTGCCCAAGGCGTCATGTGCGACCCGCCATCAATTGTGATGACGGTTAGCAACGAATCGGGAATCACGCGTCTTGAGAATTGCACGTTCTCATAAGGAACTATTTCGTCCGAAGTACCATGGATGTGGATGAACGGGGTTTTCACCGTACTCCATTTTGGCAGCATTTCACGCAGTTGTTGTTCGTGCGCCTTTTTCTCCGCAGCCGATACCATGAAAAAAACAGGAACTGCCCAACGCGTAGCTTTCCATTCGGTGAATTTCACCATGAAAAAGCCCTTCTCGTTATCAGGGTCTATTGCAGGTGCCAAAAGAACAGCCGCTTTCACTTTTTCAGGATTATCAAGCACAAAGCTGGAAATAATCGGTCCTCCATACGAATACCCAACCGCCACAACGTACGGATAGTGGTAGTGCGAAAGAACTTTGGCGATAGCTTCACTTTGCTTCTGAATAGAAACCTCTGCATTTCCTTGATCATCGGGGCTGTAGCCCAGCCGATCAATTGAGATGAGCCGTGCGTATCTCAGTAAGGTTGTGTCGGTTTGGAACTGAAAAAAGTTGTTAGCTGCTCCAGGCGCTCCGTGTGTAAAAATTACAATTGGTAGCGAGTCTTTTTTGCTGGTTGAAACTTCAACCCAACGTAAAGGATGCCCGAAAATGCTGTCGTGCCCGATTGTGCATTTAAGATTGTTGTCTTCGAAATACTCGTAGGTCTGTTCGTCCGTAACCACCGACATCGGACTGTTAAAAAACCAAACGGCTAATGCGATGTGCAGTCCAACAAAAACAAGAAGAATGATGTAGCGTTTTTTCACGTGAGCGTTAGGTTCGGCAACTACTACACGTAATTGAGCATCGAGTTCACTCGTACTTCACCCAAAAAGCAGAAGTATAACCACGCAAATCACCGCCTTGTGATGAATAGACTGGAATCCGAGGTGCTAAACCCAAGATTTTTCGCTCGATGATAGCGTCATTGGCGTTGTAACTCCATTGTTCTTTGAAAGTGAGACCATAGAAATCTTGCGTGTAATCACGCTCCAGAATATCAATAGATTTATCACCCGTTTCTTCTTCTTCAAACCAAATGGTGTCGGTAAATTGGAGCATGTTCTTTACCTGTTCGGCTGTCAACACTTCTTCAAAAACAGAGTCATAGGCCTTTAGTTTTCCACTCAAAACGTCTGAAACAAGTTGCTGGGTGAGAGGCGCGATATCAGAGAAATCTTCGTCATTCAAATCCTCATGAAACACGGAATTTAAGTCAACCGCATATACCATGGTTTTAGTGTAGGTTACACTTGTTTCAGCTTCTGAAACTGGTTCATTCGACTTTTGATTGCAAGCCACAAACCCAATGAGAATAAGAGGAATTAACTTTTTCATACGGTTTTTTCTTTCAGTTTTTCGCGATGTTTCATCACCTTTTTCACAATCTTGTCGGCAAGGCTGATACTGCTCGTAACGTGTGCGGCAGTTAAAAGCCCACTCATCAATGCTCCGCCAATACCAACCGTGACAATATCTTGCCCCGTCAAATATAGATTTTTGATGGACGTTTTTGGCCGTAATTCTGGCATTCTAAATCGCTTCGGACTGTGATCCAAACCATAAATCTCACCATGCTCGTAATTCACAAAATGCTTGGTAGAAAGCGGAGTCGAAAGTTCGTAATAATCAATCTTCCCTTCCAATTGAGGGAACTGCTTGTAAAGCTCTTTCAGCAGACGCTGCGAGAATTCTTCCTTGTACGCTTCGTATTCGTCACCACGGTGTTTCCAGCGTTCGTCTTCCCATTTGGCAAACCATTCGTAAGGTGCCAAGGTGATCATTTCGATGGTACTCTTTCCAGGATACCGTTCGTCCCATTCCGGGTCTTTCAATGATGGAAATGAAATATACGTGACAGGAAAAGGCTTGCTTGAATCGGCCATGTATTCCTTCACACCTCGGTCGTGGTCATTGTGTGGATAGACCCAATAATTTGTACTTCCTATTCCTAGGTCGCGGAGGTTTTCTTTCAATCCGATGTATAAACAAACATGCGATACCGAAGGCGGTACACCTTTTTCAGGGCTGAAACCGATAGTTTCTTGTACGTCTTTATCTAGCAAACGGGCAAAGGTGTTGAGATAGCCCGCACTGCTCACAATCATCGGTGCTTGCACAATAGAACCATCCTCCATCAGCACACCCGTGGCTTTTCCGTTCTCTACAATAATCTTCTCCACTCCAGCTCGTACGGCAACTGCTCCACCCGCTTTTTCTATCACGGGAATGATGGTTTCGGCAATTCTTTGGCAGCCACCAACGGGGAATGCACCGCCCTTCCAGTAGTGCTTGTTCACCACCGATTGAATGGCGAAACTGCTTTCGCCCGGAGGCATTCCGTGGTCGCCATATTGGCCAGCCAGAACCGCTTTTAGTTCTTGATTGTCGGTGATGTTGTCCAAAACCTCCTTGGTGGTTTTGTCAGACCATTCGTAGTACTTCTTGGTCAAGAATCCACCAACTAATTTGCTCAGAATGGTAGGTAAAGCACGCTCTTGAAAGAACTTTTTATTGGAAGAAGTGGCTGCGTAAACCGTAGAAATGTACTTGTCAATTGCCGCTTCTTCGCCCGGAAACTTCTCATAAAGCATTTCAATGAAATTCTCTTTCCCAGCTTTGAAATCATATACTTTCTCACCCAGAACAATACGATCGTACACCTCATCCATTTCCTGCCATTTCAGCTGGTAATCGGAGATGTAGTCGAACAGAATGCTTATGAAGGTGAATTTTTTGTGAACATCGCCCACGTAATGAATTCCTACGTCCCATTCGTATTCTTTACGCTTGAAAACGTGCGTAAATCCGCCCGGAACGTAGTGCTTTTCGAGAAGCAGAACCTTCTTCCCCTGCTTGGCCATAATGGCCCCGAAGGTCATGGCGCCAAGGCCAGATCCGATGACAATCGCATCATAGCCATCTTTCTTTTCAAGTCGTTTCCAAGGTGTGCCTACTGCCATTTCGGTTTATTAAGGTGAAAGGATTACAGGGTTGAAAAGTTTATACTGTTAAGAAGTGGCATTTGGGCTATCGCCATTTCTCTTTTTCTCTGGGTGATTACAAAGCAAATTCCTGTCCAACTAACTCTTCACTCTTGGCCCAGAGGGTCTTCCAATTTGCTTCTTGTTGTGATGGTTTATTGCTCCAAACCTGTTTGCTCTTAGTCCAATAATGGCCTGTTATTCCTTGCACTTCTAGCGATGATGCCAAGTGAATCGAAGTTGCTGCACCTTTCTCAACCGTTATCATAAACGGCTTCATCAAAATCCAACCAAGTTTTGTGTACCAGTTTGCGTTCTTCTCGGCAATTTCAGTCTGCACACCACCTGGATGAACTGCGTTGACTGTAATCCCGTCTTTTTCGAGTCTTTTTGCAAGCTCTTTTGTAAAGAGAATATTGGAGTATTTGCTTCGCGAATACGATTTCCAACCACTGTATTCTTCGGTCTCGTAGTTGATGTCGTCTAGCTTCAACGTACGTGTTGAGTTGTGTGCAACAGATGAAAGGTTGATGATGCGTGCTTTGCCAGCGGCTTTCAAGTTGTCTATCAAAAGATTTGTCAATAGAAAATGACCGATATGATTGGTGCCGAACTGCATTTCAATGCCATCCACATTCAATTGAAGCTCTGATAAATAGCAACCGGCATTGTTGATGAGCACGTCAATTTTTGGGCACTTGTTTTTGATTTCCTCAGCCGCTTTTCTTACGGATGCTTGAGAACTCAGATCAACTAGAATATAGCTGATTGCATCATTTCCTGATGCTGATTTTATTTCAGCAAGAGCTGATATGGCGTTGCTTTCCGAACGGGAAGTGAAAACAATCTCAGCCTCTTTTTTGGCGAGGGCAATGGCAGTTGCTTTGCCAATTCCCGCGTTTCCTCCTGTAATGACGACTGTTTTGTCTTTCATTATTGCTTGATGGAAAGCATGTATTCCGCAACCGCCAATCTTGTTTCGGAAGTGAGGTAATTCTGTGGAGGCATTTCGTCATAATCATCACGTCTGCGAACGGGGGCTGCAATGTAATCGGCCAAACCTTGTGGGTTGTCTTTGTACATGGCCTGAAGTGCTTGAACAGGAGGCCCAATCATACGTACGTCATACGCATGGCAACCAGAACAAACGCCATAGAACGCCATTTTTCCTTTTTCCTCCGTTTCAATTTTACGTGGTGCAACAGGTTCAGAGAGTAGGTACGATTTTACATCGGCTGTGCTTGTTAATTCGCACGAAGCGAACGCATCCAATCCCCAGGTTCGATACATGTCGCGGCTGCGGATGCAGCTTCCTACTCCGCCTCCATTTGCAAGAATATCGGGACCTTTATCATCAAATTGTGTTGCCATAGCCGCCTTTACATCAGCAACTGGATTGTTGCCGTTGTTAAACATTACATTGTCTAATATAACCACGCGGTCTGGGTTTGGCTCTACATCTGGGTCTTTAGATAATTGAGAACCGAAACTCAAATCTGTGATGGTAATTCCCGCATTATCGTTTCCTGTTATTATGTTGTTTTCGATTACAACATCATCTGCGGCCATTACAACAATTCCTGTTCCTGAGGGAAGCATGGAGATGATGGCACCTGGTTTTCCGAAGTTTGGATGATTGTTATTAACCACAAAGTTGTTGCGTACAATTACATCAAAACATGTTTTTATGGGGAGTCCGGGTGTAATGAATACTAAAATGCCACCTGTGTTATCGTGCGTGTAGTTGCTTTCTACTAAGCAATGCCGCGAGTTCTCAATTTCAATTCCAGCAACGCTTTCGTAAACCTCATTATGTTTTACGTCAATGTTATCGCACATTCCAACATAAATAGCGGCATCAGAAATGCCGCTCAAAATGTTGTGTTCTATCAGTCCGTTTTTTCCAAACTCAGGAAAAATACCGTAAATACCAGCATCTACAATCCAATTATTTCTAATAAGGAAGTTGTTACCCGCTTGTCCCATAATGGCGTTTCCTTTGTATAGGATGATTTTGAAATTCTCAATGAGGATGTTTGACCCCGAATAGAGAATGGCATCGTTTAAGGTTGCTTCTCCATTCTGACTACCGTCAAGCGTTGGCCATTTTCCTTTTTGAATTACGCCTTGCAGGCTGATGTTATCCTTGTCGATGTAAACCGTTTCGCGATACGTTCCGGGATAAACACGAATCAAATCGCCTGGATTGGCTTTCCCAACCGCCTCTTGGATGGATTGTCCGTCTCGAACTTCGATTATTGTTTTGTCTGATAGGTCAATAGCCATGGTTCCATCGCCACCTTCAAAGAAAGTTGGGGGAGGAGCAGCTGGGCCAGAAGCTGAAAATTTCACTTTTCCAATGTAAATGCCAGCGGCCAAAAACACTGTTAGGAGAACTAATACTGCAATTTTTTTCATGGTGGTTGCTCAAGAATTGATTTATATCAAGGCTTTGAAGGTAAGCGATCTGGCCGTTTTGGCATAAAACTTTCGTCTGTTAATGTTTGAAGAAAATCTACTAAACGGTCGAGTTCTGTATCGGTCAAATTTGGTTCCCAAATGTGCCAGTGCAAATAGAGATTTTCTCCTTCTGGAACGGCATGACCGCGACCATCTGTATAAAACTGAACCGTTTCGCGTAGCGTTTTGAATCGTCCAGAGTGCATGTATGGTGCCGTTTGAGCTACATTTCGGAGACTCGGAATTTTAAATGCGCCTCGTAATGAGCCATCGTTGTAAGGGATTTCGGCACCGGGGTCCAATGCGCTTCCTTCAGGCTCTGGGGTGCCTAAAACAGCTAATTGCTGATTGGTGAAAAGGGGAGGAGTGTGGCATTCGGCACAGCGCGCCACAAACGAGCGGAACACGTTCATCCCTTCAATTTCATTTTTTGTTAATGCTCCATGGAAACCATGTGCGTACTGATCGTATCGGCTATTGAGCGAAATTAGGGAACTCTCAAAAGCGGCTAAAGCCAAGTAAATCTGATTGAGTTGAATTTTTGCTTCATCCTGAACAGGAAATGCTTGTTGAAACATGTTTCTGTATGTCTGGTTTGAGTTAAGAACTTGAACCAGTTTTTCTGGAGTATTGCCCATTTCATTTTCGGCAAAAAGAGGGCCTTGCATTTGTTCTTCTAGCGTAGTTGCGCGTCCATCCCAGAAGAAAAGTTTCAAGAATGCCATATTCCAAAGACTTGGAGCAGAACGTTTTACCGTTTGCCCTCCAATTCCAATACTTCTGTCCAATCCATCGCTAAAACCTTTTTCTGGTTGATGGCAAGAAGCACAACTTACCGTTCCATCTTTGGATAGTATAGGGTCGAAGAAGAGATACCGACCAAGGTCAATCTGCTGAGGAGTGAATCCGTCACGTACTTCAGGAAGCGCGGTTTTGAGTCCTCCAACCCCTTGATTTTTTAGCGAGACGTATTGCTGATAGAGCGAACGGAGTTTGCAGATTCCTTCATCGGTCAGCTCAAATCCGGGCGGGCATGTTTTGCAGAGTTCAAAGTCGCCTGATGAGGTTGAAACCACCTTGATAGCCTCTTCGCTATCAGTAGGAACAGCATCTTTTTCGCAGGAAGAAATTGACACCAAAATTGATGCAATTAAAAGTAGGATTCCTGCAAATTGTTTGCTCATTCAGAACTTAACGAATTGATGTAAGCAATGAGGTCGCTGACGGTTTGATCGTCTGGAATGGTTTCGGCAATCTGTTGCATTTGCGCACCATATATATCGCCTTCTTCCTTTCCTCTAATTCCTTGGCGGAAGTTGTTTAGTTGCCGCTCCAAATACCAATCCTGCAAACCAACCAATTTGGGCGAATTTAACGATTCAATACCCACAGCACCAGGCCCATGACATGCACCGCAAACCATATTGTAATAGGCAGTTCCGTTCTCAATATTTCCTCCTTTTAATGTCGGCTCAATGGTTGGAGAAGGCATCGTTTTGATGTATGCTATAACATCTAGAATACCATCACTGTCTAATACTTTGGCCATTGGCGCCATTTGCGCACCGTAAACATCTTTTTCGTGCACACCACGCTTGTTTGTTCTGAAATTCTGAAGTTGATTTTTCAAGTAATAAGGCTCTTGATTGGCCAATGCTGGGGCTCCCAAAGCCAACATTCCTTCGGCTTTTTGGCCGTGACAGGTGGCGCAGGTCATATACAGCGATTTGCCTTTTGTAGCGTTTCCTGCGAGAGCTGGCTTTTCAGTGGTATTTGCGCTTGATTCCGCTTTTTTCTCATCAGGAGCAGAAGAACAGCCAATAACGGCAATCAGCGATAGTGCTGCTAGAAATGGAAGAAGGGTTTTATGCATGACCGTGTTTTGAACCACGAATATGACCATTTGTTCGCTTAGTTCTTGCAAAGTAGTACACGTTTGAAAACGAAAAAGCCGCCTTGCAATTTGCAAGGTGGCTTTTCGATAAGATGGTGTAGAATTAGGAGTAGAATTTCTCTCCTGATTTTACTTTATCGCTGATGATTTGTGGTGGCAGGAAACGCTCACCGTGCTTCTCTGCCAATCTGTTGAAAATATCAACTGTGGCTTGTGCTCCGAGCGTATCCATGTAACGAAACGGGCCGCCACGAAAAGGAGGGAAGCCAAGTCCGAAAACAGCACCTACATCGCCATCCAACGGATTGGCAATAATGCCTTCTTGCAAGCAAAGAGCGGCTTCGCTTACCATGCTCATACCAATGCGCTCATACACTTCCTTATCATCAAACTTCTTACGTGTGTTGCCACCAAAAAAGCTGTACATATTCGTGTCAAGCTCGCGCTTTTTCTTGCCGTTCTCATCATATTGATAGAACCCTTTTTTGTTCTTCCGTCCGTGATAACCCGCATCGAACATTTTCTTTAATCCATCAGATGCTTTTACACCTTTTCGGGTAGCAATAAAATGTTGCATTAATTCACCGCTCATAATGTGTGCGCCAACGTCAATGCCAACTTCATCCATCAAGGTAATTGGCCCTACGGGGAAACCGAATTTCTTCAACGCCTTATCAATCTGTAGCGCATCTGCGCCTTCTTCCAACATGTTTAATGCTTCTCCCAAAAGGGGCGCAAGAATTCGAGTGGTATAAAAACCTGGGCCATCTTTTACCACGATAACCGTTTTTCCTTGACGAACGCCTAAATCGTAGCAAGTTGAGGTAACCCAATCCGCAGTTTGGTCGGTAACCACAATTTCCAACAAAGGCATTTTCGGAACAGGGGAGAAGTAGTGCATTCCAATTACCTGTTCTGGCCGCTTGCTTGCTTTCGCAATCTCACCAATTGGAAGGGCCGAAGTGTTGGAAGCAAAAATGGCATCCTTGCTCAAATGCTCTTCGCATTCTTTCAGAACGATATGTTTCACTTTCAGGTCCTCAAAAACGGCTTCAATTAGCACATCAACCTTGTCGAAATTGTTGTAATCCAACTGTCCATTAATGCGGTTCATTAAGCGGTCAGCATCCAATTGCGTCATCGCTTTGCGCTGTACTTTTTTGCCGATGTCGCTCCAAACGGTTTTTCTCGCCTGCGTTAGCGTTTCCTGCTTGATGTCCTTTAATAGAACTCGCACATCTTTGGCCGCAGAAACCTGTGCGATTCCAGCCCCCATAAATCCAGCTCCAACCATTGCTAGTGTGTTGGTTTTTCTTGCCAAAGCAGCCTGCGGATTTTTCTTCTTTTCCGTCATGGCGAAGAAGATGCCACGGAGCTGAAAACTTTCTGGTGTAAGAATGAGTTTTTCAAAGCGTTTAACCTCTTCAGCATATCCTTTTTTCTCGCCAGAGGTCATTCCAATGCGAACGCATTCCATAATCTCGTATGGTGCAGGGTAGTTGCCTCCCGTTTGACGATCAACCATCTCTTTCGCTTTCTTAAAAATGATGTTGCGAGTAATCGGGTTTCCTTCTAAAAACTTGTCCATTCCAGAACGCTTGTCTTCCCTTTTTAGAGGAGATTTTGCAATCTGATTGGCAAGAACGATGGCTGCATCAAGCAATGCTTCTTTGGTTGCAATTCTATCCACCAATCCCATTTTCTTAGCAGGATACGCAAACACGTTTTTGCCCGTAAGCATCATATCCAACGCTTTTTGAATACCAACTAAACGTGGAAGTCGCTGCGTGCCGCCACCACCAGGCAAAAGACCAAGCTTTACCTCAGGCAAAGACATGATTGTTTTAGGACTATCGGAAGCTACGCGAGCAGCACATGCCAACGCGATTTCCAATCCAGCGCCCATGCAGGCACCGTTAATGGCAGCCACAATTGGTTTTTTGCTTTTCGCAATGCGGTCAAGAATTTCGTGACCTTTTTTAGCAATTGGTTGCCAGTCGCCTTCTTTCTTCACATTGGCAAAAGCTTCAATATCAGCACCAGCAATGAAGTCCTTTTTACGGCTGATCATGACCGCAGCTTTTACTTCTGGGTCTTTTTCCAACTCGTCCATCATCGGATTGAACGTGTCAATCATATCAGGACCAATCTTGTTGATTTTCGAGTCTTGCTCGTCCATCCAAATGATGGCAATACCATCACGTTTTTCTATTTCTACGTACTTGTTCTTCATGTTATTGAAGTGTTGTGTGAATTAAGCTTCATATCGTTCGAGGATACTTGCGTGACCGTGAGCACCAGCAGCACACGCAGCAAGTAACCCGTATTTACCACCTTCGGCAATCAAACGGTTGGCGGTTGTAGTCATTATTCTGGCACCTGTTGCTCCAAACGGATGGCCGATTGAAAGTGACCCTCCCCAAAGATTCATTTTGTCCATAGGTATTT
>Ga0209702_10000516_pt1 | contig 81398 bp, 70 predicted proteins | sample FRY01_FD_187210 | JGI IMG/M metagenome (GOLD analysis project Ga0209702, IMG submission 187210) | Freshwater microbial communities from Lake Fryxell liftoff mats and glacier meltwater in Antarctica - FRY-01 (SPAdes) (version 2) | ecosystem: Environmental > Aquatic > Freshwater > Ice > Glacier...
TTTGCGCATAGATAGTTTGTCCTGAGGCATCACCTGCTCGCTTATTAAAAATAAACAGGCTACCTTTAACTACTATGCAACGGCACCACATCGGTCACGATGATTTGAAATCACCGGTCACGCTTTTATGAAATCACCGGTCACGATAATCTGAAATGACCGGTCACGATGCCCTGAAATACCCACCCAATGCGGGTACTGCATCAATGGCATCATGGTGTCAATCATTTCGATGCTTATAGAGAATGAAGAACCCGATCAAAAGACAATCATGATGTGTTTAAACCGCCATCTTTGTAGATGTGGCACACACACGCGCATCATAAAAGCAACGCATCGAACAATTCGAGAATTAAAGAAAGTCAGCTAAATGAACACTCAAACCCTACCCCTTGGAATTCGAAATAATCCTTTGCTAAAGCAATGGATAGCCATTTCAAATTCAAATGACAAAAACAAACTTAATGTCATAAGTATTTACTCTGGCAAAGTTGAACTAGGCCAAGGTATTGAGATTGCGCTGCAACAAATTGCAGCCGATGCGTTAGGTATCAATTTAGATCAAATAGAATTTATTACGGCAGACACGCATTCAAGCCCAAATGAAATGCACACGGCCGGCAGTATGTCAATCGACCAAGGGGGCTCAGCACTGAGATCTGCATGCCATTTTGCAAATTTTATGTTTGTACAGGCAGCTGCAAGTTATTTACAGATTTCAAGTGATTCAATACAAACAAAATCAGGTGTTTTTTTTAGCTCATTCACTGAACAGACCTGCACATACTGGAGTCTGGCTGACAAGGTTAATTTGAATCAAGAGGTTAAGTTGGTTGATACCTTGCCTGTACAAAATAAATACGTTGGTAAAAGTCAATTACGTACAGATCTCATTAAAAAGTTATCAGGCAATGCTTTTATACAAGACATCAATTTAAAAGATATGATTCATGGACGAGTGATAAGAGGTCAAATTGGCGAATCATCGCTAATAAAAGTTGATCTTGCTCAAATTGAAACACTTGATGGTGTTGACCAAGTTATTCAGTCAGGCAGTTTTTTAGCGATCTTGGGTCATGATGAAGCAAAACTGGTTCAAGCATTAAATAAAGCAAGAAGTCATGTCAAATTTGAACCTATAAATTTACCCATTCAAATTGAAACAGAAGACCTTTTACTGGCTATGCCTGCTGAGTCTTCTATTGTTTTTAATCATGGCGCCCCAACGCAAACTCAACATTCTCATCAAGCTCGTTTTTCTAGGCCCTATATAGCCCATGCCTCTATAGGTCCGGCATGCGCTTTAGCCAAAATGCAAGACGGTAAATTAACGGTTTGGTCACATTCTCAAGGCATTTACCCTCTTAAATCACAGTTAATCCAAGCTTTTAAATTAGATGAATCAGCAGTTGATGTTATTCATGCGCCAGGTTCAGGTTGCTATGGCCACAATGGGGCTGATGATGTCGCTTTTGATGCTGCATTCCTAGCCATTCACTCAGGTCAGAGCGTTCGCGTTCAATGGATGCGTGAAGACGACATGACAGCGTCACCATTTGGTTCTGCCGGTTTAATTGAGATTAAGGCGGGTGTCGATGCAAACAATAAAATTTCCAGTTGGAATGTTGATATTTGGAGCCACTCGCACTTAAACAGGCCCGGATCAGTACCTGGCGTTAACTTGTTAGGTGCATGGCAAATTGAAGATGCATGGCCACGTCCTATCACTCAAGACATTCCCTTACCTAATGGCGGTGGGCATCGTAACGCCATTGCGATTTATGATTTTGTTCACCAGCAAATAGATTACCACTTTATAGAAAAATCGCCTCTAAGAACTTCTGCACTTAGAAGTTTAGGCAGTTACCTTAATATCTTTGCGATTGAATCATTCATGAACGAGCTTGCTGCAAATGCGGGCATAGACCCAATTGAATTTAGATTAAATCATTTAAAAGATAAACGAGCTATTGCTGTGATCAATAAGGCTGTTCAAGTATCAAATTACCGTAATCAATCATTAACAGAAGGCACACAAGGCGTAGGAATTGGTTTTAGTCGTTATAAAAACACTGCAGGTTATTGTGCGGTCATTGCTTTAATTAGCGTGACAGAAAAAATTGTTGTTGAAAAAATATGGGCTGTAGTGGATGTTGGTTTAATCGTTAATCCAGACGGTCTTAAGAATCAGATTGAGGGCGGCATCATTCAAGCTATAAGCTGGACTCTAAAAGAGCAAGTTAAGTGGAATGACACGGGCATAACAACTTGTGACTGGGCAACCTACCCTATTTTGAGTTTTGATGAGGTGCCAGATATTGAACTACATTTAATTGAACAATTTGATCAGGCTAGCCTAGGCGCAGGAGAAATCGCTGCCGGACCCGTGCCTGCAGCGATAGGCAATGCCCTAGCGCATGCCATTGGCATACGTGCAAGACATCTTCCGTTGAGCCCAGACCGTTTGACAAAACTCATTATGAATACAAATTAAGATCACGTTTTTTAAGACTGCCACTTTTATTATTAATGATTTTTTTAAGTAATTTTTTTGTGTATCGAACAAGGTTTCCAACATACAAGCCTCAGATTCAAAGTTAACAATATTATCGTTGACACCCTCCCCCTAAACGGAGAGGGTTTCCGCGCAGACTGTTAAAGTGACTTTAAAAAAAGCTCATCAGCATTACTGAGCAACCCCTGATCTCTTGCCTGCAAAATCAGATCTGGGCGCGCACGTGAAGTTAAGGCCAAAGACTGCTGACGACGCCACGTGGCAATGTTAGCGTGATGGCCAGACAGCAACACATCAGGCACACTCACGCCATCTAAAACTTCAGGTCGCGTGTAATGGGGCGCATCAAGCAAGCCCGACAAAGTAGGTTGAAACGAGTCTTGACTTGATGACTCATGGTGACCCAATACACCCGGTATTAAACGTACAGCCGCATCAATCATGGCCACAGCGGCGGACTCACCACCCGACAAGACAAAATCACCTAATGACCATTGGTCATCAACGGCTTGGTCAATTAAACGTTGATCAACCCCTTCGTAACGACCGCAAATGAAAATAGCCCCTGGCGAGTTTGCCAACTGCTGCGCGCAAGCTTGATCAAACCGCCGCCCAGCTGGTGATAATAAAATGACTGGGGCAGAAGCTGAACTTGCATTAATTGATTTATTGGCATTCAAACGCACGTCAACTGTCAAGGGTGCCACTGAAGTAGCCTGTGGATCCGGTGTAAGCTGAGGTTGAGAATAGGAATGAGCCTGTAACTGTCTTTGTTGCTGAGTATGTTCAATTGCTTTTAACAACGGCTCAGCCATCATCACCATGCCCGGACCACCGCCATACGGACGATCGTCAACAGTGCGATGCTGATCAACAACAAACGTTCTGGGGTTGCAAGCGTGCAATGACCACAAGTCTTGTGCATGTGCCCGACCGCTTACCCCTGCATCACGTAAAAACGTAAAAGCTTCAGGAAAGAGCGTAATAACGTCAATGCGCATGGCGTAATCGCTTACAAAAAAACTTTAAAAGTCTAATGGCCAATTGGTGTGAATCGTGCGCGCGTTGATGTCAACTGCGGTGACGTGAACGGCTACAAAAGGTATAAGCGTGGTGACCACGCGACCTTTGGCATCAAGCACGTCAACCCACTGCCCTTGGGCATCTTGCGTCTGTTGACGCACCGATAAAACAGCGTGGGCAGCGTGATCAAGCACTTCATCAACCACACCAATTTTTTTAGTGTTATCACGAATAGGTAAAGGTTCGGCTACAGATGATGTTACTGAAGTTAATGACACTTCTGATAGCGGAACTTTAGCTGATGACGCTTCAATTGAAGGCATGACAGCTATATCAACTAATTCAGACGGATCATCATTCAAGTCTGCATCAGTAAAAACATTACACCCAAGTAGATCGACCCAGTAATATTCATCTTGTTCAGTTTGGGGAAAATCAGCCCGTGAGACCCAAATGCGCTGGCCTTTTAAGGCCTCAGCCTGATCACGATCAAGCGCTTGATCAAATGTAACGGCTATTGAGCCGCTATGCGGTTTGGCTGTTTTTACTTTATAAAAAACAAAATTTTGGTTCGCTAGGGAAACCAACCACCATCGTTTGGCTTTTAGTAACGTATCAGCCGTAGGAGAAAATGGCTGTACTTTTATTGACCCATTAAGGCCATAAGCGTTTAAAACCCGACCGACCTCGATGAGATCGTCGGGAATTGTATTGCTTTGGTGACCACTTGAGTCAGTGAGTGGTTTATTAAGCATCAGTCAAACGCACTTAGTCTAATTTGCTTTGGCCAATCACTCAGGCAAATTATGTGAGGTGCAAAAAGCACCCACACACAATTCAGGCCGTCGCATTTAAGCCGCAGCGACCTTAGCTGAATGCTCTTTAACCAAACGAGCAACTGATGGCGAGAGTTGCGCGCCTTGACTGGTCCAGTGGTGAACGCGGTCAAGTGCAATGCGTAAACGCTCATCGCTTTCGTTTGCAACGGGGTTATAAAACCCCACGCGCTCGATGAAGCGACCATCACGACGATTGCGTGAATCAGCAGCTACTAAATTATAGAAAGGACGTCGTTTCGACCCGCCGCGGGCCATACGAATCACCACCATGGTAATTCCTTGAAAATGTTTAAAATAGCCTTAAATTCTAGCACGTTTTAGGGGCGCCTGCTCAAGTAATGCAACAGATGGTCGCCCTGCTCTACCTGAGCCACCAAGGGGTTACCCGTTTGGCGACAAAACGCTTGAAAATCACGTTTCGCATTTTTATCAGTTGTTTTAACTAATAAAATCTGTCCCGCAGCTAAAGAAGACAAGGCTTTCTTAGCTTTCAATATTGGTAAAGGGCATGCCATGCCGATCGCATCAACAGTTGCATCAATATGGTCTGGAGGAGTAATGGCTGTCATGATGTTTGCTGCTGCACCCACTGCGACACACCCGCTAAAGCTTGAGCCAAAGCAGCAACATCGGTACCACCGCCCATAGCCATATCTGGGCGCCCGCCACCTTTGCCACCAATTTGTTTAGCCACATGATCAACTAAGGCACCTGCAGAGTAGCGTTTGGTTAAATCGGCGCTAATGCCCGCTACAAGCGCCACTTTGTCTTGATCAACCACCGCCAATATAACGACACAAGACTTCAAGCGATCTTTAAGCTGGTCAACCAAAGAGCGCAGCGCTTTAGATTCAACGCCCTCAACGCGCAAAGCCAGTAGCTTAAACTCACCTGCTTCCTGAACAATTGCTTGGCCAGCCAATGTCGCAGCAATATCGGTCGCTAACTTGACGCGAGCCTGATCAAGTTGTTTTTCTAAGACTTTGTTTTGGTCTTGTAGGGCCAAAACACGACCATTTAACTCAGGAACAGGGCAGCGCATTAATTGCGCTACTTTAGTTATTTGTGAGTTGAGGTTTTGCACCCAATCAACTGCGACTTCACCTGCAACCGCCTCAATACGGCGAACGCCAGAGGCTACACCCATTTCATTTGTGATTTTAAAGAGGCCAATATCACCCGTTCGAGACACATGAACACCGCCACACAGCTCGCGCGAAAAACCAATATCAAGCACGCGCACGTCATCGCCATACTTTTCACCAAACAAAGCCATAGCGCCACCTTTGATAGCGTCATCAAAACTCATGACTTGTGACTGAGTCGCTACATTGCCAAGCACTTGCGTATTAACAATACTTTCAACACGCAAAATATCATCGGCTGACAGTGGCGCATCATGAGCAAAATCAAAACGGGTTTTTTCGTCATCAACCAAAGAGCCACGCTGTTGCACATGTGAACCCAAAACTTCACGTAAGGCTTTATGCAAAAGGTGTGTGGCCGAATGATGTCGAATAATATGGTTACGACGCGCGGTATCAACCAAACACTCAAGCCCGTTGCCAATAGATAAACTGCCCTGAATCACAACACCCAAGTGACCCATCACACCATGTTGAATTTTCTGAGTATCGGTCACTTCAAATACAAAACCCGCGCCTCGCAATAAACCTGAGTCACCCACCTGCCCCCCTGACTCGGCATAAAAAGGTGTGACATCAAGCACAACAGTGGCCAAATCATTTTGATTCACTTGAGTAACCTGCGTACCGTCAATATATAAACCCAACACTTTTGCATGACCCGTCAATCTTTCGTACCCTGTAAATTCAGTTGCTGGGCCATCAAACTGTAAACCACTCGCAGCTTTAAATTTACCAGCGGCACGCGCTTGATCTTTTTGGCGGCCCATGGCCACATCAAAGCCTGCCAGGTCAACATCAATGCCACGCTCTCGACAAATGTCGGCCGTCAAATCAACAGGGAACCCATACGTGTCATACAGGTTAAAAAGTGTTAGGCCGTCTAGCAATTGACCTTTTTGCAAAGGTGCCAGAGCAACATCAAGAATTTTCATGCCGTTTTCTAGGGTTTCACCAAAACGCTCTTCTTCTTGAAGTAGCACTTGCGCAACCCTCTCTTGGGCTTTAGCTAACTCGGGGTAAGCCTCACCCATTTGAACGACTAAATCTGGCACTAATTTGTAGAAAAATGGTTGGGTCTGCCCAAGCTTATAACCATGACGTAGTGCACGACGAACAATACGACGCAACACATAGCCTCGCCCCTCATTGCTAGGAATCACCCCATCAACCACCAGGAAGCTACAGGCTCGAATGTGGTCTGCAATGACTTTAAGCGAATGGTTAGCCAAATCTTTAGTGCGCGTCTCTCGCCCTGCAGCTTGAATCAGGCAAACAAACAAATCAATTTCGTAGTTTGAGTGCACATGTTGCATAACCGCAGTGATGCGTTCAAGACCCATACCGGTGTCAACGCATGGTTTGGGCAATGGGTTTAACACGCCATGCGCATCGCGCTCAAACTGCATAAAAACTAAGTTCCAGATCTCAATATAACGATCGCCATCTTCATCAGGTGAGCCCGGTGGGCCACCCCAAACATCTGAGCCATGATCATAAAAAATTTCAGTGCAGGGTCCACACGGGCCTGTATCAGCCATTTGCCAAAAATTATCAGAGGCATAGCGTGCACCTTTGTTGTCACCAATACGCACAATATGCTCAGCCGGCACACCAATGTCATTTAGCCATATGTTGTAGGCCTCATCATCTTCTTGATAAACCGTGACCCATAATTTTTCCTGCGGTAGTTTGTATACGGTGGTGAGCAATTCCCAAGCGAAGCGAATCGCATCGTGTTTAAAGTAATCACCAAAACTAAAGTTACCTAACATTTCAAAAAATGTGTGGTGCCTAGCGGTGTAACCCACATTTTCTAAATCATTGTGTTTACCCCCAGCCCTAACGCTACGTTGCGAAGATGTGGCGCGGGTATAGGTGCGCTTTTCTTGGCCCGTAAATACATCTTTGAACTGCACCATACCTGAGTTAGTAAAGAGTAAAGTTGGATCATTGCCTGGCACAAGAGAGGAAGAAGGCACAATGATGTGACCTTTCGACTCAAAGTATTCAAGAAATTTCTGGCGAATTTCAGCGGTTTTCATGGGGTTGCGACAAGGCTAAAAGACAAAAATTCATTATAAGGCTCATCACAACCTCTAAGGCGATGCACACACAAAACCATTTTTAATGCCTGCCCCATGCGGGTCAATACGAGCAGAGTAGGCTAAAACGGGTCGATAACCGCTGTTGCAGTGGCAATCGCCCGGGGGTGGGGGTATCGGTGAGCTAAAATCAAAGGGGGTAATTGACATGACATATAGTAGATAAGGGTTAATAGGCTTGGAGCTACCACAAGCTTGATAACTCAAAGGTTTGAGCTTATTAAACAAACCATCACCCACTGCCCGCCAATGACCGTTCTCGCATACCAGCAACCCCCCTTTTGCGCGCCGCACAACCTGCCCAGGTGTTTGACACGTAGTATCGCTCGTTTGCACGGCATCAACAACCAGACCTTGTTTTAAATGAAGAGCACCTGAAAGTGTGACAGGCCCAGACAACGATACCGAGCGTGACTCATTAAGCCGAACAAAGGGGGGAGCACGCATTATGGCTCGGCTCATCACCGCCACACTGCCCACTTTAAGGGGGGATCCCAAATCAGGTGGGTTTAAACCTTGATATTGCGCCCCAATCAAACGATTCGGAAATCGTTGCAAAACACCCAACCCTTGACCTTTCAAGGCCATCAACATAACACTGGCTTGCGACCAAAGCGGGTAAGTTGAACCCAAATCTGGTGTGGGTTCAAGTGCCATGATGACATTAAGCGGGCATTGGTCATCTGAACACATCGCTGACTCTTGCACCACGCGCATTGAAAACGTATAGGGCAACGGCGGATTTGCCGGGTAATCGCGCGTTAAATGCCCCGTATTTTTTAATGCAAGCAACGTTTGCGGCAATTTGATGTGTGCAAGATCGATTTTTCCTTGTTTTAAATGAATTTGATTGCGCGCATCAAGTATGGCGCTATCCATCGCTTGTTTGATGCCCCAAAGCCAAGCGCTGGTGGCCTCAGCCGCACTTTCTTGGGCTTGATTCACCCACGCATTGACGCCCCATACCGCAATAGCAGTAGTCACAACCCACGCAATCAAAACCTCAAATAAAGCGTACCCTTGCGACGATATTCTGCTATGCATACCGAGCTTAACGAATAATGAAAGTAAAGGTATTACGATCACCCCGCGCGCATTGCGCGTCCGCCAAGAGCGGCTGATAGTATCGGGGCGGCTCAACTGTCGTATTTTTAACTTCTACCGCACCAGACTGACCGGCCACTGACACAACAGAGGCAACACGCTGCAACACTGATGCCAAGACTGGGCATGCGGCATGATTAACATTATTAAGTACCAATTCAAACGCTGAACCATGTGGCCCACTAGCTAGCGCTTGCGCGGTAAGTTGAATAACCCCCTCACCATTGCGACCGCTTCCCCCTAAACCATGACCAACTATGGCCTGAGCACCCTGCCCCGTTACCGCGACAATAGAAGAGTCACGTAAAGCATTTGCTAAAACAGCATTGCTCAGACCTGCATAGGGCGTGGCACCCAAGCCTATTGAAGCCACTTTTAATCTAGAAATAACCCGTTGCAACTCGCCTGAAAGTTGTGGCACTTTATTTTCAATGACATAACCTTGAATAGCTGGAATGCCAATAATTGACAGCAAAATCATGATCGCCGTCACAATTGAAACTTCAACTAAAGAAAAACCACCTTGACTGGTGCGCATCATACTTAAAACTCCTAATAAATAGTTGAAAATTAAAATGACGAGTAGTGCATAAGCAAAGCCTGCCTCAACTCTTCAATCACTAAAACATGCCAGTAACCCACACCCATCACAGCGACCAAACTCATTGACAAAAGCAACCAACGCCAACGCCACGCGCTAGATTCAATATCACTAGAAATTTTGGTGCGTATGGTTTCGCATGTCAGCTGGAGCCCGTGGTTCAAGCCACGTGCCTGCACTAAATCAACAAACAACCACCAAGCCTCTTGACCCAAGAGACCGGTGTTCATAGCTTCTACTGGGTCAACACCAATATCCATTTGATAAACCATTCGTTGAAGGTGACCTTGCATCCAGGGGTTAGCATCGTAGTACTGCTGCAGCAACACGTCACGTAACGAAACGCCACGTTGTAAACCAGCACTAAGGAGCATGGCTGTCACACTTAAAAAGTGAATCGATTGAACATCACGATAAAAACGCCACAAACCGATTGAATCAATTCGATAACGCCAAGGTCGACGAATTTGACTAAACGAGTAGAAAACACCTAACATAATGGCGAGAAACACAATGCCAACAAACCAACCTAAGCGATGCAAGAGGCTGACCCAATCATTAAGTGCAAGCGTGGCTGCACCAAAATATTCAATCGGCACAACAGAAAATGCTTTTAAAAGATGTGGCAAGGTGTAAAGCGGAAAAACACCACAAACAACTCCTGCCATTAAGCACGCCACGAACCCTGACGCACTAATACTTAAAAACGTGCGCTTGGCGCGCTGCATCACATTCAAGTGAACAGACAATTGTTTAAAACAAGAGGCCAGTGCTACATGGCCAGACACTTGCGCCATTTGCACAATGAGACGTTCATGCTTGGGCACACTGCCGCGCCATGTTTCACTTAAATCACCACCCGAAGAAGGGTATTGCTCAAGCCACCACTGAGTTAAAACCCCCCGAGCACGCTTTGAACCTTGTCTTCGCGAATCTTTCTCAAATAAGTCCAATAAGGTTATGTGTGAGGGGGAAGTGGTCAGCGCATCAGCTAGATATTCATAATATTGTGAACGCTTAGGCCTAAACTGTATGCCGGCGAACCAAACGCGCCAAGGTACACTAAGTTTGAATCTAATCATATAAACTTTCACCAAAGCGTCGTTCAATTTCTCTTGGATCAAGGTCACCCTGAGTGGCCCTCTGTAAACTTCGTTGCCTGACCCGTTGATTAATCTGCATCAGCCCTGCATCGTGGTAAATAAGTTGAATCAATTGCGTCATCGACTCAGCCTCAATAGCCTGCGCAAAACCTTTTATACGCATGGGTTCGATAATTTCAGCCACCACTGTTCGGCCTGCGTAACCGGCCCCATAGACACCCTGTTGTTTCAAACATTGCATACAACCACTTGGGTTTCTAAAACGAAGGTCTTTGATCACAACCTGTTCGTGCTCGCACCACTTAGTAAGCCACTTAAAGGCAGAATCGCAATCTTGCGTAAAACCTAAAGCACACTGGTGGATAGGCTGGGCTAACCAGTCTTCCGCCGTAAGTCGGCAAACGACACATAAACGTGGCAACAAAGCCTGATATACAAGCAACTTCAACATGCCTGGCATAGCTAGAACTGATCTAGGCACCCCAATGAAGTTAGATGCTAAGCGATTCAAAATCTGCAGTGCAGAGGCCGCGTGAACCGTGGTGTAAACATTAACACCTGCGAGCAATAAGTCTGCAAATGCACGGCCACCTGCCTGATCACGTATTTCTCCAATCAGTAAGTCTTGTACAGCACTACGCTTTATTGCTTTGAGCTTGCGATCAAACGTTGTGTTCGTGTCTTCATCTAACGCACCTGCAACACTACATTGCAATGCATTTTCAATGCTGTATTCAACTGGGTCTTCAAGTGTTATGAGTTTTCGGTCAAGAGGTAGTTCACGAAGCAGTGCTGCTAAGGTGGTTGACTTGCCTGAGCCAACTAGACCTGCAAATATTACAGCTCCGCCATCGGATAGTCGACTGCGCCTAAGCGCCTGAATTTGATCAGAAAAATACCCCAATTTTTCTAAAGTTGGCAAATCGCTTAATGCTTGATTACCAAGCAACCGCAAACACACTGAAGGACCACTGTCAGTCGCAATTGACGCCCAGCGCAATAGAACCGTTTGACCTGCAATTAATCTACTAAGGCGACCCTGTTGTTCACGGTGAGGATCAAACACGGCACCATTACCTCCCTGGACACTCATCCAAATGACGCCTAATAACTCGAGCATGACTTGTGCAGTCATATCTTGAAAGTCGGGCGGCGTAACGTATAAACCTGCCACTGTAAACCGCACGCTTGACTGTCTTTTTTTGGGGTTTACATTTAAGTGCAAATCGCTGGCACCATGATTAAGCCCCCACTTTACAAGGTCATCTAAAATAGCAAAGAGCACATGCCGTGCTTTGCTATTGTGCTGTTCACCTTCAGACTGACCCTTATTTAGGTTGCGTAAATTTCGGTTTAATGCCCCTAAAAAAGATGGAGTAACGACCACAATAGGTGGTTCAAATAGTGGCAACCCGTGCGACTTCAGCAGCTGAACCGTTGCATGCGTTTGGTCGTCTTGTGCATTTTCTTGCGCCACTAAAACCAAACATTTACCAGATACCAATCTTGCCGGGCACATATGGTCTGACAAACCCTGCGGGTCAATTGAAAGCATGCCAAATAACAATTTAATATTATCAACTGACTGGGTTGGCAAATCTTCTTGAATGCCCACTTTTGATAAAGTAACTCGATCAAGTATTCGGTGTGTTGGCGCAGGTGTATGACTCGGTTGTACAACACGATCTGACAAGTAAGGCCAAATCACGGCAATACCCCCGCTAAGCAAAAATGATGTTCGACACGTTGAAATCTGAACCTGACGCAAGGTGGTTTAATTTTGATTAAGGTGGGGGTTGGTTGCTGGGGTTTTACGTTCGCCTCAATAGCTTTGCTCACACCTTGCTTGAATTGATAGTGCCGACCTTGAAACTCAACCTCAGTCATGAGCTTTTTGCCCACGCCGTAAATAGACAATACTTTATTTTCGTTTTGTGCAGACATAAGCGAATTTTTACTTGATTGATGCGTCAATCGCTTGGAAATATTTTTTTCAAATTCAAGCATTTCACCTAACGATGAACCCTGGTCATAGGTCAACGGATTGGGTGTTTCATCAATCAAATCATTCGTTTGAGCGTAAGATTGATTCAGCACTTGAATGGTTAAGGCGATGGTCGCCATACAAAAAGAAACATTAAGACGGAACAAAAATCTTTCCAACAAGATGCAGCACAAAATGGCTGTGAGTTAAATCTAGGACGGTTTGGTCAAGTATTTCAAGTGAGGCGTATTGCCACCGAATAGGTTGCTTTAAGCCTAATAAACCAGGTAGTGATCGCAGGGGACCAATTAATCTGATTTGGCGCTTGAACATAGGCCTTGCCGTATGAGTAAGCGATATAGGAATTAATTCACCAGCCCCAAGCTGTAGACTTTGAAAAATAGCTTGGCGTTGCTGCAAAGGGGTTAACCAGTCTTCTTCAAACGACTGCGCGGACCAATCTATCGGTTGTGCTGTTATTGCAATATCACGTATTAAACTTACCTGATCAATTGCGTCAGGCACTAACTTCCAGTCTTTTGGTATAGCTCGTGCAAGCTGCCCATTATTTGCATGAGACTGTTCACGTTTATATCGAGCCAAGCACCGAAAAGTATCGTGTTGAATTTCACACTCAACCCGCTTGAGTAGCCATCCCGAAGGGTCTAAGGGTAGCGTGCCCCATAAATTAACCATAGACGAAATCGCTTCATACGAATGCGCTTGATATAGGCTTGGTTCATGCGTTTGGTCCGCTGATTTTTCTACAGTTTGTTGCAAATTATCAAACTGATTATTTGCATGACTGACCCATAAATAGACTAATAAAATCGCTGATATAGTCAAGCCTAACCCACTCAACATCATGACTTTATACAGTGGGCTATTTGGAATAGGTAATAAAACTTGTGTTTGAACGGTTGGATTAACTAACCACGACAATGCATGATTTCGTTGATCTTGCTCTGCCAGCAAGTTTGACCATTCAACATCAACTACAAATACACTGATGAAACGCGCCATAAGCTGACTAACATGCTCATCAACTTGTAACCGGTCTGTATAAAAAATATCAGTTTGGCAAACCACTATGCCATGATGCGATGCAACCAACCACCAGGCTGCACTTGACACTTGCAAAATCAAAATGTGTGTATCGTTTAGATGTTGACGGGCAAACGCTAAAGCTACCGAATGAAGTTTTTCATGCCGATTTGCGCTTTTTTGTATGAGTGATGAAACACCAAGCACTGAACCTGCATTGCTTTGTAAAGGGCTCGACTCAACATAATGAGTTGATTTTTTACGTCGCTGATCAAGTAAAATGTCTCGCCGACTATGAGCACCGATTAACGGGTACCAATGCATACCTAAAACCCAAGCACGGTTTTTTTGGTTTGTTAGTCGCAAGATACGATTTGCTGTTGATTGAACTTCCCATGTGTAGGCTTTTTCAACGCCTTGTTCTGACACGTCAATTACCCTCTTCAATTTGTGCTGTCACCACAATGAGCGTCAAACTTCTTGAACGCCCAACTTGATCTGCCCCCCCAGTCAGTCGGGGCGCATCAGGCGCCAAACGAGACCGACTATTTTGATCTTCATGGCGCTCAAAGCCAGCAATGAGTGTTGGTTCACCTGCTCGCAATGCAACCTGTTGAACTGTACCGTTACCCTCAACTGTGATTTGCTGAACCTGAAGCTTGCCTTCGCCCTGACCAAAGGCCAATTGCCTTAAAGGTTGGGCGACTGTGTTGTCATAAGCTACTGATAACAATATTTGACCGTCTTCTTGAACGTCAGGCACTAATGTTAAAAATGCCCCTACCGTTTCTTCGCGTTGCCGAACTGAGACGGAAGGTGCTGCGCCAGAAGATGGCCAAGTTGTTTTTTGGTCTGTGCTCGTTTGAATTTGATCAACATACGTAAAAGTTTTTCTAACGGCGTGTGTGACGGGGCGCCTATTAAGTGTCACCACGGGCACTGTGGTGTGGCGCAATATATCTGCATGTTTTGCAATGGCTTGAACAACCGCTTGCGCTTTATATCCTGATTGACTTTGGTTTTGTGCCGACAAATCAGCAACTCCAACCTCACTTCGCACACCCGAGGTCACAGCGAACTGGGCTGCAGCTAAACTATTTGAGAGCGCAAGTGACCAATCAAGACCATAATCAATATTTTCTTTTTGTATGACAGAAAATTCTTCAAATACTAAGCGAACTCGTCTCGACATATTGCGATTTTCTTTGGCAATATAGTGCGCTATAGCATTTAATGCATTGGGTGTATCAGTAATTACAATTGTCGACAATGCGCCCGGCTGCGCTGCTAAAACACCTGCTCGTGTCATAAACGGTTGCAATCTTTGTTGCAAAGCCTCAAGCATGGGTTGTTGAATCGTGGTCAAACTCGTTTGTGAAGAGCTTTCAAAAGCAGCATTACTTTGACTTGCCCCTTTCCCTAATTTAGCGTCCGCTTTAGTGACCAAGGTTAACGCTCGCACATCAAATACTCTGGTTTCAGTTCTATAAAATTCAATTTCACGGCCGGTATAACGCCAATACAAATCTAATTGACTTGATACATGATCAAGTATTTCAGCTAATGGGCGCGGTCGATTTTCTAAATGTATGGTGCGCTGAGCTGTAAATGTTTGCCCGCCCATATCACTAGCTAGTTTGGGTAGAAAAAGATGCGCTGACAATTGGGCCTCGGGCCTAACCCTCACGGGTATAGAGGTAGCGTGAGCAATACGTCTGGCAACATCAAGTATGTCGTTCGATTTATGACGAAAAATTAACGTCGTGTTGACATGCTTTTTTAATGCATCAGGTATCGTCATGTCTTGTGTGAGTGAAATTGAAGACCCTGCCACCCAAGGCTTATTAATTTTTTGGTAGTCTTGACGGTGCTTATTATTTGATTGGGTACGCGAAATAAAATCGTCTTTTTGTATTGCTAATTTTTGATGTTGACTATTTACTTTGAGCTGGCTTTGTTGTGCGCGTTCATCAATCGCGCAACCAATGAACCCCAAGGTAGAGCACATCACTAAACCAAGCATCATATTCGCGCGTACATGCTCGCGTAATATGATGTCGTGCAATTTTCGTAAGGTTACGTGAGTTAAATTTTTACACTTGTTCATACTGATGGACCTCGACGGGCTTGCGGGTCACATACTTGGGCAATTGGCACAATACGTACAACATGATTGGTATAAAAGCATGGTTGAACCGGCTTGTCAGACATTTCTGTGGTGACGAGCAACTGTTGAACGGAGGTCACAAAGTCATCTGTAAACTCAGCGGCTGCCGAAATCGGCAAATCAACATTAACGGCCCAATGGACGTTCTCAAAATGCCACTTGGTTTGATGTGCCCAACGCTTAACTGCCTGGCGAATTGTCTTGTCGCTTAACTCTGCTTTGAATTTTTTAGTTTGAACGCCATGAGTTATGAGTTGATTTGATGTAGTTTGAACCCGTTTAGTCTGATTTAACGAACCGTGACGAGGTGACGTTTGATCAAATAATGATTGATCAGTTGATGCCTGGTTCAAAGCGGCCAGGTTCGAAAGGATTCTATCTAACTGTTGCTGAGAAAGGGCTGAACGTAATTGATTTGAACGTGATCCTGAATGAATAGCTTGATGCGGAACATACTCGAAACCGATTTTTTGTGCCAACGCTTTTACGGCTCCACCTTGAAACTTTAGGGCTTTCCAATCACCCTTAATCAGCACATAAGCACCTACTTTCTGAGGATGCAGTACTTCCCATGTGTCATCTATTCGGCCAAAAATAGTCGGTAAACTTTTTCGGTGTGGCCATTGCAACCACACGCGCTGTTCATCAGAAAAGACTTGTTTTGGTGCAACGCGTCGATCACCTGATAGTCGCCAATTAAAATCGGGCTCACCTGCTACGGCAGGTAACTGTGAAATATCGCTTGGGTCGACATGCTTGCCATGTGAACCGCATGCAATCAACAAACCACACAAACTTAAAACGATACAAAGGCGATTCACCGTTCGAAAAAAAAACACCATAATGATTCCCAATTAATCAATTGGGGTATATGGTGGCTCTTAATAGGGTATTACGACAATTGTGCCTTCTACTTACAACGCGCAATTAAGGATATTACTCAGGCTTTGTAGCACTATGGCTTAGCGTTTCAGAAAAAAATGGCTTTTTAATTTCGTCGTTTGGCCCGCTGTTCATTGGTAGCAGCTGCTTTAGAGCCAGACAAAATAATCGCTTGGTCTTTTGCAGTATTTAGCGCTGTCATGGCACTGACTTGACCATCTAGAGCTAATAGCCATTCTTTATTAAGTACTTTTTCAACTTCGCGATAGTTTCTCATGCGAAAACCTTCAGCGCTATTTTTACCCGCTGACTGCTTAAGACTTTGTACAACAGACTGAGCGCCCGGTATACGATTGTAGAAGCTAACGTCTGCTGCCCTGAAGGCGGCATCAGTTAAAGGCAAGAACCCTGTTTTTTGATGCCAATTAGCAGCAATGACAGGTTTAGCTAGGTAACCTAGAAAATCAGCTGTCGCTTTATTGCGGGCTGGGCTTTGACCTGCGACGGCCCAAAATGCTGAGCCACTTACAAAAGGTGCGCCAGGTTCTTTAGTGGCTTGATCATAGTAGGGTAAAGGCGCGACGCCAAAAGTAACTTTGCTGTCTAAGATATCGGCCATTTCGCTTGAGTTGGCTGTTAATACAGCACATTTACCATCAATAAAATCGCGACTCGCTTCGTTTGAGTTTGAATTTTGTGTAAACAACTCAGTACGACGCCAACTCACCATAAGCGCCACGTGGCGCATATACAAGGTATTAAAGTTAAGCGTGACACCTTTGTTGGTCTTTAAACCATTATCAGGAGTTAAAAATAGTTGGTTATTAACAGGGGCTAAATTTTCTAAATGAACTTCAACTTCATTGCTGGTGGCGTAAGGGCAATTGACACGTGCCTTGTCGCGTAAGGCAAGCAAATCAGCCTGTAGGCCTGCCCAAGTGCGGGCAGGCTTTTGAGGGTTTAGCCCAGCACGGCTATAGGCCTCAAGGTTATAAAACATAATCGGTACTTCGGCCATAAACGGAAAAGCGAGCAAACGACCTTTATTGTCTCGAACAAACGAAGTGGTTTGGGGTAAGAACCAAGCAGCATCTGTGATGGGATATTTAGCTAACAGTTGATACAAAGGTAAAATATCTTTATGTTGAGCTATGACATCAGGAGAATGGTTGTCTGCAATCTGCACCAAATCGGGCTTGGCCAATTGACCGGCAACTGCCTTTTGGGCGGCCGCCTGAAGTGCAGTACGGTTATCAAAACCTTTAAGATCAACTTCAACTTTATCTTGCGCGCTATTGTACGCACGAACAATTTTATTAAATTCTGATTCATGGACACCCGTCATGGCGTGCCATATTTCAATACGTGTGGTTTCAGCATGCGCAGCCGAGGTGCTCAGGGCTGATATGCCTAACGCTATAAAAAAACGAGTAGAGTGTTTCAAGCGAGTCGTCCTAGTGGTGATTTTTAAACAAAAGTTGAAGTTTTTAATCTGAGAAAACAGTAGCGTTCAAATTTACTGCAATGGCTTAGTTATGGGTAGAAAACCAAGCCATTTAGCAATAAATTTATTAAGCTTAGCCAAAATGATGCAGAAATAATCATGCGCAAATCATTAATGAGCTGTCAGACACCTACGAAAGGAAAGGTAGGTTCGGGTTTTTTACCTGAAATGATGTCAGCCAAAGCGCGGCCTGAACCAGGCCCCATTGTCCAGCCTAGGGTGCCATGCCCGGCATTAAGATATAAGTTGGGTAAACGTGTTGGCCCAATTAACGGTACGTTTGAGGGCGTTGATGGGCGCAAACCTGACCAATATTTGACATCATTAAAATCAAGGGCCTCTGGGAATAAGTCTTGCGCCAAATTAGACATTGCCTGGCACCGAACAGGGTTTAATGTTCTTGAATAACCCGATAACTCAGCAGTGCCCGCCATACGCAAGGTGTCACCCAAACGTGAGAACACAACTTTGTGGCTGCTGTCAGTTAGGCTCACGGTTGGGGCCAAGTCTATATTTGTAATTTGAAATGTAGCTGAATAGCCCTTAGTTGGGTAAATCAAGCACCCTACGCCGAGCGGTCGCATTAGTTGAGGCGTAAAACTACCCAACGCCACTACAAACGCATCGCCTTTAATTAAATCGTAACTGCCATTTGGTTTTATAACCTCTACCGAACTGGCGCGGCCATGCTCACTAATAATGCGAGTAATACGCGTAGAGAACCGGAATTCAACGCCTTTTTTTTCAGCTAGTGTTGCAAGTGTTGAGGTAAATAGATGTGCGTCGCCACTTTCATCGTCGGCAGTAAAGTCACCCCCAACAATACTATTGCGATGTGGTGCTAATGCCGGCTCAATTTGAACCACTTCGTCAGCTGAGACTACGCGACGATCAACACCAAAATCGCGCATGACATCAGCTGCTTTTTGCGAGCCCTCAAATTCTTTTGGGTCACGGTAAAAATTTAGGATGCCGCGCTCTAAATGGTTGTATTCAATATTGAGCTCTGTGCGCATCATGCGCAAGGTGTCTCGACTATATTGGGCTAACCGAACCATAGCGCGTATATTGGGCGTCAAACGACTGGGCAAACACTCTCTTAGGAATGCAGCACCCCAAAGCCATTGTCGCCAATCAAACTGCGGGCGAAAAAGTAAGGGCGCATCATCTTTACCTAACCATTTTAATAGCTTGAGAGGTGCCGAGGGGTTTGCCCAAGGCTCAGCATATGACACTGATATTTGTGAACCATTGGCAAAAGAAGTTTCTTGCGCAGGACCTGTTTCTCTGTCGACAACAACAACTTCATGACCAGCTTGATTAAGCCACCAAGCTGTGTTGGTGCCTATGATTCCACTGCCTAAAACAACAACTTTCATGTAACGGTCTCCTTTGAATCGAGACAAATGAATCTAGACTACTAGTGTAACGTTACCCCGCTGATACGTCAGAAGCCGAAACAAACGCGTCAGCAAAAAACGCACCTTCAGGCAAGCCACGCTGCAGCGCAAAGCTTTGACGTGCTGACTCGACCACGATGGGTGCACCACACGCGTAGACTTCATGGCCAGATAAATCTTTAACATCGTCTAGCACGGCTTGGTGTACAAAACCCGTACGCCCGCTCCATTGATCTTCTGTGGTTGCGTTTGACACAACGGGAATATATTCAAAGTTTGGTAACTGTTGCGCCCATTGTTGTGCTAAATCATGCATATACAAATCAACCCGACGACGACCACCCCAATAAAGTATGGCTGGACGATTAATTGCATTGGCAATCATATGTTCAACAATGGCTTTAATTGGGGCAAAGCCCGTTCCACTGGCGAGGAAAATAATAGGCTTTTGCGTGTCTTCTCTTAAGAAGAATGAACCCAGCGGCCCTTCAACTCTTAGAATATCACGCACTTTAATCGATGTTGCACTGGCACCAAAAACTGGGTCGGTGAATACGCCACCAGGCATGTGGCGCACATGAAACGATACGGTATTGGCTTCAACGGGCGCACTGGCCATTGAATAACTACGACGTTTGCCATCTTTCAACAAAAAATCAACATATTGACCGGGGTAATACCTAAACTTTTCAGCCATGGGTAATTGCAAGGTCAGAACGGCTACATCAGGTGCCGGTTGCATCATGTTAATAATTCGCGCCGGCAATTTTCTGACTTGTATGTCTGAAGCTAAGCGTACTTCGCGTGATTCAATTTTGAGATCAGAACGCGGCTGTATTTGACACAGCAATGTATACCCATTCTCAAGCTCTTGCTTACTTAAAATTTGACTGGGTGCAACACCTGATTCGAAGGTGCCTGACAAAATTTTACCCTTGCAGGTTGAGCACGCCCCGCTGCGGCAGCTGTAAGGTATAACGAGCCCTGCTGCTAACGCAGCCTCAAGAACATTTTGATCTTCAGCGGCTTGAAAAGTGTGCTGACTTGGCTCTAGGGTGATGGTGAATGAATTCATAAAAAATATTAACTTTAAAAGTAAACGCTAGGATTTATTAAATTTAAAATATTGAAATGTATACGATTAAAACTTTAAACGAGGCGACTTGAGTCGGGTGTCAAACAATTTACCTTTGCGTGCGCGTTGCGATACATATGCAGACAACTCTTTTAATGACCATACATCAACTACCGCCTTACCACGTCCAAGACCTTCAATTGACAGGCCTTTGGGGCCCACAGAAGCAATTTGCTCAACTTTATCTGGGGCGTCTAGTGCCATTAGTATGGTGCCACGCCCCCCAGCTGATCGCACTTTGACATCACTACGCAATAACATAACTATTTTAAGCTTGCGTGTAAGCAAGGCAATGTGTGTATCGTTTGAAGAGAATGCAAGGGGGGGTAACAAGGCATCACCCTCTTCTAAGGTAATAAATTGTTTACCGGCTTTTTGATGGCTGAACAAATCTTTAAACTGTGCCTGAAACCCAAACCCATTTGCTGTGGCGATCAGTATGGCAGTTTCTGGTGAGGCTGCCATCGTATTTACCACCTGCGTGCTGGCTTCTAAGTCAATCAGTACCGTCAAGGGGCTGCCGTCACCCCGACCACTGGGCAATGTGGCAACAGACACTGTATAGACCCGACCGTTACTACCAAATACAGTCAACGAATCAATGGTACGACACTCAAACTGCCCGCCGGCTTGATCACCCGCCTTAAAAGTAAAACTGTCGGGTGCAATGTTATGACCTAAGCGTGTGCGCACCCAACCCTTGCTAGAAACGACCACAGTGACAGGCTCATCAATTACTTTAACGGTTAACACTGCACGGTCAGCCGCTTCAATCAAAGTGCGGCGCGCATCACCAAACTGTTTGGCATCCGCTTCAATTTCTTTGATCATTAAGCGCTGTAAGGCAGCCGGTTTTTGTATGAGTTCTTCCAGTTGTGTTTGTTCAGATTTTTTATCTTTTAACTCTTGCTCTATACGAATACCTTCAAGCCGAGCCAACTGACGCAAACGCATCTCAAGTATGTCTTCAGCTTGCCTTTCTGACAGTTTAAAACGTTGCATTAAATCTAGCTTAGGCTCGTCTGAGGCACGTATTGTTTGTATGACTTCATCAACGTTTAAGTACACACTCATGCGACCTTCTAGCACATGAATACGGTCGAGCACTTTTGCCAAACGGTATTCACTACGACGCATGATAGTTTGTGAGCGGTAGGTCACCCATTCCAACAGAATCTCGCGAAGTGACTTTTGACGGGGGCGACCATCAGTACCCACGCAAACAAGATTGATTGGTGAATTAGTTTCTAAACTGGTTTGAGACAGTAGCGTGGTGATTAGGGTATCGCGATCAATGCGCGAGGTTTTTGGTTCAAAGACTAAACGTACAGCAGCATCTTTGCCTGACTCGTCTCGCACAGCGTCAAGCAACCCCAGCATTTGTGCTTTGCCTTGCTGTTGATCGGCAGACAACGCTTTTTTGCCTGCTTTAATCTTTGGGTTAGTAATATCTTCGATCTCTTCTAAGATCTTTTGCCCGGAAGTGCCAGGTGGTAATTCGGTGATGATACATTGCCATTGGCCACGCGCCAACTCCTCAAACTGATAGCGGGCACGTACTTTAATTGAACCACGACCTGACGCATAAATACTGACTATTTCAGTCGCTGAAGTGATGATTTGCCCCCCCCCAGGGAAGTCTGGCCCTGGCAACAAACTGTGTAGCTCTTCGTCTTTAAGCTTAGGGTTACGTATTAATGCAATGCATGCGTGCACCACTTCATTTAAATTGTGTGGGGGTATTTCTGTTGCCATACCGACCGCAATACCTGATGCGCCGTTGAGCAACATCATGGGCAGTCGCGCGGGTAAAGCTGCAGGCTCAGTTTGGCTGCCGTCATAGTTCGACACAAAGTCAACCGTGCCTTCTGAGAGTTCGTCTAGCAAAATACGGGCAATGGGGGTTAAACGAGCTTCGGTGTATCGCATTGCCGCTGCATTGTCACCATCACGTGAACCAAAGTTACCTTGCCCGTCAATTAGGGGGTAACGCAAAGTAAAGTTTTGAGCCATACGAACCAAAGCGTCATAGGCGGCTTGATCGCCGTGGGGGTGGTATTTACCCAACACGTCACCCACCACACGCGCCGATTTAACAGGGCGCGAACCCGATTGCAAACCCATAGCTTGCATGGCGTACAAAATACGACGTTGCACTGGTTTTTGCCCATCACCTAGCTCTGGCAAGGCACGGCCACGCACCACCGATAAGGCGTAATCTAAATAGGCTTGTTCAGCATAGCGTGCGATGCTAAGAATATCGTTTTGATCATCACCGCTCGGTTGATTAGGTAATTGATTGGCATCAAAAAGATCGCCTTGGTCTGTAGTCGACATGACCATTGTTCCTTTTTCTAAATTCTAATGCTAGGATGAACAAGCACTTAAAGCGTACATTAGGTATCAATATATTATGTGCCAGCGCTTTGACATCAGTGCTTAGATATCTGTACTTGAATATCTGTACTTGAATATCAGCGTTTAAATATCAATTTGAGCTAAGTTGCCTTTTTCCTCAATCCATTGTTTGCGTTGGGCTGACTCACCTTTACCCATCAACATATTGAACATGATTGAGGTGTCGTCGCGGCTCAGATTACCGTAACCAACCTGCATCAGGCGGCGTGTGTCGGGGTTTAAGGTGGTGTCCCACAATTGCTCTGGGCTCATTTCACCGAGACCTTTAAAACGACTGATTGCCCAGGCACTCTCTTTGACGCCTTCTTTGGTGAGCTTATCGAGTGCAATATCAAGTTCGGTCTGGTCAAGGCAATAAATTTTTCGCATGGGGCGCTTGCCTTGCGCGCCGACGTCTACTCTAAACAATGGCGGACGGGCGACGTACAAGTGACCACTTTCAACTAGTTTAGGGAAATGCTTAAGAAACAGTGTCAACAGTAAAACCTGAATATGTAAGCCGTCGACGTCGGCGTCTGACAAAATGCAAACACGGCCATATCGCAACTGAGACAAGTCTGGTGTGTCTTGCAGACCATGCGGGTCAACTCCAATCGCGACAGCAATGTCGTGAATTTCATTGTTGGCAAAAAGACGGTCACGGTCGACCTCCCAGGCATTAAGCACTTTACCCCGCAAAGGCAAAATAGCTTGAAAGTTTTTATCGCGGCCCATTTTTGCTGAACCACCTGCCGAATCACCTTCGACTAAAAACACTTCAGTGCGGGTCACATCGCTTGATTCACAGTCGGTTAATTTGCCTGGTAAGACAGCCACGCCTGAACCACATCGCTTTTCGACTTTTTGTGCTGAGCGAGCCCGAGCTTGTGCTTGTTTAATCGCTAACTCGGCAATTTTTTTACCCCACTCGACATGGCTATTAAGCCACAGTTCAAGGGACGACTTGACATAGCCGCTTACTAACCGCAAGGCATCTCGGCTGTTGAGTCGTTCTTTAATTTGACCCTGAAATTGTGGGTCAAGCACTTTGGCTGACAGCACAAAGCTGACGCGCATAAACACATCTTCAGGCAGCAGTTTGGTGCCTTTAGAGAGCAAACTATGCATTTCAGCAAAGCTTTTTACGGCACCAAATAGCCCTTCTCGTAAACCTGATTCATGTGTGCCCCCAGCAGGGGTTGGTATGAGGTTGACATATGACTCACGCGCTAAAGCGCCCTCTTCTGTCCAAGCAACAACCCATTGTGCACCTTCACCCAAGGCAAAGTTTTCGTCTTCTGCGGAGGCGTATTGTTCCCCTGCAAAAAAGGGCACAAGCAGTTCTGAATGTTCGATGGCCTGTGCCATGTAGTCAGCGAGACCGTTTTCAAAACGCCACGTAGTGGTCTGCGCAGTTTTTTCTATATTAAGGGTAACGGTCACGCCCGCCAACAAAACAGCTTTGCTTCGCAGTAGGCGGGTTAGTCCTTGTAAGGGTATGGTTGGCGAATCAAAAAATGTGCTGTCTGGCCACACTCGCACCCGCGTGCCAGTGGTCTTTTTGGTTACTTCAGCCACCTTAGTCAGTGGCTTGACGACGGCGCCCTGTTCAAACACCATGGCATAACGACCACCCTCTCGGCAGATCTCAAGCTCTAAGCGCGTTGACAACGCGTTGGTCACAGAAACACCAACACCATGCAAACCGCCAGAAAAAGCATAGGCCCCAGCGCCGTCTTTCTTGTCAAACTTGCCGCCTGCGTGCAAACGTGTAAAGACCAATTCAGCCACTGGCAATTTTTCATCTGGGTGCAAGCCAACAGGAATACCACGGCCATTGTCTTCAACACTAACGCTTTGATCAGTGTGCAAAGTCACGACAATATTTTGGCAAAAGCCGCCTAAGGCCTCGTCAGCAGCATTATCAACGGCCTCTTGAATAATATGCAGTGGGTTTTCAGTGCGGGTGTACATGCCTGGACGTTGACGGACAGGCTCAAGCCCTTTTAGGACCCGTATAGACGATTCGTTATATGACTTAGATGACAAGTTATCCCCAATTCCTGTGGAAAAGACATGACATTTTAAGTAAAAATACCAAGGCTTGTGCGCTTATAGGTAGAACGCTCAAAAAGTGAGCAGGCTGTAAATATTTAAAAACACTGGATCTGCTCAAAAATAGAACTCACAGATCGGTGTTATGCTTTATATTAAAGATTAGCTGGTTATATAGGCTTATTTTCAGAAATAAAGACTCTTTAGGGTACTAAAACTCTATTTAATTTCTTCCAGAGACAAAAACATGAGCGAAAAAATCAAACATGTCAGCGATGATAGCTTTGCAACCGACGTACTCGGTTCACAAACCCCTGTTTTAGTTGATTATTGGGCCGCATGGTGCGGCCCTTGCAAAATGATTGCCCCACTTCTTGAAGAAATTGCCAACGAGTTTGGTGATAAGGTTACAATCGCCAAATTGAATGTTGACGAAAATCAGCAAACAGCGGCAAAATTTGGTATTCGCGGTATTCCAACACTGATGCTTTTTAAAGATGGTCAGGTTAAAGCTACTAAAGTTGGAGCTTTATCAAAATCTCAGTTAACCGAGTTTTTGAACGACTCTCTATAATTCTATTGGTTTAATATTTGGTCTTTTCTTTTGATCGAGTTCGTTGGTACAATCACGCTTAAATCCGTTGCGGGCTTAATAACATCTTTCTGGTATATTTTACAGATTCCTTACTCTCACCTACCTCACATAGAAGCCTTGCTTCCACATCTCAATGCACCTGAACGAACTTAAGGCACTGCACGTATCGCAGCTGCTTGAAATGGCTGCTAGCCTAGAAATTGAAAATGCCAACCGCTTGCGCAAACAAGAACTTATGTTTGCCATCATGAAGCGTCGGGCCAAACAAGGCGAGCAAATTTTTGGCGACGGCGTACTTGAAGTTTTGCCCGACGGTTTTGGGTTTTTACGATCGCCAGAAACATCATATTTAGCCAGCACCGACGATATTTACATTTCACCTTCGCAAATTAGACGTTTTAATTTGCATACGGGTGACATGATTGAAGGTGAGGTTCGGGTACCTAAAGATGGCGAGCGTTACTTTGCGTTAGTCAAGGTAGACAAAGTTAACGGCATACTGCCTGAAAATATCAAACATCGCATTATGTTTGAAAACTTGACACCTTTGCATCCTGATAAGCCGATGCATCTTGAACGAGATATCAAAAGTGAAGAAAACTTAACAGGTCGCATTCTTGATATTTTCGCCCCAATTGGTAAAGGCCAACGGGGTTTGATTGTTGCGAGCCCCAAGTCAGGTAAAACAGTCATGATGCAGCATATCGCACATGCCATTACTGCAAACTACCCTGACTCAGTCATGATTGTTATGTTGGTTGACGAACGCCCTGAAGAAGTCACCGAAATGCAACGTACTGTTCGTGGCGAGGTGGTTGCTTCAACTTTTGATGAGCCAGCTACCCGTCACGTTCAAGTCGCTGAAATGGTGATTGAGCGCGCTAAGCGACTGGTCGAAATGAAAAAAGACGTGGTAATTTTGCTTGATTCAATTACCCGCTTGGCTCGTGCATACAATACGGTTGTACCTGCTTCAGGTAAGGTGTTGACGGGTGGTGTTGATGCGAATGCACTTCAACGCCCCAAGCGTTTCTTTGGTGCAGCACGCAACCTAGAAGAAGGTGGCTCACTCACCATTATTGGTACCGCTTTGATTGAAACCGGTAGTCGAATGGATGAAGTGATTTACGAAGAGTTTAAAGGCACAGGCAACTCAGAGATTCACCTTGAGCGTCGCTTGGCTGAAAAACGCGTCTACCCGTCTATTAACCTCAATAAGTCGGGTACACGTCGTGAAGAGCTGCTAATTCCAGCTGATTTATTACCCAAAGTTTGGGTCTTACGTAAGTTCATTCACGATATGGACGACGTGCAAGCTATGGAATTTATTCTCGACAAAATGCGCTCAACCAAAAACAATAATGAATTCTTTGATCTAATGAAACGTTAAGGCGTTATATTGAAAGCTGGGGGTTCGCCCGAAATCGAGGCTGCTGAATCTGGGCTCTTGCTATCTTTTGAATCAACCTTAGGGTCGTCCCATGGGCCAGTAACATAGTACTGAGCCTCTAAGGCTTTTTCTATCGGGTTTTTCAAAATATACTGGCCAATTAACGCAGTTAAACCGACAAGTGGGTTCACCATAAAACCTGTTGCAATGGCCGTACCACTGAAGTCGAGTTGTGGTTTGACTGAAGCTTTAATGTTCCAGTCTTGTCGCACAATATTTGTGTCGCCCACCAAGGCAATTTCAGCAACTGGACTTTCTATTATTAGATTTTGAGTATTCACATTCCCTTTATCGATAACAAAGTCACCCTCAATTGAACCCCACGGAAACCCAGATTTAAATGTATTGTCTGGGTTGATATCAAGACTAAAAAAGCGTTTGAGAGACTGTAGAGATAGTATTTCAAGTAACCGTGCACTACGTGAATTCACGTGTGCAAAAACACCTCTTTTTAAGTTAACCTGCGCTGAGCCAGACAGCCCGGAGGGGTCAGTTGACCATGGAAATTCAGCCCAATCAATTTTGGCTTCCATTAGCCCTGCACCATTCAAAATGCGATCTGGATAGCCCACAAAGACCAATAACTTACCCAAATTCTTGACGTCTGCTTTAATGCTCAAGTCAACCCCACGTGAGCCGTCAACACGCAGAAAACCATTTGACTTGAGCTCACCATGTGGTGTGTTGATATTGAAATCGTTGATTTTCCAACGATGTTTATCGAGCTGCGGTACGGCATTTAGGTTGAGCGAACCAACATGATTACCATACAAAACAAAATCGTCAACGCGTATATTTAACGCTTCAATTTTCCGCCAAAAATCATTGCCCCCAATATTATTTGCACTCGTTGATGTTTTTTTAGGTGAGTTATTTATATTCTTTGTTGAAACAGTAACAGGTGCAAGTGGTTCACGTTGGGTATCTGTTTTAGCCGTTTTATCACCGACTTCAAGTTTTGGAAAATGTACGTTAACGGGCCCTTGAACGTTGCCAGCATTTGTTTTCCACCTGATAGACCCTGATAGGGTTTCGGCACCTAAATCAACTGTCCAGTTGTCAGGTCTGAACTGTGTGAGTGCAAACGAAACATTTTTGTAGTCTTGATCACTCACTTGTACCAACGGGGTTGAGAGCCGAACAGTGCCGATTTTTGGTAAAAACGACCGCCCCGTTATAGGCCGATTGACTTCTTGCATTAAAAGGGATTGGGCTTTTTGCCAACGCATGGCATCAAGCTTATTGAGCTGCACTACCACTGATAACGCCTTAGCTTTTTTATCAGGCTCTCGACCAATACCGATGCTAATTTGGCTCAATATGGGGGTTGAGACTGGGGCATCTGAGCCATTGAGTACAGCCCTGGCCTTGACGACCGACCCTACTTTTAAATAAATATCACCTAAACTCGATTTATTGTCTGCATTGTAAAGCCACTCTAGAAAAACCGGAAAATCAGCGGCCACACTCTTACCTAACGGACTAGGCAAGTTGATTGCAACACCTTTAAGTGATGTTTCAAATGTAGCCTTGACTTGCTTATTGGCTAATTGCTCAAGCTTGGCTTGGTAAGCAAACTGACCCTTAAACAGACCCATTAATGGGCTATCTGATAACTCACTAATAGCTGCAGTGGTCATCTCACCATTTATTAATACCTCACGATGTTCAGCTCTTAAATCGCCTTTCACTGACACAGATCCACCCAACACGATACCAGAGAGGTTATTGGTTTTGACACCAATTTCAGAAATGTTAATTTGACCAGTCAGCTGTTTCGCTAATGTCGTACCGTCATATTTGATCGTATTTTGTTTAAATAGTAAGTTAGCGTCAAAGGACGCGTCTTCTGGTTTTTCAATCAATAAATTAACGCTGAAGGGCAATTCCCAGAGGCCATCAGCGGTCACTTTAGACAAGGTGGGTGGGGTTAAAGTAGCCAATGCAGTGTATCTGATTAGATTTAAGTAATTTGCAGCAGCCCCAACCGTTTGTGTGACAACCGTCACAGTTGGGCTTGTGGCAATCGATTCGACATCAACGCGTAAGTTCTGCACTCCAACTTCATATTCTTTTTCAGCATGCGCTGCGGTCAGTTGACCCGAGTTAGCGAGCAATGAGAGATGGTCTTGATCAATGCTTACTGTACCGTGCGCACCTTTCAATAAAGGCCATTTAGAAGCCGCAGGGGCATCTGGTACATAATCAATACCTAAGCCGCTATAGAGACCTGTAAGCCTAAATTGACCTGTATCACTTCCGCTCGCAAAGGGAAATTCTGACAGGGGGCCCTTTAAAGAAAATGTAGCGTGTTCAATGACGCCTGCTTTAAAAGCGTGTGAAACCCATGCAAAGACCTCAGCGTCAGTTGAGGGGGGCAAATATCTATATAAGGCAGGCAGGTTAAAGTTATTGATCTGCCCAGTTAAATCAGCAATGCCTTGAGCCGATTGATTAGACGTTCGCCAATTGCCCACCAATAAAGCAGAGCCGTCAACCGTTTGAATACGCGACTGATTAATATGAATTGCAATGTTGTCGATGCTTTGGCGTGTAATAGACAGATTAAGGTCGGCCGCTTGAATATCTATAGGGGGTTGCTCTTTTTCAGGTAAGGCTAAATGCAGGTTGGTTGACTGCAATTTAAAAATGATTTTTTTTGAATTAACTTCTTTTGATACGATATTAGGCATGGGCAAGCCCATTAACAGTGTTGCAGCACCGCCTTCAATTCTCGTTGAAAACTGCCCAATTGACCAAACGGGTTGAGTGGGGTCATCACCTTCTTTTTTTATAGAAAAAGCCTGTGAGCCAGCAAAATCGAATGTGACATGTTTGACATGATTGGCTTGCAGATCAAGCCACATACGAACAGCAAATTGACCCGCCACAGCTGGCACGTCAACCCAAGGCTGCCACGCTTGCATATCAATATTTTGGGCAGAAATGAATATTTCACCATCACGACCACCCTTTAGAGCTGAGCCAATTTGACCCAAAAAACGGCTTATTTTGACACCCACTTCGATCGGTTTAGAAAGCCCTTCTGGGGGGGCGGCTTTGATATTAAGACTGTGATTTAACAACGTATTTTGTAAGTTGATGTTCAGATCACGTAAGACTAAATCGGGTGCTTGCCTTTTTTGATCTTGCCAAATAACAGTAGTGTTGGCCAGACTAATCTGACCTTGCTGTTTTAACCATAACCACGCTGGGTTTTGCAAAAACTGATCTATATTAAATTGATGTTCAACAACATGCTCAGTTTGAAGCAAGGCAGTCGCGTTACGGGTCACCTTAGGGTGGGTATCAAATTGTGCAAGATTTAGACCTTGCAAAGTTAAATCACCATTTGGTGCTTGGCGAACGGTCAGCGTCAGCCCTTCAACGAACAGATCAAGAAAGGTTGGCTTTAAAAGAAACAGCGACTTCCAGCTTACAACTGCACTCAATTGGGGAATATCAAGTGTGGGCTGGCCCGGCAGCGTTATTTTTAAACCCTCAACCTTGGCGCTAGGGTTCAAACCACGCCATTGGGCTTGCAAGTGATTGATTTGAACGTCAGCACCTAGAACCTGCGATATGTGAGACTCAAGATTTGGCCGCCAATCGTTTAATTTAGGCAACAATACGTACCGTACTACGAGTAAACCCGCAGCAACCACAAAATATGTCAAAACGAAACTAATGACGATATAGCGTAAAGATTTCTGTAACCAGCGCAAAAGTGAAGCCGCCCATAAACTGGTGAGTTAAAGTATTAACGTAGTTTATAACTGATCGCTTCCCTAAGTTTCTTAAACACTAAAAATGGTCATTGGGTATGTCACAAACACAGATTGAAAAGGTTGCCCAGTGGTCTGGAGTGCTTAGGCGCCGTATTGATCAAAAGCCTGATTTAGCTCTTTTTTTAGCCAACTCTGCTTCTGAACCTATCACCAGTGAAGTGATTGACCTGTGGTTTGAAGATTTAGCTTCTAAAAGCGTTGAAAAGTCCTGTTTATCAGCCAGCGATTGCCGTCGAGTCTTACGCCAATTACGTGAACGTGTTTTTTATACTGTCATGGTTCGCGATTTAAGCGGTCAGGCTGATCTACTTGAAGTGACGCAAGCGATGTCCTATTTAGCCGACATCACGGTCGAGCAAGCTTACCGCTCAGCGATGCAAGACTTAATCAGCATTCATGGCACCCCCACCGACCCAGCCACTCAACTGCCACAAGAGTTAATCGTAGTTGGAATGGGAAAATTGGGGGGCAACGAGTTAAATGTTTCATCTGATATTGATCTGATCATGCTTTATAACGCTGAGGGTGAAACCCCTGGACCTAGAAAAACCTCAAACCATGAGTTTTACGGCAAACTGACGCGAAATATGATGCCGTTAATTTCAGAGGTTGACGCTTTTGGCCAAGTGTTTCGAACTGACTTACGCCTGCGGCCCGATGGTGATATAGGGCCGCTCGCATGGAGTCTTGACGCCTTTGAGCAATATTTATTTACCCAAGGCCGCGAATGGGAACGCTACGCTTGGCTTAAAGGGCGCATCATACCAACCCGTTTTTTTGCTAATAGCGCACCCGAACGTTCAATTCAAGACCTTGAAACCTTACGTGTCCCTTTTGTTTATCGCAAGTATTTTGATTTTGACGCCCTATCAGCACTACGTGCATTACGAGAGCGCATACGCCAAGACTGGCAACGACGCGCAGTGGCTCGTTCGAATATTGACTCGCACCGTAATATTAAATTAGGTGACGGTGGCATTCGTGAAATAGAGTTTGTGGTGCAGCTCACACAACTGATTCGCGGGGGCAAAATGCCCACGTTGCAGCAACGCGGTTTACTTGAAGCTCTACATGCTCAAGCGCGAGCTGGCCTCATGCCTGAATCAACCGCAGAGCAACTCGAACAAGCTTATATTTTTTTACGTCGAACTGAACATGCGTTGCAGTACCGCGAGGACGAACAAACACACTTATTGCCTCAAGCGACTGAGCAGCGTGAAGCACTTGCCAATGCATTAGGTATGTCAAGCCAAGCGTTTGAAGAAACCTTGTCGCTGCATCGTACATTTGTTGCCGAAGCTTTTAAAGACGCGTTTCGGATTGCGGGGTTGGCTCCAGAACCCAGCACAACACTTGCCGCACATCAAGCTGATAAAACTGACCCAGCTCTGCTCATGCAGGCAAATGAATCGCTTGAATCAGGCCCCAGCAGCTCATTAGACGAGGCCTTAATAGTCTATGGCACCTACGCCGATAATTTACGCAAACGTATTCAAATATTTTTAGAAAGTCATCGCATCAGCGGGCTTTCAAATCAAAGCCGAGCTCGCATAGACGATCTTTTACCCTTAATTCTTGATGCCTCAATCAGCAATATAAACCCCGAGCGTGCCGTTTTAAATATGCTTGAGCTGATTGAAACCATTGCTCAACGTAGCGCCTATTTAGCGTTAATGATTGAATACCCCGACACGCTGGCGCGCGTTTCTAAAATTATGGCGGCCAGCCCCTGGGCTGCACAATACGTCATTCAAAATCCAATCGTGCTTGACAGCTTAATTGACTGGCGATCATTGATGGAGCCCCTTGACTTTGGGCGGGTGGCTCAACATTTGCAACGTGATTTAGATGCATGCCAACTGGCTGATGGCAGCCCTGATGTTGAACAACAAATGAATTTAATGCGTGACTCAAAAAGGCAATTAAGTTTTCAAATGTTGGCACAAGACTTAGCTGATGTGCTGTCAATCGAAACCTTAGCAGACAATTTATCGGCTCTTGCTGACCTACTGTTAGCTGAAACAGTGCGACGCGTGTGGCCGCTAGTTTTAAAACTAAAGCCAGGTGACCCCTGCCCTGAACTTAAATTTGGCATCATTGCTTACGGCAAACTGGGTGGCAAAGAAATTGGATATTCGTCAGACCTTGATTTGGTTTATATTTTTGATGACTCCCGCGAAGAAGCTGCCGAGCAGTATGCCAAGCTAGCTCGACGCTTGACGTCTTGGCTGTCAACCATGACCTCTTCAGGTCGTTTGTATGAAGTTGACTTACGCCTACGCCCAGACGGTGATGCGGGTTTATTAGCCGTTTCGGTTGATGCTTTTGAAAATTATCAACTGAACAAAGCATGGGCTTGGGAACATCAAGCCATTACACGAGCCCGATGGGTTGCTGGTGACCCAGCAATAAACGAACGCTTTGAAGCGATTCGTAAAAAAATTCTAACGACTCCGATCAATACAGATAAATTAAGCCAAGACGTTAAGCTGATGCGTCAAAAAATAAACGAGGGGCACCCAAATCAGAGTGGTGATTTTGATCTAAAGCATGATGCTGGAGGCATGGTTGATCTTGAGTTTGTGACGCAATATTTGGTGCTACGGTATGCCCCGAAACACCCGACCTTAATACCCAATCTCGGTAACATTGCTTTATTGCGCATTGCCAGCGAATTAGGCTTAATTCCGCAAGAACTCGCTCAAGATTCGGCTAACGCTTATCGAAATTTAAGGCGACAACAACATGCGCTAAGGCTACAGGGGGCTGAAAAAGCTCGACTGCCTACAAATCAATTGGTGACAGAGCGTGAAACCATTCGTAAACTTTGGCAATATGTACTCGAAGTGCCTAATTGAAACAAAATAGTAAAATGAAAATTCACGCTTTCTTCGTTATTACTTTTTTTTCAACTCATTAAAAGTACTTTAATTTTTTTAACTCATATTTTTCATATTATTTTCTGTATTTCCCATAATTACAATAATTAACATAATTTCCATAGTTACTATAATTTAAATCCTTAACCTACCTATGACCGATAGCATTCGCCATTCTTTAAGTTTACCCAACGACAGAAAACGGGTGCTCATGCATTCTTGTTGTGCGCCCTGTTCAGGTGAGGTCATGGAAGCCATGCTTGAGGCAGGCATTCAATACGATATCTTTTTTTATAACCCCAATATTCACCCCGTTAAAGAATATGAAATTCGCAAACAAGAAAATATTCGGTTTGCTGAGCAACATGGTATTGGGTTTATTGATGCTGATTATGATGTAGACAATTGGTTTGACCGCATTAAAGGCCTTGAAAACGAACCTGAGCGAGGCGAACGCTGCACCCAATGCTTTGATATGCGTTTCGAACGTACCGCGCTGTATGCATCTGAGAATGGCTACGACACCATCACCAGCTCTTTAGGCATTTCTCGCTGGAAAGACATGAAGCAAATTAATGGTTGTGGTGTCAAAGCTGCAGGCCGTTACGACAACCTGCTTTACTGGGAATACAACTGGCGCAAGCACGGTGGCTCGCAACGCATGATCGAAATCAGTAAACGTGAGTCGTTTTACCAACAAGAGTATTGCGGTTGCGTATATTCACTACGTGATACCAATCGTCACCGTCGTGAAAACGGGCGAGAGCGTATTCAAATTGGGGTTAAATTTTACGGCAAAGATGACGTCATCTGACTTAGCCTAACCAACTCGCAATGGTTTTGAACTAATAATTCAGGCCATACTGTACCAGCGAGTATGGCGTACTCTTGAACCCTTGATGGCCCCATAGGGTCGTTATTTAAAACTTTCTGTGAAGGGTGCATCATTAACAGCCCACCCGTTTGCATGGTCGGCAACCACAATTTAAGCATCTCGACAAAAGGTGGGTGGGGTCTTGAAAAATCATACGCACCCGCAAACCCATGATTTGATTTGAAATCTAATTTTGCCGATTCCGTCATCAGCGCTTGAGCACCTAAAAACCCAATGACATGTGCTTTGAAGCGCTGCCATGCCGGCATATCGCTTGAGACTCCACGATTAGGCCGTGTGTCGCGCAACCAGGGTAGATGGCCAGCGTAGCGGTGCTTCAAAATACTAAGTAACGGTTGTCGAATACCGGGCAACTGATGCACGTGTATATGCCCATCAATAAAATCGGGTGGGCGTTTAAAAATAGCCTCAAACTGATCAAGCTGATGCTCAATCGCTAGGTTGACCTGTTGCGCATTAAGTAGGCCGAAATAGCTTTGCAAGACTAGGTCACGCCATGGCTTTACCCAAGTTCCTGGGGGGGTTCCTGACCAGACTTCGGTAAAATTCAAATGTAAGCCAATGTCAGTATCTAAGCTGGCAAGTGCTGCAGCACGCTGGTGAATTTGTGGCCCATCAACCAAAGCACCTACGGCTGTTAACCGTTTACTGCTCACTAAGTCGACGATCGCGGCATCAACTTCAGCGTTTAAGCCAAAATCATCAGCACAGGCGACAATACCGACCTTAGGTGCGCTTGTGCTTTGTTTTGAATTGTATTGGGGTATTGTCATTTTGAAGAAAATGCTACATCAAATAAGTTGGTTTGTTTTGGTTGGTACATTAGCGGCTGGTGTGCATTGGGTCGTGACTATAGTTGGCGTTCAGTATATTCACCTTAACCCGCTTTGGGCGAATTTAATCGGTTGGTTAATCGCTTTCACCGTTTCATTTAGTGGACATTATCACCTGACGTTTCGTTACCAACGCGCAGGGGCTAAACAAGCGATTCGACGGTTCTTTTTAATTTCCGCCTGTGGTTTTACTGTCAATGAAATCAGTTATGCCTATTTCTTGGCCACCACACAAATTCCTTATGACTGGCTACTATTTGACATTTTAGTTGCTGTTGCCGGGGCAACGTTTGTAGCGAGCCGCATTTGGGGGTTTAAAGCTTAGATTATTGATATAGATGACACGGCTAAGGCTTCGCTGAAGGTACCGCAGACGGTGAGGACTCTGCCGAAGATGAAGTAAGTGATGAGGGTGAAGTGGCTGCTAATGGCGGAGTGGCTGCTGATGCTGAAGATGCGACTGAAGGTGGGGTCTGTTGCGTCGCAAACTGGCTTTTCAAGCTGCCTGCATAGGTGGCTTGGCCGCGAGATTGACGCACTAAATACAATGGCCGACCTTTGACTTCATCAAATATGCGGGCTATATATTCACCTACGATACCCAGTGACAACAAATTAATGCCTGAGAAAAACAACAGTATGGTTACTATGGTTGGCCAACCATCGACCCGATTTCGAAAAAGAATAAACTCAATCACAATATATAACCCGTACATAAAAGCACAAAGCGACACCAAAAAACCAGCCAAGCTTACGGCGCGAAGCGGCCAGGTCGTGAACGACATCAAACCCGCTAAGGCCAGCTTAAATAAGCGAAAGGTACCAAAGGTACTTTGACCGAACTGACGGTCTTCAGGCATGTACTCAAGCGACTCGGTTTTAAAACCAACCCAAGCGTATAGGCCCTTCATAAAACGATTGCGTTCAGGTAATTGCATAATAGCCTCTACCACCGAACGGTCCATCAAGCGAAAATCACCCGCATCGGGGGGTACGCGCACCCCATGAGAACCTTTGAGTAAGGTGTAGAAAAATTGGCTACCCAAGCGTTTGAGCCAAGTTTCATCTTCACGGCTTTCACGTACGGCGTAAACCATGTCAACGCCCTGTTCCCATCTGGCAAGCATGGGGGAAATTAAGCGAGGTGGGTGTTGAAGATCAGCGTCAAGCAAAATCATGACTTCGCCTGTGACAGCACTCATGCCAGCAGTGATGGCCGCTTCTTTGCCAAAGTTTCTCGACAGTTCAATATATCGAAAGCCCGGTTGTTGACACCAAGCGGCCATCAAGGTACTGGTTTTGTCTTGACTACCATCGTCAACGATGATGATTTCCCACTGCTCTGTGAGTTGCTTCAGCTCAATTTGCAAGAGAGGCAACAAGACGGCCAAGTTGTTGTATTCGTTATAAGCCGGCACAACGCACGATACTTTGGCTGAGCGAATATGACGCAGCGAATGTGGCTGTGGGTTTAGTTCAGACATAAAAATGGTGTCAATTTTTTAGGTTGACACCATCATAGCCGTTTGAAGCGCTTATTGCAGGGTTCGTTCAAAGACAAACTTACCATCACGCCAATCAACTGGCACCACATCATTGGGGCCAAACTTGCCCTCAAGTATGCGTTTAGAGATTGGGTTTTCAAGTTGTTGCTGAATGGCACGCTTCAAAGGCCGAGCCCCAAATACAGGGTCAAAACCAGCCCGTGCTAACTCAGCCAAGGCTTCATCCGTCACTTCAAGCTGCATATCTTGCTTGGCAAGTCGTTGGGCCAATCGTTTAATTTGAATACTCGCGATTTTTTCAATATGCTTCGCATCTAAGCTATGAAACACAACCACTTCGTCGATACGGTTTAAAAACTCAGGTCTAAAATGCATTTTGAGTTCCTCCCAAACGACTTCTTTAATGGCTTCATAAGGCTTACCGACCATATTTTGTATGTGCTGTGAACCTAAGTTTGAAGTCATGACGATGACGGTATTCCTGAAGTCTACAGTGCGGCCGTGGCCATCGGTTAAACGGCCGTCGTCAAGCACTTGTAAAAGTACGTTAAAGACATCAGGGTGAGCTTTTTCGACCTCATCAAGCAATATGACGCTGTAGGGCTTGCGACGTACAGCCTCAGTGAGATAGCCGCCCTCTTCGTACCCAACATAACCGGGTGGGGCACCAATTAAACGTGCTACTGAGTGCTTTTCCATGAACTCGCTCATATCGATGCGAATCAAGTGCTCGTCAGAGTCAAACAAGAAATCTGCCAAGGCACGTGTTAACTCAGTTTTACCCACACCGGTTGGGCCCAAAAATAAGAACGAACCATAGGGTTTAGAGGGATCAGACAAACCTGCACGTGAACGTCGAATGGCATCGGCTACTAAAGAGACGGCTTCGTCTTGGCCAATAACACGTTGATGTAAGCGATCTTCCATCGCTAAAAGTTTATGACGCTCACCTTGCATCATTTTTGATACGGGTATACCGGTGGCGCGTGAAACCACCTCAGCGATCTCTTCGGCACCGACCTGTGTACGTAACAGTTTAGGCTTACCCCCCTCGCTGGCCTCTTTTTTCGATGCACCCTCGGCGTCTTTAAGACGCGACTCAAGTTCGGGCAGTTTGCCGTACTGAAGCTCAGCCAGCTTATCAAACTGACCTTTGCGCTGTAGCTCGGCCATTTCAGCCCGAGTCTTTTCAATTTCTTCTTTAATAGACTGAGTTCCCTGAACCGCTGCTTTTTCGGCTTTCCAGATTTCCTCAAAATTGTTGTACTCGCGTTGTAAACTTTCAAGTTCGTCTTCAATTAATTGAAGACGACGTTTGGAGGCATCATCTGTTTCTTTTTTAACCGCTGCGCGTTCAATTTTGAGCTGGATAATGCGGCGCTCGAGACGGTCCATCACTTCAGGCTTTGAGTCAATTTCCATACGAATACGGGCCCCGGCCTCGTCTATGAGGTCAATCGCCTTATCAGGTAAAAATCGATCAGTGATGTAGCGGTGTGAAAGCTCAGCGGCCGCCACGATTGCTGGGTCAGTAATTTCCACACCATGGTGTAGCTCATAACGTTCTTGTAGGCCACGCAAAATGGCTATGGTTGACTCAACATCAGGTTCATCAACCAACACCTTTTGAAAGCGTCGCTCAAGTGCGGCGTCTTTTTCAATGTACTTACGGTATTCATCAAGGGTGGTGGCACCAATGCAATGCAACTCGCCGCGCGCTAAGGCCGGTTTGAGCATGTTGCCAGCGTCCATCGCGCCTTCGGCTTTACCAGCGCCAACCATGGTGTGAATTTCGTCAATAAAAAGCAACGTACCGCCATCGTCTTGTGAGAGCTCTTTAAGCACTGACTTAAGGCGCTCTTCAAACTCGCCACGATACTTAGCCCCAGCCAATAAGCTGGCTAAATCGAGCGAAAGCAAGCGCTTGCCACGCAATGTTTCAGGCACTTCGTCATTCACAATACGTTGCGCCAAACCTTCGACAATAGCGGTTTTACCGACACCGGGCTCACCAATCAATACCGGGTTGTTTTTAGTGCGACGCTGCAAAATTTGAATAGCGCGACGAATTTCATCGTCACGACCAATAACTGGGTCGAGTTTGCCGCTTCGGGCAAGCTCAGTCATATCAGTTGTATATTTATTTAGGGCTTCGCGGTTAGCCTCACCCTCTTGATCGTTAACGCTTGCGCCACCCCTTACTGCGTCAACCGCGGCTTCAAGTGATTTTTTCTGCAAACCGGCATCGCGCAATATGCGACCCGTTTCACCTTTGTCATCCGCCAATGACAATAAAAAGAGCTCAGTTGGAATATAAGCATCACCGCGTTTGCTGGCTTCTTTGTCGGTGCGTGTAAAAACCGTCTGTAAGTCTCGGCTGACTTGAATGTTGCTCTCGGCACCTTGTACCTGAGGCAAGTTCTTAATGGCTGTCTCTAGCGCTGTTTGCACCCGGTTTACCGCTACACCTGCGCGCGCTAATAGACTACCCGCCCCACTATCGGCGTCAGCCAACAATGCCGACAAAACGTGAGCAGGTTCAATGTAAGCGTTGTCATGCCGGCCCGCTAAACTTTGCGCATCGGCCAGAGCTTGTTGAAATTTTGTTGTGAGTTTGTCAAATCGCATTATTAAGATTCCTTAAGTATCTGCCGATTCACTCGGACAATGTCAAATGTGATGCTGCGTAAAGACCATGTGCAGCTTAACTTTTAAACATATGGGTCTAAATCTTTAAATTTCAATAGTTTGACCAAATGTTCATCCACTTTAAAATCAGGAATCGCTTATGTCTATCAGTCTAGGAGACTTATCTAGACAAATTCAACATGTTTTGTGGTCTAAGTTATACTTTTAATAATGACGAATATTACCGTCGGCTTGTTGCACTTCATATTTGAAACCGCCCCATATAAAAACGTTTAGAAATAACGAACATTTATCTGTGACTTTAAAACACATCACCATTCCTGCTGAAGCAACGCATTGTTCAACATGCATGATGGGAAACGTGTGCCTGCCCACTGGCATGCCCAGCGTTGAAGTTGAGCGGCTTGATGACCTCATCAAAGAACGCATTCGTATACCTAAAGGTGAAAGGTTATTTTCAAAAGGGCAAACTTTAGATGCCCTGTACGGCCTAAGACTGGGGTCTCTTAAAACCCAACTTGAAGATGTGATGGGTGACGTTCAGGTCACGGGCTTTTTTTTACCGGGTGAAATTGTAGGGCTAGACGGCATGTTCGATGGTATGCATGAATCAAATGCAATCGCCCTAGAAGACGCTGAAGTCTGCGTGGTGCGGTTGACAGATATTGACCGGGTTGGCATGTATATACCCACTTTACAACAACAAATTAGACGATTAATGAGTAAAGAAATTTCGCGCTCGCATCAAGTATTGGTTGCCTTGGGGTCAATGCGCTCTGAACAACGATTGGCCTCATTTTTGTTAAATATGTCACAACGACTCAGCGCACTGGGCTATTCGTCTACCGAATTTGTCATGCGTATGAGCCGAGAAGAAATCGGCAACTATTTAGGTTTAACGATTGAAACAATTAGCCGACTTTTCTCGCGCTTTGCGCGTGAAGGGTTAATCAAAGTTCACCAACGCGATGTATGCATACTAGATTTACAGGCTATTAAAGAGCTGGCGGGTCAACCGTGTAATACCCCGACCTAAGGTTCTGGGTTCATAACAATTGATAATGCGCTTGAAAGTCCTGCCATCAACCAAAATAAAAAGAAACCAAACGCATATAGCCACTCTCGTGTAGGGTGAATATAGCCAAAAATTGCCACGTCAAGCGGGTCAATGAAAGCAAACACCACGGCACTGGCAACACCAGCCATCAAAAATGAAGGCCAGAGAATAATCATGATTCGACGACCTGACCACATCTGTTTTGCCTCTTAAGATGATTTGTTTGAAACGCTAGCAGGGTTAACGACATGACCAGAATTCACATCGTTAGCTTTTTTCTCAACCACTAGCCCACGCTTTACACCGCCATCGTGAATCGGCTGATCAGTAAACTGCTGCAAAGCAAGTACAATAGTGATGATGCAACCCACTATGGCAACAGCGGGGCCCAACATTAATAACCAAGGCCAATGATCACGCCACCAAGGTTGAATGATTTGAGCTTGAATGATTTGAGCTTGAGAGATTTGAGATTGAACCATGTGTTGTCACCTTATCTAGGAAATATAAAGCTTGAGGCTTCACGCACTTCAGTCAATACAGCACCACGGGGTGTAGTTGAAGTAATAATGAATGTAATGGGGTGTGCCCCAGTAGTTGAACCGTCAATCGGGGCATGCACTACAACTGGTATAACGAGATTGCTGGCTGCGGGCACTTCAATATGGTCAGCTGCGCCAAAACCACCCGCACCCACTAAAACTTTCATATTCGACTGCCCTTGCGCTTGAATCGATAAAGTTAAAGGTGTTTCAGAGGCATTAATGAGTTGGAAGCGGTAAACGTTTTCAGCGAAACCACCTGCAACCTCTCGGCCTAACATGCCGCGATCTCGAATGACATCAACCCGCAAGGTTTCGCGCGTTGCTAATGCCCCAAAGAAGACCGATACAATGATGACCATAAGTGTGCTGTAAATTATGATGCGTGGTCGCAACAAACGAGCCACAACTGCTTTAGCATCAAGATTTTTTAAAATGCCATTTTCAGAGATGTAACGAATCAAACCCTTGGGGTAATCAAGTTTGCTCATCACTTGATTGCAAGCATCAATACACGCACCACAACCGATACACATGTACTGCAAGCCCTGCCGAATGTCGATGCCTGTTGGGCACACTTGCACACAAATACTACAGTCGACACAATCGCCCAACCCTTGGGTATAGTGGTCAACTTTTTTAGAGCGTGGGCCGCGTGGCTCACCCCGTTTATAGTCGTATGTCACCACATAAGTGTCTGAATCAACCATCACGCTTTGAAAGCGTGCATAGGGGCACATATATTTACAAACTTGCTCACGCAGAAAGCCCGCATTACCCCATGTCGCAAAGCTATAGAAAAATAACCAAAACCATTGCCACGCACCCAGATGCAAGGTAATAAGTTCGTGACCAAGTGTACGAATGGGGGCAAAATAGCCAATGAAAGTAAAGCCCGTAATAAAGGCAACCACCACCCATAGTGCATGCTTAGTGGTTTTAATGCGTATTTTTTTGAGCGACAAGTGTGCTTCATCGAGTCGGATTCGCGCGACACGGTCACCTTCCACTTTACGTTCTATAAACATAAAAATTTCGGTATAAACCGTTTGTGGGCAAGCGTAACCACAAAACAACCGCCCTGCGACTGCGGTAAAAAGAAACAAGCCAAGCGCTGAAATAATGAGCAATAAGGTCAAGTAAATAACGTCTTGTGGCCACAACACCATGCCAAAAATATAAAATTTACGCGCACCCAAATCAAATAAAATGGCTTGCCGATCATTCCACTGTAACCAAGGTAAGCCGTAATAAAGTAATTGTGTAAAAGCCACTAAACCCCAACGCCAGTAGGCAAACCAGCCTGATACCGCCCGAGGGTAAATCTTTTTACGCACATCTGCTAACGCAACCTCAAAGGCCTCTGCTCCGGGCAAAACCGATCGAGCCCCCGCAGGCCGCCAAGGTGGTGGATCAACGGGGGCAAGCGCAGCCTTATCAGATGAAATAGGTGAGGAAGAGGTGTTCAAAGGATGTTCAAAGGGTTACTTAGATTGGACCGCGGCATTATTTGATGCCATTTTGGGTGCTCTTGGGTCATGGGACAAACCCCAAACCCAAGCGGTTAACAAGCGAATTTGTTCAGGTGTCAAAACATGATTTTGAGCGGGCATATGGTTGTTACGGCCATTCATAATGCTTTGCACAATGACGTTTTCAGCACTGCCATAGAGCCAAACACCATCAATAAAACTGGGGGCACCCAATGCCGTATTGCCTCGCCCTTGAGCACCGTGACAGGCGGCACATAAATTGTTGTACTGAGTTTTGCCACGACTCACTTTGATTTGATCATGTGCTAAACCTGAAAATGCGCGTACATACTGCGCAACGTCAACAGCCTGAGTGACATCGACGATGCCTTTAAAGGCCGGCATAATGCCATTGCGGCCATGCGTAATGGTTTGTTCAATGGCCTCAGGTGATCGGCCGTAGAGCGCATCACCTTCAACCAAGTTAGGAAAGCTTGGGCTTCCTTTGGCATCTGAGCCATGACACTGCGCACAATTGTTTAAAAATAAGCGCTGGCCAATCACTTGAGCTTGAGGGTCTTTGGCAACCGCTTCAATGCTCATAGCTTCAAACTTGGCATAGACGGGTTTAATCCACTCAGCTTGTTTTGCTTCATCAACTGCCAACTCTTTTGCGGTGGTGTAACCCAAAAGGCCTTTGTACTCGCCTAAACCGGGGTACAAAACAAGGTAGCCCAAGGCAAAGACACATAGCAAAGCGTACATCGTTGTCCACCAACGTGGCACAGGGTTATTGAGCTCGCGAATACCGTCCCATTCGAGGCCGATGTCTTCTACGGTTTCAACTTCTTTTTTGAGCCATTGACGTTGCGAATACAACAACCATAAACACCAAAAAATGCCCAGCAAACTGATGGCAGCAATGTAATAGCCCCACCCCGCGCTAAAAAAATCGCTCATGACTGCCCCCTAGATTTAGAGTGAGGTGTTGTTTGAGACTTTGAAGCTTCAGAACCCTCATCAGGCAAATCAAAAGGCAGGTTTGCTGATTCAGCATTGGCTTGTTTACGTTTTTTAGAAAATGCCCACCAGATGATGCCAAAAAAAACCACCATAGACAAAATTGTACCGATGACATTTAAGGTAACCATATTAATTTCCCCCTGCAGCTCTTGCGCGAGCTTTGGCGTCTTCTGCGAGCTGTGCATTACGCATGGCAACGCCAAGCCCTTGAAGGTAAGCCACCAAAGCGTCTTCTTCAGTTTTACCGACCAAAGCACTCGGTGCCGCTTCAATTTCAGTATCGGTATAAGGCACACCTACGAAGCGCAAGGCTTTCATACGGTCTTGAACATCAACTCCTTCGACCGTGTTTTGTGCTAACCAGGGGTAACCTGGCATGTTTGACTCAGGCACCACATCACGAGGGTTACGAAGATGAATACGATGCCATTCATCAGAGTACCGGGCACCAACGCGCGTGAGGTCGGGACCAGTACGCTTTGAACCCCACAAGAAGGGATGGTCATAAACTGACTCACCTGCAACCGAGTAAGGGCCGTAACGCTGAACTTCAGCGCGCAACATACGTATTTGCTGTGAATGGCAGCCGACACACCCTTCACGAATGTATAAGTCACGGCCCACTAAACGCAACGAGTCATACGGCAAGATACCCGGCGCAGCAGTCGTCGTTGAATGCTGGAAGAAAAGCGGCACAATTTGTACCAAGCCAGCAAAGATGACAACCAAAATACTGGCAATAATCATGAGACCAATATTTTTTTCAAGTGTCTCATGAGAGAACAATGGCGTTTTCTTTTCACTCATTGTGTCACCTTAAGCATTTACAAGATTAGCCGCAGGCTGAGCCGCGTCGATATGGCCAATCGGTACGATTGGGTTCACAGGTTTAGCACCAACCACTGTTTTAAAGACGTTGTAAGCCATCAAGCACATACCACCCAAGTACAAGGTGCCGCCTAACAGGCGAATGGCATAGAACGGATACGTTGCCTTAACCGATTCAACAAAACTATAAGTTAATGAACCGTCGGGCTCAGTGGCGCGCCACATAAGGCCTTGCATGACGCCCGCTATCCACATTGCAGCGATGTAGAGCACCACACCAATCGTGGCCACCCAGAAGTGAACGTCTATTAAACGAACGCTGTACATACGGTCTTTACCCCACAAACGTGGAATGAGGTAATACAACGAACCAAAAGTGATCATGGCAACCCAGCCTAAAGCACCTGAATGCACGTGGCCAATGGTCCAGTCGGTATAGTGCGACAACGCATTTACGGTACGAATGGACATCATCGAACCTTCAAAGGTCGACATACCGTAAAACGAGAGTGACACCACCATAAATTTTAAGATGGGGTCAGTACGCAGCTTGTACCAAGCACCTGACAAAGTCATGATGCCGTTGATCATGCCGCCCCAAGAGGGTGCCAGCAGAATTAATGAAAATGACATGCCCAATGCCTGAGTCCAGTCAGGTAATGAGGTAAACATCAAGTGATGCGGGCCAGCCCACATATACGTGAAGGCTAACGCCCAGAAGTGCACAATCGACAATCGATATGAATAAATGGGGCGACCGACCTGCTTAGGAATGAAGTAATACATCATGCCTAAGAAGCTAGTGGTTAAGAAAAAACCCACCGCGTTATGACCGTACCACCACTGCACCATGGCGTCTTGTACGCCTGCGTAGGCTGAGTACGACTTCCACATTGAAACGGGAATTTCTAGGTTGTTCACGACATGCAAAATTGCAATGGTCAAAATATACGAACCAAAAAACCAGTTCGCCACATAGATATGTTTAACGCGACGCTTAACGATGGTGCCAAAAAATACCACCGCATAAGCCACCCAAACAAAGGTGATCAAAATATCGATGGGCCACTCAAGCTCAGCGTATTCTTTGGTGCTGGTAAAACCCATGGGCAAGGTGATGGCAGCACCAACAATAATAAGTTGCCAGCCCCAGAAAGTGAAGGCTGCCAATTTGTCACAGAATAAGCGCGCCTGAGAGGTACGCTGTACAACGTAATATGACGTTGCAAATAAGGCGCTACCGCCAAAGGCAAAGATCACCGCATTCGTGTGCAATGGGCGCAGCCGTCCGTAGCTTAACCAGGGAATATTTAAATTGAGTTCAGGCCACAGCAATTGTGCCGCTATCCATACCCCGACAAGCATGCCGACAATACCCCAAACTATAGTCATGATCGCAAACTGGCGAACAATTTTGTAGTTGAAAGATTCGGAATTGACAGCGAGTGACTGAGCCATAATTAACCATGCTTAATTGTAAATTTAAATTGAATGAAGAACAGTTTGCCGTTTATGTCTCGTGCACGTTTTGATCTTCATCAAGGTTTGATGAAATATTTTGTTTTTTTTGTGAAACTGATGAAACGGGTGTGTCAATATCGTTCAGAATTAAGTATGCGGCATGATCAGGGTCGTCGTATTGACCCGAAAAAATAGCCCACCATAAAATGCCCCCAATCATCGCTACAAAAGCGAGTGAAAGGGGTATGAGCAAATACAGTATTTCCATTTTTTAATGAGTATGCTGCGAAAAAAACTCGGTATTAAGCAGATCTAATGTGTAGCTTTGCGCTGGTTTTTGATATAAGCGGTAAGCATTCAGGCACACCGCAACCGACGACACAAGCATGGCTAAAGCTGCGATCCAAGGTGTCACCAAGCCAAACGCTGCAAGCGGCGTGGTGAAGAAATGAAAAGTCAGTGAACCGTATAAATTTTGACGGGTGATGGCAGCTGTTTTTCGATAAAGCTTTAATGTCTCGTCACGCGTTAAATCAGGGTAAGCAGCCAAGGTGGCATGCGCTGCCGCCAACGACACGGGCGCAGATAACGATAAGGCGCACGGGCAGCTCATAACCAACAATGCAACCATAACGGCTATGGCATGAACGGGGTCAGTGAACCACCAATATGCAGCCACAACTAAAGCAATGCTTAACTGCACCACCACAAACCACATCGCAATGCGGTCAGCACGACGCAATAAGCCGGTACGCAGAACTTCAAGTTTTTCACCGAACTGAGTGTGATTCACAGCTTGGGTGGCACGGGTTTCAAAATAACGGGCAGTTAGCAAAAAGGCCACAAACATCGTGATTGAATCAAAATACACTTCACCATGACCTTGCCACGTAGCGAAAACACTAAGAATAAATGCTGCCGTGATACTAATGGCGACGGGTACGTCCATAGTGGTGTGACGATGCTGATAAGCTCGCCAAGCACCCAACCAAACGGGCCAAGCCGAATATAAAATAACCGGCACAGTTAACACCAAACTCGCCCAATTCATCAAAAAAATAGCCCAATCGAGCACATCTAGATTGTCTTGGCCAAACGCATCTTGGCGTAGGTAACCCGGAAAAGCGAACATCATCACCTGCATCATCGCTAACCAAGCCAAACCCAACCGAACGAGTGCGCGACGACGGGTCAACATTTCTTGGGTTGACAAAAGACGGTTCAAGGTAAATATAGATTTAGCCATGTTGCCATGTTAGGTGGTTCGGTTTTGTGTTGTATTGATTTAAATCAAAAAAAACGCAGCACCGATTGCTCGGGCTGCGGTTAAAACGTCAGTAAATGCTTACAGCAATATTGCCAAATCACCTACCGACGCGGGGTCGTGCCATATGATTTGACTCATATGAATTAGTGTGTCTCGAACTGAGCTTCTTCAGTTGAGCCAGTTAACGCTGTGGTTGAAGATTGGCCACCTTCAATCGTTTGTGTCACAGCATCAAAGTAGCCCGTACCCACTTCACGCTGATGCTTCACAGCTGTAAAGCCTAACTCAGCTGCAGCAAATTCTTTTTCTTGTAGTTCAACGAATGCACTCATTTGGTTGCGAGCGTAGCCATGCGCTAAGTGGAACATGCCATAGTTCAAGGCATGGAAGCCGGCTAAAGTGATGAACTGGAATTTGTACCCCATAGCACCCAACTCGCGTTGGAACTTAGCAATAGTGGCATCGTCAAGGTTTCTCTTCCAGTTAAAGGAGGGTGAGCAGTTGTATGCCAACAATTTACCAGGGAACTGGCGGTGAATCGCATCAGCAAACTTACGAGCATACTCAAGGCTAGGGGTAGCGGTTTCGCACCAAATTAAATCGGCGTAAGGGGCATAAGCCAAACCCCGTGAAATACCTTGATCAATACCTGCACGGCTACGGAAGAAGCCCTCAACGGTGCGCTCACCCGTCAAGAATGGGCGATCGTTTTCGTCAACGTCACTGGTCACTAAGTCAGCCGCATCCGCATCGGTGCGGGCCAGCAACAAGGTAGGTACACCCGATACGTCTGCAGCTAGACGGGCAGCGATCAATTTAGCAACGGCTTCACGAGTGGGCACCAATACTTTGCCCCCCATGTGACCACATTTTTTAACTGACGCTAATTGGTCTTCAAAGTGCACGCCACTCGCGCCCGCATCAATCATCGATTTCATGAGCTCATACGCATTGAGCACACCACCAAAGCCGGCTTCAGCGTCAGCGACAATAGGAGCCATAAAGTCGATGTAACCTTCGTCGCCGGGGGTTTTGCCTTCCATCCACTGGATTTGGTCAGCACGTTGCAAGGTGTTGTTGATACGACGAACCACTTGTGGTACAGAGTTGGCTGGGTACAAGGATTGGTCTGGGTACATTTCACCCGCCAAGTTGGCGTCACCCGCCACCTGCCAGCCTGACAAGTAAATACCTTTTAGACCCGCTTTGACTTGCTGCATGGCCTGGTTGCCCGTCAAGGCACCGAGGGTATTAACGAACGGTTCGCTGTGAAGCAACTTCCAGAGTTTTTCAGAACCTTTAAGTGCAAGGGTGTGCTCAACACCGAAACTACCCCGTAAATTGACGACTTCTTCTGCACTATAGGTGCGCTTAATGCCTTGCCAGCGTGGGTTTTGGGCCCACTCTTTTTGTAACTCGCGCGCTGCGGCTTCACGGTTAGTCATGTTCACATGCTCCTTAGGGGTTTTCGATAAAATATATCAATGCAATTAGGTTAAAAATTGTTTGGGCGTTTCACATAAATCTTTAAATTTTCAATGCATACACCATGAAAATAGTCTAAATCTTTATTGCACTGCAAAATACTCTTTTGTCTTATATAAGACTATATTTTTTACTTATATTTATCATATAGTTACATTTTAAATTTCTCAATATGAAATGTAATTTGAGATCATGAAATGCCTAATTGCGGCACTGCATCATTATATTTCACAATATAAAAACCAATTTTCATATTGTGAAAAGCGATGGTTCTACAATGACTTACAAAATAGATCTTCGATGTACGCGTTACAACCCACTTTATGTTTGGCCTGTTATGACTCACGATTTAGATTTAGCACCACTCGGGCGTGAAACCCCCTGCCCGGTTCGCTACGACCCGACCTTGCTGTTTCCCATTAAACGACAGCGGGTCATTCCTTCAAATATTGAAGTTATTGGCTGGGATTTCTGGCGCGGCTATGAACTTTCTTGGTTGCAACCCAATGGTTTACCGTGTGTTGGGCTCATTAAAATAACGGTGCCTTTTGACAGCCCGTTTATGACAGAATCAAAATCACTCAAGCTATATTTAAATAGTTTCAATCAAGAAAAATTCAGTGATGTCGCTCAATTAACAGCACGCATTCAGACTGATGTAAGCCAAGCAGTCGGTGCAACGGTTGTAGTTAGCATACTGATGGCTGAGCATTTCAAAAATGAATACATTGAAGAGCCACACGAAGTGGGCAATATGGCTGAAATGAATATTGATCAAAGCCAGCAAACCTTTCATCTTTATTCGCCTGATGCCCATTTGCTTCGTTGCGATATGCAGCAACCACTTACAACTGAATCTGTATTTTCAAGGTTACTTAAGAGCAACTGCCCCGTCACAAACCAACCAGATTGGGCAAGTGTGCACATTCATTATCACGGCCACCCCATTGACCATGAGGCGCTATTAGCTTACGTAGTTTCGTTTAGACAGCATCAGGGTTTTCATGAAAAATGTGTTGAAACAATTTTTACCGATGTGATGCGGGTTTGTAAGCCAGGGCGCCTGTCTGTTTATGCGCGCTATACCCGTCGTGGTGGGGTTGATATCAACCCTTGGCGAGCAACGCTTGGATGCACGCCACCGACCCTAATGCGTAGCGCTCAACAATAGTTATGTTTTGGCCGCAATGACGGGCCAAGCGCGACGCAGGTAATAAAACATTGACCATACTGTCAAGATAGCAGCAATGATAATGAGCACTTGACCGATCAAAAAAACCGGCAAGCCCCATGCTGATTGGCCATATATCAAACAGGGTATAGCTATCATTTGAGCGGCTGTTTTGAATTTACCCAACCAATGTACGGCAACATTGCCGCTTGCACCGAGTTGCGCCATCCATTCGCGTAGCGCAGAAATGGTGATTTCACGACCAATAATGACCAACGCGATTAAACTACCGACACGGTCAAGATTGATGAGTACAAGCAACGCGGCCGTAACCATAAGCTTATCGGCGACGGGGTCTAAAAATGCACCAAAAGCTGAAGTTTGATTCCAGCGCCGTGCTAACCAACCATCTAACCAGTCAGTGAGTGCGGCAAAGACAAAAACCCATGCTGCAATACCGTCTCGCAAAATGATAGGCAAAATAGCTTCTGGCACATAAAACAGTGCGACAAAAAAAGGGATGGTTGCAATGCGGAACCAAGTGAGGGCGATGGGCAAGTTAAATGGCATGATGTCTTATGCTAACCGACTTTTAAGATCTTCTCAGGGCTAAACCCCTGATACGCCTAAAGTTGAACAGAGGCATCTCACCACGACAATGCCTCTGACCTAATGAAATACTTCAAACCTGATGCAAGGCATCGTATAGGTGTTTTGCTAAATCTAATGAAATGCCCTCTACTGTGGCCAGCTGATCAACAGAGGCTACGGTTACACCATTCAAACCACCAAATCGAGCTAAAAGTCGTTGCCTACGCTTGGGGCCAATACCCTCTATATCTTCAAGCCTAGAAACTTGACGAGCTTTGGCGCGTTTTGCACGCATACCTGTAATGGCAAAACGGTGTGCCTCGTCTCGTATATGAGCGATCAGCATGAGGGCAGCCGACCCTTCGCCCAACGCTTGCGCGGGTCGATCGTCTGCAAAAATTAAAGTTTCTAAACCAACTTTACGATTTTCCCCTTTGGCAACCCCCACTAAAACTTGGGTACTCAAGCCATACTCTTCAAACACTTGACGCGCCACCTCGACCTGACCTTTTCCCCCATCAATCAACACCAAACCGGGTACCGGAACATCACCATCAGCCGCTTTGGCATAACGTCTCGTTAAAACTTGTCGCATGGCGGCGTAATCATCTCCCGGGGTTATGCCATTAATGTTGTAGCGTCGATAAAGCGAGGGTTGCATGTCGTGCTGCTGGAACACCACGCAAGATGCTTGTGTCGCCTCGCCAGAGGTGTGGCTAATGTCAAAACATTCAATATGTAATGCAGCCAATGCACTGGGGTCAGTATCAAGGTCAAGGGCTTCAGCCAAAGCCAAGGTGCGAGCACTTTTAGAGGCACTTTCACTGAGATGCCGCTTAAGCGCAATATGCGCGTTTTGTAAAGCTTGTTCAAGCCACGATTTTTTTAAACCACTGGGCCGGGTTAATAATTTTGAGCGCGTTTGCTTTAACGCCATGAGCGCATCAAAAACACCCGCATCGCGAAGCGGGTGAGAAATGACAACCGTTGCTGGCAACGGGTTATCAACATAATGCTGAGCCAAATACACGTCAAGAATATCACTGGCCTCGTCGCCATCAGTATGGCTAGGGAAAAACGCCCGATCGCCTAAATGGCGACCACCCCGAATCATGGCAAGGTTGACACACACGCGCCCACCCTCGATGGCGATCACGACAATATCGGTATCAGCCTCGTCTTGATCTTCCATCGTTTGCTGTTGCAAAACGCGTGATAGAGCACCCATTTGGTCACGCAATTGAGCGGCTTGCTCAAACGCTAAAGCCTCTGAGGCTTCACGCATACGGGTTTCTATTTCAGACAAAACCTCTTGGGTTTGACCACTTAAAAAACGACTGGCACGATTGACATCTGCCACGTAATCGGAGATTGAGATTTCGCCGACACAGGGCCCTGAGCAGCGTTGTATTTGAAACAGTAAGCATGGGCGTGAACGATTAGCATAAACCGTATCTTCGCAGGTTCGCAATCGGAAAACTTTTTGCAAAATATGCATGGTGTTGCGCACGGCCCATGTGTTTGGGTACGGACCAAAAAATTGACCGGTGCGCTGTGTACTACCGCGGTAATAAGCCATTCTTGGGGCTGCGTGGCCAGACAACATCAAGTAGGGGTAAGATTTATCGTCACGAAATAAAATATTGTATTTAGGCTTGAGTTGCTTAATTAAATTATTTTCAAGCAATAGTGCTTCAGCTTCAGATCGCGTAACCGTTATTTCAATATGAGCGACTCGCGCGACCATATGCGCAATACGCGGGCTAACCACTGTCTGTTGAAAGTATGATGCAACTCGTTTTTTTAAGTCACGCGCTTTGCCCACATAAAGCACTTCACCTGCCGAATCAATATGTCGGTAAACGCCAGGAAGATGTGGCAGTGTTGTCAAGAACGCCTTGACATCAAATACTTCAGGTGACGACGAGCTAGGCGTTGTCATGCAGCGAACGAACGACCGCTAACGCATGTTGATAACTCGGTAAGGCTTGAAGGTCGCGCCATTTCATGACCTTTTTAACAGGCATGAGGCGTTCAATACGGGCAGCACTTTGTGGGTCAACGGCAATCTCAAGTGTTTCAATTAATTGTTGTGCCAAGTCGGGGCGATTGCAAACCAATGCCATGTCGCAACCTGCACCAAGTGCGGCTTGTGCACGATCAACAATATCACCCGCAACGCTAGCGCCTTCCATAGTTAAATCATCTGAAAAGACAACCCCGTCATATTTTAATTTTTGACGAAGTATGTCGCTCACCCATTTTGATGAAAAGCCCGCTGGCTTACTATCAACTTTAGGGTAAATGACGTGTGCTGGCATGATAGAAGGAATGACCCAATCACCTAACCATAAATAGGGTGCGGCGTCTTCTTGCATAATTCTCGTAAGCGTTCGTGTGTCAGTGGGTATTTCTAAGTGCGAGTCAGCCGCTACCGCACCGTGGCCCGGAAAATGCTTACCACATGCCGACATGCCGGCCACTGACAAACCTTGTGCCAATGCACGAGCCAACATGGCAACAACACGGGGGTCTCGGTGGAACGAACGATCACCGATGACTTGACTGACGCCATAATCAAGGTCAAGTACGGGGGTAAAACTTAAATCAACCCCGCATGCGCGCAACTCACTACCTAAAACCAACCCAACTGCTGTGGCCGCAGACATGGCGCGTAACGGGTCGTTTGACCATAAATGCCCTAAAGAAGCCATTGCAGGTAAAACGGTAAACCCGTCTTCGCGAAAGCGTTGAACCCGACCACCCTCATGATCAACCGCAATCAAGAGACGTGGAGACTTCAAATCATGAATTTTTTGTGTTAATTCAATTAACTGATGCCGGCTTTCAAAATTACGGGTAAACAAAATAACGCCACCCACCAACGGGTGCATTAACCTTTGTTTTTCTTCGCTGGTCAAGGTTGTGCCTTGAACGTCTATCATCAAGGGGCCGCGTTTAAGACTGTTGGGTTTCTTTCTTTTCGCCATAGCTAGCTTCCGATCTAACTTTATGATTTAAATTGGGGAAGTGCAACGGTTTCACCCCCCAGCGCTGCCAATTTAGCTTGCACCATGATAGCTTTCATTTGCTTGATGGCATTTTCCCAACCGTCAAAGATCGCTTGAGCTACGATAGCATGGCCAATATTCAATTCAGCAATGCCCGGCAAGGCCGCGATGGCTTGCACATTTTGGTAGTGCAAACCGTGACCCGCATTCACACGAAAGCCCACACCCACGGCTTGCGCAATCGCTTGTTTTAAGCGGTCGATTTCGTACTGACATTGTTCAATTGAACGCGCTTCGGCATAGGCGCCTGTATGCAATTCAATAATGCGTGCACCCGTGCGATATGCAGCTTCTATTTGCTGTGCATCAGGGTCAATAAAAAGCGAGACCCGAATACCCTGATCTTGCAAGGCTTCGACGGCTGCAGCAACCTTTGTGTAGCCACCGACCACATCTAAGCCACCTTCAGTTGTCAATTCAGTACGTTTTTCAGGTACTAAACACACATCATGCGGTTTGACTTGTATGGCAATGTCAATCATTTCGGGGGTGACAGCGCATTCTAGATTCATACGCGTCAACAATATGGGGTGTATGGCCCACACATCAGCGTCTTGAATGTGACGCCTGTCTTCGCGCAAATGCAGGGTTATAAGATCAGCCCCTGCCTGCTCAGCTCGAATAGCGGCTTCAATTGGGTCGGGGTAAATCGTATGACGCTGCTGCCTGAGCGTCGCGACATGATCAATATTGACACCAAGGTCTATCATGATGATTAACTTAAAAAATAATGCCGGTTAAGAAAATTGTTTTTAAACAAGGTGTTGATTTTAATCGGTAAAAGCATAATTATTTAACGTCAGAAGCTGTGTTAGCTTGATCAACTACATTTAGTTGCGTCGAAGTAATTGAACTAGGCGACTGAATCGTTGCATTTTGAACAGCGGCAGTCATATCGTATTGTGCCCCAGGTGTAGCTTTGTCCCAGCCGCCACCTAAGGCTTTGTAAAAGTTTATACGATTAGCCAGCGTTTCAAACAAGGTTCTAACTTGCTGCTGCTGAGCGGTAAAGTACTCAATTTCAGCAAATTGAACTTCTAAATAACTTTCGATTCCAGCAAAGTATCGTGCATTACTTAAGTTTAGTAATTTTTGATTAGACTGTGCTTGCGAAGACCGCGCTATAAATTGCGAGCCATAGGTTACCTCGCCGGCTAAAGCATCTGACACTTCTTTAAAGGCGACTTCAATGCTTTTTTCATAGGCAGCAATTGCCCCTCGCTGGGCTGCATTGGCACCTGCCAAGTTAGATTCAAGGCTACCACCCGTAAAGATTGGTATTGAAATGGTCGGTGCGAAAGCCCACACCCCCGTGCCAAAAGAGAACAAATCGCCTAGCGATGTACTGGCCCCACCGATGCTGGTCGTCAAACTAATATTAGGGAAAAATGCCGCGCGCGCTGCACCAATATTGGCATTAGCTGAAACTAAAAGATCTTCTGCTTGCCTAATATCAGGCCTTCTCAATAATAAATCTGACGGCATTCCAGCAGCAATTCCCGCCACCAAATTAAGATCTTTCAAAGGTAACTCGGGTGGCAAATCGTTTGGAATCGCCTGCCCAATAATGACCAACAATGCATTAAACGCAAGCGCCCGCTCGCGCGTAAAAACCGCCACATCACCGGCAGCAGAATCTAGTACAGATTTAGCCTGCATCAGAGCGATATCTGATGCAACACCGGCTTTTGATCTTTCGAGTACCAATTGATAACTTCCCAAGCGTGAACGGTAGGTCTGTTCAGTCAAGGTCAATAAGCTTTCGGCTAGACGCAGACTTAAATAATTTAACGCTGTGTCGGCAACTAAACTGATTTGGACACCCCGCGCCACCTCGGCTGAAGCCAAGTATTGTTGAAAAGCGGCCTCAGAAAGATTGCGTAAACGACCAAAGAGGTCAATTTCAAAAGCTGTAACACCGACTTCTGCTTGATACAAACTGGTCACCGTCGAAACGTTGCTACCTGAACCACTTGAAGCAACCTGCCGTTGTTTAACGCCCCCCGCCCCCGCACCTATTTGCGGAAAGAGCGTGCCACGCTGAACACCCCAAAGCGCTTGAACTTGATCCATACGGGCAACCGCAATACGAAAATCGCGATTATTGTCTAGCGCAATCGAAATCAGTGCACGCAAACGCGGGTCTAGAAAAAAATCTTGCCACGCAATGTTTGCAACATTATTAAGTTCCACCTCATTTATATGAGCACCCGTTTTACTAGAGAGTTGTTCAACCGTTTGCTTCTGTTTGCTAATTTTTCCCGTCTGGGCATCATATTGGGTTTGATCTAAATTGGGCCAATTTTGTGATACGGGTGAGGTAGGTCTAACATAATCGGGCGCAAGATTGCAACCTAACAGAGAAAAACCAATCAACCCAATGCTTAAATATTTAAAATAGGCGTGCTGCATTACGCGCCCCCTTTTTCAGTACTCTGGTCTTTTGCTGCATGACGATTAGGCTTAATAAAATCAGGGGAAACCGCCGGGTGACCGTGTACTTTTTCAAACTCGTGGGCCTGTGCACCTAAGAGCTTAGGCTTGGTTTTGAAAAGTGAAAGTAACACCACAAAAAATACGGGCACGAAGATCACCGCAAAAGGCGTAGCAGCCAGCATGCCCCCCAAGACCCCGAAGCCAACCGCTTGCTGACTGGCTGCGCCTGCACCTGAAGCCAACGTTAATGGCACCACACCCAAGATGAATGCAAAAGAGGTCATTAGAATGGGCCTAAATCGCAAACGCGACGCTTCAATCGTGGCCTCGTACAAACCCATACCGCGTGCATTTAAATCTTTGGCAAACTCAACAATCAAAATTGCATTTTTAGCAGAAAGGCCTATGACCGTTACCATACCCACCTGAAAATAAACGTCATTACTCATGCCCAGACCACTCACCATGGCGACAGCACCCAACATACCGAGTGGTACAACCAACATAACAGCCAACGGTATGGCCCAGCTTTCATACAAAGCAGCCAACACTAAAAATACAACCATTATCGCCAGAGCCATCAACATCGGGGCTTGAGCACCCGCTTGCTTTTCTTGATAAGAAAGGCCTGTCCACTCATAGCCGAAGCCAGGCGGCAGCTGTGACATCAGGTTTTGCATTTCAATCATCGCTTGGCCTGACGAAAAACCTGGCGCAGCTGACCCTGCAATTCGAACAGTGTTGTAACTGTTGTAGCGAACCACTTGGGTCGGGCCCTGTTGCCAGCCAGCTGAAACAAAAGATGACAGTGGTACCATTTCACCCTGAGTATTGCGAGCATTTAATCTCAATACTTGCTCAAGGTTCATACGAAAGTCAGCATCGGCTTGAACCCAAATATTTTGCATCCAACCTAAATTGGGGAATTTACCTGCGAACGTTCCACCGATTGCTGTTGATAGCACCGATGCGGCTTGGGGAAAATCAACGCCTAAGGCGGCCGCTTTTTGACGATCGATCGTTAAGGTGAGCTGAGAACCTGGCCCTAAACCTGAAATACGTACTTGCGACAAGATAGGGTTTTTTGCCGAAGCCGCCAGCAATTGGCCTGCGGCTGACATGAGTGCGCCATAACCTAATTCACCCCGATCTTGCAGCCGAAAATCAAAGCCTGATGCATTACCCAGTGCAGAAATAGCGGGTGGTAAAACTGCAAAGATTAGCGCATCAGGCACGGTACCCATCAAGAACCTCGTGGCTTGCCCAGCAACCGCTTTTGCTGACATACCTGGACCCTGACGTTCAGAAAAGTCTTTTAAGGTCACAAACGCCAAAGCGGCATTTAAGCCACTACCATTGAAACTAAACCCTTGCACAGCAATGATATTTTTTACGGTGGGTTGTTTTAAAAAATAATTTTCAACCTTGCCGATGACCTCTTGTGTTCGTGTTGCGGTTGCCCCGGCAGGCAACTCAATGTTAGCGATGATGTAACCTTGGTCTTCCTCTGGCAAAAAGGCACCAGGCAAACGCATATACAGAAAACCCATTAATACCACTAGCACCAAGTAGATCACCATATAGCGACCACCGTTGTGAATGATGCGACTGATATAGCTTTCGTAACGCTGAGTTGAGCGATGAAAAAACCGATTGAACGCACCAAAAAAACCACGCTTTTCTTCGTGTTGCCCTTGATTCATTGGTTTCAAAATGGTTGCACATAGCGCAGGTGTAAAAGTCAGTGCCAAAAATGCAGAGAACAAAATTGAAATAGCCATGGCTACAGCAAACTGTTGGTAAATGACCCCTACTGAACCCGACATGAAAGCTAAGGGCAAAAACACAACCGTTAATACGGCTGTGATGCCAATAATGGCCCCTGAGATTTGTGGCATGGCTTTGCAAGTGGCCTCATAGGGGGATATTCCCTCTTCAGCCATAATACGTTCAACGTTTTCAATAACGACGATGGCATCATCAACCAAAATACCAATAGCTAATACCATTGCAAACATGGTTAAAACATTAATTGAAAAACCCATTGAATTCATGATGGCAAATGTACCCATCAGGGCAACGGGCACGACCAACGCAGGAATCAATGTATATCGAACATTTTGCAAAAAAAGGTACATCACTAAAAAAACAAGAGCCATCGCCTCAAACAAGGTGTGAACCACTTGTTCAATCGATGCTTCCACATACGGTGCAGTGTTGTATGGAATACTGTAACTAACACCCGATGGGAAAAACGCTGATAATGTTTCAAGTGCTTGCTGAACGCCCAATGCCGTTTGCAAGGCGTTTGCATCAGGTGCCAAAACGATTGCAAACGCAGATGTGGCTTCTGCATTTAAGCGCGCACTTTTTTGATAATTATCAGCACCCACCTCAACGCGCGCCACATCGCTCAACTTAACTGATGATCCGTCTTGATTCGCTCGCAAAATAACTGATTCAAAATCTCTAACCGTGCTGAGCTGGCCGTTACTTAAAATCGTAGCCGAGAAGCGTTCTGATGAGGGGTTAGGTGGCCCACCCATGACACCGCCAGCAATAAGAATATTTTGTGAAACAAGTGCCTGATTAACATCTTTCACACTTAAATTAAGACCAGTTAATTTATCAGGGTTAAGCCATATTCTCATCGCACGGGGGGCAGCAAACAGTTGAAACTGGCCGACGCCTGGCACACGAGACACAGGGTTTTGCACGTTACGGGTAATGTAGTCAGCTAAGGCGGTTTGATCTAATGTGCCGTCAGAGGAAGACAAAGCGCCAATCATCAAAAAACCTGTACTGGTTTGACGAAACCGCAAACCTTGTACATTAACCGCTTCAGGCAGCTGTGCCATCACGTTAGCCACACGATTTTGCACGTCAACTTGGGCTTGATCAGGGTCAGTGCCCGGGGCAAAGGTTGCTGTGATTTGCGACTGACCCTCAGCATCGCTGACCGACTCATAGTAAAGCAAACCTTTTGCACCATTTAACTGATTTTCAATGATGCTGGTTACAGAGCGCGCCACTTCTTCGGCCGATGCACCAGCATAATTAGCAGTGATTTGAATCGATGGTGGGGCAACGTTTGGATATTGCGAAATCGGCATAACACGAATCGCGGCAATACCGAGAAACGTAATTAAGATTGCAATGACCCAAGCAAATATTGGGCGGTCTGTAAAAAACTGGGGCATGTGTATCGCTTTGCTATTGAATGCAGGTTAAGAACCTACTTGCCAAGGTTTGGCGTTAACTGGCGAGCCTGAGCGAATTTTTTGAAGGCCTTCAACGATGACCTGATCACCCGCCATAAGACCTTTTGAAATAATAATGCCACGCTCAGTGGCAGTGCCAACTGTGACGGGCACAAGCTTGGCAACACCCTCTTTCACAACATAGACACTTGTTTTGCCATCTGCCGTGCGTTGTAATGCTTGCTGTGGCACAGTCAATGCGTTAGGTTCACTGCCCTGCTCAACACGCACGCGTACAAACATACCGGGTAACAATTTCAAGTCAGGGTTGATAACCTCAACTCGCAACACCACTTCACCCGTGCCAGGGTTTACTGTAAAGCCAGTAAATATTAATCGGCCGGGGTGATCGTAGATTGAACCATCTTCAAGCAACACATCAACTTTCGCAGCTTCTTCGCTAATTTGCGTCATGGTGCCTTGACGAAATGCTTGACGCAGTTTGGCCAATTGCGCTGAAGACTGATAGACATCAACATAAACAGGGCTAATTTGCTGCACCAAGGCCATTTGTGTCGCAGTAGAGGCCTCAACAAGGGCACCCTCTGTGACCAATGCACGCCCAACTCTGCCATCAATAGGCGATGTCACCAAGGTGTAATCTAAATTGATTTGCGCTAGCTGCAATTGCGCTTGCGCCCCTAGCACAGAGGCTGCAGCTTGGGCTTCACGGGCAAGTGCATCGTCAAACTCTTGTCGGCTGACTGCATTTATTTTGACCAATGAGGTATAACGTTTTGCTAATGCGGCTGTCGCTAAAGCATCTGCCTTAGCACGCTGCACATCAGCCTTGGCTTGACTTAATGCAGCTTGGTAAGGTGCTGGGTCAATTTCAAATAAAACATCACCCGCTTTAACATCACCCCCTTGCGTAAAGGTTATTTTTTTAACAATACCTGTCACACGGGCTCGAATTTGGGCATCACGTACCGCATCAACACGCCCGGGTAGATTGGCAAATATTGAGGCTGTATGAAACTTAACGTTTACTGTACCTACCAATGTAGGTGGGCGTTGCCCTCCCTGCGGGCCTTTGTCACAACCTGTCAATGTTAAAGCGACAAAAACAACAAACAACAACTGACGCATGAGATAAAAACCTTATTATTTTTTAGGCATCACTACAGAAGGTGAGACGGCAGAAGGTGCAGCGGCAAAAGGGTAATATGCAAAGATTTGAGATACATCTAAGCTAAGTTTGTTAGCCGATGTATCATTTTTAAAATCATCAATTTGGCTTTTAGAAACGCCTTCCCACACAAGCTGCTTTTTGCGTGCGTCGATTAAATCGATTTTAATGATTCCATTGGTATATTGAACGACTGTCGGCGCAAAACCAAACCCACCATAACCTGGCCAGGGTTGGTACCAACCCCCATCAAAGCCGTAAGGGCCCCACGCCATTGGGGCCGGAGCTACGTATTGAGCTTCATTGCGTATCTTAATGAAAAAATTTACTAACAAGTCAGGGTTTTTATCTTGGTAAACATAACCACGTTGTGTCATTTGATTATTGACCGACTCTTTTAAACGCGCTGTCACGATCGTGGTGTAACCCCCACGGTCAGTACCTAAGGGGTCAGCAAAAGCAAAAGTTTTATAGGTTGCAAAGTTTGCACTATGGTCGTAATCGGTTGAAATTTGAGGAGCGTTTAAGCTTGCACACGCACCCAGCAGAAAAGTTGACGACAAGCAAACCCCAACTAACAACTTACGAAGCATCTGACGCATTTTGAAACCCTTTAGTAGTCTTAGACATTTAACGTTGACATTTAACGTTGAATTTTAATTCTCAATTTAGCACCAAGTGACCCTGAACAAGACGAGTTACCATAGACTTGGCCCACTTACGGGCCGGCAATTGATACTGCTTTTCGATATGTTGCGCCCATTCATATAAATCAGCCCAAGGCACTAGAATGGGTGGGCCTTTAAAAGCCAACACAATTTGGTTACCTTCATCGATTTGTGGCAAAAACAATAAGCGCCCGGCAAAGGCCGCTTCAATGTGGCGTACATTTCGGCTAAAACTCTCGTGCGCGCCAAAAAGGTTCACAACCATGATGCCAACAGGAGACAATACATCGTAACAACTTTTGTAGAAATCGTATGAGTCACATACAGGCCCTTGGGCTTGTGCATCGTATAAATCGACCATTAAGATGTCGCAGCTACTAAAGTTTGCTGATTTTTGCACCCATTTAGCCGCATCAGCTTGAAAAACTTCGAATCTTGGCTGATTTGAAAGCTTAAAAAACTGTTGGCACACACGAATCACATCAGGGTTCCATTCAACGACCCATAAACGATTTGGCAAGTGTTTCAAGCAAAACCGCGTTAAAGCACCCGCACCCAACCCCAACTGCCCAATAACAGCGTCAGCTTTGGGTTGTAAAAACAACAGCCAAGACATCATTTGCTGGGTATAGGCCAAAACCAAACGATTTGGCTTAGTAACTTGCATGGCGCCCTGCACCCAGGGCGAGTCGAAGTGTAAATAACGCACCCCTGACTGTTCTGAAACTACGGGTTGATCAAGAGTCGCGAAGGCTGACTTTTTCATAGACGTTGCGTCATCAGTATTAACCCGCTAAACTAACGAACTGTAAATAGAATAGTGCTCGAATCGTTTAACCCAAGCGTCTAAAACCAAAAATTCAGGTTCAGTCATTTGTGGTTATGAAGATTCAGCGTTCAATTAATGAATTAAAGAATACGTGTTGGTTCTTAGTGTAAGCGCTTAAACGCTTTCAGGCGTTCAATACTTTGATACCTTCGGCGACTCGCTCAACCCTAACGGAATTAAAATGAAAGAAGGTGTTCACCCCAATTATCACGATGTTGTGTTTCTAGACCAACAAACGGGTAACCAGTTCATCACACGTTCAACGCTCACTAGCCGTGACAGCATTGAAATTGATGGTAAAAAATTACCTTTGTTCAAGTGTGAAGTCACTTCTGAATCACACCCTTTCTACACAGGCGCACAAACCCGTATCGTTGAGGCAGGCCGTGTTGAAAGATTCCGTGCCCGTTTTGCACGCACTTCAGGCACACGTGCCAAGACTTCTGCTTGATTTCTGTATAAAACCAGAAATGTAAAAGGCAGCCACTGGCTGCCTTTTTATTGAGCCTTAATATCCTTTAATATCCTTTAATATCTTATACATTTTTTGAATACCCCCTTCTTTCCACTCAAGCTCTGGCCTTTGGTCAAGTTAAGGGAAGATGTCAATGGTCTAAAGTTTGCACATGATGTTTAACCGCAATCGCCCTATTGTTGCTTACACGCCTGTGCGTATCGTTGCCTCAGCAACTGAACGCCTACCAACCATATTGTTGCTATTAATCGCTGCGTTATATATTTTGTTAGGGCTATTTGATCGAGCCCCTTGGAAAACAGATGACGTCGTTGGGTTAGCCACCATGCTTGCCGCCGTTAAAGAAGGGCATGTCGCTTGGCTTATTCCACATATTGGTTCAACTACCCTCTCACAAAACGGCCCCTTACCCATGTGGGTGGGTGCCGCTTCAATATGGCTATTTGACCCAATATTGAGTTACCTTGCCGCAGCGCGGGTTGCCGTCATTTTTTGGTTTCTGCTTATGCTTTGGGCGCTTTGGTATGGCACCTATTTACTAGGCCGTCGCCATGAAGGCCAGCCGCTTGCCTTGCCATTCGGTGGTGAGCCCACCCCTCGTGCTTATGGTCGATTATTAGCTGACATCAGCGCTTTATTTTTAATCTCTACAGTAGGCGTACTTTTACGCTTGCATGAAACGTCTGCAGCGCCCGCCTTAATGGCAACACAGGCACTGATTTTATTGGGTGTCATTCGCATGCTTGATAAGCCTGCTCAGGGCGCAATTATGGTTGGCATGGCTTTAGCTGCTGCGTTTTTAACGCGCGGTCTACCCGCTGTTCTACCTTTATTCATCGGCTTAATTTTTACCCTCTTGCCACGCAACCCCATGTATGGCCATAAACGATGGTTAATATTAGCAGGTGCACTGGGCTTTACGATCAGTTTTATTTGGGTTTACTTTGCGCAACGTGCCGACCCGGTTTGGGCAACTGAATGGTGGCACTGGAATGACACCTTAATCGGTCTAGGTGGTGTTCACGACATTTTAAGACCGTTGCGTGATTTACCTTGGTTTATTTGGCCCACATGGCCGCTGGCTTTGATAGCTACCTGGAACTGGCGTAAAACAATTACCGCGCCCCATATCTGGTTACCCTTATCATTTTTTGTCGCGCAACTCATCGGACTTGCTTTAACCTCAAGCCCTGGCGAGCTTGATTATGTTGCGCTTGCAGTGCCCTCGGCAATGCTAGCTGCGTTTGCAGTACCAACTATACGTCGTGGCATGGTCAATACACTTGACTGGTTCGCACTCATGTGCTTTTCAGTGACAACCACTTGTGTATGGGTAGGTTGGTTTACCCAGCAAACAGGTTTCCCCGCAGGCATTGCCCAAAACATTGCTCGCCAAACCGTCGGCTATCAGCCATTAATTATCTGGCCCGCCGTGGCCATGAGCGCCGTAGTAAGTAGCGTATGGTTACTCACCATGCGTTGGCGGCTAGTGCGCCAACCCACAACCCTTTGGCGCGGGGCGCTTTTGTGTGCAACAGGCATTACTGCGACATGGGCTTTATTGGTCTTGCTTTGGTTACCCACTGTAGATTATGTTCGTAGCTACCAGCCCATGTCGACAGAGATTGAACAAGCATTGCTTGATCATGCCAGCCAGCCTGGCCAACGACCTTGTGCGCGCGCGCTAGGGGTCTCAGAAGGTGTGCGTGCATCACTTTATGTGTTCGAAGGTTTAACATTTTCATACTCTACTGAATGCAAGTTTATTTTGCAACAAACCACCATTCAACAATTGCTCGATCGTGCTGCAGGCTTTGAAGACAATGCTACTGTTATCTGGTTAGGTTCTCGTGGTGCAGATCGATTTGATCGATATCGACTTCTTAAATTAAACCCTTAATGAACGCAGTTTTATGAGCATAATGCTTGATGACAGCGCTTCTATCTTGCGTACAATGCGCAACATTTTGCGCCAAGCTTGGCCAATTTTAATTAGTCAATGGGCTAGCATTTCTTTTGGAGTGCTTGACACCGCCATGACGGGTCACGCCAGTTCAGTTGATTTAGCTGCCACGGCACTCGCTGTCGCGATTTATATTTCAGTTTTTGTGGGCTTGATGGGTGTCATGCACGCACTCATTCCAATTCAAGCTCAATATTTTGGTGGTGGCAAACACCAAGCTGTTGGTCGTGCATTCAGCCAGGGTATATGGGTTGCTTTGTTACTTTCAGTTTGTGGCGGCACTCTGATGAGTTTTCCTGATTTATGGCTTTCATTATCTGGCAACGTTGATCCCGCCGTCCGTGAACGTTTAGGTCAATACTTAATTGTTCTCACATTTGGCTTGCCGGCCGCCCTCATGTTTAGAACCGTTTATGCACTGGCCAATGCCGTGTCGCGCCCAAAATTATTCATGATGATCAACTTAGTAGGCGTAGCCATCAAAGCATTTCTAAATTGGTTATTAATTTTTGGAAATGCTGGATTACCTGAACTTGGGGCTGTTGGTGCAGGCTTGGCATCGGTCACTGTGTACTGGCTCAGCTTTTGTTTTGGGCTGTGGTGGGTCTTGCGCGACCCATTTTATAAACGCTTTGATCTCAAACTTCGCGCGCCACAACTCAAGGAAATATGGGAAATATTACGTCTGGGCATACCTATGGGGGCCTCATATATGGTCGAGGTAAGTGCCTTTACCTTTATGGCATTGTTGATTGCCAATGAAGGCACCACCGTTACGGGGGCTCATCAAATTACAGCCAACTTAGCTGCCTTTTGTTACATGATGCCTATGGCCATTGGTGTGGCTTCCGCAGCATTAACGGCACAAGCAATCGGGGCGAAACAGCATATTTTGGCTCACCGTACAGGCATGTTGGGTATTGGCATTACCTTGTTAGGTGCCTTACTGACCTCGTGTGTTTTGTTTTTTGGACGCGGGCACATTGTGGCGCTTTATACAGATGACTTGGCCGTAACGGCTATTGCCTTATCGTTACTGGCAATATTGCCGTGGTTCCACGTCATTGATTCATTGCAATGTGCCAACATCTATTTACTGCGCGCCCACAAAATTGCAATGGTACCTTTGGTTTTACAAACCCTGTCTCTTTCGCTAGTGGGTTTGTTAGGTGGTTGGTATTTTGGTTTTGGCCCTGGCCAAGGCCAGTTCGAGGGGGTTAGGCAATTTTTACTTGCCAGTTCACCGCCAGGTGCCGGCACCATGTGGCTGATGGCTGCAATGGGCCTAGGCATATCGGCCACGGCGTTGCACCTATGGTACCAATTCATTGTTTACCCACGGCAGCTTAAGTCTCAGCAAAATTAAAACAATAATAGAACATTCAGTTGATAGTTTGGAGGGGTGGTTTAGGTTGCCAAAAGGGTTGCTGGTTTAGGTTACTAAGTTAAGCTGGGTTTAATACATTCGGTAAACGAATAAAATGCTCACGATAATAACGAAGTTCATCAATTGATTCGTAAATATCAGCTAAGGCTTCATGGCGACTTTTTTTCTCAAAGCCTTTTAATAATGAGGGGTGCCAACGGCGTGACAACTCTTTAATAGTACTGACATCGACAGTTCGATAATGAAAGAATTGCTCAAGCTTGGGCATGTACTTATACATAAAACGACGATCTTGACTGACAGAATTGCCACACAAAGGTGATTTGCCCGCCGGCACATGCTCTTTTAAAAAATCAATCAGTTGCGTTTGTGCTTCGTCTTCATTTAAGGTTGAGGTGCGTACACGCTCAATTAAGCCACTTTTGCCGTGGGTAGACTGGTTCCATTTGTCCATCGCTTGTAATAAAGCATCTGACTGGTGCACGACTAAAACTGGGCCCTCAGCCACTAAGGTTAAATCGGGTTCAGTGACAACCACCGCCACTTCAATAATGCGTTCTTTTTCAGGGTCTAAGCCGGTCATTTCCATGTCGAGCCAAACCAAGCGCATATCTTGCGAGGCAATTGAACCATTTAATTTTTTGGATGCTGTAGCCATAAGGTCGACCTATAATATGTAAATACTGTGAAATTTATCTATTTTCTCACACCCCTTCCATTCATGTTGACGATGCGTTGAATCTATCACCTATGCTAACCAGTTTATTTATAATCTTCTTAGTTGCAGACTTAGGCATTCGCCTTTGGCTAGCAAACCGACAAATCAATTATGTGCGTGGTCATCGTGATCGCGTGCCTGCAGCTTTTGCTGAACGCATTGGCCTAAGTAGCCATCAACGCGCTGCCGACTATACAATTGCCCGCAAGCGTTTGACAATTTTTGAGGGTGTGTTCGATACCTTGGTCTTGCTTTGGTTAACCTTGGGTGGCGGCCTCACGCTTATTGAACATTTTGTCGCAAGCTATATTAGCCAAGCCTTTAGCTCACAAATTGCTTTTGTGATTGCAATAGGTTTGTTCATGGGGCTCATTGGCCTGCCCTTTTCAGTATATAAACAGTTCAAAATAGAAGCTGACTTTGGGTTTAATCGTATGACCCCAAAACTATTTATCTCTGACTTAATCAAGGGCACCCTACTCGGCACCATCATTGGTTTACCCTTAATTGCCATCATTTTATTTTTGATGGAAAAAGCGGGCGCTGCTTGGTGGGTCTGGGCTTGGGCTGTTTGGGCTGCATTCAATTTATTGGCCATGTGGGTTTTTCCAACCTGGATAGCGCCCCTTTTCAATAAGTTTTCACCGCTTGATGACCCACAACTAGCGCAACGCATTCAAGCCTTGGCTAAGCGTTGTGCCTTCACCATCACAGGCTTGTTTGTAATGGACGGCTCAAAACGATCTGCCCATGGCAACGCCTACTTTACTGGGTTTGGTAAATCGCGCCGAATTGTCTTTTTTGACACCTTACTGGCTCGCTTAACCCCCTCTGAAATTGAAGCTGTTCTGGCTCACGAGCTAGGTCATTTCAAGCACAAACACATTACCAAACGCCTCGTCACAACATTGGCTGGGTCACTGGTTTTATTTGCTTTGTTAGGTTGGTTGTCAGCATCACCATGGTTCTTTAGCGAACTCGGCGTGTCTTATAACCCTGACGCACCGAACCATGCAATGGCGTTAATATTATTTTTTATTGTCATACCTGTTTTCACCTTCCCCATGACGCCGATTATGAGCTTTTTATCGCGGCGTGATGAGTTCGAAGCTGATCAGTTTGCTATGGCACAGGCCAGTGGGGCTGACTTGGTTAGCGCCCTTGTAAAGCTATACGATGATAATGCCGCCACGTTAACACCAGACCCTATACACTCAGCTTACTACGACAGTCACCCCCCGGCTTCGACACGCATTCAAAAACTTCAGGGCGCATGAGCAAACATAACAAAGCGAAACATTATGTACCTGAGGTGAATGACCTACAGCAAACATTAACAGGCCGCGTCACAAGCGCCCATGGCAGACATTATGGGGTTGAGTTGCCCGATGGTTCAAGCCATCTGTGCTACCCCCGAGGCAAACGTAGTGATGCCACGGTGGGCGATTATGTTGATGTCATGTTTGAGACCAATCAAGCAGGCACCATTGGCGAAGAAGGTTCATTGGTAGCTGTGCACCCAAGACGCAATACTTTATTTAGGTCCGATGAAAACCGAACCAAACAGTTTGCATCAAATATCGATTTAGTCATGATTGTGACGGCTGTTGAACCGATTTTTTCAGATGATTTGCTAGGTCGTGCTTTAACAGGCAGTTGGGCGGCCAATATTCAGCCCTTAATTATTCTCAATAAAATTGATTTAACCCAGGGCTTAATGGCTGCACGCCAACGACTTGCACCTTATCAAACATTATCGGTACCGGTTATTGAGCTCTGCGGACATGACCCTGAACAAGTACATGCATTATTACTAGCCCATATGCAGAACAAGACAAGCCTTCTCTTAGGGCAAAGTGGCATGGGTAAATCTACTTTACTCAATGCCCTAGTGCCCTCTGCCCAAGCTGCGACACAAATGCATTCAGCTGCACTAGGTGCTGGCAAACACACAACTACCGCCACTCGTTTGTATCATCTACCTCAAGAGCAAGGGTACTTGGTTGATTCACCCGGCTTTCAGGCGTTTGGGTTGTCACATTTATCGCGCCAAGAGATTGAGCAGGGTTTTCCAGAATTTGCCCCTTTCAACACACAGTGTCGGTTTTATAACTGCACCCACCAACACGAACCCGGTTGCGGGGTACTTGCCGCTTTAGCCCGAGGTGACATTACGGTCAGCCGACACGCTTTATTTCAGCGTTTAGCTGAGTCAAACGCTGCCGCTAAAATTTGATAAGTACCACGTAACATGGCTGCGGTTGCACCCCAAATAAAAAAACCTTGCCAAGGCACAGAATAATACTGACGGGTTGACCCATCTGAAAGCTGCGCAGTGTGTAAACGATAGTTTTTGGGGTCAGTTAAAAAATCTAAAGGCACTTCAAATACCTCTGCGACCTCAAAAGCATCAGGTTGAAGTTTAAAACCAGGTTTAATTAATGCCGCAACGGGGGTGATATTAAAACCCGTACCGGTTCGATATAAAGGTAACTGACCAATAATATCAATATGATGAGCGGCTAAGCCCGTTTCTTCGACCGTTTCACGTATAGCGGTTGCATGTGGGTTTGCGTCAAAGGTTTCAATACGCCCCCCAGGAAAACTAACCTGCCCAGCATGATCATTTAAATGCGCCGTACGTTGAGTCAGCATCACCGTGATGCCAGAATCGTGCAAAACAAATGGCACCAATACCGCTGCCTCAACCCAATGATCTGCCTGCCCTTGAAAACGAATACGCGTTTCAGGGGGTAAATCAAGTTCTGTTTGCCACGTACGACTGAACGTTGAACGTAAAAAATTAGCATCAAGATTTGTAGCAGGAATCTGCCCCATGTGCGTCGAACCCATAACCCAGGGCTGAACTTGCGGCTCAAAGCTAGGGACAATGGGCATGCTTCGTTTCGATGAGTTGTTTGATGACTGGGTCATTGCAAAAAATGCTAAAAGTATAATGAAGAAAAGCCCTGACTAAACAGGGCTTTTCTTGTACCGTTTTTTGCGGTATCTTTTGTAATGACGTTAGCCAAGTAACGTTAAAACAACAGTACTTACGCTGAAACAGCTGCAGGACTAACGCGGCGAACCAGCTTTTCTTTAATGCGTGCAGACTTACCTGAACGATTACGTAGATAGTAGAGCTTGGCACGGCGCACATCACCACGACGTTTCACTTCGATTGAGGCAATTTGAGTTGAGTACAATTGAAATGTACGCTCAACCGCCTCACCTGAAGAAATTTTACGGACGATGAAGTTTGAATTTAGACCACGGCTACGACGGGAAATGACAACACCCTCGTAAGCTTGCACACGCTTGCGTGCACCTTCAACCACGTTGACATTGACGACAACGGTATCACCTGGGGCAAATACGGGAATCGTTTTGCCTTCGGTTAAACGAGCAATTTCTTCTTGCTCAAGAATAGCGATTAAGTTCATTTAAAGCTCCGATATCGTACTCTCGGCTGTTGCAACGCAACGTATCGACTCAAGTGTGATTAAAAAAATCAACACAACTAAAAGCTTTTATTAAAAAAACAAGGCTTTTTGAGTCTCTGTCTTTTTACAAGTACCAAACCATTTGGTACCCGCCGCCGGGCAGAGGATATTTTGACTAACCCACTATTCTACACAATTTTAGGAACATGTTTGCTATTACAAGCCCATTGCATTACCAAGCCAAATAAAACAAGGCACCATTGCCGCCCAAACGACCACTGCGAATAAATCGCCAGCAATGGTAGGGTGACGTAGTGTGTTGCTTGAGGTTCTACATAAGGTTCTACATAAGGTGCTACGTGAAGCGTTGTGTAATGTGTTGATTGACGCATTCTGTTGCGAGTTGTATAGAGTATTGAATGAGACACTACTTGTTAAAACACACGGTGAGGTGCGTGGTGAAGTACGTGCTGAAGTGCGCGGTGAAGTGCAAGTTGTAATGCGCGACGAGGGGTTAACTGCAGAATAACTTAATGCGAAACGGGCTGAATGTGTTGCTTGCATGATAAGAACCCTCAGTACTGTTGATATGTACCATTACTGTACATAAAAACAGTACTGTATGCAAGCACAGTTACAGTTGTTTTGTTATTTCGGGTACAGCTTCAAACAAATCAGCAACTAAACCATAGTCTGCCACCCCAAAAATAGGTGCTTCAGCATCTTTATTGATCGCAACAATAACTTTTGAGTCTTTCATACCGGCTAAATGTTGAATAGCACCTGAAATACCCACCGCAACGTAAAGTTGGGGGGCAACAATTTTGCCCGTTTGACCAACCTGCCAGTCGTTGGGGGCATAACCGGCGTCAACGGCTGCGCGCGACGCACCTAAGGCAGCACCCAATTTATCGGCTAGGGGGTTAAGCACCTTAAAGTTTTCAGCACTACCCATGCCACGACCACCCGAAACTACCATACGCGCACCGGCAAGTTCAGGGCGATCGCTGGTTGCCAGCTCGCGACTGACAAAGTTTGACAAGATACCCGCTGCAACAGCGCTAACAGATTCAACTACCCCGCTACCGCCTTGATTTGCTAAAGCATCAAATGCCGTGGTACGAACCGTAATAACCTTAACTGCATCAGACGATTTAACCGTTGCAATGGCGTTACCCGCATAAATGGGGCGCTGAAAGGTGTCAGCATCTTCAATAGCGATAATGTCAGATATTTGTGCAACATCAAGCATCGCCGCAACACGCGGGGCAACGTTTTTACCTGACGCGGTGGAGGGGAACAAAATATGGCTATGGCCAGAAGCCATATTTAACACCTGTTGCGCTAAGTTTTCAGCTAGCCCGTCGGCGAGCGAAGGCGCGTCAGCCAATAAAACTTTTTTGACACCCTCACAAGCTGCGATTTGGGCTGCTACGTCAGCCAGACCAGCCCCCGCGCCAGCGACTAAAACATGAACTTCAGGGTTAATTTTGAGCGCCGCCGCTATGACGTTCAAAGTTGCACTTTTAACGTGCGCGTTATCATGTTCAGCTATGACCAGTACAGACATTTTTAAACCACCTTTGCTTCGTTTTTTAGTTTATCAACCAGCGCAGCTACATCAGGCACTATGATGCCTGCAGAACGGGCGGGGGGTTCAGTGACTTTTAGGATAGATAGGCGAGGCGCCGGGTCAACACCTAACGACTCTGGTGTAACGTTATCGAGCTGCTTTTTCTTGGCCTTCATGATGTTTGGCAGCGTAACGTAACGCGGCTCATTGAGTCGTAAATCGGTTGTGATGATGGCAGGTAATTTGATTTTGATGATTTCAAGACCACCGTCAACTTCACGGGTTACCGTGGCAAAACCATCAGCCACCTCAACTTTACTGGCAAAGGTAGCCTGCGGCCAACCGAGCAACGCGGCTAACATTTGACCGGTTTGATTGGCATCATCATCAATGGCTTGTTTACCCAGAATAATTAGATCAGGCGTTTCTTTTTCAGCGATTGACTTGAGTATTTTAGCCACGGCCAAAGGCTGTAATTCAACATCGGTTTGAACCAAAATGCTGCGATCTGCACCAATTGCCATAGCGGTTCGCAGGGTTTCTTGGCATGCAACGGGGCCACACGAAATGGCGATCACTTCGGTCGCCAACCCTTTTTCTTTTAAACGGATAGCCTCTTCTACGGCAATTTCATCAAACGGATTCATCGACATCTTGACGTTTGCAATATCTACGCCTGTCTGGTCTGATTTCACGCGCACCTTGACGTTGTAGTCAACAACGCGTTTAACTGGAACCAACACCTTCATTGCTTTCTCCGAGCTAATATTTAAATTAAAACGATAGTTTACAACTTTGACAAGGCCTTGATATGTGTAACCACACTTCTACCTAAGGCAGAAAGATTGTAACCACCTTCTAAGGCGCTAACCACCCGCCCTTGGGCGTATTGATCAGCCACTGCCACAATTTGTTCGGTTAACCACGCATAATCAGCCTCGACCAAACCCATCTGAGCAATATCGTCTTCGCGGTGAGCATCAAACCCTGCCGAAATCAAAACCAACTCTGGCTGATGTTCAGCCAGTCGGGGTAACCAATGCTTTGTCACCAATTGACGTACCACATCGCCTGAAGAATAGGCCGGCACGGGCACGTTGACCATATTGGGGGCTGGGTCGTGAACACCGCAATCGGGAAACAGCGGGTACTGAAAAAAACTGCACATCAATACACGTGAGTCATGGGCGAAAATAGCCTCTGTACCATTACCGTGGTGCACATCAAAATCAATTATCGCGATGCGCTGCAAACCATGCTTTTCAATTGCGTGCAGTGCGGCAACTGCAATGTTGTTATAAAAGCAAAACCCCATTGCTTGTTCGCGTGACGCATGGTGACCGGGTGGTCGTACAGCACAAAAAGCGGTAGAAGCTTCTTTTGCCATCACTGCATCAACTGCTGCCACCACAGCGCCCGCGGCATAACGTGCTGCATGAAGAGTTTGGGGGTTCATAACCGTATCACTATCAATTTCTTGATAACCCGACACAGGCAACCAACTATTGAGTTGTGCTTGATATCGATCAGGGTGAACACGTGATAATGACTGAACATCAACCGGTGTGAAGTCTTGATTTTCTTTTAAATAAGACAACAGACCACTTGATAACAACTGATCATAAATAGCGTCTAAACGTTCAGGGCACTCGGGGTGACCTGGCCCCATCTCATGCAATTTGCAGGCAGGGTGAGTAATATATAGTGTCTCCATAGGTTGATTATGTCGAAATTTTTGTCTTTTGCGCAACTTTTAATTCAACGCGGTTTAATCTATGTCGCGTTTTTGCTGGTTTTAACGGCCTGCTCTAGTATTGATCGCGCTGAAAATCTTCAACAGGTTGTCTCACCTCAAACCCCGGTACCCTTAAAAAACCCCAACCAAAGTTTGGTGCGAGCCCCTACAAACAAGGCTACAACAAGACCCCCAGTGGCTCAAGCCAAACCAGAGCCAAGCATTGCCCCATCTTCTTGGCAAAGTTCACCCGTGGCTGAATTCGCCAAGCGAGTTGCCGCCGACAGGCATATTCCCCTACCTAAAGTGCAATTTATACTGGGTCAAGCTCGTTACCAAAGCACAGTTGCTCGGCTCATGACGCCACCCCAACCCAATCAGGTTAAAGCTGTTCGTAATTGGCAAGTTTACCGACAACGTTTTGTTGAGCCGATTCGCATTCAAGGCGGCGTGGCATTTATGCAAACACATGCTCAAATACTGCAAAAAGCGGAACACTTATACGGCGTACCGACTGAGGTCATAGCGGCCATCATTGGCATTGAAACCCTTTATGGCCGCAACATGGGTGACTTTAAAGTACTTGATGCTTTAAGCACTTTAGCATTTCATTACCCGCCCCCCATTCGCCCCGATCGCGTCAAACTGTTTCAAGACCAGCTTGCCGATTTAATTGAACTTGATGTGACTGGCAAAATTGAGGCGAGCACACAACGCGGATCGTTCGCCGGTGCAATCGGTATTCCGCAATTTATGCCGGGTAGTATTTTGCGCTATGCCGTTTCAGCCCAAGCCCAGCATCGCATTGACTTGTCAAACGATTTTGATGATGCCATTTTATCGGTGGGTAATTTCTTGGCTCAACACGGTTGGGTTAAGGGTTTAACTGTTTTTGCACCCGTCACTGCGCCAACTGATGCAGCTAAGTGGGTTGATGGGGGCTTGACGCCATATTTAAAGTGGTCTGAGCTTGAAGCTGCTGGGTCACAACGCATGACCACCTCAATGTTAGCGACTGATGGGTTAAATACGCTGCCCGCAAACTCAACAACACCAAGAAGTGAAACGCAACAAGCTGCTAATAATTTGGCATGGCAAGAACATTTATTGGGTGTCATTGACCTACCCTTACCCACCCAAGGTACGGTGGCATACCGCGTGGGCACCCCTAACTTTTTTGTCATTACACAATATAACCGCAGCTATTTTTATGCCAGCGCCGTGGCAGACTTAGCTCAATCGATTAAGCAGTCAATGTGATCGTTTGCTGAGTATCTAGCAATTAAAAACGCCCGTTGATAAGTACCGATCACCCCTGTCGCACACGATTGAAACTATGGTGGCGTTTCGTACTGATTGGGCAACACGCAACGCTGCCACAAAAGCACCTGCGGCAGAAATGCCGGCAAAAATGCCCTCTTCTGAAGCCATTTGACGCGCCATCGCCTCAGCTTCTTTTTGCTCAATCGTTTCAAACTGATCAATCAAAGAAGCATCATAAATTTTCGGCATATAGGCTTCAGGCCATTTGCGAATACCGGGAATTTGCGAACCCTCAGCGGGTTGTGCACCAATAATTTGAATGGCTGGGTTACGCGATTTTAAATATCGTGCTACGCCTGTGATAGTGCCCGTTGTACCCATAGCGCTGACAAAATGGGTAATACGGCCCTCAGTTTGTTGCCAAATTTCAGGGCCTGTTGTTTCAAAATGTGCCAAGGGGTTATCAGGGTTTGAAAATTGGTCAAGCACTGTACCTTTACCTTGCGCCTGCATTTCAGCAGCCAAATCGCGAGCGTACTCCATGCCGCCTTGATTTGCGGGTGTTAAAATTAACTCGGCACCATATGCAGTCATGGCGGCGCGCCGCTCAACTGATAAGTTGTCAGGCATGATCAAAATCATACGGTAACCTCGCATAGCTGCGACCATGGCCAAAGCAATACCCGTGTTGCCACTAGTGGCTTCAATGAGCGTGTCACCCGGTTTGATTTCGCCACGCGCCTCGGCATTGCGAATCATGTATAGAGCAGGACGATCTTTCACTGAACCAGCGGGGTTGTTACCCTCAAGCTTACCCAACAAAACATTACCTCGCAGCTCACCTAAGCTGCCAGGTATGCGTTGAAACGCAACCAAAGGGGTATTGCCAACAGTTTGTTCAAGGGTTTGATAGGGCATGATCAATCAACCATATTTCGGGGGTAATGGGGGGCGACTGGGCTTTTGGCGACCTAGACGTTCGCACTGAGTTTTTAGACATTGCATTTGATTTTAACGCGCCTGATTTAAGTGTGTTGATACGCACTGGGTTTGAGGGGTGTTGGTCTGCTGAACCAACTGCTGACCTGACTATCGACCCGACAGTTAACCCTGCAGCTTTAAAACGTTCAATGCGTTTGACACCCACACCACTGACACGTTCGGCTAAATGCTCAAGCGACTGAAACGGGCCACGTGCCCTCTCTTTCACAATACGTTGCGCCATTTTAGGCCCCACGCCTGAAATACTTTGCAATTCATCGGACGAAGCCTGATTAAGATCTAATGCCCACGCTTGCGACACAAAAAGCAAAAAAAAGCTTAGTAGCAATTGGGTAACGATTTGAAACGGTGATTTCATGGCAATTTAACCTTTTAAAAGAGGTCAATATTGCCAAATGGTTTGATTGAATAAACAGATAATGCGGGTGTTTATCAATGCGGATGAGTACGCATCTTAGATACCTTAGACTCTTCAGATACTGGAGAGACTTGAGGTGCCGTGGTTAACTTAGCAACCTAAGGCATTCAATACATTAACTTTCAGCTAACCAATCGCGCACGTAATGCGCCACACCAGTTTGTACGTCTTGCATAGAGGCAGCAAAACCACTACTACGTAGTGCTGTAACATCGGCTTGGGTATAGCTTTGATAGCGACCTTTAAGATCTTCAGGAAACGGTATATAGCGTAAAAACCCTTGGCGAACCAGTTCAGTTTGTGACAAGGGTTTTTCACCACGCGACTCGCGTAAGGTGTTCACCACGGTAGCCGCCACATCATTAAACGGCTGAGCCAAGCCTGTTCCACAATTAAAAATACCGCTAACCTCAGGGTGGTCTAAGAAGTGTAGGTTAACCGCAACCACATCACTGACAGCAATAAAATCACGCATTTGGCCACCGTTTTCGTAGCCATTCCAACCTTCGAATAAACGTACATGGCCTTCAGCCATAAATTGCTGCATATTATGAAACGCAACAGAAGCCATACGCCCTTTGTGCTGTTCTTGCGGGCCATAAACATTAAAGTAACGAAGGCCCACAACTTGTGCCGTTAAGCTTGACATTCGGGCACGCAAGACCTGATCAAAAAGAAATTTTGAATAACCGTAAACGTTTAATGGCCCTTCATTTTCAAGCGATTCGGTGTAAACCGGCCCAGGCCCGTACACCGCAGCTGATGAGGCATAAATAAAAGGAATACCCTTAGCTTGGCACCACTCAAACAACTCAAGTGTGTAACGATAGTTGTTGTTCATCATGAAACGGCCATCACGTTCAGTTGTATCTGAGCAAGCGCCTTGATGAAACACCGCAGTCACATCAGCTAAGCCACTTTGGGTGGGGCTGAGTGCCAGTCGTGTACGAAACTCATCTTTATCTTGATAGTCAGCTATTTTGCCATGAGCCAAATTGATGAATTTATCGCCCTGCTGTAAGTCATCAACTGCCAAAATATTGTCAATACCACGCGCATTGAGACCTTGTACTAAATTAGCACCGATAAAACCGGCTGCCCCAGTAACGATAATCATTTAAGTTCCTCTGCTGTTACAACTGATGTACCTAGTTTACCGACCACAATACCACCGGCTCGATTCGCCCACTGCATGGCATCAACCCAGTCTGCGCCAGTGCCACGCATGACTGCAAGCGTGGCCAAAACCGTGTCGCCAGCACCCGACACGTCAAAGACTTCATGAGCCATGGCTTCAACATGGTGACGATCAGTGGGGGTAAAGAGTGTCATGCCCTGCTCTGAACGGGTGACGAGCAAGACTTCGAGCAAGAGCGTTTCACGTAAAGCTTGTGCCCTTGCGGTGAGCTCGTCTTCAGTGCGCCAAACCCCAACCGCTTGTTGCATTTCTAAACGATTCGGTGTCACCAAACTAGCGCCACGATAGTGGGCATAATCGTTACCTTTGGGGTCAACCAAAATAGGTAACTTCAGGGCTCTGGCTTTTTCGATTAAATATTCAACGTGGACCAAAGTGCCTTTTGCATAATCAGAAAGCACCAACACATCGTGTAGGCTGAGTAGTTTTTCAACGTGCTGATGCATGGCATCAATACTAGATTTAGCAGGTGGCTGCTCAAAGTCAACGCGCAACAACTGCTGCTGCCGGCCCAATACCCGCATTTTCAGAGTGGTCGGATGAACCGGGTCAGTCACTAAACTGTCAGCTACCCCATCTTGTTCTAGTAACGCTCTGACACTTGAGCCTGGCTCATCTTGACCGATGATACCCGCCAAGGTGGCACGAGCACCTAACGCAACAATATTGCGTGCAACGTTGGCAGCGCCACCTAAACGGTCTTCGCGCCGCGCCACATGCACAACCGGCACAGGCGCTTCAGGTGAAATACGCTCAACTTCACCGAACCAATACCGGTCTAGCATGACATCGCCAACCACTAAAACACGTACGCCTTGAACGGCCTGTTTTGGAAAAGGTTTCATTAAATTTCTTCTAAACGACGGGGGCGATAGGTTTCCCACCCATGGCAGCCCGGACATTGCCAGTAATAACGTTTTGCTTGAAAGCCACAAACTTGGCAGGTATAGCGATCAAGACGTTGAGAATGTTGCTTCATGATGCTGCGCAACAACACTAAATCGTCTTTGTTGAGTACGCGACTATCTGGTGCTATGTTGGGGTCAGGTGCAGTGTGACTGTTTTGTTCCAACTCAACTTCTATTAATTTATCGAGCCCTAATAATGAAGGGTGCGCGCGTAAAGCATCACGTGCAAAAAGCCATGCTGTCTCACTGTCTTGTTGCGTTCGCAGGATTTTAAAAATGACTTGAAACAGATCAAGTGAAGGGTAAACCTGATAATGCATGGCCAACGTTTGTATCGCTTGACCCTTTAAACGTGTGTCGACCGTGATAAGTTGCTGTGCCATCAAACCCACGTATTCTGGTGCCTGTTCAAGTATGGCCAAGAGATGATCTCTTTGAGCTTTATCATCACCCTCTAATGCGGCCAGAGTAGCCCATAGCATGAGTAAGCGTGCCCTTGAGGCAGGGGTTGACGCGTTGTGGTCGTCTTCTACAATTTCATTGGCACTTTCTATAGCTTGACGCGCAGCGAGAAGGTCGTGGGGTTTTAGCTCAAGCGCTTTTTGTGCAATTTCGCAGTAATAATGCACCCGTTGAGGAACAGACTCATCAACGTGTTGGCCCAACTGTTTAACGGCCTCAATAGCACGCACCCAGTCTCGCTCTGACTCGTAAATCCGCACCAATGCGCGTTTGGCTTGCACGGAATAGGCAGTTGGCTCGAGCTCTAGATATGCGATTTCGGCACGGTCAAGCATGCCTGCTTTGAGATAGTCTTGCGCCAACTCATGCAAGGCGTGCTCGCGTTTGGTGTCAGGCAAATCAGCCCGCAACAATAAACTTTGATGAACCCGTATCGCGCGTTCAGTCTCACCACGCCTGCGAAAAAGGCTACCTAAGGCAAAGTGCAAATCAACCGTTTCAGGGTCGAGTTTGGCAACCTCCACAAAGGCGTCAATGGCACGATCGGGCTGCTCGTTAAGTAGAAAATTTAAACCTTTAAAGTATGAATCGGGTAAATGTCGTGTTTCAGACAGTATGTGCCGAAAGTCAAAACGTGCTGCCATCCAGCCCAAAGCAAACAGCAACGGCATAAAGATTAACCACCAAGATTCGAAATCCATTCACGAGCTCTTATAGTGGTGTCATGCTGACAGGTTCGGTTGTATTGTTACGACCCGATATTGAGGTGTGCGGTGTAGCAATGGTTTGAATGCGGTCAAGTTCTCGGCGTGACCGATTTATTTCACGGCGACGTCGAATAGCGTTGGGTACAGTTAAAAGTAAGCCAAACATTGTGCCCAATACAAAAGTGACCAACATTACCACGATGAGAGGCACTTGCCCCATTGACACCCCATCAAAGAAAGTCACCTCAACGGGATTCATATTTTTGTAAGCAAAGAACAAGACCGCCAAAAATATGAAGATGCGTAATGCCCAAACGATATATTTCATAGCCAACGCCCAAAATGCGTTAAAACCTTATTGTATAGCCGCTTAACCTTTGAAGATAAATTTGTAAAAAACTATAAAATAAATAATTTTACTTTTTCTAAACCATATTAAATTTTAGGTCAACATTATCATGCTTGATAAGCTTTTAGTCGCACTCGTTTCCCCTCTGGGAACAGCACTTTTCATTGGATTTTTAGCTTTTTTACTGGCTATTAAAAAAAGAAAGCTTAGTGCTTGGGTACTCGGGTGCTTAGCGTGGCTATGGCTATGTATTTGGTCGTTACCGGTCACAAGCAATGCTATGTACCATTGGGTCATTAAGCATTATCCACCTGTAATGATGCAAGAAATTAAACCCGCAGGCGCCATTGTTTTATTAGGCGGCGGCATTGCCCCGGCCGACCTTCTGAATGCTGAGGCCGATTTAAATAGTGCCGCCGATCGTGTGGTGATGGCGGCAAAGCTTTTTCATGCAGGCAAAGCGCCCAAAATATGGCTTAGCGGTGGCCGCCAACCGACATATTTAACATCTGAAGCTCAAGCAATGGCTAATTTTTTAGCCTTACTTGGGGTACCTCAAACGGCATTGGTTTTAGAGGAATCTAGCCTCAATACACGGGGTAACGCAAAATTCACCATTAGTGGACTTGAGGCTGCAGGTATTAAAAAAGCAATTTTAGTGACTTCAGCATTACATATGCGTCGGTCGATGGCTAATTTTGAACAGCAAACGGTTTCATTTACGCCTGTTGCCACTGACTACGAGGTGCGCATGCAAGTCACTCAATGGCAAAATTTCATACCTAGCTCGGACGCTCTCGACATGAACGCAAAAATCATCAAAGAGACGGCTGCTTGGTTGCTTCAGCTAATCAAAAGGTGATCACCACATACGCTGAAACACACCGTCGCGGTCGATAAAGAGGTGTTTTAGACTGCCTGCAATATGGGCGATGATGACAGCGCCTAAACCCAACGCCAACCAACCATGCAAATCAAATAATTGTTTTGCTAAACCTTCATCTTGAGGCACAAACGGCATGGCGGGTAATTTGTAGCCGCCAATTGTGATCAAGGCGGGGTAGGCTGTCACGCCAGCCCAACCCATCATCGGCACCACAATCATCAAGGTGTAGAGCAAAGTGTGGGCTTGATGGGCGATGGCCAAAAGTTTGGGCGAAACATGGCTAGGGTATACAGGCGCCCCCCCACGACGACGAAGCATAATGCGTAATATCAATAAAAAGATAATTGAAAAACCCAACGCTTTGTGCCATGCATAAAGTAAGTTTGTGAGGTCGTCCCATATATTGGCCTCAGCACGGTCGGCCATCACTAAACCCACAATGAGCAAACCAACAATCATAAGAGCCATAAGCCAATGCAACAAACGCCAACTTAATGGGTATTTTGATGGCTGTGAAAACTGAGCCGCAATACGATTAGGGGATGGGTCTGCAGTGTGCTTGGTTTGAGGTTGCATGATGTCCTTGTCTTTAAAACAGAATTTTGACAAACAAATCATATCGCCTATATGTGGAAATGCCACTTTTTTCTGATTATTTTCTTATTGGAAAAAGGGCAATTTAAGCACTTAGGCAATGATGATTCTGACTTCAAGAGAATATTTATGCTGCAGCGTATGTTTTGCATGTAATTTCAGAGGGCTCTTTGCGTTTGTCACTGATCGGTGTAATGGGGCCACCCGTGATCGTAAATATGGAGCCACTTGTAATCGAAATTATGGAGCCAATGGCTGATCGAAATTATAGAGCCACTCGTGATCGTAATTATGGGGCCAGTTCGCAAGGCTGACCCAACCCTCTTCGGTTCATTAAACGCCATACTTTTCCCTTTCAACATCATGTTTGGGAGCTCAAGGAAATGGCAAACCGGAGAATTGATATGCATGAGTACAAAGAAGTTATTTA
>Ga0209702_10000517_pt1 | contig 81339 bp, 77 predicted proteins | sample FRY01_FD_187210 | JGI IMG/M metagenome (GOLD analysis project Ga0209702, IMG submission 187210) | Freshwater microbial communities from Lake Fryxell liftoff mats and glacier meltwater in Antarctica - FRY-01 (SPAdes) (version 2) | ecosystem: Environmental > Aquatic > Freshwater > Ice > Glacier...
TTGTGGAAATAATTAGAAAAGAGCTAATAATAAACAGTGTTTTTGTCATAAAAGATGCTTTATTCTTTAAAAATAGGAACGGTTTGATAAATTTAATTTTTATTATATGGATTGATCTTCAACATTTATTTACCGTTGTTTAAAGGTTCGGCTGCTTTCAATATCCTTAAAAAATTTCCTCCTAATATTTTATTGATATCGCTTTTAGTGTACCCTCTTTCAAAAAGGGTCTTGGTAATTAGAGGATATGCTGTAACATCATCGAGCTGTTGGGGCGTAGAGGAGATGCCATCAAAATCTGATCCCATTCCCACATGATCTACTCCAATTAGTTTAACTATATAATCTAAGTGATCGAGTAGGGCGCTTAGTGGTGGCCTTATTGCTTCCGCCTCTTTTGCATATTGTTGAGTTATTATACTCATTGCATATTCTTGCTGGATACCAGCATTTTTCAAAGAATCAAGTTCATTTTTGTGAGATAATATGAATTTAGCTTCTTTTGTTTTAAAGGTACTATCTACAAATCCTGAGTAAAAATTTAGATGAATTACCCCGCCGTTTTTTCCAACCGCCTTTATTTGATCATCTTTTAGGTTTCTAAAAACAGGGCAAAGAGAATAGGCGTTACTATGAGAAACCAAAACGGGTTTGGTGGTTATATTAATAGCATCCCAAAATGTTTTTTCTCCCACATGAGATAAGTCTACCAAAATACCCAGTTCGTTCATTCTTTTAACCACATGTTTTCCAAAATCATTTAGGCCTTTTGTTTTTTCTTTTAATAACGGATTATTCTCATCCATTGCAGAGCTTGCCCAACTGGTGGAATTGTTCCAAGTAAGCGTCATATAACGAACGCCTCTATCATAAAATAAATTCAGGTTATTGATATTGTCTTCAATCATATGGCCCCCTTCAACACCAAACATGGCCGCTATTTTTTTTTGCCGAATTATTTTTTTTATTTCATCAACGCTTTTTGTAATTACTATTTTATCGGGGTTTCTATTTGCAACCGCATATAGCGTGTCCATCTCTCTTTTGGCCCATTGATTGGGTGATATTTTATTGCCATCACACCAAACAGAAAACAACTGAACATCAACACCAGCTTCTTTAAATCTTTTTAAATCTGAATGTGTTTTTCCTTTTAAATCATCGTCCATTCGAACGTTTTTTTCGATAGATGCAGTTAATATATCATTGTGTGAATCTACCATAATTGCCTTCTGGTGAACCCTCTGATAGTTTTGACCGTTTACGGTAGAACAAAAAATTAATGCTATAAAAAAGATTCTTTTCATAAAACGATTTATCTTAAAGCTAATAAATTTGTAAATTCGACAACTACTTATTTTTTTGATTGATTTTTTATGCCTGAATATAAATTAACGGTTAATTAAAAACCCGCAACGGTAACTGTGCCCGCTGATATGCCCTTGCTTTGGGCGCTTAGGGATTCTTTAGATTTAACCGGTACCAAATATGGCTGTATTAAAACAAACACCTAATCCAACCGACTTACAAATAGATCTTGCCATGGAATCGGTTGTTTGCCGATGTGGTACTTATGCAAGAATTAGAAAAGCCATTCATAAAGCTGCTTAACTCAGCAAAAAATAATCCATATGCGTAGAAGAGAATTTATTAAACTAAACTCCTTTATTTCTGGTGGGTGGATTATGGCCTAGCTAATTCCTATAAAAGCAATTGCGGGTGTTACCGCCGATTGTTTTCAGCCAAGTCCACTTATAAAAATTTGTTCCGATGGAAAAATTATCTTGTTTATATTAAAGCAAGAAATGGGGCAAGGTCTTCAAACATCTCTGCCTATGATTATTGGAGATGAGCTAGAGGTCGATTTAAAAGATATTGTTGTTCAGGCAATGCCTTTTGATTCCGACAAAGGAGGCGAATACTCAACTGGTGGAAGCACCAGTGTTATGCGTCAGTGGATGCCGCTAAGAAAAGCTGGTGCCGCTGCTAGAGAGATGTTGATTTTTGCTGCTTCGAATGAATGGGGCGTATCTCCGGAAAACTGCAAAGACATTAAGATAATTAGCAAGGCTGGTCAGAAGAAAACCAATATAAAATAAATTGTTTCGGGTAAAGTAAAATCATGGGACAATAATTAAATCGCTTTAATTGAAGGAATTGTAAAAGTTTTTGAGATTAAAGTAATGGGTGATAAAATTGAAAACAGAAGTGGTGTTGCAATTATTGCCAACAATTGATGGAGTTCTTTAAAGGCTCAACAAAAATAAAAAGATAAAAATTATTCGTGCTGTTGTTGCTACAGATGTTGGAACTATCATTAATTAGAAATATATACAGAACCAAGTAATGAAGATCCGGGAGGTGCCGGAGAAACAAGTGTACCTTCTGTATACCAGGTATAATGAACGCAATTGCAGCAGCAACTGGTGTTAGAGTAAGAACACTTCCACTAAAAAAAGCAGGGTATACTATTAAAAAAAAATATTATATTAATCCAGCTGCCCTACTTATGTTCATCATTCGATCCATTGGTTTTTTAGCTGCTATTCGCAATGTTTCATCCATTGTTAATTCAGGTAACTCATATTTTAAACAGAGGTATATCTTTTCTAATGTATTTAGCTTCATATACGGACAATCGTTACACGCGCAATTATTATTAGGGGGAGCAGGGATAAACGTCTTGTTTGGGGCGTTTAACTGCATTTGGTGCAGTATTCCAGTTTCAGTAACAACTATAAATTGATCAGCCGAATCTTTAATTACATATTTTAATAATTGCGTAGTGCTTCCTATATAATCTGCCACATTTAATACCGCTTCTTCACATTCGGGATGTGCAATCACTTTTGCTTTTGGGTGACGAATTTTTAGTTTCACAATTTTTTCGAGACTAAATATTTCATGAACCATACAAGCTCCGTTCCATAAAACCATATTCCTTCCAGTCTTTTTAGTTAAGTAAGCACCTAAATTTTTATCGGGTGCAAAAATAATTGGTTGATTTTTAGGAACAGATTCTATTATTTTTTCTGCGTTACCACTTGTACAAATTATATCACTTAAAGCCTTAATTTCTGCTGTACAATTGATGTAGGAAATTACAATATGGTCTGGATGTTTTTCTTTAAACAATTTAAATAAAGGGGCAGGGGCACTATCTGCTAAAGAACATCCTGCATTTAAATCGGGTAATAATATTTTTTTTGTAGGGTTTAATATTTTGGCTGTTTCTGCCATGAAATGTACACCAGCAAAAATAATTATATCGGCTTCTGCCTGTTCTGCGTTCTGCGCCAATCCAAGACTATCTCCGATGTAATCTGCAATATCCTGAATATCGGTTTCTTGGTAGTAATGGGCGAGTAGTATTGCATTTTTTTCTTTTTTTAATTTTTCTATCTCTACAAAGAGATCGATTTGTGGATCAATTTCCAAATCTAAAAATCCTTTTTTAATCAGTTCGTTTTTTGCAATGTTAATATCCACCGTAATAATATTTAATAATACATTTTAATAAAATCAACTACTACTATTATGGGTGTTAATATCGTGATAACTAATATATTAACAAATAGTGAAGTTAATAAGCTTTGATTTATACACAGCTATCCACAAATATATTAACGTATGTATTCTTCTACTGTGTTGATTTATAAATAGCTATTCACAAAGTTATTTATCATCGTCCACATCTTATTTTTTTATTACTCCACTTTATATTCACTGTTAATTAACATGGATAACGTCAAGCACTTTTTAACTAAAATCATCTTTTTAATAGCTTAATGAAATACTTATTCCACTTCTTTTAACGTTTTTTCTTGCCAAAAACCGATTTTCTAACCATATTTGTCCTTTTCACACATCCGTTTGTGTACAACTTTATGAGTGCTTTTTCCCTTATTTTTGCCTCCCTGTAAATAAACAGGATAAATTATATATTAACTTTTTATTATGTCTGTAATACAAACAATTCGCGACAAAGGAACTTGGATCATTTTTGTGATTATTGCAATTGCTTTAATTGCATTTGTACTTCAAGATGGTGCAACAAGAGGAGGCACAGCTTTTTCTAACACTTCTGTAATTAGTAAAGTAAATGGCACTCCTATAGAAAGAGGTAATTTTGAAGAAAAATTAAAAATGGCGGAAGCTATGTATGGTGCTCAAGGTGCTACTAGAGATCAGCTAATAGGAAATGTGTGGAATCAAGAAGTTGAGTCTGTTGTATTAAATCAGGAATTTAAAAAACTTGGATTGGTAATTTCTACCAAAGAATTAAATGAAGTTTTATTTGGTAATAATTCGCCATTACGCCAAGAATTTACCGATCCTAAAACGGGTGAATTTAAAGTTGATGATGCTAAAAGAGCATTTGCTCAAATAAAAAAAAGCAAAAATGCTGAGCAAATTAAAATGATTAATAGTGGTTACATTGAACCGACTATCGAAAATACACTAAGAAACAAATACCAGAACTTATTGGTACAATCTGTTTATGTTCCAAAATGGTTGGCCGATAAGCAAGAGGCAGATAATAATGCAATCGCATCTATATCTTATGTTTACTATCCATATATTTCTATAGCTGATAGTTTAGCTAAGGTTAGTGATGATGATGTAAATTCATATATTAAAAAACACGCTAATGAATTTCAAAAAGCCGACGAAACAAGAACAATTAATTTTGTTTCATTTAATGCAGGTCCTTCAGGTGCCGATTCTTCAAGTACACTTAATACATTAATGGCTCTTCAACCTGAATTTACTACTACCCAAGATGCGAAAGCCTATTTAGGAAAAGTTGGTTCTGAAATACCATACTATGATAGCTATTTTAGTAGGTCTAAAATGCAAATGGCCAATAAAGATTCTATTATTAATACTCCTATTGGTGGCTTATTCGGACCGTATATCGATGGAAGTAATTATGTAATTTCAAAGATGATTGGTGTTAAGCAGTGGCCCGACAGCTCTAAAGTTCGTCATATTTTAGTAGCTACTTCAGATCCTAGAAGTGGCCAACAAGTTCGTGCAGATTCTACTGGCAAAAAACTAATTGATAGTATTGAAACTGCCGTTAAAGCTGGTGCAGATTTTAATGTATTGGCTGCAAAATATTCTGATGATGCAGGAAGCAAAGAAAAAGGTGGTGTGTATGAGTATTTCCCTCAAGGACAAATGGTTGGTACTTTTAATGATTTTTCTTTTGATAAATCCGTTGGAAGTAAGGGCGTTGTAAAAACAGAATTTGGTTACCATTATATAGAAGTATTAGGTCAAAAAAACTTTGCCCCCGCTTATAAAATTGCTTACTTATCAAAACCAATTGTTGCAAGTAACGAAACCGTATCTGCCGCAAATACTGCTGCTGCTCAATTTGTAGCCAACACAAAAAACAGTAAACAGTTTAACGAAAATGCTATAAAGCAAAACCTTCAAGTAATGTCGGCAACAGAAATTAAACAAAACGACTTTACAATAAACAGTATTGGCTCATCTCGTACATTGGTTCGTTGGGTTTTTGAAAAAAATACTGGAGATATTTCTGAACCAACAGAAATAAGCGAAAGGTATTTTGTAGCAATAATTGGTTCAGTAAATAAAGCTGGATTAATGAGTGCCACCGAAGCAAGACCTTTAATAGAGGGTGTTGTTAGAAACGAGAAGAAAGCAAAACAAATTATAGAATCAAAAATTAAAGGAAACAGCTTAGAAGATATTTCAAAATCCACTGGTTCTCCAATTTTACGTGCCGATAGTCTTGGTTTTGCTGCAACATTTATTGCAGGAATTGGAAGCGAACCAAAAGTTGTTGGAGCTGCATTTAATAAAGCCCTTCAGGGTAAAATAAGCGAACCAATTGCCGGAAGTTCTGGTGTTTTCTCTGTAAAGGGAGAAATGGCATCAGCTAAACAAAACGCATCACTACCAGACGCGGTAAAGCAAGGAATGATTCAAGCAAGAAAAACGAGTATTTACAGAAGCGTAGAAGCACTACGAAAAGCGGCGGATATTAAAGATTTCCGAACTACCTTCTATTAATTTTAGAACATTAATTATTGATCGGTCTGCCTATAATCTTTGGCAGACCGATTTCTTTTTACGGCAATCGAAACCCTCCCTCAAATGTTTTGGCTAATTTTGATTTTTATTAACAATGGATATTATATCAAATAAAGTAACAGAAAGCGGAATAATTAGTCTCGATTTGGAAACTTATTATCCAAAAGAGACAATTAAAATCTTTGATTTAAAAGACCATCTCTTTATGGGATTAATTTTAAAGGAAAAAGATTTTAGGGCTGCATTGCTTTCTACCAACTGGGATGAATACAAAGATGTACACGTAGCAATAACTTGTTCTGCTGATGCAATTATTCCTATGTGGGCAAATATGTTAGTTGCCTCATCTCTTCAGCCGATTGCTAAATCTGTTTCGTTTGCAAACGAACAACAACTTAAAGAACAACTGCTATTAAAAAATCTTAGTAAAATTGACGGCGTCGAATACCTCGATAAACGAGTTGTTGTAAAAGGATGTGGCGAAATTCATATTCCCGAGTCTGCATATGTTTCTATTACCAATACCCTGCGCCCCTTTGCTAAAAGCATTATGTACGGAGAGCCATGTAGTACTGTACCCATCTACAAGAAAAAATAATTAGTTATTTGTTTGTTTTCTCATTTTAATGCTTTCAAAATGTTGATCGTAGTCTGATCGTATTGTTCCAAAAACCCTATCCCAAATAAGTGTATACAAACCATAATTACCTTTAAAATACTGATGGTGTTGGTTATGATTGGTAGATGTGTTAACCCATTTACCAACCATTGTTTTATTAAATCCTCTAGGATATATTTCATACCCCAGGTGTCCATAAACATTGTATATAATAGAAAATAAAAAGAAGATAGCAAGGTGAGTAATATGAATTGGAATAGTAAAATAAAAAATTACTACAATTCCTTGTTCTACTATTGCTTCTAATGGATGGAAAGCATAAGCAGCCCAAGGTGAAGGGTTTGTAGAGTGATGATGAATTAAATGAACATGTTTGAATAGTGTAGGGTGATGCATAATTCTATGCGCAAAATAAAAGTAAGCATCGTGCATAAAAAACATTATAGGAAACGCTGAAAAATAATACAACCAACCAAATTCTCCAATTTCTTTGTATCGGGTTGTATGTGGACCAATAGCGGGACTATTTAACAGAACCACAATTAAGCTGAAAATAATCATTGTGCTTAACGAGTATCCTCCTTCTCTTAGATAATCGATTGTTTTAGGAAACTTTTGTTGTATTTTTTGGTGAAACAACTTGTTTCTAAACAAAACATAAAAAATAATGAATGCAATTAGTGCAATTAAAAAATAGCGAGTTCCAATTTTTTCTAACGCTTTAAAAAACAAATCCCAATTCATAATAGCTATGTTTATATTTTAGTGTGCTTCTAACCAATTTTTACCTCGCCCAACTTCAGCTTCAACCGGAACACCATTTGGAAGTGGTAGAGCGTTAACCATACAATCAATTATTAGTTTTTCTAATTCATCTGCCTCAGATTCAACCACATCAAAAACCAATTCATCGTGTACCTGCAAAATCATTTTCGATTGCCAATCTCCTTGCTTCATTTCATTATGAATTTTAATCATGGCCATTTTGATCATATCGGCTGCCGTTCCTTGTATTGGCGAGTTGATTGCATTTCTTTCGGCAAAACCACGAACCGTAAAATTACTGCTATTAATATCTTTTAACCACCTTTTCCTTCCCATCAGGGTTTCCACATAATGATTTTCTTTTGCAAAATTAATCTCGTCGTCCATGTATTTCTGGATATTTGGAAACTCTTTTTTATAGTTATCAATAATATCTTTCGCCTCGGTCCTGCTAATTCCCAAATTATCTGCTAATCCAAAAGCGCTCTGGCCATAAATTATTCCAAAATTTACACTCTTGGCCTTGTATCGCATTTCTTTTGTTACATCTGCCTCAGCAATTCCATAAATCTTAGATGCGGTTGCTGTATGAATATCTTTTTTTAATCGAAAGGCTTCGCACATATTTGGATCGGCACTAATTGCAGCTACAATTCTTAATTCTATCTGCGAATAATCCGCGCTCATTAATAGTCTTCCCGTAGCTCTTGGAATAAACGCTTTTCTCACTTCTCTACCACGCTCTGTTCTTATGGGAATGTTCTGAAGATTTGGATTATTACTACTCAATCGACCGGTTACTGCCACTGCCTGAGCATAGCTTGTGTGGACCCTTCCTGTTTTTGGATTAATCATTTCAGGGAGCGCATCAACATAAGTAGACTTAAGCTTTGTTAATTCTCTGAAACCTAAGATATCATCTACAATTTTATGTTGATTGGCAAGTTTTAATAAAACATCTTCACCGGTAGCATACTGACCAGTTTTTGTTTTCTTTGCTTTAGGATCTATCTTTAATTTATCAAACAACACTTCACCTAATTGTTTTGGAGAAGCTAAATTAAAACGGACCCCTGCTTGTAGATATACACTTTCTTCACATTTTTTAGCATCTACCTCAAGCTCCTTACTATATGCATTTAAGAAAGACTCATCAATTTTTATTCCTTCAAATTCCATTGCCGCTAAAACTCGAACCAAAGGATTTTCTACTTCTTCAAAAACTCGTTCTACTCCTTTCTCTTTTAAAAGTGGTTTAAATACTTGTTTTAGTTGTAGCGTAATATCGGCGTCTTCTGCTGCGTATTCTTTTATTTTTTCTATTGCAACATCGCGCATGCTTCCTTGATTCTTTCCTTTTTTCCCTATCAAAGTCTCAATTGATACCGGTTCATATCCTAAATATTGTGCACTCAACAAATCCATGCTACGCCGGCCTTCTGGCTCAATTACATAATGTGCAAGCATTGTATCAAACAGGTTTCCACCAACCTCAATTCCGTACCATTTTAATATTAGTAAATCATACTTAATATTTTGACCAACCCATGTAATTGTATCTACTGAAAACAAATGCCTAAAATTATTTAATAGTTTTTGTGTTGTTTCTTGATCTGATGAACAAGCGATATAATATCCTTTGGTTGGTTCGAATGAAAAACTTAAGCCTACTATTTCAACATTGTTTGCATCGGTACCAGTTGTTTCTGTATCAAAACAAATTTCATTTTTTGTTAATAATAAATCGATCAGTTGATTAATTGCTTCTTCGCCTTCTACTAATTGATAATCATGCTTTGTATTCTCTATATTTTTTTCTGCTATTAATCCTACCGATATTGTTTCGTAGTTTTTATCTTCTGTTAATTCTGTTGTTTTATTGTTTTTCTGATTACTATTTTTTGTTTCAACAATATTTCCAAAGAGGTCTGTTTGTACTAATCCTGGGGCTTGTTGAAAAGCATTAAATGTTTCTCCTAATATTCTTTTACCAAGTGTTTTAAATTCAAGTTCTGTAAAAATTTCTGTAAGTGCTTCTGTATTCCATTCTTTTAAACGGTAATCTTCTTCATGAAATTTAACAGGTACGTTGGTAATGATAGTAGCCAATTTTTTACTCATGATTGCCAGATCTTTACCATTTCTTACTTTTTCTCCGATTGCTCCCTTAATGCTATCTGCATTTGCTAATACACCTTCTAGTGTATCAAATTCTTTCAATAGTTTGGCAGCAGTTTTTTCTCCAACCCCTGGAATACCAGGTATGTTATCAACAGCGTCACCCATCAACCCCAATATGTCTATTACTTGTTCAATCCGCTTTATATCCCATTTTGCACAAACTTTTTCAGCAGTTAATATTTCTTCTGCACCCCCCATATACGGCGGTTTGTATATATAGATATTGGGCTTAATTAATAATTGACCATAATCTTTGTCAGGAGTAACCATATAAACATCATAGCCAACTTCGGCAGCTTGCCATGCTAATGTACCAATTATATCATCGGCCTCATATCCATCCATTTCTACTACTGGTATATTAAATCCACGTATTATTTTTTGAATGTCGGGTAATGAAGCCAAGAGGTCTTCCGGTGCTTCTTGTCTGTTTGCTTTATAGTCGCTAAATTCTACATGCCTCTCAGTTGGTGCGTGTGTATCAAAGCAAACCGCAATATGGCTAGGTTTCTCTTTGTTAATTAAATCAATTATTGTGCTTGTAAATCCAAATTGCGCATTAGTATTTATTCCTTTTGAGGTAATTCTTGGGTTGCGCATTAATCCATAATACGCTCTATAAATTAATGCTAGCGCATCTAATAAAAAAAGCTTTTTAGCCATTCGGCTAAGGTAAGATTACTCTTGGATTTTTATATAAAAAAACCCTTCTCGATCAAACGAGAAGGGCCTATCTAAAAAGCACCTAATTACTTAATGCCATATTTGTATTTGTAACGCTCGTATAGTTGCTTGTGTTTATCGCTCAACTCAAGTTTTCTTCCTTGAACAAAAGCATGTAAAATGATACTGCTTTTCATGTCTAGAATATCTCCTTCGCTTACTACAATGTTTGCATCTTTTCCCTTTTCTATTGAACCAGTAACATTATCAATACCCAAAATTTTTGCAGTATTTAATGTTACGGCAGATAATGCTTCTTCTAAACTGATGCCATAAGTTGCTGCCGTACCGGCATTGAACGCCAAGTTGCGACCACGGTTTTGAGGATCATCATCATTTATACAATATAAAACACCCGCTTTTTGCAAAGCTGCACAAGCTTTGTAAGGTTGATCTACATCATCATCATCCAATGTAGGCAAGCTGTGCATTTGACCTAAAATAACACCAATATTATTTTGTTTTAGTAAATCTGCAATCTGCCAACTTTCTGAAGCCCCAACAACAACAACCTTAAAATCAAACTCTTTTACAAAATCAATTGCTAATAGCATTTGTTTTACTTGATTGCAATGAATAAACAGCGTTTGTTTTTTAGCAAATAAATTTCTTGTTGCCTCAATTTTTAGGTTTGGTATTTTTTGGTCGTTTTGTATATACACTTTTGCCTCTCTAAAAAATTGTTTTACGGCTTCAATTTTGTCTAGGGCTTCTTTCGATGGATCTCCTTGTTGAGGAAAAAATTGTGCAAATAATGCCGCCTGCCTGCCACCCCCAAATCTTGATAATAAACTTGGCATATAAAAATTCATGCCCATGTCGGAACTATATGCGGCATCCTCTTCATTCCATGCGTCCAGTTGAACTACCGAGGATTGACCACCAATTAAAGAACCAACCGGCGCGGTGTGTACTAAAAGTATTCCGTTTGAGCGAAGCGTGTTCGTAATTTTAGAGTCTGCATTGTATGCTGCAATTGATCGAATACTTGGATTTAAATCACCAATTTCATTAAAATCGGTAGTGCTTCTAATTCCAGATATTTCTTGTAAACCCAATGTAGATGCTGGAAGAATTAATCCGGGATAAACGTGTTTACCCTTAACATTATAAACACGAGCATCATCTTGAGGCACAGAAATATTTGTTCCTACCTCCTCAATTTTCCCATTATTGATTTTAATGGTAGCGTTTTCAATTACGGTTCCGTTACCTACGTGAACAGTTCCGTTTGTTATAAAAAGCAAACCCTTTTGTTGCTTTGCAGGGTATACTGTTTCTTGTGCTGTTGCTATACCTGATAACAACAACAGACTACTTAATGAATATATTAATTTTTTCATTGTTATAATTTTAGTGGTTAGCATTATTTAGTTCTTCATCTTCTATATCAATTTCTAACATACCCAACTTGTGTCCATGATCTAAACAAGTGCTAATGTATTTATAACTAGGAGTAAAAGGTAAAACAGGAGCACCGCCTCTTTTTTCTCCCACCATCTTACCAATTAATCTGGTGCGCTCTGCTTTTACTTCTTTTCTCATTGCGGCATCTTTTTCTCTATCAAAGAAAATTGTACCATCTACCATTGTATATAAAGACTTTGCATAAATACTCAAAGGATTATTGCTCCACAAAACAAGGTCGGCATCTTTTCCTTCTTTAATACTTCCAACCTTATCGTCTACGTGTAACATTTTAGCAGGATTAATTGTTACCATTCTCCAAGCTTCTTCTTCTGTTAAACCACCGTATTTTACAGACTTAGCAGCTTCTTGATTTAGTCTGCGAGCCATTTCTGCATCATCCGAATTAATCGCAACATTCAATCCAACTTTTGTCATGATTGCTGCATTATAAGGAATTGCATCTTGAACTTCGTTTTTATAAGCCCACCAATCTGAGAAAGTAGAAGCAGCAGCACCGTGTTCTTTCATTCTGTCAGCTACTTTATATCCTTCTAAAATATGTGTGAATGTATTTATTCTGAAACCAAATTTTTCTGCTACGCGCATAGTAGTTAAGATTTCACTTGCTACATAACTATGACAAGTAATGAATCTTTTCTTGTTCATGATTTCAGACAATGCTTCTAATTCTAAATCTTTTCTAAATGCTGTTCCGCCTGCAGTTTTTTTAGCAGCATCATACGCTTTAGCTCTATTGAACGCATCTGTTAAAACTTGTTCTACTCCCATTCTTGTATCCGGAAAGCGAGTGTTGCCAGATGTAGATGATGAACGTTTTACGTTTTCTCCTAATGCAAATTTAATAAACGGATCAGCTCCTTTATATTTCAAACCCTCATCATCTGTTCCCCACCGAAGTTTAATTAATTGAGTTTGACCGCCGATTGTATTTGCCGAACCGTGTAATATATGTGAGGTGGTAACACCGCCGCTTAATTGTCGATAGATATTAATATCATCTGGATCTAAGTTGTCCTGAATACGAACTTCAGAGGTTACAGATTGACCGCCTTCATTGGTAGAAGCAGATGCAATATGTGAGTGCTCGTCAATTATGCCAGCTGTTAAAAATTTACCTGAGCCGTCAATCACTCTTGCAGAAGCATCGCTTAGGCCCTTTCCAATTTTAACAATTTTACCATTTTTTACTAATACATCAGCACCTTCTAAAATGCCCGCTTTTTCACTTGTCCATACTGTTGCGTTTTTAAACAAAACAGTTTCTGGTTTTGGTATCATACTGTCGGCATTTCCAAAAGCAGTAAAAGGATAAAAAGAGCCACCTAATTTTGGGGTTGTTTTTGGTTTAGTTGTATCGGCCTTTGCCGCGGTTAAAGAAATTAAACTTGCGCTCCAAGTAATTGTATTTCCTGTTGAATCAACACCTGTTCCATTCCAAGTTGAACCATTGCTGTATCCAGTAAGTCTTGTTGCATTTGCTGGTAAAGTAACAGCTCCTGCAGCTGCACCGCCAAATCCTGCTCCACCACCAAATTCTGCTGGAGGAGTTCTTCTTCGTTGGCCTGGAGCATATCCAATTTTAACCGACTTCCCATCAAAACTAAATTTAGCTGCTATTGTATCTTTTCCAATTACATTGGCGGCATTATTCGATTTTACATCTAAAGTAAATGCTTGTGATCTCGTTGTTGTATTTACTACTAAATTGTAAGTGCCAGCAATTGAAGACCAAGCTTCTTCTTTTATTGCATATTTATTGCCCTGTATCCAGTTTTGCAGAATCACTGTTTTTTCAGAAAAAACGGGTCCTGTTGTAATTACAAAATTGGCAATTTTGCCAGCATCAATACTTCCTATTTTATCATATACACCCAACCAGGTTGCAGGGTTTTTTGTTAAAGCGTCCATTGCTGCCTTTTCTGTTAAACCATATTCAATAGCTTTTCGCAGACTGGTTAAAAACGTTTTTGGATCACGTAAATCTGCTGCTGTTAAACAAAACGGTATACCTGCCTTTTCAATAGCAGCGGGGTTTGTAGGTGCAAGTTCCCAGTTTTTCATATCAGCTAAAGAAACCAATCTTGCGTCATTTGGATCTTCAACATCTTGTACTTGTTGAAAGTTTAATGAAACAATTAATAGAGCTTTTGTTGCAGCCACTTCTTTAATTCTTTGGTATTCTCTTCCTGTTGCTTTAATTATATATTGAACACCAAACTCATCACCAATTCTATCTGCCCTCATTAAATTCCATAAATCTATTCCTCTATCTTGTGCATCAAATATTTGTGGCAAAGACTGGTTATCATTAAAGTTTTTTAATGTAAGATTTACGCCTTCTTCTTTTGCTGCTGTAGGATTGGATTTATACCATGCTGCGTCGTTATAAGTTTGACGAATTAAGGCAATGTTTCCCATCATAGAAGATGGATAGCTTTGAGGAGAAGTCCCTTTACTAAAAGAATAGTTAGCGCTTGCCTTTTCTTTTATAATTACAAGGTTGTCCTTATCGTTAGCCAAACTAACTAAAGCCCCTGTTCCTCTTACAATACCATCTTTTTGATGGGTTAATACAGCACCAAAACCGGTTTCTCTATAAGGCTTAGCTTTTAAATCGTCTGCAGAAAAAATTCTAATTGCCTCAACATCTGCTTTAATTGCCTGATTCCAGCCGTAGGCGCCTTTAGTACTAGAGCTAATTTGTTGCGCTCTAAAAAAATCTGCGGGACTAGCAATTCCTGGACCTTGAGATCTTTGTGGTTGAGGAATTCCATAGTCTGTATAAATATCTATAAACGACGGATAAATAAATTTATCCTTACAATCAATTACTACAGCATCTTTCGGAATTGCAATTCCGACGCCAACCGAAATAATTTTGCCATCTTTAATTACCAAAGTTGCATTAGTAATTGTTGTTTGGGCATCTTTTACAATTGTAGCATTGGTAAAAGCATAGCAGCCTTCGCGCTTGTCTGCTATTCCGTTTAGGGGAAATGTTTCCTGTGCCTGTAGCAATGTGGCAAACAGCAAGCACGAAAACAATAGCTTGATTTTTCTCATAATGTAGTTGGTTTATTAAGGATTCTAAATGTACTGATTTCCTTAATTGGTTAGTATACTACACTATAATTAATGATGAATGGGTGAATGGTTTTTTTGCAACACCGTATCAGTTCTTTGGAGAAGCTGGTACATTTGTTTTTCTCACGGCGCCTAATACATCTAATGCTATAGAAACTTTTCCATCATCTCCAGATTTTGCTCTTAAATAGACACTTGCGCCACCTTTTTCTTTGTTATTGGCTTTTTTGTTCATATTGGATCGGTCTTTGTCTTTTAAATTATTTAGGGGTACTTGAATTCTAAGATCTGTAGACCCAGCTAAACCGTATTGCCCCTCTACAAATAATTTAATAACTGAAGACTCTACCTGCATTCTAGGTATGGTAACTATTCCATCTTTTATTGTTACCGCATTTTTTATTTCTGCAAAACGCACTTCTGTAAAATTGCGTTTTTTAAAAGCAATATCTTGAATTTTCATTATAGGCTCATAGTTAACTAAGCTTCCATTTTTTAGGGAAAAACTTAATTGACCTTGCAATGTTTTTTTATTAACCATCCCCGCAGAATTAACTGATGTTGAAAAATTTCCGTTTACTGATAATAGGCCAGTTAGGTTTTTGTAGCTAATCGCGTTCATCCCAAAGTCATCAAATGCATAAAATAATTCTCTAGCATCTATATTTTTTATTTGTAAAATCGAATTTAGATTGTGTTTATTTGGACCATTTTCTACGATTTCAGAACTTAATTGAAGTGTTCCTTTGGCCATTCCAAATTGAAGGTTATTAATTTTATAAGCATTTTCGGATAATTCCACAGATGCGATAAATTCTTTAGCGACAAGGCGGTTGTTTTTTATTTTATCTGCTTTTATATTAACTACAATTTTCTGGTTTTCCAAAATGTTATCGATCTTGGCTATTGTTTTACTTAATCCATTCTTTTTTTGTTTTCGAATTATGCTTTTGTCTTTTTTTATTTTAGAAGTTATTCCCTCAAGGTCTAAATAAGGACTATATATATTAACATTCACCTCCACTTTTCCAGGGCTGTCACCAAGTAACGCAAATGTATTTTTAGCCTCACCTGTAATTTTAATTTTACTTCCATTGCTGCTTTTTGCTGCTAAGCTATTAATATAAACATCCGAATTTTTAATAATAATATTCGATACACATTCTGTAATTACCAACTTCATTGGTTTATAGGTAATATTTCCCTTGGTTAATAAAAAGCCTATATCCAATAATGCGTTTTGATTATTTATATTTTTTAATGGTCCTTTATATTTCACAGTTAGCTTACCGGCTCCTTCAGAAAAAACCAAATTATTGCTATTCAAAATTTCATTAAAAGCCGACAACTGAAATTCCGAAATAAAGTTTCCATTCACCACTGGTGTTTCTAAATTTATTACTTCAACTGTATCTGCTTTCAATGGCATTCCCTCCCAGAAGGCAACTAGTTTGTTGATATGAATTTTAGAATTGGGATCTTTTAACGGTAGCCCCTTAATAACTTCATTTGTAAAGTAACCAATGAAACTTGCTTTTTTAAGTGATAACAATGTTGTAGTTAAATCGGTTTCTTTTACAGTCCATCTTGCAATAACCAGCGGGTCTCCTCCCTTTAAAGATCCCTGTAATGTTGTGTGTACATCGAGAGGAGCTGTTAATGAAACATTTTTCAACCCTTTAGCTATATGATTTGTAACTAGCAATTGTGCAAAACCATATGAAATTTGTTTTGTTTTTACATCTAAATAAAATTTAGCGCTATCGCCAAAATCAAATTTGCCAGTTAAGATAAATGGCTGTTTTGAAATATTGATTTTTATATCTGCAAAAGACAAACTATTTGTTTTTCTGTTTAACACTAAACGGTATTTTCCATCCAGTGTGTGATTTACCAAAAACGCACCTGTTGATAAATTAAAGCCCAAACTTTTAACAAGAATATTTTTTTTAATATTTATATATGTATTATCTCCTTCCCTTAATGTTGTTGCAATAATTTTATTGATTAAAAAAGAAAACAACTTATTTTTTTGTTTATCCTCTATTGTAATATTAAAATTTTCAACTGTTATATTTTCTGGTATTATAAAAGGCTTTGCATCTTTTTTGTCTTTTTCAATACTATCCTTAAAGTAACTTAAGTTGTTAACTCCATTTGAATCTGTATAGATAAATACAGCTCCATTTTTTATTGATGCTTTTCCAAATGATATTTTACCCGTTAGTAACCTAAATGTATTTATGCGTAAATATATTTCTGAAGCAGTAAAGAGTTTGTGATTGTGAACCGTAAACATTGGCCCTTTTGCATCTATCCTTTCTATAACTAAACTAAGAGATGGAAATGATTTAAACAGAGATAGAGAGATATCTCCAACATTTATTTGAGTATGGTATTTTGTTTCTGCCTCTTTAATAAAGGTTGCAATCAATTCTTTTTTATTGGACTTTATATAAAGCCCAACACCAACAAATAATAAAAACAGAATTATTAAAAACGAGCTAATGGAAAAAATCAAATATTTAAACCATTTATTCATGTTAAGCTTTTGTTTAATATACTATAATTATCTTCCCATGTATACCATTAGAATTTGAACATCGCTCGGATTTACTCCGCTTACTCTACTGGCTTGTCCTAGTGTTGTAGGTTTAATTTTTTTTAATTTTTGTAGCGCTTCATTCGACAATGCGGATAGTTTGTTGTAATCGAAGTTCATTGGTATACGCATATTTTCTAACTCGCTCATTTTATCTACAAGCGCCTGTTCTTTTTCAATATATCTTTCGTATTTTATTTGTATTTCTGCTTGTTCAATTGCATCATTGCTAATTCCTTCTAGCGACTCTTTAAGTGTAGGAACTATTTCTAACAAAGACGGTAGCGTTACGTTGGGGCGCAATATGATTTTAGTTGCTTTCTGTTTTTCGTTTATTGCTGCTGAGTTTATTTCTCCAAAATAGGTATTAATGTCTTCTGGTTCTATGCTTAGTTCTTTTAAAACTGATTTTACTTTATGTACTTCCTCTATTTTATGATGTACTAGTTTTAGTCGATCTTCTCTTGCCAATCCGAGATCATAACTTCTTTCGGTTAATCTTATATCTGCATTATCTTGTCGAAGTAATGTTCTGTATTCTGCTCTACTCGTAAACATTCTATACGGCTCATCGGTTCCTTTGTTTATTAAATCATCTACCAAAACACCTATATATGCTTCACTTCTTTTTAAAACAAATGCTTCTAAATGTTTTGCTTTTTGATGTGCGTTAATTCCTGCTATTAAACCCTGACAAGCAGCTTCTTCATATCCAGTGGTTCCATTAATTTGACCAGCAAAAAACAGGTTGCTCAACATTTTGGTTTCTAACGAATGAGTCAATTGCGTTGGCATGAAATAATCATACTCAATAGCATATCCTGGTCTAAAAATTTTACAATTTTCAAATCCGGGCACCAATCTTAAAGCGGCACTTTGTACTTCTTCTGGAAGCGAAGTAGAAAATCCGTTTACATATATTTCTACTGTATTCCATCCCTCGGGTTCTACAAATAATTGGTGACGATCCCTATCAGCGAAGCGGCTTATTTTGTCTTCTATACTCGGACAATATCTTGGTCCAACTCCCTCAATTCTTCCTTGGTACATTGGACTCCTATCGAATCCGGTTTTTAATAAATCGTGAACGGCTTGATTCGTATAAGTAATATGGCAACTACGTTGATCCTGCGCTTTTACCTTTGTGGTGTTCATATATGAAAAACCGACTATATGTTCATCTCCTTTTTGTTCTTCCATTTTAGAGTAATCCAAACTTCTTCCATCTACTCTGGGTGGTGTTCCGGTTTTTAGTCTATCGCTTTCAAATCCATATTCAACGAGTTGCTCGGTAATTCCTGTAGCTGCTTTTTCTGCAACTCTTCCGCCTCCAAATTGTTTCTCGCCAATATGTATTACTCCGTTTAAAAAAGTACCACTTGTTACTACAACCGATTTAGATTTTATTTCGTGCCCCATGCCTGTTACAACACCACACGCTTTTTCATTTTTAATGATGATCGACTTTACCATGTCTTGGTAAAAATCTACATTCGGCGTGTTCTCCAACATTTCTCTCCAGGTTGCTGCAAATAACATTCTATCATTTTGTGCTCTCGGGCTCCACATGGCTGGACCCTTACTTAGGTTCAACATCCTAAATTGTATGGTACTTAGATCGGTTACAATTCCGCTGTATCCACCCATTGCATCAATCTCTCTAACTATTTGTCCTTTTGCAATTCCACCCATGGCTGGGTTGCAACTCATTTGAGCAATGGTTTGCATGTTCATTGTAATTAGCAAAACCGTACTTCCTAAGTTGGCAGCAGCTGCTGCTGCCTCACAACCTGCGTGACCAGCACCTACAACTATCACATCATATTCTTGAAACATAGCGCAAAGATACTTAGAGTATGCATTATCCGAATTTTTTTAAAATTTCTCTCTCCAGAAGTAAGTCGCTTAGCTCAATGCCGCTATTATATCTAGAAAATTCATCTTTATTTAGCACGCTAACCTGTTCAAGCCATTTTTTATTGTTTGTTAGAAAGGAAACAAGCTCGTTACTCGACTCCATATTACTTATTTCTATTTGTTCTATTTTTTCAACCATTTTTTGGCATGTAGAATATTCTGTTTGCTTATATAGGTCGGAAAAGTATTTTTTAACGGAAAGCACATCAATTCTATCACCTCTGTTTTTGTTTAAAGAAAATGACTCTATTCGAATATTGGTAAAATTCCAACATAAATAGAGATCGGCCTCCCTTTTAAAATCAAAGTAAGCAACAGGAACTATATGATCAAATTGCCATTTTGTGGCGAACGACTCCCAAGAAATGTTGCCTTTAAATTGTAGCTCGAACCATTTTAGCAAGTTTACTCTATCTATTCCAAAATATGGTGCGTACGCTTCACTTGGCGAACCCTCCAGCACATATCTTCTAAAAGCAATTTGCCATTTTCTTTTTTCCCTCATCTTCGTATCGCTCGATTCTTCTGAATTCAATCTCATTATGTTCTATTTTAGTGTTTTTTGTCGGTTATTCTTTCACTAAGATAAATGTGATTCGTGGAACACTCAAAAAATGTTTCAGGCTGGAACTGTGATTCGTGGAACATTTTACTCGGCACAACCAAAGTCTTGTACTATTAGGCGTTGGTTATTTTTAAGTTGTTGAACCGAAACGCCGATTTTGCTAAAAGCCGGGTTCATCAGGTTTTTTCGGTGTCCTAAATCCGGCAGACCAATATCTAGGTATAATAAAAGAAGGGAAACAACTGGCTCCGAAGCTCCCAATGAAATGTTTTCTGAAGCACATTTAACAATTCCACCTTTTTTCATCCTGTCGCTAAAACTTGTTCCGTTGGAGGATTGGTGACCAATTTTATTTATGTTTTTTGACAGGTCTATTGCATGGGATTTGGCAATTTTATACAATTTTTCCTCTGGTTCCAATAAAGGAAGGGCAGCAGCATTCGTTAGCTCTTTAATCAAACTGTTTGAATATTTTCCTTTTACTGTAGGCTGTAAAGTTAAAAAAGGAAGTAGTATACTGTCTTTAAAACATACAGGATATAATCTTGCATAATTAGTCCAATAAATAAACTCCTTTTCCGATTGGTTTAAAATGGAGTAATTCTTGTTTTTTTCAAGCTGATTAAGAATAACCTTATTGGTCATGACAGGAGCAAAAAATGGCTCATCATTTAAAATAACCGAACTAAATTGCTGTGCATTTAGATAAAAGCTAAATAGAATTAGAGTAAAGGTCGAAAAAAATCTAAAAAGGGGCATTTATTGTAATTTATTGAAGAGTAGCAAATAACGCTCCTCTTTGGCCCGCATAATTAAAATTTCACTTTTCGTTTTGTCTTTATAGCCACAAAGGTGCAGTACTCCATGAAATAGCACCCTGAGCATTTCTGTTTTATAAAGCAGCCCTAGCTGTTTGGCGTTGTCTTTCACCCTATCAATGCTAATATAAATCTCTGCCTCAACAGGTTTATTTTTTAGGGATAGTCCGAATGTAATGATATCTGTATAATAGTCGTGCTGTAAAAAATCGTTATTCATTTTTAACAAGAACTCATCTGAGCAAAAAACATAAGTAATCTGCAGTAGCTCTTTTTTCTCCTTTTTAAACATCAGCTCAATAAAAGTCTTGGTTGACTTTTTTTGCTGAAAGGTGAATTTGCGATCACCAGTAAGGAAGTTAATTTTTGCCATGGTAAATGATTACTCCAAAATTCGTAACAAAACCAATACTTAGGCCATTACCTTTATAAATAATATAAAAAGAATGAAGCGATTGTCGGAATTGTTAGTTGGACAGAAAGGTGTAATTCACTCTTTTGAGAAAGACGATATCTTTATTAAGCTAATGGAGATGGGCTGTGTACCGGGGGAGCAAGTAAAAGTTATACAGGTAGCACTTTTGGGCGATCCAATCTCAATTGCAGTTTCAGGATATACTTTGAGCTTACGTAAAAGCGAAGCAGGAAAAATATTTGTAGAAGAAGATAAGTCATAACTTGTTGAATATCAACATATTGCATGAAAATAGGATTATATTTCGGCTCTTTTAACCCCATTCACATTGGTCATTTAATAATTGCGAACCATGTAATTAATGAAACAGATATTCAGCAGATCTGGTTGGTTGTATCTCCACAGAATCCATTTAAACAAGAGGGAAGTTTATTAAACGAATACCACAGATTACATTTAGCGCAGTTGGCAGTTGAAGACGATACCCGTTTTAAGGTTGCCGATATTGAATTTAAATTACCTCGACCTTCCTACACAATAGACACGCTAATCTATTTACAAGAAAAATACCCTCAACACGAGTTTAATATAATTATGGGAAGTGATAGTTTTCAGAATTTGCCCAAGTGGAAAAATGCAGAGCTGTTGATAAGAGATTATTCCTTTATAGTATATAATAGACCGGGAGCTGAAGTAAAAGATCAATTAAATGCTAAGGTTAATATTTTAAACGCCCCACTGCTTACTATCTCTGCCACTTTAATTAGAAACAATATTCAGCAAGGAAAAAGCATCCGATATTTGGTACCTGAAAAAGTACGTATGTACATTGAAGAAAATAATTATTACAAATAAGCGCTCACCCATTTAAATAATAAAAGCGCAGTTCGGTGTTTTAATAAATTGATTGTAATAGATTTATCATGCAAAACATCGTCATGAAAAAATCAATCATTGTAGTTTTTATTCTCGTTGGTTATTTTACCAATGCCCAACCACTAACGGTAGAAAAAATTATGCAGGATCCAAAATGGATCGGCAATTCTCCTTCCAATGCATTTTGGGGACCAGATAGTAAAACGGTTTATTTTAACTGGAACCCACAAAAAAATATTTTCGACTCTGTATATGTATATCCATTAAGCGGAGGTGCTCCTCAAAAAACCAATATTTTTGAATTGCAAAAAATCAATTCAATTAATGCAGCTGTATACAATAATTTGCAAACGCAATATGTATATGTTTATAGAGGAGATATTTATTGGGTAGAAGTAAAGACCAATAAAACTACAAGAGTTACACAAACAGAAGAGTTTGAATCTGGAGCAAAATTTATAATGAACGACGAGTGGATAGTATTTAATAAAAGTCAAAATTTATTTGGATGGAATACCAAAACAGGAATTACACAACAACTTACCAATATTACTCGTGGCGCTGAAACGGCTACCGCTGCTGCATTTGGCGGCAGAGGAAACGGCGGCGGCGGATTTAATGGTGGAGCTGCTGGAGGATTTACTCGACCTCCTGCGCAAAACACAAATGCATCTGCTAGTACGCAAGATGGATGGTTGCAACAAGAGCAACTTGCCCTATTTTCTGTATTAAAAGAAAGAAAAGAAAAAAGAGATCAACGCGATGCTTTTAATAAAGCGAATAAATTTATAGGAACAGACACATTAAAAATTATTGGCATTGGCGATAAAATTTTGCAAGGTTTAATTATTAGTCCCGATGCACGTTTTGTAACCTACAGATTGTTTCAAGCTCCAACACTAGGAAAACCAACCATTGTTCCAGACTATGTTACAGAAACTGGTTACACAACAGATATTGGTGCAAGAACAAAAGTGGGCAATCCATTGGGCAAAGCAGATTTTTATATATGGGATAAAACGCGCGATACTTTAATGATGGTGAGTACAGATTCAATTCCTGGAATTACCGATTTACCAGATTATGCAAAAGACTATCCTAAAAGATACGAAGGAAAAAAAGCCGCTAACCGACCAGTAATTATTTACGGACCATATTGGAACGATGCTGCAAATTCTGCAGTAGTAGATATTCGTTCTCAAGACAATAAAGACCGCTGGATAATGCAATTAGATGCAGTTACGGGAAAATTAAAAATCATTGAACGCCAGCGAGATGATGCTTGGATAGGTGGACCAGGAATTGGCGGCGGAAACTTTGGTACTAAAATAGGATGGATAAATAACAATCAACTGTATTACCAAAGCGAGTCTACCGGCTATTCGCATTTATATATTTATGATATTAGCACGGGAAATAAAAAAGCCATCACAGCCGGAAAATATGAAGTGCAAGATTTGGTGTTGAGCAAAAACAAACAGAACTTTTATTTATTAACCAATGAAACGCATCCAGGAAAACAGAATTGGTATAAAATAAAAACAGACGGTTCTGGTAAAGAAAGAATAACTGTAATGGAAGGTGGATATGAAGTGAGCATGAGTCCCGATGAAAAATGGATAGCTTACAGATATTCATATATTAATAAACCATGGGAATTATTTATTCAGGAAAACGCTGCGGGTAAAAAACCCGTGCAGGTTACCAACCAAGGAATGACAGAAACATTTAAAGAATACACCTGGAAGGATCCCAAAATTGTTCCAGTTAAAGCAAGAGACGGAGAAGATATATATACAAAAATATATGAACCAGCAGCCGATAAAAAAAACGGAGCTGCGGTGTTTTTTGTGCATGGTGCGGGGTATTTGCAAAACGTACATTATTGGTGGAGCACTTATTTTAGAGAATATATGTTCAACAATATGCTTACCGATTTAGGGTACACAGTTGTTGATATAGACTATAGAGGAAGTAGTGGTTATGGTAGAGATTGGAGAACGGGCATTTATCGTTTTATGGGTGGTAAAGATTTAACGGACCATGTAGATGTTGCAGATTATATAGTTAAAAATTATGGAGTAGATGCTGCTCGTATTGGTTTGTATGGTGGAAGTTATGGAGGCTTTATAACGTTGATGGCATTGTTTACAACGCCAGATGTTTTTAAAGCGGGTGCAGCGCTTAGGCCAGTTACAGATTGGGCTCATTACAATCATGGATACACTGCTAATATTTTAAATGAACCGATTCAGGATAGTATTGCTTATGCAAAATCATCGCCTATAAATTTTGCAGGCGGACTAAAAAATCATTTATTGATTTGTCACGGTATGGTAGATGTGAATGTACATTTTCAGGATGTGGTTCGCTTGTCGCAAAAACTAATTGAATTGAAAAAAGACAATTGGGAGTTGGCGGTTTATCCGGTGGAAGATCATGGATTTGTGGAGCCAAGTAGCTGGACGGATGAATATAAGCGGATATTGAAATTGTTTGAAACGCAGTTGAATAAAAAGTAAGGGCTAGCTCGCATAGTCACCGTTCAAGAGACTATGAGTTGAAGGAAAAAAAGGGTATTAAAAGAATAATTTGTAACTTAGTGAAAAGCAAATTTTATGGGAAGAATTGAACTAGAGGTTGACGAGTCGGCCGGAAAGCTATTCAGGGAATTTTCTGAACAAACACGAAAACAGTTTGGTAGAGCCATCAGCATACTTCTAAAAAAAACCGTAAATAAAGGAACTACAAAAGATTATACCTCCTTTCTTGATGTTATTGGTAATAAAGCGCTTGCAAACGGCCTAACACCTGAAATACTGGAACAATTGCTAAAAGAGGATGAGTAACTTTTTAGTTTTTGATACTAACTCCTTGATCAGCGCCCACCTGTTACCAAACTCTGTTAATAGACTCGCTTTTGATAGGGCTCTTTTATTGAGTACTGTTGTATATTCTAATGAATCACTTACTGAATGGCAGGAAACATTTACTCGTATTAAATTCGACAAGTATATTTCAATCGAAGATCGCCTAGAGGCAATATTACGTTTTGAAAAAACAGCACAACTTGTGGAAGTTAACACACTAAATTCCATCTGCCGCGACCCCAAAGACAACAAGTTCCTTTCATTGGCTATCGATGCTAATGCTTCAACTATTATTACTGGAGATAAGGATCTTCTAGTGCTGAAAAACCTGTTCAAAGTATTATATCAGCACATTAATAAATTAAAAAAATAACAATGAATAAAAAAGCAGCAATTTATGGATTATGGTTTTATTTAGTATCTATGATGCTATCATTTGTTTTTCCTAAAATATTCTATGGTAATTTAATTGTACTTGTTATATATTTAATTAGCTGTTTTATGTTTTTATATTTCATCTATTTTTGGAAAAGGAAGTTGGATAAAAGTAAATAATAAATCCTTGCTTAACCTCCCGTTCTGGAGAAGATGCAAAAACGAAAAAAAATAATAGCAAAAGAATAATTTTAATTTTCGTACCCAATTTTTTGTGCGTATTGCACAAGTTCAATTCGAGTGGTGATATTAAGTTGATTATAAATTTTATTTCGATAGTAGTCAACATTTTTTTCGGAGCAGCACCATTGTTTGGCTATATCACTAACAGAAAGATTTTGAATATTAAACTGAATGAATTCAATTTCTTTATGTGAAAATTTATTTTTACCGATAAATGAATATTTATTCCAATCGAGTGTAGCTAATTGGTTGCTTTTATAATGTTTATTGTTCAAAAATCCATTAATATCAAGGTTAAATAGGTTGATGATAGTCCCTATTCGAGACTATGCGAAGAAGCAAGCGTTTATTATTCAAGAACTTTACGGAATAAAAAAGCAGCCCTAAAGCTGCTTTTTTAATAAATATGTAACGAAGTTTAATTATTCAACATCAAAGGCATAACCAACATCAACAGATCTTCGCCTTCTGCTTGCTCGGTAGGTTTTATTAATCCAGCTTTTGTAGCAGTAGACAATTCCATTTTAATATCATCGGTATCAGCAGCATTGAGCATTTCAATTAAAAAACGTGCATTAAAAGCAATTTGTAAATCTTCACCATCATATTGACAGTTCATGCGCTCATTTCCTTCAAAACTAAAATCAACATCCTGAGCAGCCATTTGTAATTCGCTTCCAGTAATATTTAGAGCTACTTGGTTGGTACTCTTATTGCTAAAAACGTTTACACGGCGTAAGGCATTTTGGAAATCAGCCTTGTTTACTACTAATTTATATGGATTATCGGCCGGTATTACTACTTTATAATCTGGGAAACGTGCATCAATTAATCTACAAATCATGTGTGTAGAACCATGCTGTACAAACAAATGATTGCTGTTGTAGCTAATGGTTAATTCATCCTCATTATCGGGCAAGGCATTCTTTAATAAGTTCAACGGTTTTTTAGGAACAATAAACGAATCGGTTTTGGTAGCATGTGTATCAATTCTCTTATAGCGCACCAAACGATGAGCATCAGTAGCCACAAACTGAACTCCTTCTTCGCTTAATTCGAAGAACACCCCCGTCATAGCGGGACGTAAATCATCGCCACTCACCGCAAACAATGTTTTATTAATAGCGGTTAAAAGCGCAGTACTGCTCATTTTAAAGCTATTGGTATCATCGGCAGCGGGCTCTTTTGGAAAATTATCTGGATTTTCGCCCATTACCCTGTATTTACCGTTATCACTGGTAATTTCAACAGAAAAATTCTTATCAATAGTGAAAGTAAGCGGCTGATCTGCTATGTTTTTAAGTGAATCGAGCAAAATTTTTGCAGGAATACACACCTTTCCATTTGCCTTGCTTTCAACATCCATCTGAACCCGCATTACGGTTTCGAGGTCTGTAGCTACCACATTGAGTTTTTTGTCTTGAATCTCAAATAAAAAATCTTCCAAAATTGGCAAAACCGTATTGGCATTGATTACACCGCTAATTTGCTGCAAGTGTTTTAGTAGGGAAGAAGAAGAAACGATGAATTTCATAAAAGTTAATTAGACAGTAACAAACCTACTGTAAAAACTTAAGATTCCGACACCAAAATAGTACCATTTTTTTAAAGTTGTTCTAATAACTGTTGGTATTTGATCCGGTTAATGGGTTTTATTAAGTAATCCTTTACTGTGGTGTATTGCTTTGAGTTTTGAATATCGGTATCATCCACTGAAGAACTCACCAAATAAATGGTAATACCCTTATGAAGCTTAGTGCTTAACTTGTAATAAGCATCTAAAAACTGCCAACCGTTCATAATGGGCATGTTTATGTCGAGGAAAACAACATTTGGAAGCTGGTCCAACTCTTTTGTTTGATTTTCTAAAAAAAAGTCAATTGCTTCCTTGCCATTAAAAAAAGAAAGGATATTTTTAGCAAGACCAGTAGCTTCTACTATTTTGCGAGCGGTAAATTGATAAATTTTATCGTCGTCTATTAAGCAAACATAGTGTTTAGGAGCAGCCATTATAACAAATATAACTACTTTAAATAAAAAAAGAAAGACTTGTTCAAACCAAAATCCACTGCAACGCCCGAACAGGCTTTTATGAAATTAAAGCACTATTGTGGTTATCAAGAACGCTGCCATTATGAAGCGAAAGAAAAATTATACAGTTTAGGACTTAGAAAAACAGATGTAGAACAACTACTTTCGAGATTAATAGAAGAGAATTACCTTAATGAAGAACGGTTTGCCCAACAATTTGTAGGTGGATATTTCAGACAAAAAAAGTGGGGGATTAATAAAATTGTTTACGCGCTTAGGCAAAAAAAAGTAAGCGAGTATAATATTAAAAAAGGACTAAAAGAAATTGATCAAGTAGAATATAATAAGGTAGCAGAAAAACTAATCCGCACAAAATGGTTGTTATTAAAGAAAGAGCAATACTTAAATAGAGAAGCAAAAACCATGTCGTTCTTATTACAGAAGGGATATGATGCGGGATTGGTACAAACAATAATTAAAAAAATACGAAGTGAATCAAAAGAAAAACAAGCAACTTAAAATTACCATTAAAAAAAACGTAGCATCAATTATTTTGATGGCAGTAACAAGCATTGGATTTTCTCAAAATAATTCGACTTCAAATTTTACTAAGGAGTTCTCTTTTAAAACCGAAAACGACGCTTATTTATTTAACCTAAATGATGCCTATTATACCAATGGTTTCATGTTGAATTATAATTATGCACAAGAAAAAAAGGGAGTTAAAAAAATTAACTCTTTTGAATTAGGACAAAAAATATTTACCCCATTAATACGAAAAACCATTACTCCTACAGATATTGATAGAGCTTATTGCGGCTACTTGTATTTAAAATTTGCACAAACTCGATTTATAAAAAAAGATGCACTGTTTCAATTTTCGGGATCATTGGGTATAGTTGGACCAGCTGCTTGGGGAGAAGGTTTACAAAACACCTATCATGAGTGGCTTAAATTTTCCAAATTCACTGGATGGAAATACCAAATAGATAATTCCTTAGGGATAGATTTTGGGGCAACATATGCCACAACAATAGCAGCCACAAATAGAATAAAAATGGTTCCAGTTATACAAGTTAATTTAGGCACTACTTTTACGAATGCTTCTGCGGGTGCCATGATTGTTTGGGGAGCTTTTGAAAAAAATAGTGAAAGCGCTTTATGGAATGCGCGTATATCTACCAAAGAAAACACGCAAAAAAGAAAGCACGAATTTTTTGGATATTGGTATCCTCAAGTAATTGCACAAGCGTACAATGCAACAATTCAAGGCGGGCTTTTTAATAAAGGATCAATGGCGGTAACACAGCAGTCATCTGGGTTAATGTATCAACAAACATTGGGTGCGTGTTATGCTTTAGGTAGATTTACGGGAAAAGTAGAGTACGTTTATCAATCAAAAGAAACACCTACTCAAACAAAGTCGCAACGATACGGATCGTTTCAAATAAGTTATCGAATTCATTAAATTGCATTTATGAATACAATTTCAATTTCATTAATACAAAGCGAGTTGGCTTGGGAGGATAAGGCCACAAATTTATTTCAATTCGAAAAAAAAATAAACTCCATTAAAGAAGTATCACAAATAATAGTGTTGCCAGAAATGTTTTCTACAGGGTTTAGCATGAAGCCTAGTGAGCTAGCAGAAAAAATGGATGGTGAAACTGTACAATGGATGAAACGAATTGCTGCTGAACAAAAAAAGATTATTACTGGAAGTGTTATTATAGAAGAAAACAATCAATATTTTAATCGACTATTGTGGGTGTTGCCAAATGGTACTGTTGGACTTTATGATAAGCGACATCTTTTTGCTTTTGCAGGAGAGGATAATTTTTATACTGCTGGAAATAAACGATTAATTACCAGTGTTATTGGGTGGAAAATTAATACACAAATTTGTTATGATTTAAGATTTCCGGTATGGGCAAGGCAGCAATCGAATGAAGAGCCAGAGTTTGATATACTGTTGTATGTTGCCAATTGGCCTGAAAGAAGAAACCATGCTTGGAAATCATTATTGATTGCAAGAGCAATAGAGAATCAATGTTATGTAATTGGCGTAAACCGAGTAGGAAAAGACGGTAATGGAATAGATCATAGTGGTGATAGTATATTAGTAGATCCATTGGGCGAAGTGCTTTATACAAAAGCGCATTTAGAAGAAATTAGTACCCATGCTTTAAGCAAAGAAAAATTGTTAGAAGTAAGGTCTAAATTTCCATTTTGGAAAGACGCAGATGATTTCACAATTTTAAATTCTTAATTAATAAAATGGCACAAGAATTTTTTTCTGCTAAAAAATTATTTACTGGAGAACAGTGGTATAACAATATGTCGTTAATAGTAAATAACAATTGTATTGAAGATATAGTTGCTACAAATACATTAACTGTTGCGCCAACAGTTGTTTATCCATATATTATTCCGGCGCTAATTGATTTGCAGATTTATGGAGCAGGCGGCAAACTCTTAAGTATGCATCCTCAAAAAGAATCGATTGAGTTGTTGTATGAATATTGTAAAAATGGCGGTGCACATTGGTTTCAGCCAACGGTTGCTACCAATAGCAACAAAGTGATTTATGCTTGTGTTGATGCAGTGCGCGATTATCAAAAAAGCGGAGGAAAGGGTTGTATCGGTTTACACGTAGAAGGCCCATGGATTAATAATAAAAAACGAGGAGCACACTTAACTCAATTTATTCATGCACCATCTGTAGAGGAAGCAAAACAATTATTAGACTATGGAAAAGGAATTATTACCATGATAACCCTTGCTCCTGAAATTTGCAGCAAAGAAGTAGTTGAATTAATTAAATCGTATGGAGTAGTGGTTTCGGCAGGGCATAGCGATGCAACTTATGAAGATGCTACTAAATCGTTTGATGAAGGAATTTCAGTAGGTACCCATTTATACAATGCTATGAGCGCTTTACAACATAGAGCTCCAGGAATGGTGGGTGCTATATTTAATCACTCAACAATTTGTTGTAGCATTGTTCCAGACGGATATCATGTAGATTTTGCAGCGGTAAAAATTGCAAAGCATCAACTAGGAGAAAGATTGTTTGCAATTACCGATGCTGTTACGGATACCTTAGATGGGCCATATCCTCATCAATTGAATGGAGATAAATATGAAGCTAATGGTATTTTAAGTGGCTCATCTTTAACGATGCTAAAGTGTGTTCAAAATTTAGTTAACTATGCCGGGATTGATTTGGGCGAAGCGATTAAAATGTGTAGTTTGTATCCTGCAAAGGTTATGGGGCTTACCTTTATGAAAGGAGCTATTAAAATAGGCGATGACATATCATTTATACTACTAAATGAACAGTTGAGCCTAATACTATAATTATTTTGTTAATAATAAACAACTAAAAAACGATAGCAGTAATTTTGCAGTAATTAAAAAACAAACAGGATATACAATGAAAAAATTATTTTTATTTGCGCTTGTAGCAATTCTTTCAATTGCTTCTTATGCACAGCAGGCAGAATGGAAACAAATGACTGAGTTCCATAGTGTAATGAGCAAAACATTTCACCCAGCCGAAGAGGGGAACCTTAAACCAACAAAGGACAATGCAGCTGAGTTAGTTGCAAAAGCAAAAATTTGGGAGTCTTCTGCAGTTCCAGCAGGATATGATGCAAAAGCAGCTAAGCCTATTTTAAAGAAATTGGTAGAAAGTTGCAATGCTGTTCAGGCTGGTGTAAAAGCAAAAAAGACTGACAAAGAGTTGGTTGCATTAATGACAACTGCACATGATGCTTTTCATGAGTTTGCCGAAAAATGTAAACCAGGAAGTGAAAAGCACTAATTACTTTTAAGGAAAATATTAAGCGAACCTCGAATATTTCGGGGTTTTGCTTTTTAAACTATCTGCCTATTTTGCAATAGAAGCAACCGGCTTCTTCTTTTTAGAAAGATCTGCAAAAATTCGATCAATATAAACAACTCCCCCAATACTCCAAAAGAAGCCGTCGTAATTCTGTTTGAAATCAGTTTCAACTATAACTGTTCTAATACCAATTATACTATTTATCCCAAGATAGCTTAAGAAGTGAAGGCCTTTAATATCAGGAGCTATAACATTAAGCGTTAATCCCGTACCTATAGGAACAATTGGTTCTTTTCCGGTCTTGGAATCAACAGAAGTTGAAAGAAGTACCTTACCAGTTGAATTAAATCTTTTAACAACTGAAAAGGAATCAATAATTACCTGGCCGTACCCTAATTCAAATAATAAGCCCAACTTCCATAATTTTTTTCTGATTAGGTAAGGTGTAATGTATACTGTTCCAAAATTCATTTTTTGATTTACTTGACTAACTTTTGTAAAGTTATTTGTTAACACCCTGGTTTTAGCAACGCTTGAATCAAAATTTATATTTACAACATATCCCCCAAACCCTACTCTATATTTATCGTTTACTATAACACCAATTCTGTAGCCCCAAATATTAACATCTTTATTACTTCCAATTAATGAAAAACGCTGATCTAAATTTGCCGTAGGCTTAATGCTAGTTCTTTTTTTAAGAATTACTGTATCCTTATTGGATGTTACTGGTAATAAATTCAATGAATCTTGAGAATAGGCATTGAGCGAGCATATCCCAAAACAAATAAATATTAATCCTTTAAAAAACATACAAATTTTGTAAAAATTAAAAAAACTATTTATTGTAACTACTTCCTTGCTTGTATTAATTCTATTATTTTTTTCATCTTTAAATCAACACCAGCTCTAATTGCCGATAAAGAAGGGTTGATAATAATATCGGGTATAATCCCTCTGCCTTTTGGGCGATCTTTATCCATTACTAACCGATACATTGGCAAACCTATTCTTAACTTACTTTTAGGAAGCGTAATAGTAGGAATGTGCATCGCCGAATTACCATAATATCCCCCACCGCTTTCCTCACCCATAATAATTACATTTTCTTGTCCTTTTAGAGTAGCTATAAACATAGTAGCCGCCGAAAACGTATTACCACCTTGCAATAGAAACACATTCCCCGAAAAGTGATTTTTTGTTATTGGCTCAAAAAAAAGCTTTTCATATCTGCGATAATGAATTCGTCCATCTTCTGCTTTTATTCCAGTAATATTCATAGAAAGCCAATAAATAAAAGACGGGTTAATGTATCGAGAATAATTAAACCTTCTGCTAACTGCTACCACACTATCGCCAATTTTAAATGACTGATTAATTAAATATTGGGTAAGACGCGTGCTGTTATCAACCTTGCCCCCACCGTTATTTCTACAATCTATTACTAAATTCGTAATGGCTAATTCCTTTAAATCCCTAAAACTTCGTTTAAAAAAAAGCTTTAAAGAGCCATTGCTAAAGGTATTTAAACGCATAATGGCACTGCGATTTAATGTATCTATAATTAATGAACGCCTAGATAACTGCAATTTTTGCCTTTTAGTAATGCTAATTGATGGGGCCGTGCTCATTGCAGTGTCTTTAGTTTTGATAGCTGGTTTTTTTATAGAGACATAGTTTTTCATTATTGCTGTCTGAATATTGCCCAAGCTATCAAGGTATCTAATTGTATATGCCGAATCGGTACCCCAAACCGAATTATACCAAAAAGGAAAAGAGTTGCTTGCTACTTGGTTTTTATGATTTAATGAATTTCCATCAGTAGAAATAGTATTGAAAATAGAGTCAATAATTTTTTTAGCAATAAACCCATTAATACTTTCAATTACTATTCCACGTTTTATAGAATTATCATTTTGAAAGCTATTTCCAATTACTAATAAACTATCGTTCCAAACTTTTACTTGAAGTGGAAATTGTGGTGGTTTATGTTTTGATATTTCCTTATTGAGTTTTTTAGAAAACCGAACAGTTGTGTGTCCACATTTTATTGCAGTTACCCAATTACTTATTTTATTTTTAAATGCGGTTTCGGAGAGAGAGTCGTTTAATGTTGAATAGATATTGGTAAAAATAAAATCAAGACTATCTTTTGAAGTATACCAATAAAGACTTGGATGATTGGCTTCCAAAATGTTTTTCAACAATTCAAAATCTGACCTCATTGATTGAGGAGAAATTTTCTTTGAAATAAATTTATTTTCTTGAGAGTTGCCATTCACATTAATGAAAAGCAACAGTACAAAAAATATAAATGCTCTTCTCATTTAGCAATTTATTGTTGAAATGCATTCCATCCTTGTGCGGTTATATTATAAGTGTTTCCGCCCTTTGTTTGAAGCTTTACGCCTTCTTCCAAATCGGTTGTATACCCTATCACGCTTATTTCTTCATTCAATACAATCTTATCGTGGTCCTCTTGTTTCAAAGTAAATATTAATTCATAATCTTCTCCACCATTTAAAGCGCATACTGTAGGGTCGAGTCCAAATTTATAAGCAGCCATTCTGCTTTCTTCAGCAATCGGCAATTTTTCTTCATAGATAATTGCACCAAGATTCGACTGTTTACAAAGATGAAGCACTTCACTACTAATTCCATCACTTACATCCATCATTGATGTAGGCATGATGGAATTTTTTTCAAAAAAGTCAATAATATCTTTTCTCGCTTCTGGTTTTAATAATCGGCCAACCACATAAGTTTCATTTTCTAAGTCGGGTTGAATTGCGGGGTTCTCGAGATAAATTTTCTTTTCTCTTTCCATCAAAGTTAATCCAAGAAATGCGCCACCTAAATCGCCGCTCACGCATATTAGATCACCTTTTTGCGCAGTACTTCTTTTAACAAAATTATTAGGAGAAACTTCGCCAATTGCTGTAACAGAAATAATTAATCCTTTTGGAGAAGTGCTGGTATCGCCTCCAATTAAATCAACACCATATTTTTCGCAAGCAAAATAAACACCATCATAAAATTCATTTAAGGCTTCTACACTAAAGCGATTGCTAATTCCAATACTTATTGTTATTTGAGTTGGAGTTGCATTCATTGCATATATATCACTCAAATTAACAACCACAGACTTATATCCTAAATGTTTTAGAGGTGTGTACATCAAATCAAAATGAACACCCTCTAATAATAAATCTGTGCTTATTACAGTTTGTTTGCCAAAATGATCAATTATGGCGGCGTCATCTCCAACTCCCAAAACGGTTGATGCGTTTTGTATTTCAATATTTTTTGTTAAATGTTCAATTAATCCGAATTCACCTAAGTCTGAAATCTCCGTTCTTTCTTCCATAATCATTTAATCTTTTAAATTTGCTCCATTAACAATAGCCAATAATTCGTCATGAATTTTTCCATTGGTAGCAATTAAGTGAGGTTGATAAGGAGAGTAATCGTTGCCTTTGAAATCCGTAACCCTTCCCCCCGCTTCTTCAACCATTAAAAAACCCGCTGCGCTATCCCAGGCTTGAAGATTATGTTCATAAAACCCATCAAATCTTCCTGCTGCAACCCAACATAAGTCTATGGCCGCGCTTCCGAGGCGACGAACAGGAACGCCATTTCTGATTAATTTTTCAAAAACCTGAATCGGTCCATTTGGAGCGTCTAAATATGTATAGGGAAATCCGGTAACCAAACAACTTTTTATTACCGATGTTTTACTGCTAACCGAAATGAGCTGATTATTTAGGGTAGCACCTAATCCTTTTTCTGCAAAATAAAACTCATTCATTATTGGATTATACACTGCGCCCATTATCATTTTCCCCTCATGTTCAAGACCAATGCTTACACAACAAAGAGGAATTCCATTCGAAAAATTTACGGTTCCGTCTATAGGATCGATAATCCATTTATAAGTAGAATCTTGGATAATTTCTCCAGTTTCTTCGCTCAAAATAAAATGATTAGGGTATTCGGCCTGAATAACTGCAAAAATGGCTTTTTCGGCGGCATGATCTGCTTCTGTTACCAAGTTATTAATACCTTCTTTATTGCTAATTTCAAAGCTGCCATTAAAAAAACGCGTGAGTTCGGCAGCCCCAGCTTCAGTTGCTTTCAGTAAAATATTTTTTAACATGGTGCAAAAGTAACCCTCATTCGTTTGAAACAGCAATTTTTTGGCGCATATTAAGCATCTTTGGCAGTATAAATTAATTGGGTGCAACTATCTATTATCATTGTTAATTACCAAGCGTACAAATATTTAATTCCTTGCTTAAGCTCGGTACAGCTAGCTATTATGGATATTGATGCAGAAATAATTGTAGTGGATAATGAGAGTAGTAATGAGCTAATACAATCAATTGAAAGTGATTTTAAAGAGGTTGTTTTCATTAAAAACGATGATAACAAAGGTTTTTCTAAAGCCAATAATCAAGCTTTACAAATTTGTAATGGCTCCAATGTATTGTTTTTAAACCCCGACACAATTATTCCGCCAAATGCTTTAATAACATGCTTAAATTATTTAGAAACATATGATAAGGTTGGGGCATTGGGTGTACAAATGGTGAATAAGAATGGCCAGTTTTTACCAGAAAGTAAAAGATCTTTTCCTCAACCAATTTCAGCTTTTTTTAAACTAATAGGCATTGCCAAATTGTTTCCCAACTCCCGTTTTTTTAATCGCTATGCATTAGGGGGATTAAATAAAAACCAAATACATCGGGTGGATGTTTTAGCGGGTGCTTTTATGATGGTGAGGGGTTCTTTAATAAAAGAATTACAGGGATTTGATGAACAGTTTTTTATGTATGGGGAAGATATTGATTTGAGTATACGAATAACCAATAAAGAATTTGAAAATCACTATTTGGGTAATATTATTATTAAGCACTTTAAAGGAATGAGCACCAATAAAAATAGCCATCATTTTGTGGAGCATTTTTTCGGGTCTATGAAATTATTTGTACAAAAATATTATCCCAAAAATACCAAATGGTTTAAGCGGGGCGTATTGATTCTTGGAATCAATATGGCTAAAAACCTGGCCTTGATCAAAAATTTATTTTATCGATTTTGAACCAACTGAATTTCTGATTTTTTTTCTAGATGGGTTTCGGAATTCTTTGCCGATTTGTTTAAAGAATTATATGCCATCATTACAACAAAAAATAACATCGAAAGGCCAATAATTTTATAAGAACCTTCTAAATCTTCTATGCTCTTTCCTTGGCGCTCATTACAATTTAGGATTTCCATTTTTATCAAATTTTAACCAAAATTAAGCTTGATAAATGCCCTAATGAGTTGAAAATTCGTTCTTTAATGTAACATATTCGTCAGTGGCCTGCGTTTTCTCCTAACGATTTTTTAAATACAAGGGGAGATTTACCATATTCTTTTTTAAAGCATGCGCAGAAATAAGGATTGGAATTAAATCCAGTTGTATAAGCTATGTCTTTAATAGAACCCAAATTTTGCCTTAACATCATTTCGGCTTTCATTAATCTAGACCGGATTATGAATTTCTGAGGGGGTGGTATTGTAATATTTGATTGCCCAGCGCTCAAGGGTAGAAATGCTCATCGATAGTTTTTGGGCTAGCTCCTGAACAGTAATGGAATTGTTATCCATTAACTCATCTACTGCCGTACTAAAATTCTTTTTAAAACTCATTTCAAAAGAGGAAATCTCACTATCCTCTTCATTTAACAAGCTCTTTTTTTCTAATTGATTTTTAATTTCTTTTCTTATGCTTACCAGATTTTTTATTTTTAACTGTAGTTCATTAATCTTAAATGGCTTAACTAAGTAGTCATTTGCGCCCAGTTCTAGCCCCATACTAATTTTATCATCACTGTTAAATGAAGACATTAATATCACAGGTATTGCTACCAAACGCGGATCATTTTTTAAAATCCTAAGAATAGAAAATCCATCCAATGGAAAGGGCAACATAATATCTAATAAAATCAAATCTGGAATTTCTTTCTTCAACATTTCTAAGCAGTCTATTCCATTGGATACTGCCGTTACTTTGGTGGAAGCGGGAAGGCTTTTTTCTAGAAATTCCCTCAATTCTTTATGGTCTTCTACAATTAATATAGTAGTGTCTTTCATAATATCTATTTATTCAACTCAGGCCTCATCGTTATTTGCTTTTTCTACAGGAGCTCCTTTTTTTACAATTATATTATAGCGCCCCAAACAGCGATATAATGTTCTACTCTTGTTTTTTACCTAAGGCCGGTTCAAAATAGTCTCTTTGCTCAATCGACTCCACTTTTTATTAAAAATTCAGCAGGAAAAGCCATCCTGACGAATTATTTACAAAAATCATCTGGTTGATGACCAAGTTAGTGCCATTAATTGCTAACAAATCTAATGATTATAAATCATTTCTTGTGGTAAAATACTTATAAACAGGGCATTTTAAGTATAAAATGGGAACCAGCGGACTTTGTTTTTTTAGCCATTTTTTAACTGACTAATTTTTTACATATTCTGCCGATTGGCAACAACGCTTGGGTTTTTATTCACAGGAGATTTGTGTTATAAAAATCAAAGTTATGAATACATCTTTACTTAAACCCATCATCACATCACTCTTTGGACTACACATTAGTATTGTATTGATGGCCCAATCTGTGAAGGTTGGTGTAGGCACAGGAGTTAGCTCATATTTTGGAGATTTAACCTATACCCAGCAGTTTTTTCAACAGGTATCTCCTTCTGCAAGCGCAGATTTAAGTGTAGATTTTAATAGTCGGTTCCGTGCCAGACTGAATATTGCTTATGTTCCAGTACAGGCAGACGATAAAAAGTCTATTTACTGGCCTACAAGAAACCGCAACCTTAACTTTAAAAGTGATGTTTTTGAGGTAAGTACTTTGGCCGAGTTCGACCTCTTTAATTCAGAAAATGTAATTATTACTCCTTATTTGTTTGCTGGTCCTGGTATGTTTTTCTTTAACCCAACTACTATCGATCGATATGGCCAAAAAGTAGAGTTAAAGTATATCGGTACTGAGGTTCAACCCGGAGCTCTTGCTTTAGCATTGCAAGGAAAAGATGCTGCCATTAACCAATTCTCTAAAGCGTATAAAACCAATGCATTTTGTTTGGTTTCTGGATTAGGATTTAGGGTACAGGTTTCTGAGCTGTTTTCGGTAGGAGCTGAAATAGCTTACCGCTTTACCAATACCGATATACTAGACGATGTAAGTGCTAAAGAATACCCCAATAAAAATTTAATGAGCCCTTATGCATACCAATTGGCTTTTAGAGGAGATGAAATAAAACCCAATGCACAGCCAGGCTATCAACCTAGAGGTAATCCTTTAACGAATGATAGTTACTATTCTGTACAAATAAGAATGACTTATGAGTTGAACTTGAGTAGCGGCAATAATTATAAAAGATGGCGTCCTTAATAGCTTCCCCTCGGGTAGAATATTTGATGCACTAAATATTGGGCATTTGTTTTAGCTTCGCACACGCCAAACCGCGTAAGCTAACGATGCCCATTATTGATTTAAAACTTCCCAATTCAATTCTCAAAGCGCTCCGTTTACCTCAGAATAATCTGAGAAGTAGTCAGTTAAAAGTTTTAAAGAAACTATTAAAAAAAGCAAGGTTCACCTCATTTGGTCAGCAGTTTCGATTTGATGATATTTTGGTAAGCAAACATCCTGGTAAAAAATTTCAAGAACTAGTTCCTTGTTTTAATTACAATACTATTTACAACCAATGGTGGCACAAAACAATAGAAGGACAGTCGGATATATGTTGGCCTGGCAAGATAAAATATTATGCACTTAGCAGCGGCACTAGTGAGTCGGCAAGCAAATACATTCCTATTACCAATGATTTGCTAAAGGGGAATAAGATTGTAATGATTAAACAATTATTGAGTCTTCGTACTTATGAAAACATTCCTTACGCATCAATCAGTAAAGGCTGGCTTACCCTAGGCGGCAGTACTGAATTGCAAAAAGGTGCGGGATATTATGCAGGAGACTTAAGCGGCATAACCGTAAAAAAAGCTCCATTTTGGTTTCAGCCATTTTATAAGCCCGGGAAGAAAATTGCAAAACAGAAAGACTGGAATAAAAAAATCAATGAAATTGTTGAGAAAGCACCTGAATGGGATATTGGATTTTTAATAGGAGTACCTGCATGGATTCAAATGTGCATAGAATTAATAGTTGAAAGATATAAACTAAATAATATTCATGAGCTATGGCCCAACCTTGCATTTTTTGTGCATGGAGGCGTAAGCTTTGAACCGTATAAAAAGGGGTTCGAAAAAATGTTGGGTAAACCCATTACTTATATAGAAACCTATTTAGCTAGCGAAGGATTTATTGCTTATCAAGATCGTCAATATGCTCAGGGTATGCGACTGGTAACCAATGAACATATATTCTTAGAATTTATTCCGTTTGATGATGTAAATTTTACTACAGATGGAGATATGATTAATAAGCCCGAAGTATTGATGTTGCATGAAGTAGAAGAAGGGAAAGACTATGCTTTACTAATTAGTACTACAGCAGGAACCTGGCGTTATTTAATTGGAGATACCATTCGTTTTGTTAATAAAGAAAAAGCAGAAATTATTATTACAGGTAGAACCAAACATTTTTTAAGTATGGTTGGAGAACATCTTAGCGTTGATAATATGAATAAAGCCATACAAATGGCTGGAGAACATTTTAATATTTGCATACCAGAGTTTACAGTTGCTGGAGTTCCCTCAGGTAACTTTTTTGGACACCAATGGTATGTTGCCTGCGATGAAAAAGTAAATACCGATGAGTTGGGGAACTACATAGATGACTGTTTAAAAGAATTAAATGATGATTATGCAGTTGAGCGAAAAAGTGCACTTAAAGAAGTAAAATTACAAGCACTTAGCGAGCAAAAGTTTATGGACTTTATGAAGTTGAAAGGAAAAATAGGTGGTCAGCATAAATTTCCTCGTGTATTAAAAGGTCAGATGCTTAAAGATTGGCAATCTTTTTTGCAAAATACAACGGTAGTTAAAAAAGTGATCAGATAAACAAGCTATTAAAATATTTATTTACTTATTATGTTAGCACCTATAATTAAAGGATTGATTTTAGGACTACTATTGAGCATTTCAGTTGGTCCAATAATTTTTGCTATTATTAAACAAAGCATAAACAATGGGCACAAAGCTGGATACTTTTTTGTAGCTGGGGTTTCTGCAAGTGATATAACATTTATTATTGTTTGTAATTTTTTTACAACGCTATTTACTAAGGCGTTGAATTATAGTACAGAGATTGCGGTAACAGGTAGTATTTTTTTGGTTGCAGTAGGAATTTACACATTGTTTTTTAAAAAAGTAATTACTGATGAGGGAAGTAATTTAGTTGAAAAGAAATTTAGAAAAAGAGAATATGCTGGAATATTTATATCGGGCTATTTAATGAACATTTTAAATCCAGGAGCTTTACTTTTTTGGTTTGCATGGACAGCTGTTATTATTGGAGATGCAGCCTCAACCCCTAATCCAACAGAATATAAATTCACTGTTTTTATCGTTTGTTTACTTTTTGTATTGTTAACCGACATTGCTAAAGTTGCTGTTGCTGGAAAATTACGCTCTAAATTAACCCCCAAAAACTTACACTTTATTAATATTTTGTCGGGCATTATATTAATTGGTTTTGGAATAGCATTAGGCTGGGGAGTTTTACGATTTGGCGATTCGTTAAAATAGGTTTAACAATGAGTTTGAATTTTTTAAATGGATGTTATAACTTTCCATTATGAAACTTACGTTTTTAGTGATTCTCACTTTTTCTTTCTGTATATCAATTTCTGCACAAGCTGATATTTTGTTATTGCAAAAAAACGATCAAACAATTAAAACCTGGGTAAGCGGCAGCTATATTAATTTCCAATTTAGTAACTACCAGTGGATCAATGGGGTAATAAAAATGATTAGGAACGATTCTATATCGGTGCGACAAATGGAAATAAGAACTGTACCAGATAGGTTTGGCTTTCCAACAATTGATACAGCTTGGTTTGGTACCATAAAACTACATGTAAATGAAATAAGGGCAATGCCTAAAAAAGCAAAGTGGGGCCAGTTTATTACTAATGGGTCATTGTTGCAGTTGGGTTCATTAGCCTACATATTTTTAAATCTTGTAAATGGATTTATATTAAACCAATCAAATACAACTGGAACTAATTTAACAAGCCTAGGAATAGCAGGAGGTGTTTTTATTGCAGGAACAATACTTAAAGCAACACACAAAGAGAATATTTTATTAGGTAAAAAATATACAATAAAAACTATTTCTAATTAGGTTTAAAAGTCATAAAAGCAGGATGAATAAATTTTGGTATTTTTTGAAGAGAACGGTTTTAATTTTTTTTATCGGCTCGCTATTGTATATCATTATTTGTAAATGGGTTATGCCACCTATAACGATTACTCAAATTACCAATACGTTTAGCTATGGATTAAAGCGAGATTATATTGGTTGGAACGAAATGAACCCGTCAATTAAATTGGCAGCTATTGCAAGTGAAGATCAATCCTTTCCTGATCATGGAGGTTTTGACTGGGATGCAATAGAAAAAAGCTTAAAGCCAAAAAAGAAAGGGAAAAAAACAAAAATTCCGCTAGGCGGCGGAGCAAGTACCATTACTCAGCAGACCGCTAAAAATGTTTTTTTATGGCAAGGAGGTACTATATCTAAATACATAAGAAAGGTTCCTGAACTTTATTTTACTAAAACGATAGAATGGGTTTGGGGTAAACAAAGAATATTAGAAGTTTATTTAAATGTAATTGAAATGGGTCCAGGTATTTTTGGAGTAGAAGCTGCAGCCCAGCACTATTTTAATAAATCTGCCAGAAACCTTACTAGAGCGGAGTCTGCAATGATAATTGCTTGTCTTCCAAATCCTAAAAAATTTACAGTAAAACCAATGAGTAGAAGAGTTGCTTGGCGTTATACTCAGATTGTACAACAAATGAGAAATATAGAAGATGATGAAGATGTTAATGCTTTAACAAAGTATTCAAAGTAATTTATTTACTGCATCAATAGCAGAGGTCAATCGTTGTTCATAATTACCACTAATTAATTTCCAAGGAACATTTTGATTAATGAGAAGGTCTTTGTAGGTATTAAATAATTCTTTTCTTGGTTTTTCATCGGGGTATTCTCGTAGTTCATCTTTTACCCAAGGCAAATCAATATCACACAATAAATAAAGATCATAGATTCTACTTGCAATATTATCTAGAATAAAAAAGTTGCATTCGCCAAAAACATATTCGCTCCACACTTTCATTACATACATATCGGTATCGATAAATAATAATGACGAAGTGTTTTTAACTTTTTGAGTCATTTGATCTTCTAATGCAAGCTGACCCTTTGCAATTTGAAGAAGATCATCAACCGAATATTTTGTACCATTAATAAGTAAATATTCTCTCGCAAATTCGTCGCAATATTCTGTTTTATAGTGTAGTGCCAATAGTTTGGTTAGAGAGCTTTTCCCGGTTGATTCTGGACCAATTATAACTATTTTTTTAACTGATTGCATTGTTTGCTTTTTTCTGCCAACTAATTAATCCAGCAATGGCTAAAATTAATAACACTAAAAATTGCACACTTGTAAAAACATAACCTTTAATAAAGTATAACGGAATAGATGCAATATTTGTTGCAATCCACCAGATCCAGCTTTCTACTTTTTTTCTTGCCATCAACCACATTCCCGTATATGCTGTTGCACTAGCAAATGCATCAGCCCAAGGAATTGCTTCAGGTGCAAATGATTGTTTCATCCATGTGAGCGCACTAAAAATAGCGATATAAAAACAGCCAAAAAAAACAAGCTGATTAATCCATTCTTTTTGATTACTGAAACTAATATGAAGAAATGTAGTATGGCTCACAATATCTTTTTTAGACCATAGCATCCAACCATAAATACTCATGATAGTATAGTATAAATTTACACTTGCCTCTCCAAATAAATGACCTTTAAAACTTAGATAAATGTAAAAAGTAGTATTAATTAATCCAATGGGGTAAACTAGTATATTTTCTTTTCTGCTAAACCACACACTGCCAATACCAGCTATAACTGCAATAAATTCAATCAAACTAGTTTGTTGAATTCCTTTAATAAACTGATCAATAACTGTAGATAATTCCATCTTTAAACTGCCAAGCGGCTTTAGCTTTTTTATATTGATTAATATATTCAAGATCAATTAAATCATCATTTTGACCGTTAAAAAACCAAATAAGGTAAAAGGATTTGTTTGCTTTAAAACTACTTATTTCGGTTGGAATATCTTTGTGAGGTAAGGCAAATGCGGTTTTTCCTGTAAGAAAAAAAATAGCATCGTCTGCATTAGAAAAGATAAAAGGCATTTTTTTATTTGAATCATTTTTAATAAAATTTATTATGGGCGATTGAACCCATTGATTTTCTGTATATCCAGGTATACCTGCTTCCGAAACCCCTTCCCATGTTGCTGCGTTTATGGTATAATGGTTGTATTGCGCAAAGCCATATATAAAAAGAATAAAAGGGGTTACTATTAATTTTATTGGTCGATTTTTAATTTGCAACAATTGTAAAACGATTATTGCAAATAGCAGAATTATTGGAATATATATAGGCGATAATAATCTACTACTCAAGGTTTCGAATCTTGAAACTGTTGATATAGCAAGCATGAATCCTATATATACTAAAAAAAATATCGGAATGATTGAATTAAATGTAGTGGAAAGTTGTTTCTTTTTGAAAGAATAAAAAATTAATATTAATCCTGCGATCATCAAAAAAAACAATACAAAAATTCCGATTTTTGAAGAATCTAATAATGGCGCAAACCACTGCTGTATAACATCAGCAGCATTAATAAGATTAATAAGGAAAGAATTTAACGACTTTTGTCTTACACCTGAGTATGTTTCAGAAACCCAAATATTTCTAACTAAATTAATTAAAGGCAGCAAAATACTTACTGCACCAAAGCAAAATAAATGAATTACTTTTTTTGATAAGAGAAAGCTCCTATTGGTTAATATAATTATACAACCGGTTATTACACAAGTAATACCTACATAGCGAACCGAAAATGCAAACGAGGCTATGATTGCTGCTATTAAAAGATGTTTAAAAATATTTTGCCCAGCGTATTTATTAATTGAAATAAAAAACAACAGTGTAAAAAAAAAAAATAAAGTTTCCGACCAAGCCATTGTATATATTTCCAATAAAGCTGGACTGGTTGCTATAAGTAGTAATACCCAACAGCTGGCTATTTTATTTGTAGGAGAAATTTGTTGAAATATATAACTTGTCATAAAAACAACTCCAGCAAAAATTAGTCCATTGATAATTGGAAGAATTTGTATGAGCGAAGTATCAAAAACAAACTGAATAACTGCCAAAAATATTGGATAACCCAACGGGAATTGTACAAATGGGGTATTGGTATAATCTGTAAATGTAAAATGAGCGGAAATATTTTTTGCAGTACTTAAATATTTTACCGAATCTGGCGATATGCCAACCCCACTATGTTTTGTAAATAGAAGAATAAAAGCAAAGGCAATTGAAGAAGCTATTAAAGCATCCCAATAAACAATGAATAATTTATGAATTGTTTTTTTCATTATCTGCAATAGCCACTTCTATCAAATTCTGATGATGTTTACAGTGGTATCCTGTAAAATAAAGCATTTCACGCAAAGTGAGTTTTCCTAATAGTGGATGTGGTAAAATTAAAGCATCAAGATCTTCTTCGGTGTATCGATTTGCTTTTGTAGCAACAGAAAGCGCTAATTTTTCTAATCTTTTTAAGTTGTTTTCTCTTTGAGCAAACGTTATTTTTTTTGGTTCAAAAGCTTTGGGGGCTTTACCTCCAGCCAAAAGCTTTCCTTGGTATTTTTCAACCAATTCTTCATAGGATTTTGAAGGTCTATTGGCTTTTCCAAACATCCATTTTAGCAAAAAATTCGGAAGAGATAATGCTTGATTAACTGGTGCTACACTTTTTGATAGGTGATCTATTTGCTTGGCGGCAGACCATTTTCCACTAGGAGACGACAAAAAAGAATGCTCATCAAGTGAACCGATATATTGAACCAAATTATTATAGGAATTTTTAATGAATTGTGAAGTATCGGTTTTATTCATGGTTATTCGGCTTCTGCAACTACCTCTTTAACCTCTGGGATCATTCTTTTCATCATTCCCTCAATACCTGCTTTTAAAGTAATCATTGAAGAAGGGCAACCACTGCAACTTCCCTGAAGCATTAAATTTACGATACCGTCGTTATAACTTTTAAATTGTATAGCGCCGCCATCCATTTCAACAGCAGGCTTTACATAATTTTCTAAAAGCTCTTTTACTCTTTTTACAATATCATCATCATCCGCACTTACTGTATTAGAAGCTTCTTGTTTAATTTTTGCAACCTCATCGTCATTTACTATCACACCACCATTTTCGAGAAATTCCTTTAAAAAGGTTTTAATCGTTGGAATTACATCTTGCCAATCTTCGGTATCGATTGTTTTTGTAATGGTTATGAAATTACTAGCTATGAAAACGCTTTTAATGAAGGGAAAGCTAAATAGTTCTTTTGCCAAGGGAGATGGGCCAGCTAATGATTCGTCTGCAAAATCAATGCTTTTTCCAGGATATAACAACTTATTTGCAACGAATTTCATCGTTTCTGGGTTCGGAGTCATTTCCGTATAAATACTTATTATTGGATTGCCTGTTTGGATCATATTTACTATTTTATCTATTCTAAAGGTAGTATACAAAAATAAAACAAAACAATTGCTGTGGAAGTTCAAAGAGGCGATTAGGTAGTTTAGATGGCCTTATTTTTCGGATATCGACAATTAACTCAATATTTGGGGTGTTTTTACGTTATACACTATACCTTCAGTGTGTAATATATTTATGCGTAGATTAATCATCTTTATATTAATTTCTTTAATTGGGGATTCGGTTGCTTCTCAATCTGCTGGCTTTTTTCTTGGAATAAACCTTTGTGGGGGAGAATTTAGTGAAAACAACATCCCCGGCACTCTTAACGTGCACTATTCCTATCCAACCGAAGAGGAGGTAGAATATTTCTATAAAAAGGGGTTTAAAACTGTAACTATTCCATTTCGTTGGGAACGGGTTCAAAAAGAACTTGGCGGGGAGCTCGATTACCAAGAAATTGGAGAAATAAAAAAAGTAATCGGTTGGTGTTCCAATAAAGACATGCAAATAATATTAAGCATGCATAATTATGGCCGGTATAAAAAAAATGGCATTGAATATTTGATTGGCAGTTATACCGTAAGTAGAAATGACTTTGCTGATGTTTGGAATAAGTTAGTGAATGCTTTTTCTGGAAGTAAAAACTTATACGGGTTTGAAATAATGACGGAACCTCATGAAATGCAAGGGTTCGACTGGTTTACTACAGCACAACAAGCCATTAATTCGATAAGAGAAGCTGATAGTAGAAACAATATTATTATTGCAGGAGAAAATTATGCAGCCGCAGAAAGTTGGTATCAGTATAGCGATAATTTAAAAAACTTAAAAGATCCTGCTAATAAATTAATTTATACGGCTCATTGTTATTTTGATATTGACTTTACAGGTAAATATGTTTATTCATATGAACAGAATAAAGTAGATGATAGTACTGGAGTTAAAAGAGTAATGCCTTTTGTAAACTGGCTAAGAGAAAATAATAAAAAAGGAATTGTTGGAGAGTTTGCCGTACCAGATACCGACCCAAGGTGGTTATCCGTAATGCAAGTATTTTTAAAATACTTGAGCGACAATAAAGTGAGCGCTAATTATTGGGCTTCAGGAAAAAGGTGGAGCGGAAATCCTCTCTCTGTATATCCATTAGCTCAAAATGAGCGACCACAAATGAGTATTTTGCAACAATTTGGAACAGGTGTAACAACTCACGAACAACCAATTAATACAACAGTTGGGAAAAATATAACTAATAGTAACACAGTTAGTACCGCTCCTAACAATATCGAAGTACTGCCTGTTTTTCCACCGTCTCCTCCAGAAAGTTTTTTATTCTTACCAGGAACTGTTTTATTGCCACAACCCAATGGTGGCCTATATAAGCCAGCACCTGCAAAAACAACTACTACAGATAAGGGAGTAAGGGTAGCTAAATACAACAATAATTAAAGTACTATTCTAAGTTTAGCGTAGTTAAGCATAATTTTTTTCTCACCATTTTTTTCGAATAGAATGGTTGCGATAGGATTATGGGCCGAACCTTCAATACTAGTAACAAGCCCAAAACCAAATTTTTGGTGTTCCACTTTTTTGCCAGTTTCTAAAGAAGATGTATCACTTGCTTCAAAATTAATTGATGGAGTATGTGCAGCTACTTTTGATGTAGGTGGAGTTATAGGAAAGTATTCTGGTTTTGCATTAGTTGGTTTTTTACTTGGCGCTGGACCATATTTTTTTTGTGCATTAGAGGTATCATTATAATTAAAACCTCTTTGCATTCTCTCATAAGCTCCACCCCAATTAGTGCTCGAATTGTTTCTAGCACCGCCACCAGCAAAGCTTTTATCTACATGTTGTTCTGGCATTTCTTCAATAAATCTACTCGGTTCGTTTTGAACTAATTGTCCAAATCGGTAACGAGAATTAGCATAGGTAAGCCACAATCTTTTTTTAGCACGAGTTACTGCAACATAAAATAACCGGCGCTCTTCTTCTAGTTCTTCTCTTGTATTAATGCTCATTGCATTAGGAAATAATGTTTCTTCTACACCACCTACAAATACACAACCGAATTCTAATCCTTTTGCAGCGTGTATGGTCATAAGTTTTACCACATCATTATTTTCTTTGTCGTCGTCTGCATCTGTTAATAAAGTAATTTGTTGGAGGTAAGATCCCAAGGTTTTATCTCCTAATTCACCATCATCATTACTCGGGCTTTCTGTCCATTCTTTAATTGAGTTCAGTAGTTCTTGAATGTTTTCGTATCTAGCTAAGCCTTCTGTAGTTTTATCATTAAATAAATCTTTTACTAAATTAGTGTGCTTGCCAACTTGAATTGCAACATCATATGCATTTTTGTTGGTAAGCATACTTTGAAAGTATTTAATCATTGTAATAAAGTTTTGTAAGGCCTCCAATGTTCCTGCTTTAAAACCAAATTCAGCAGCCCTGCTTACTACTTCATACATGGATATATTTTGTTCATTGGCAAAAATCACACATTTTTCTATGGTAGTTTTTCCTATACCCCTAACCGGATAATTAATAATTCTTTTAAGAGATTCTTCGTCTCTCGAGTTAACAATAATTCTTAAATAGGCGAGGATATCTTTTATTTCTTTGCGCTGATAAAAACTAACGCCACCATATATTCTATAAGGAATTCCCATTTTACGCAAACTCTCTTCAAAAGAGCGGCTTTGTGCATTGGTTCTGTAAAGAATTGCAAAGTCCCGATTAAAAAAATGGTTGCGTAATTTTTGTTCTTGAATGGTATCGGCTACAAATTTCCCCTCTTCATTATCAGTCATGGTACGAACTAAATTAATCTTTTCACCTGCTTCGTTTTTAGTCCATAAGTTTTTTGGAATTTGTCCTTTATTGTTTTTAATAACTTCGTTAGCTACTTCAATAATTTGTGGGCTACTTCTATAATTCTGCTCCAACTTTACCACTTTAACATCATCATAGTCTTTTTGAAATTGCAAAATATTTTCTATGGTTGCACCACGAAAGCTATAAATACTTTGTGCATCATCACCCACTACACAAATATTTTCGTGAACTGCCGCGAGCAATTTGGTAATTTGATATTGCACTGCGTTAGTATCTTGATACTCATCAATTAATATGTATTTAAACTTATGTTGGTATTTATATAATGCGTCTGGGAAATTTTTTAAGAGTTCATACATTTTCAATAGCAGATCATCAAAATCGAAAGCGCCATTTTTAAAACAACGATTAGCGTATGCTGCATAAACCCTAGCAATTGCTGGCCTATTTGCGCGCATATCTTCTTGTTGAATATAATAATCGTTTACATATTCAGCTGGCCCCACCAATGCGTTTTTTGCAGATGAAATTCGGTTGCCAACTATATTGGGTTTATAATGCTTGTCGTCTAATTCCAATTCTTTGATTACTGTTCTTAAAACAGACCTGCTATCATCAGTATCATAAATAGTAAAATTACTTGGGTAACCTAAGCGAGTTGCTTCTGCCCTAAGTATTCTTGCAAAAACGCTATGAAAAGTTCCGATGTATAAATTGCGGGCTTCAGAGTTGCCTAAAATTTTCTCAACACGCTCTTTCATTTCAGCAGCGGCTTTATTAGTAAAAGTGAGTGCTAAAATATTAAAAGCATCTACCTTATGTGTTGCCATCAAATGCGCAATGCGGGTGGTTAATACTTTTGTTTTACCACTTCCTGCCCCAGCTACAATCATCAAAGGTCCATTTATATGGGTAACCGCCTCACGTTGTGGTTCATTTAAACCATCCAAATATTCCTGCATACAATTATCACTTTCGCGTGCAAGATAGGTGCTTGTAAGGCATAAAAAAAACCCCGAAATTTCAGGGTCTTTTACGATATCTTTTTACTTATTTTTAGTTTCCAATAATTTAAAGAATTGGTCGAGTTGAGGTAAAATTACAATTCTCGTTCTACGGTTTGTAGCCCTACCTTCTGAAGTAGAATTATCGCCAAGAGGAATATACTGACCTCTACCAGCGGCTGTCATTCTTTTTGGATCTAATCCATAAGTATCTTGTAAAATTCTTACTACAGTTGTTGCGCGTTTAACACTTAAGTCCCAATTATCTAAAATTTGACCAGTTCCACGAATGGCCAATGAATCAGTATGACCTTCTACTAAGAATTCAATTTCGGGTTGAGCATTTAATACTTTGGCTACTTTTCCTAACACTTCTTTTGCGCGGTCGGTTACATCATAGCTGCCCACTTTAAATAAAAGCTTATCTGATATGTCAACATATACAACACCTTTATCTACTTTTATATTAATGTCTTTATCATCTAAATTTCCAATGGCACCTTTTAGGTTCATAACCAACGCCATATTTAAAGAGTCTTTTCGTGCAATGGAGCCTTGAAGATCTTTGATATAAATATCTTTTGCTCCAATATTTTCTAAAGATTTTTTGATACTTTCTGCTTGTGCTCCAGTTACAACTGACAAGCCTTCTAGTTGTTTCAAAACAGTATTACTGTTTTGTTTTAAAAAGTCGGTTTGATTATTTAAAGAAGTAATTTGACTTTCTAGTCCAGCTTTTAGTGCTGCTAACTTATCTTTATCTGCATTGGCTTTATTTAATTCATCTTGCAAGCTTCTGTACTTGCCCTGTAAATCGGCATAATTTCCTTTAAGTTCTGCATATTGAGCTTCTGCTTGTCTTAATTGTTTTGGACTAACACAAGAAAACAGACTAGCAGATGCAAAAGCGGCGATTAGGTTTAATTTAATATTCATGGTATAAATGTTTTTTGTAAAGTTATATAATGAACGTTTTTGAAGCATAAAAATTGCTTTTTTATAAATAATTAACAAAATAGATCAGATGTATGAAATAGGAGCAGCTTCATTATACCATATAGTATAGTGTTGTTGATATAATTCATCTATCACTTTTCGCTTAATTTTTAGAGTAGGAGTTAGAACACCATTTTCAAGAGTCCACTCTTCTTTTAGTAATAACATTTTTGCAACCTGTTCGTGGTGCTCCAATTTTTGATTAATTGAATTTAACAGTTCATTTAATTCTTCAATAATTGAAGTGCCGTTTTCGGTAAGTGCTTTTTGAGTAAGGGTACAAAGTAACAAAGGTGCAGGCATACCAGACCCAACAACACATGCTTGAGAAACAAAAGGGTGAGACAATACTTTAGACTCTATATTTCCTGGAACAACATATTTTCCTTTACTCGTTTTAAACTGATCTTTAATTCTACCTGTTATGGTTAAATAACCCTCCGCATCAATTGATCCTTCATCACCGGTTTTTAACCAGTCTCCCTCAAACATTTCTGCCGTTAATTGCGGCTCTTTGTAATAACCCAACATTGTTGCATCACTTTTTACCAGCACTTCATTTAGTAAACCTAATTTTACTTCAACCCCGGGATAGCATTGCCCTACGGTTCCAAACTTTGCTGAATTTTTTCTATTCACATGAGATAATGCTGAGTTCTCGGTCATACCATAAGCTTCTTGAATAGTTAACCCTAACTTGGCAAAAAACACCAATACCGATTTATTAATTGGAGATGCACCAGTATACAAATATTTACATCTTTCTAGGCCTAACTTTTTTCTAATTGCTTTTTTGATGATGCTTGAAATAATTGGAATACCAAGTAATCTATTTAGTTTTTTCGCAGGCATTTTCTTTAAAACCTCTTCTTGCATTTTTTCCCAAATTCTTGGGACAGCAAGAAAAACAGTAGGTTTGGTATGTTGAAGATTAGCAGAAAAAGTATCCATCGATTCAACAAAATAAATAGTACCACCGGTAAAAATCGCACCACACTCTACCAACATTCTTTCTGCAACGTGGCAAAGCGGCAAGTAAGAAAAAAATATTTCATTAATAAATTTCGGATTGCTATCTAAGAAAGATTGAGCAGCGAATGACATCGCATGAAAGCTATGCATCACTCCTTTTGGCTGCCCTGTTGTTCCTGAAGTATAAACAATGCATGCCAAATCTTTTGAGTTGATGTCAGGTATTCCTTCTAGTGGTTTATTTGATTTTACCAAATCATCCCAATTAATGCATCCTTCATTAAAGTAAAATGGAAAACTTATTTGAGTAAGTGATGATGGAATTCCTTTTCTAGTAGTTTCGGGGGTATCTAGCTTACCAACAAAAATAATTTTTGCTTCACTATGCTTAATTATTTCACCAACTGCTTCTGTGGTAATATTAGGATAGAGCGGCACAGAAACCATTTCGGCCATTGAAATTGCTAAATCACACATAATCCAATGTGCACAATTTTTACTAAGTATAGCTACCTTATCGCCTTTATTTAATCCATTATTTTTAAGATAGTTGGCTATACTTCTAATTTCTTTTCCTGCTTGGGACCAAGTAAAATTTTGGTAAATACCTTTAACTGGTTCTGCTAAAAAAAGCTGATTGGGTTGTTCTTTTTCATATTTGCAGAACGCATTTACTATTGTTGGGTATTGATAGTTCATATGCTTTTATTTTTTTAGATGACTTAATCCTTGCGATGGGTTTTTACCTTGAATAACTGCGTAAAAATTAATGATGAATTGTAAATCTGATTCTATATTATTTGTAAGATAAAACGGATCTGAGAAAGCGACAATTTTTTTAGAAAAATCGAAACTAGTTAGTATAATTGGAATATTGGCTTTTTGAGCGATATGATAAAACCCAGTTCTTAATCGATCAACTTTTTTTCTAGTTCCTTCAGGAGAAATTGCAAGAATAAAAGAATCATTTTGATTAATTAAGTCAACTACTTGATCTACCATATTATTATTGTAGCTTCTGTTTACAGGAAATCCGCCCATTTTTCGAAAGAAAAACCCAAAAGGCCCTTTGAATAAGGAGTCTTTTCCGAGAAATTTAAAATGATATAATTTGAGTTTACTTCTCACTGAAAGCCCCACTACAAAATCCCAACTGCTGGTATGTGGCCCCATTAATACAATGGCCTTTTTTACATGAAAAGGATAATTATCGGCAATTTTCCAACCTTGTAATTGTAGAAATAAGTTCCACAGTATATGCATAGCAATCGATTGAGCAGCATCAAGATAATGAAAAATGGGACTATTTTAGCTTTTTTAATTCGAAAATGAATTAAGTGAATGAGCAATTTTCTATTTCGAATGAGCGTTTAGTTAAAAATTACTGCCATGAGCTCTTTTAGAAGTTTTATTGGATCAGAATTAATGTCGCTCCGACAAAATATTTAAGCCTTACGAAATATGATTCCAGGGAATATTAAATTAAAGCCAAGTGAGCGAAGAAGCATGTTTAAATTAAATACAAAGCGGCAAGAATTTGTAGAAAAAGCAATTGAATTCATGAGAAGAAACCCTAGCACAATTCCTTCTTATGTTTATGTAACTGGTTGCAATAATTATTTAAATCTCTATACTCAATATGCTGAATTAATTATTGAAGTTGATGAGATTAAGGCAAAACTAGAAGACGCTAAATTATTAATCGGCAATGAAATTTTGCAACAATCAAGGGCACATTTTCAAAATGCCAAAACAGCGGCAAACACTGGTATGGAAGAGTTTGGGATTATATATAAAGAGCTACATCCGCATTATGCTGTAGGCAGAAATAGTAAAAAATCTGAATAATATATTACCGCTTAAAAGAAATAATAAAACTGGTGCCACCATCTACTTCACTTTCAACATCTATATTTCCACCTAAAGCCGTAACTTGTGATTGAATTAAATAAAGCCCAATTCCCTTGCTATCTTTGTTTTGGTGAAAGGTTTCGAACAACTTAAACATTTTCTCTTTGTATCGAGAGAGATCAATACCAATGCCATTATCCTTAAATACCAACTGAATAAATTCGCCGTTTATACTTGTACTGATATCAATTGATGGTCTTCTTTTTGGAGAACAGTATTTTAAAGCATTGCTTATTAAATTAGTGAAGATACTTTCTAAGTAATCTTTATTAAATACCACATTAGGGGCGCCTAAAAAATTGGTATTAAGGGTTACCTGCATTTTTTCCATTAAACTGGTAAACGACATTAATGCTTTATTAAGAATTTGCTCGAATGAAACCGCTTCTGGAGTGGTTGCGCTTTTCTCTTTCATCACTAAAATTTCTAGCAATGAAACAATAGAGGAATTGAGTTGCTGTGTTGATTTTTCGAATGATTGTAAAAGTATTATATTTTGTTCGTCTTTAATATCATTCCAGTTAAGCAATTTTAATAAAGCCAGTAAATTAGTTACAGGAGCTCTAAGGTTATGAGATGTTATGTATGAAAATTGTTTAAGATCTTTATTATTTTGAACTAGTTCATTAATCAGTTTATTTTTCTCATTTTCTTCTATTTTTTTCTGTGTAATATCTCTTCCTGTAGAATACCGTAGATTTCTTTGCTGATCCCATATGGCAGACCAAGACATATCAACAATGCTACCGTCTTTTCTTTTGTAGCGGTTTTCAAAATTGGTGATTCCTTCACCGTTCATTATCCTTAAAATAATTCCTTTTGTTTTTTCTTGATCTTCTTCAAAAACCATTTCTGTTACATTTTTTTGTAACATTTCTTCTATGGTATAGCCCCATATATTTTCAACAGCGGAATTAACCTGAACATAATTTCCCATATAATCTACCACGCTTATAATATCTAAGGAAGATGCCATTATATTTTGCAGGTCGTTTAATGCTTTTTTTAAGTTTTTCTGCGATTCGGTTTCTACTGTAATATCCTGAAATGAGCCAAAGGCCCTTACGATTTTTCCATTTCTATACCCGGCCTTCCCAATAGAGCGTACATATTTTAAGTTGCCTTTTGCAGTGATAATCTGGAGTTTTAAATCAAAGGGAATGCCCTTCTCTAGCAATGCCTCAAAATCATTGCCAATAGACGCTTTTGTATGTTCTCCATTATAAAAATTAATGGCAGTACTTACCTCAGGAATGAAGTCGGCATCAACCTCATGTATTGCTCTGGTAACATCTGTCCAGCTTAATTCAGTTGTTTGCAGGTTGTATTCCCATCCACCAACTTGAACTACACTAATTAATTCAAGAAGTGTGTCATATTTTGAAGATGATGAATTTGAGTTGTTTTCAGGTGATTGCAGGATGGACAAGTTAATAATAGATTTGTCTTAAAGTTACTATAATAAATTGTTTCTTTGTTACAAAACACCCTGATGTTGTTTCACGAACATAAAATAATTATCATTACTGCACCTTCCGGATCCGGAAAAACTTCAATCACACGCTACCTTTTAGCTAAATACCCGTTGCTTTCTTTTTCTATTTCGGCAGCTACTCGTAAACCAAGATCGGGTGAGGTTGATGGCGAACAGTATTATTTTATGAGTGAGGAGCAGTTTAAAACTAAAATAAACGACAACGAATTTGTAGAATGGGAAATGGTATATGAAGGTAATTATTACGGCACTTTAAAAACCGAATTACAGCGAATTTGGGATCTGGGCAAAACACCTGTTTTAGATATTGATGTAAAAGGTGCCATACATATTCAACAAGAGTTTGGGAAAGACTGTATATCTATATTTATAGAACCACCTTCGGTGGATGAATTAAGAAAGCGATTGGAAAGTCGCGGATCTGAAACGCCCGAAAGTTTAGCAACTAGAATTAATAAAGCCAGCTATGAAATTTCTTTCAGCCATCAATTCCAACATACCATTGTGAATCACAATTTGACAATTGCTTGCGCAGAAACTGAGCAATTAATAAAAAAATTCCTCACTTGGTAAATGTGTTTACGTACATTTATTATCTAACAATTTGCATATGTCGTTATTTACCAACAGAACAGTATTTATTACCGGTGCCAGCAGAGGTATTGGAAAAGCAATGGCTTTACGATTAGCCGCAGAAGGAGCCAATATTGTAATTGGTGCTAAAAGTGTTTCAGAAGATCCAAGACTAGGAGGCACTATTTATTCTGCTGCAGAAGAAGTAGAAGCAGCTGGAGGAAAAGCCTTAGCTGTGCAGTTAGATATTCGTAACGAAGAACAGATTGAATCGGCTGTAAAACAAGCTGTTGAAAGGTTTGGTGGGATTGATGTATTAATTAATAATGCATCGGCCATTAATCTTACGCCAACTGAGCAAACCGAAACAAAGCGATTTGATTTAATGCAGAGCATTAATGTGCGAGGAACATTTTTAATGGGAAAACATTGTATACCATACTTAAAGAAAGGGAATAACCCACATATTATTACCCTATCTCCCCCAATTAATTTAGATCCAAAATGGATGGGCGGACATATTGCTTATACCATTACTAAATACAGCATGAGTATGTTGGCATTGGGATGGGCTGCAGAATTAAAAAGTGCAGGCGTAGCGTCAAATGCATTGTGGCCAAGAACAACTATTGATACTGCTGCGGTAAGAAATTTATTGGGCGGAGAAACATTGGCTAAAATGAGTAGAACCACTGATATTTTAGCAGATTGTGTTTATTATATTTTATCTAAACCAGCAATGCAATGCACGGGAAATACTTTTGTAGATGAAGATGTATTAGCAGCAGAAGGCATTACCGATTTAGAAAAATATTCTGTTGTTCCCGGCGCGCAGTTGTATAAAGATTTGTTTGTGTAGGGATTTGTCACCCTGAGCCTGTCGAAGGGCGGCATTGCGGCATTGCGGGATTACGTCATTAGGTTATTGGGTTTATAAGGTTTATAAAGTTTATAGCGTCATTTCGAACGTAGAGAGAAATCTCATCCTCGTTTTTTTGAATTGGAATTTAAATTATAAAAAGATCGAATGAAACGAAAAGATATTATCATCATAATTGCTTTAGCATTTTTAATAGGAAGTAATTTGTTAGGTAGTTGGGCAATGCATAATTTAACTGAAAAACAATATAAATATTATTTTGTAGTATTTGCATTCTTTAGTATTGTTATTCTTATTGCTTCTATGAGATATTTAAAGAAAAAAGAAGCAGAGATGCTTTTTTATCAATACGGATTTTATATTATGACGCTCTCGTATTTTATCTATGTAGTTAATAAGCTTATTTAATTGAGAGCTTCCTGTTAATTAGAATGATTGCTCCTTGTATATTACTCACTAATCTTTAATGCTAATTGCATTAGGAAGCATTTGTAAAAAAGGGAGTGCTGCAGAATAGTTTAATTCTTCATAGTCCAACCCTAAAAGCCTGATATTGTTGTAATACGTTTGATGTTGTTCGTAGTAATTTCTTTCAGATTGAATAAACCATGCTTTGTATCCCAACTTTTCTGCAACGAACCATTTTTCAAAAAGCCGTGAAGTTCTACCGTTTCCATCTTCAAAAGGATGAATTTTTACAAACACTAAATGCAGCATAGAAGCAAAAAATAAAACCTCCTCAAAACTCAATTCAGTTTCAAGCAAGGTTTTAATGTCGGCATACAACTTTTTCATTTCCAATTTTACTTTGTCTGGTGTAGCTGCTACATACTCAATTCTGCCATCTTCAGTTACAACAAACATGTTTCCTGTTCTTAACTTTCCTTGCTGCGATTTTTGCAAAATATGTTTGGTGAGTTTTGCATGTGCCTGTTCTAAAGCTTTTGATGAAATTTTTGTATGCTGTGCATACAAATACGCATCATATAAATCATCGATTTTTTGAGTATAGTCGGCTAAATATTTTGTACCAAAACGTTTGTGCTTAATAAATGAATCCAGTTCAATATTTTCACCTTCAATTTTAGAAGAGTAAACCGCCGAAACAGAAGTATAGAAACTAAAGGTTTTAATACTTAATTCGCTGTCATGTAGTTTCTCAAAACGAAGTTTCACCTTTTTATCAAAGCCCTTTTTATACTGCTCCAATAATTCTAGTGGAATTATTTTTAAAGATATTTTCATGTGATTAACAAAATAGTAGTTAAAGATATGATTCTATTCTATGTGTTTGCTTGTTTAGGCATTAGGCTATAGGTATTGGGCAGTGGTCATTAGTTTAATGATGATTATCTTTTTATGACAATTAAACCTATTTTCGTAAAAAGCTATTTTATGCGAAAACTTATTGCTACCATTTTATTTTCCTTTGCCATTTTATTAATTCAAGCCCAAACCAATATTGGTTTACTAAAAGATAATTCCATCAAAAGCATTGATGGCAAATACGATGGCTATAAAAATATTGCGCTTCAAATTTGGGGCTTTGCAGAGGTTGGATATAAAGAAGTAAAAAGCTCGCAACTACTACAAGAAACATTAAAAAGCAACGGCTTTGCCATTCAATCCGGTGTTGCAGATATTCCTACTGCATTTGTTGCAAGTTATGGAAGTGGCAAACCCGTAATTGCTATATTAGCCGAATACGATGCACTGCCCGGATTATCTCAACAAGCTATTCCAGAAAAAGTTCCAACAAGTGGTTTGAGTGCAGGACATGGTTGTGGTCACCATTTATTCGGCACCGCATCTGTTGCAGCGGGCATTGAGATAAAGCAATTAATTGAGTCGAAAAAGCTTACTGGTACAGTTCGCGTATATGGCTGCCCTGCAGAAGAAGGCGGTAGTGGAAAAGTTTACATGGTAAGAGCAGGTTTATTTAATGATGTAGATGCTGTTATTCATTGGCATCCTTCTGATAGAAATGGAATTAGCATGAACACTGGACTTGCAAATAAGTCTGCTAAATTTCGTTTCAATGGATTATCGTCTCATGCATCTGATTCGCCCGAAAAAGGACGTTCTGCTTTAGATGGTGTTGAAGCAATGGATGATATGGCCAATATGATGCGTGAACACGTACCTCAAGAAACACGCATTCATTATGTAATTACACAAGGTGGTAAGGCCCCGAATGTTGTACCTGAATTTGCAGAAGTATTTTATTATGTAAGAAATCCGAAAAGAGATTTAGTAGTAAGTATTTTTGATAGATTGGTTAACACCGCAAAAGGCGCTGCTCTGGGTACAGATACCAAGGTAGATTATGAAATTATTGGCGGAACACATGAACTGTTGATTAATAAAACATTGGCAGAAAATATGCAACAGAATTTGCAGAAAGTAGGCGGTGTAACTTATACGGCTAGTGAAATTGAGTTTGGAAAAAAAATCCAATCATCATTAACTTTTAAAGCCCCAGCTATTGAAAAAGCAAAAACAATCGAACCATTGCAACAAATTGTTACTGCGAGTGGAGGATCTACAGATGTAGGCGATGTTAGCTTTGCTGTGCCTACGGTTGGACTAGAAGCCGCAACTTGGATTCCTGGCACTCCTGCGCATAGCTGGCAGGCTGTTGCATGCGGTGGAACAGAGATAGGCACTAAGGGCATGATGGTAGCAGCCAAAACAATGGCACTTACTGCAATTGATTTATTCACCAACCCCGCATTAATTATAAAAGCAAAAGAGGAGTTTAAAATTGCCAAAGGCGATTATCAATACAAAGCTTTATTGGGCGATAGAAAACCCGCGTTGAATTATAGAGACTAAGTGTTTATTCTTCCCATCGCTCTGGGCGCATCTGCGGAAACAACAACACATCTTGAATAGATACTTGATTGGTCATCATCATGCACAAGCGATCTATTCCTATGCCAATACCCGAAGTAGGTGGCATACCATATTCTAATGCACGTAAAAAATCATAATCAATAAACATTGCTTCATCATCTCCACGCTCCATCAACTTTACCTGCTCTTCAAATCTTTCGCGCTGGTCAATAGGATCATTCAACTCAGTGTAAGCATTTGCTAACTCCTTACCATTTACCATCAACTCAAAACGCTCTACTAGTCCGGGTTTGCTGCGATGCCTTTTGGTAAGCGGACTCATCTCCACCGGATAATCGATAATAAAAGTTGGTTGTGTAAAAGTATGTTCACTAGTGGCACCAAAAATTTCATCAATCAATTTTCCTTTTCCAATAGTTGGCGGAACATCAATTTTTAATTGTTTACAAACATCACGCAAGCCAGCTTCATCCATTTCACTTACATCAATGCCCGTATTTTCTTTAATAGCATCGTGAATACTGATGCGTTTGAAAGGAGCTTTAAAGTTGATGATTTTATCACCCAAAACAACATCGGTGGTTCCGTGTAGGGTGATGGCAATTTTTTCGAATAGTTGTTCGGTAATTTCCATCATCCATATATAATCTTTATAAGCAGTGTACCATTCTAAAACGGTAAACTCCGGATTATGGGTACGATCCATTCCTTCGTTTCTAAAATTTCTGCTGAATTCATAAACCCAATCAAACCCACCAACAATTAATCTTTTTAAATAGAGCTCATTAGCAATTCTTAAATAAAAAGGAACATCTAAAGCATTATGATGGGTTGTAAACGGACGAGCAGCAGCTCCACCAGGAATAGATTGTAGAACCGGAGTATCAACCTCCAAAGCCCCTTGTGCATTAAGGTATTCGCGAATGGTGTTGATTATTTTGGTTCTTTTTACAAAAACCTCTTTTACTTCGGGATTTACAATTAGGTCGGCATAACGTTGGCGATACCTGAATTCGGGATCGGTTACCGCATCAAAAACATTTCCTTCCTCATCTCTTTTTACTACAGGTAATGGCTTAAGTGATTTGGTTAATAAAGTAACTGTTTCGGCGTGGATAGATGTCTCCCCGGTTTTTGTAACAAATCCGTATCCAGTACAGCCAATTATATCACCTAAATCGAGGCCATGTTTTACAACATTATCAAAAAAAGATTTATCCTCACTTGGGCAAATGTCATCTCGTTTTACATATAGTTGAATAATGCCTTTACTATCTTGAATTTTAATAAAGAAAACTTTTCCTTTATCATTTATACTCATAATTCTTCCTGCAACACATAAGCCAGTAAACTGATCCTTTGTTTCTTCTGTATAGGTATTTTTTATGTTTACAGAATAATTATTTACAGGATAAAGCGGTGCAGGAAACGGATTGATTCCAGCTGCTTGTAATTTTGCAAGTTTCTCTCTGCGGATTAATTCTTGCTCTGAAAAAGGTACTTGACTCATAATAATTTTCACTTTGTAATCTACAAAAACAAAAGTCCCGCAGAAGCGAGACTTTGTATATGGATGGGTTAGTAAGTACTAGGAAACGAATTTCCTCACACAATATTAAAAAGACTTTTTACTAATGCAAAATTTTTTTTAAACAATCTTATTAACATTTGTGCTGCTAATGTTAATTAAGAACAGTTTTAAACCTCTTAATTTTATAAAAATTAATTGAATTTTTTATGTAAAAAAATAACAATAAAAAATTCGAATTCGTTGAAACTATTATGAATAAAGGGTTATAGAGCATTGTATTTTTTATAATATAAAAAACAAATAGTAAAATAATAAATATTTTAAGCAAAAACGCGTCAAAAAAACGGACAGTATTTTTGTTTTTGCCTCGAAAAAAAAACTTTGCGAAAACCTACACTTACTACCTTTAATGGACCAAAAACGCACCAAATGAAGTTTTCCTCTCCAGTTTCGGTTGAATGGATTGCCAACATGATACATGCAGAAGTTGCAGGAAATGCCAATGCAATGATACATGGCATCAATGAAATTCATAAAGTTGAGCAAGGTGATTTGGTATTTGTTGATCATCCAAAATATTATGATACTTGTTTAAAAAGTGCTGCTGATTTTATTATCATCAACACAAAAGATGTAAATATTCCGGAAGGAAAAACAATTTTAATTGTAGATGAACCTTTTGAAGCGTATTTAAAAATTGTAAATCATTTCAGGCCATTTGTTGCTTCTCAAAAATCAATTAGCGATGATTTAATTATTGGAGAAGGCACTGTAATTATGCCAAATGTTTTTATTGGCAGAGAAGTAGTTGTAGGAAAAAATTGTGTTATTTATCCAAATGTAACTATCATGGATTTTACAGTTATTGGAAACGATGTAATGATACAATCAGGTTCGGTAATTGGGGGAGATGCGTTTTATTATAATACCAAAAAAAATCGCCCTTTATGGTACAAAAAAATGCAGAGTTGTGGCAATGTAGTTATTGAAGATTCGGTTGAAATTGGGGCTGGTTGTGCAATCGATAGGGGTGTTACAGCAACAACAAGAATTGGATCGGGTACAAAGATTGATAATATGGTACATATTGGTCACGACGTAACGGTTGGCAAGAATTGTTTATTTGCTGCACAGGTAGGAATTGCGGGAGGAACAATTGTTGAAGATGGTGTAACGCTCTGGGGGCAGGTTGGGGTTAATAAAACGATTATTTTGGGTGAAAATGCAGTGGTGATGGGACAAAGCGGTGTTACCGCTTCAATAGCTGGCGGGAGAACCTATATGGGCACCCCCGCCGAAGATGTAGCTATTAAAAGAAGAGAGTTTGTATGGATTAAACGTATTCCAGAAATCTGGAAAAAAGTTATGGAATAATTTTACTCTTTTAAATTGCTATAATTGGGTATGTAACCATCTTGTAAAAGAATGCGTAAAAGGTCTTTTTCTATTGAAACAACAGGGTATTCTATAAATCTGCCTATTTCTTTCTTTTTATGGTAAACAATTAGTGTTGGAACTCTTTGAATGTTTAAACCAAGTTCTTCTCCTTGAGGACTTTTTTTATACATGTCGGCACCATTACCAACTGTGATAATGGATAGGCGAGTAGTATCGAACCCTGCTGCTAAAAGTATTTTGATCATTTTGGGAACTTGTTGTTTACTATCGCCACACCAGGTGCCCATAAAAATAGTGATTGCCTTTTTTTTGAGCAAGGGCTTGATGAGTTCAACAGTTGCAGTATCAATAACAAAACTGTTAAAATTGATATTGAACCAATCTTTAAAATTGTCTTTTCGAAAAGCAGAGATTGAACAATGGCCAAGCAGCATTGGCTGTCCATTTTCATTTACAATTTCCTGATTAAGTATTGGTGTTTTAACCTGTGCAAATACTTGTTGATTGGATATTGTGTATACAGATAGAGCAATAACCGTAATGAATAATTTCATGATAAATAGTTAATGGTCAAATAAAAAGATTACTGAGTTAATAACCATTAAACACAAGGAGGATGAAATATTGAAGTCGCTCTTTGTGGAGGAAGATTGATTGCTATTAGATCGATATATTTTGTTGTAATTTAAAACTTACAATTACTAATTTGGTACTTAGTTAAAAGGGTGAATTTCCAATAGGTTTTTTGAGAAAGTTTTTGTTGTTGGTTGTTTTCATCTGATGAAAGAGGAACCTGATCATCCGATAAAAATTTTGTACAATCACATAAAAGTGGGTTGCTATTTGCAAGAATTTGAATAGAGCAATCGGTATAGGCCAACAATTTTGCAACAGAGGGGGCATATAGCGAAAGTGCAACCAATATGGTAACAACAGATTTCAAACGATACTTTAAGGTAAGTTATATTTATTGGTTAACTCAATACAAACTCTTTCAATTGATTTTTCGAGGGGAGTATATTTAAAATCGGGAAACTGATTAAGCAATTTATTGTTATTAAAACTAACAATTGCTTGGGCTGTTTTGGCTGTTTCTTTAGTGAGCAAAGGATCTTTACCAGTGAAGATTGCTTTAAAAGCTTCTAATCGCCAAACAATTGCTGCTATAAATGGAGTAACTTTTTTCTGCGCTATTTTTTTACCAAAGTATTTTGCAATTAGTGCAAATACATCTTTGTAATAAGCATTGTGGCCACTAATAATAAAACGTTGTCCAGTAACCGAAGATTGCATAATGGTGATCATTGCATTCACAACATCAAGCACATCAACAAAGCCGCTCATGCCGCTAGTATACCAAGGAAACTCATCGTAAGCCGATTTAAAAATGCTAGACGATCCACTATTCCAATCGCCCGAGCCAAGAATAATTACTGGGTTTACTACAGCTACTTCTAGTCCTTCGCCCATACCTCTCCACACTTCTAGTTCTGCCATGTATTTTGTTTTGCCGTATTCGCTATTGCTTGTTTCTGGGGTCCAATTCATTGTTTCATCAATTGGCTTATCCTCACGAATTCTTCCTAAAGCAGCAACCGAGCTAACAAATAATAATTTTTTTACTCCACTGTTAATACAAGCATTTACCACATTGGTAGTGCCTTCAATATTCACTTTATATAATTCATTTCTTTTTGAGGGATTAAAAGAAACAATTGCTGCGCAATGATAAACTTGTTGCACATTTTGCATAGCATCTTCTAAGGAGCCAATATCAATAATATCTCCTTTAATCCAATCTACTTTTTCTGCTCCACTATAATTAGGAATGGTATTTCTATACAATGCACTAACTGCTTGATTGGTTTTAATCAATTGTTGAATCAGGTGAGATCCAACTAATCCGGTAGCACCAGTTACTAAAATCATTGTTCACATTTATTGCATACACCACTTACTACTAATTCGGTTTGAACCGCCCTAAAACCCTTTGGTAGCTTCACTTTTGGAACACTCACATGATCTAAGCAATAGGTAGAACCGCAATCGTCGCAAATAAAATGAACGTGGTCATCTTGGTGATGTCCTTCTATACAATCATCTTTACAAAGTGCATAAAGAACAGAATTGTCGGTTGTTGGAATGGTGTGAATAATTCCTTTCTCTACAAATGTTTGTAAGGTACGGTAGATCGTTACACGATCAAATTCGGTACTGCTTTTTTGTTCAATATCGGCATGCGCCATTGCACTGCCTGATTCTAAAAAAAAGGAGAGAATTTTTTTTCTAGAATCTGTAATGCTTAGCTGGTGTTTTTTTAAAATATCTGTAACCCTATTTTGCATTTTTTAATTTTAAGGATTATTACTAAAAATACCGTTTACAAAATTACCGGTAGTAGACTTTTCTGCTAATAAAACTTGAATGTCCTTTTTTAGTTTTTCCAACTCGTCTTTTTTCAATCCGTCATAAATTTGAGACCTAATTCTGCCATCTTTATCTACTAATGCAAAAAATTGTGTGTGAATAAATTGGTCTTCAATTTTTTCGAAACTATTCTTTGGATCATCTAATAAATAGGCATTTCTGGCCATTCGGTATAAGCTGTCTTTTCTGCCAGTTACAAATACCCATTTATGTGAATCTACTTTTAAAGAATCGGCATATCGTTTTAATACAGGTACAGAATCTGTTTCCGGATTACAAGTATGCGAGAGAATTAAAAAATTAGGTTCTGCTTTAAAGGTTTCATATATGGCTTTCATATTGGTATTCATTTTTGGACAAATGCCTTTACAAGTAGTAAAAAAATATTCCACAACAGTTACTTTTCCTAATAGGTCTCTATCCGTAAATGGTATGCCATTTTGGTTGGTGAATTGAAAAGGTTTCACATAGCTTATAACGGATAGCTTTTTCTTCCACATATCATTATCGCGGAAAAGGAAATAATAAAAAGCCAATACTAGTACCAAAAAAAATCCCAGATATCCTAATAACTTCTTGCTCATAGTACAATTTATGCTGTAAAGGTACAGCTGAAAATACAATTATTTTGCAACATGGTTGCACAGTTGTAGATTTGCAGTAGGATGAGTTTAAAAATCAATTGGGATGCATTAGGAATTACTGCATCGGTGGCTTGTGCAATACATTGTGCTGTTTTGCCACTGTTTATTAGCAGTTTGCCCCTTTTTGGGGTGAATATTATAGAAAACCAACGATTTGAATACTTAATGATTGGGATAGCTTTTATAGTAGGTATTTATTCTCTTTACCATGGTTTAACTAAACACCATCATAGTTGGTTACCAATTCTGCTTTTTTGTTTAGGAATAATATTATTGACAGTAAAAGTGAGTTTACATGAACTGCGGTTTTGGTTGCTAGCGCCATCTGTTCTTTTTATTGTAGCAGCGCATTACCTCAATTTCCGATTGTGTAGAAAACACAATCATGCACATAAAGACGATTGTGCCCACTAGCAATTAAAACCATCCTCTTTTTCTAAAAATAAAAATCATAATGATTGGTACAATGGTCATTAAAGAAGCTGCAATGTAAAAGCCATATTCATGGTGTAAATAAGGTAGCTTATCGAAATTCATTCCAAAAATTCCTCCAATAACCGTTGCTGGCGCTAATAAGCAAGTAACTATCGCCATTACTTTCATCACTTCGTTCATTTTTAAGTTTACATTACTAAGGTATAAATCTTGAAGGTTAATCATCATATCGCGATAACTTTCTGCTAATTCATTGGCTTGTACGATATGATCGTACACATCTTTAAAATATTTAGTATGCCTATCTTCCAGTAAATCACTTTCACTTCTAATGAATCCATTTACCAATTCTCGAACTGGTGCTAGATTGCTTTTAAGTACAATTAATTCTTTTCTGAGTGAATTAATTTCTGCTAATGATCTTTTATGGGTAGTTCTAATAATTCTTTCCTCTAGAAACTCAATGCGTTTACCTATTTTTTCCATCACTAGATAGTAATTATCTACAATCATATCTATCAAAGCATAGCATAGATAATCGGCAGATCTTAATCTGAGTTTACTTCCATTTATTCTTAATTTATCTCTAATTGGGTTGAAAACATCTCTGTTTGCATCTTCTTGAAAGGTGAGTACAAAATTGCGCCCGAGAATAATACTTATTTGTTCTGCTTCAACGGTACCGTTTGTATCATTAAAATAAAGCATATTTAATAACCCAAATAAAACATTGTCTATTTCATCCATTTTCGGACGCTGATCAATACTTAAAATATCTTCAACAATTAGATAGTGTACACCAAAGTGATTGCAAATATTTTCGACATCTAATTTTCTAATTCCATCAATATTAATCCAGCTAAAATTATTATTATCTCTGTATGGAAATGTTGAATCAATTTCTTTAAAAACTTGCTCCACTAATTTTTCGGGACAATAATCAAAAACAGATACTTTTATTTCTGCCGCCTCTTCTCTAATGGGAACAATGGTTGGATTAACTTGAAAAATATCTCTAGTACGTTTTGTTTCTAAAAGCGATAAAACATTAAAATATTTGAGGTATTTAGTAGTTGTCATACTTTGAAGGTAGAAAAATTTGTGTATTCAACTGATTTGTAAAGCATTTATCCGAGTTTATTTAGGAAGGTAGCAGAAAACCCAGCACTCAAGTTTGCACAAAATTATTAGCTAATTACTTTTCTTACTAGATACGAGTTGCATTATTAATGCATAAAGAATTAAGCTTTTTGTTTTTGGTGATGAAATTGTTTTCGGTAACATATATTTTCATTTAAAGGGCAAAAATAGCAAGAAATTTCATATTGGCGTATGAGCATACCCCAATGCTTTTAATCAATCAATTGAACTTGTTGTATGACAAACAAGGAGTTGATATTGATGAAACTTGCAGAAAGAATTACCAAAGTGAGAAAAGAAAAAGGGATGAGTATTCATGGATTGGCCGACTCTGCAGATATAGAATATAGTTTGGTACAAAGGGTAGAAAAAGGAAGAGTTAACCTCTCGTTTTGTACGCTTGTAGCCATTACAAGAGGATTAAATATCGATTTTGATGAGTTAATGAAAGGATTAAAGTTTCCGTAATAAAACCGTTAAAAAACCTTTCTCATTAGGTATTTATACCTAATCCAGTATAAAGAATAATCTACAAATTGCCGTTATTAAACCCCAATGGTGCCAAAAATTATTATGAAAAATAAAATTGACAAATGGAAAAAAAGTCGATTCGGGTACTAATTGTGGATGATCAACATGTTTTCAGACTGGGTTTAAAAGCGTTAATACACAAAATGGAGGGTGTTGAAGTTATAGACGAGGCTTCAGATGGATTTATGATGATTAAAAAAGCCGTTGAAGTAAAACCGGATGTCATTATTACAGACATTAAAATGCCTCAATTAGACGGCATTGCAGCTACTAAAGAATTATTTAGATTGATACCAGATAGCAGGGTAATAGCTTTAAGTGCTTACACAAAAGATGATTTGATTTTGCAAATGCTTGAATCTGGAGCTATGGGATACCTTGTAAAATCGGCAGATGCAGATGAAATTAAAGATGCTATAGAAACCGTATTTAATCGCAAGCCTTATTTTTGTAAAGAAATAACTTTAAGACTTACAGATATTGTTACCAAAAATTACAAGCTTCCTTCTAAAACTGAAGCTAGTTTTACCGAACGCGAATTAGAAATTATTCGATTAATCTGTTGCGCTTATACAAGTAAAGAAATAGCCAATAAATTGCATTTAAGCAAAAGAACTGTTGAGGGCCACCGAACAAGAATATTAGATAAAATTGGTGCAAAAAGTATTGCTGGCATAATCATTTTTGCCATTGAATCGGGTATTTACAAGAAAACAGAATAATGATTATTTTAAACCACCGCCTAGCGATTTATACAGATCAATTATGTAAATAAAAATAGCTTTTCTACTTTTCACTGATTCTATTTCTGCATCTAGCACCCCTCTCTGAGCTGCAATTACTTCAAGATAAGATGCGAATCCAGTTAAGTATAATTCTTTTGAAGTAATAACCGCATCTTTCAAAAATTGGGTTTCTTCTGTTTTATACTTTAAAAATTCTTTATAATTTTCTATTCCTTTTAAATTTAATTGTACTTCCTGAAAAGCATTTATAATTTTTTGCTGATATATTAAATAAGATTCTTGTTGAGCTGCTTTTGCAAGTTCATAATTACTTTTTAGCATATTCTTACTTAATACTGGCGTAATTAGTCCACCTACTAATCCGTAAGCCAAGGATTGAGGCGAAAGAATAAAGGAAGGGTTAAAAGTATTTATTGCGGTAAATGCATTAATGTTTAATGAGGGAAGGAATGCTTTTCGTGTAGCTTCTATGTCTGCACCCGAAGCAGATAAAAGTAATTCTGCTTCTTGTAAATCTGGTCGATTGCTAAGCAATTGACTAGGAATGCCCGATTCAATAATTGATGGCAATGCTTCTTCATCAATTGTAGTTTGTTTACTAATTGGCTGATTAAACTTACCGGTTATAGAATTAAGTGAATTCTGATTTTGCTCAATATATTGCCTGATTAAATACAGATAACTTTTTGTGCCAACCAATTGTGCGCTAAATTGTTGCACTGCTAGTTCCGTTGCTCGTCCACCTTCTTTTTGTGCTTTTACTACTTGCACTGCATTTTCTTGCAATTCAATATTTTTCAAAATAATTTCTTCTTCTTTATATAGGGCTAATAATTCGTAATAAAAAGATGCCACAGTAGCAATTATTTGTGTAGATAACCATTGCCTACCTTTTTCAGAAGCTAGTAAACGAAGAGCCGCAGCTTTTTTTCTAGATGATAGCTTACCCCAAATGTCTGCTTCCCATGAACTTCTAAAACCCAGAAAAAAATCTGGCATATTCCTAGGTATTTGTTGATCTTTATTTACGTTAGGGGAAAGGTTCATATCATAATTTCCTATACCATTCATAGTATAATTTCCAAATTTTTCAATGCCTGTTGAAGTAATTAAATCTAACGATGGTTTTGTTATTCCATTAGCCATACTTACAGATGCGCGGGCGGCAGCAATGCGTTGAATGGCAATTTTTAAGTCAATATTATTTGATAGAGCAGTGTCAATTAAATTCTTAAGTTCCATGTTTTTAAAAAACATATCTCTACTGATACTATTAATATTTACACTATCTTTTTTTAACTGAAAAGAAGCGGGAATTGGTAATAAATCCTGAGATGTAGTTTTTGCAGGAATTTTACATCCAAAATTTATTATTATAAGTATTGCAATTGTAATAATCAAGTTATTTTTAGTCATAAAATTTAATTCTAACAATAAAAACGAATTGGTTGATTAACTATTTATACTTACGGTCTTTTTATTTTTTAAATAATCTTCTAATGACGCAAATATTACGTAGAGTCCGGGTATAATAATTACGCCAAAAACTGTTCCAAAAAACATACCTCCTGCAGAAGCTGTTCCAATAGATCTGTTTCCAAGTGCACCAGCGCCAGAAGCAATACACAAAGGAATTAGTCCAGCTATAAATGCAAACGATGTCATTAAAATGGGTCTTAATCTTGATACTGCTCCTTCTTTTGCAGCTTCTAAAATACTAAGACCTTGGGTTCTTTTCAACATTGCAAACTCAACAATTAAAATTGCATTTTTACCCAGCAATCCAATAAGCATAACTAGTGCTACTTGAGCATAAATATTATTTTCTAAACCAAGTAATTTTAATGAAATAAATGCACCAAAAATTCCAGTAGGTAAAGAGAGTATAACAGCGAAAGGCATCAAGAAACTCTCGTACTGAGCAGCTAATATTAAGTAAACAAATAATAAACAAATTACAAATATAGAAGCTGCCTGACCGCTAGATGCAACTTGGTCTCTAGTTATTCCCGACCATTCATAGCTATATCCTCTGGGTAATTTTTCTTTGGCTACTTTTTCTACCGATTGAATAGCTTCCCCGCTACTAAAACCAGGGCCAGCATCTCCATTAACCATTGCAGAAGTGTACATATTGTATCGGGTTAATTGCTCGGGTCCATAAACTCTTTCTAATTTTACAAAAGTGCCATAAGATACCATTTCACCCCGATCATTTTTAACATACATATTCAAAATATCATTGGGCTTAGCTCTATAGTTAGGGTAAGCTTGTACCATTACTTTATACATTTGACCAAATCGAATAAAGTTGGTTGCATAGTAACTACCAATTAAGGTTTGCAAATCGGTCATTGCATTTTCTACCGACACACCTTTTTTAGCAGCCATGTCGTAATCTATATGTATCAGATATTGTGGAAAGCTTGGATCAAACCCAGTATATGCGGCTCCTACCACACCATCAGCTTTTATATCTTTTATTAATTGATTTGTTATTGTAGCTGTTTTTTGCAGGTCTCCAGAACCTGTTTTATCAATTACTCGTAATTCAAAACCACTGGTATTACCAAAACCCGGTACAGTTGGTGGTGGCATGAACTCGATATTGGCATCTTTTATCTTGATAGTTTTATCTTTTAAGAGTGGAATTAGTTCTGCAACTGTTTGATCTCTTTCTTTCCAAGGCTTCAAGTTAATCATCATCATACCATAAGAAGCACCAGCAGCTTCAGTAATTAAACTGTATCCGCTAAGTGTTGTAACGTTTTCAACTGCTGGTATATCTTTAATTACTTTTTCTAACTCCACCAATACATTTTCTGTTCTTTCAACAGTGGCACCAGCAGGAGCTGAAACGTTTACATAAATAATTCCTTGGTCTTCTGTAGGGATAAAGCCACCAGGTAATATACTATTTACACCAGCGGTTCCTATAAAAAACACGATCAATAAACTAATGGTGATCATTTTTCTGGCGCTAATCCATGTAACTAAATTCATGTACTTTTTTTCTGTAGCGGAATAACCTTTATTAAAAGAAGCAAAGAATTTACCCAGTAGATTTTTCTTTTTGGGTTGGCCGTGTGTATTCTTTATAAGCAAAGCACAAAGAGCGGGGGTCAGTGTTAATGCGTTAATACCCGAAATAACAATTGATACTGCAAGTGTAAGAGAGAACTGTCTATAAAACACCCCTGCTGGCCCAGAAAGGAACGCAACTGGAATAAATACTGCCGTCATTACTAATGTAATTGCAACCACCGCACTGGCAATTTCTTTAATGGCAGCAAGTGTTGCATCCATTGCCGACAAATGTTGTTCTTCCATTTTAACGTGTACCGCTTCCACTACCACAATTGCATTATCTACTACAATACCTATAGCAAGCACTAATGCAAATAGAGTAAGTAGGTTAATTGAAAAGCCCATCACTTGCATAAATGCCAACGTACCAATTAAGGCAACAGGAACAGCAAGTGCCGGAATTAATGTGGATCTAAAATCTTGTAAAAAAATAAATACAATAATAAATACCAGAATAAAAGCTTCAATTAAAGTCTTTACTACTTCTTTAATAGAAGCATCTAAAAAACGAGAAACATCATAGGCAAAATTGTATTTCATTCCAGGAGGAAATGAAGTTTTCTTTAACTCCGCCATTCGCTGTTTTACTTTTTCAATAACTTCTTTAGCGTTTGATCCAGGGCGCTGTTTTAGCATGATTGAAGCAGAGGGCTTGCCATCTGTTTTAGAGATCATGCTATATGTCATTGCGCCAAACTCAACATCGGCAATATCTTTTAAGTAAAGAATTGAACCATTGTTTTCTGATCTTATAACTACATTCTTATATTGGTTTGGTTCAAAAAATTTACCAGTATAGCGAAGAATATATTGTAAGTTTTGCGGGTTCTTACCAGAACTTTCTCCAGTTTTACCCGGTGCTGCTTCTACGTTTTGATTTCGTAAAGCATTGATGACGTCTTGTGCAGAAACATTGTAAGCCAACATACGGTCGGGTTTTAACCAAACGCGCATGGAGTATTCTTTCTGACCCATAATTTCTGCAAAGCCAACCCCATCAATACGCTTTAACTCTTGTAAAATATTGATGTCGGCAAAATTGTAAATAAATTGTTCATCGGCAGCAGTGTCTTCACTCATTACATTCAAGTAAAGCAACATACTATTAACATCTTTTTCGGTGGTAACTCCCGCTTTAATTACCTCTTCTGGAAGTTCATCTAAAACAGTACTCACCCTATTTTGCACACTTACCGCAGCTACATCCGGATCAATGCCAACTTTAAATGAAACGGTAATTAAAGTAACACCATTATTGCTAGAAACAGAAGACATATAAGTCATCCCCGGCACACCGTTAATGGCTCTTTCTAATGGGGTTGCTACTGCTTTTGCACAAACCTCAGCATTTGCTCCAGTGTATTTTGCAGTAACGGTAACTGAAGGTGGAACAATGTCGGGAAATTGTGTAATGGGTAAAGTATACAACGATAATATTCCAAGTAGTGTAATTATTATTGATATTACAAGAGATAAAATTGGCCTCTTAATAAAGGTTTCTAACATAAATTTTAATTGAAATAATTAATTCAAGTAATAAATTAATTCTGTTTAATAGATAGTTGCATTAAACTATCTATGTTCATTATTTTTGGTGAGATAAAATCCCCTTGGCGTAAATTTTGAATTCCCTCGTAAACAATTCTCTCACCTGGTTTTAATCCTATATCAACAATATAATACTGCGCAACTCTATTGTTTGAAGTAAAAGGGCGCATGGTTATTTGATTCTTATCATCTACAGTAAATACATAATTTTTATCCTGTATTTCAAAGGCAGATTTTTGCGGAATTAATATTGCGTCATTAACAAAACTTGTCAATCGAACCTTGCCCGTTGCTCCATGTTTCAAGAGTTTATTCGGGTTTGTAAATATTGCGCGAAACCCAATGGCACCTGTGTTATCATTGAATTTCCCGTCTGTTGTTTCGATCTTTCCAGGAAAAGGATATGTTGAGCCATCTACTAATATTAGATGTAATACTTTATTTTTTAACGGCTCTTGGTACAATGATTTTTTTAATTGCAAATATTCGTTTTCAGAAATATGGAAATAGGTATAAACTTTACTAATATCTGAGAGGGTTGTTAGTAAAGCACCTGGGTCGATTAAGCTTCCAATTTTTAATGGAATTCTATCAATTACGCCATCAAATGGAGCCCTAATATTGGTGTAAGAAAGCTTTGTTTCGGCGCTGAGTTGAAAAGAATTTGCTTCATCAATTTTTGCATTTGCAGCTTTTAGTTTTGAAAATGCTAATTCATATTCTGTATTAGAAATAATCTTTTTTTCAACCATAGTTTTGGTTCTGGCAGCCTCAAGTTCTGCTGCCTTTGCTTCGGCTATTGCATTGGATACATTGGCTTTAGCTCTTGCTAATTCTGTTTTTAATTCGAGATCATTTATTTGAAACATAAGCTGCCCCTTTTTTACTTCATGACCTTCATCAATTAATATCCTATCTAAAAATCCTTGAACCCTAGCTCTTATTTCTACATTTTTTATCGCTTGTATATCTGATACATAATCTGTATTTAATGTAGTGTCTTTTTGTTTAACTATCACAATAGGAATATCTAACAGGGCGCCTTGTTTTTCTTGATTAGATTTATTTGAACAAGCATTTAAACCAATAACCAATCCAGCAGAAAATAGCAAAAGTATATATTGTTTCATGCATGATTATCTTGATGAGCAGCAAAAGTAATAATTTTAAGGTTTTTTTAAGGTTGAGGTATTATAGCTCGGGGTTATAATTTGTATTTTATTTGTTAATAAAATATTAATATTATATATAAAGTGTTGAAATATAATTGATTGGCAGAGTAATAAATTTAACTCTTATATTAAAAATTAACAAAGTTTGGATATACAATTATTAAGATTAATTTAAAAAATAGTCCCATATTTATATAAATGAAGAATGATGGTTAAAAGGCAAGACTATATTTCTTGGGACGAATATTTTATGGGTGTTGCATTGCTATCTGCAAAAAGAAGTAAAGATCCCAATACCCAAGTAGGGGCTTGTATAGTAAACAATCAAAATAAAATTGTTGGAACAGGGTACAATGGATTACCGAATGGATGTAGCGATGATGAATTTCCTTGGAGTAAAACTGGAGAGTTTTTAGAAACTAAATATCCCTTTGTTTGTCACGCCGAATTAAACGCCATTCTTAATAATATTGGAATGAACTTAAAAGACTGTAAAATTTATACGGCTTTGTTTCCGTGTAATGAATGTACCAAGGCAATTATACAATCTGGAATTTCGGAAGTGGTTTATCTTTCTGATAAATATGAAAATACAGATGCTGCAAAAGCTTCAAAAATGATGCTGCAGAAATCGGGAGTACAAATTAGAAAAGTTAATAGCTCAATTGAAGAATTGGTTTTGTCGTTCAAACATGATGATGTATGATTCAATTCAAGAGAGCGGTTTCATTAGATGAATTAAGGTCCATCAAAGCATTACAAGACGCTAATCTGCGCAAAAACCTTAGTGACGAAGTGGCTGTACAGAATGGGTTTTTAATAGCAGAATATTCTATTGAATTTATTCAACAAATGAATGAGGTAGAACCACATATAATTGCCGTTGACCAAGATCAAGTGGTTGGGTATGTGTTGGTTTCTACTCATAAAACAGGAGCAGATCACACTTTGTTATTAGATTTATATAATAACATCGATCTGTTGAAATACAATAATATAGAATTAAAAAATGCGAGTTACGTAATAGTGGGACAATTATGTGTTGCAAAATCTCATAGAGGTACAGGACTCTCACAACAACTGTATCAACATTTTAGAAATGAGTTACAGCATCAATTTGATTATTGTATTACTGATGTTGCCAACGAAAATACAAGATCTATTAAAGCCCATAAAAACACTGGATTTAAAATTATTCATCAAATTAATTATGGAGGAATAAGTTGGGAAATTATTTTATGGGACTAGTCCAATAAAAGTATGTTCCAAACTATTGCTAAGTCTACTTCAAAGAAGCCAAGTCAATAACAAAACGATAACGCACATCGCTTTTTATTATTCTTTCGTAAGCCTCATTAATATAATCCATTTTTATTACTTCAACATCAGAAACAATATTATGCTCTTCGCAAAAATCGAGCATTTCTTGCGTCTCTTTAATTCCACCTATAAGCGAACCAATGATACTTCTTCTTTGCATGATTAATGGAAATGCATGTATTTGAACAGGGTTTGGCGGAACACCAACAACGATCATTGTACCGTTTGTTCTTAATAAATTTAAATAAGTAATATAATCGTGCTGTGCAGATACAGTATTTAAAATCACATCAAAATGATTTAGCAAACTACTCATTGTAACTGCATCTGATGTAAGTGCAAAATGATGAGCACCCAATCTTTCGGCATCTGCTTTTTTAGAAGGAGAAGAGCTGAGCATGGTTACTTCTGCACCAAACGCCACAGCAAATTTTACTGCCATGTGGCCTAGCCCGCCTAATCCTAAAACTGCAACTCTATCACCTTTTTTAACACCCACATGTTTAAGTGGAGAATATGTAGTAATTCCAGCACATAGCAAAGGAGCAACACCTTCTAGCGGTAATTTATCGGAAAGGTGCAAAGTATATTTTTCATCAACTACAATTTGTGTAGAATAGCCACCATAAGACGGAGAGCCATCTTTTTCTATCCCGTTATAGGTTCCTATCATTCCGGTATCACAATATTGCTCAATACCATCTTTACAATTTTTGCACTCACGGCAAGAATCAACAAAACAGCCAACACCTGCTAGGTCACCCACTTTAAAACTCTTTACATGATCACCAACTTTAGTTATGCGGCCAACAATTTAATGACCGGGCACCATTGGAAATATGGAATTTCCCCACTCACCTCTTGCTTGATGAATATCGGAGTGACAAACGCCGCAATAAAGAATTTCTATTTGAACGGCGTAGGATTTAGTATTTGACATGATGTAAATTACTTATTTTAGTTGTATAATTCAATATTGATGAACAATAAACTGTTAACAGTCTTCCTATCATTTTTATTTACCCTGCCAATTTTTTCTCAAACGATAACTACTTATTATGATCTTCAATGGAAATCTTGTAATAAATCTGAAGCCAGCTAGTATTCAATTAATAAACCAGAAGATAGTATTTGGCATAGAGAAGACTTTTACATGAAGACCAACTCTTTGCAAATGGTTGCATATTATAAAGATTCTGCTAATAAAATCTATCACGGAGCATATAAATCTTACTACCCCCAATGGCATTTCTAACAAAATTGCTTTGTACAATAACGGGTTAGCAATTGGTATATTTTTATCTTATTATCCAAATGGAATGATTCAAGATTCAATCTATTTTAAAAACGGTATACCAGTTGGATTAGGTGGAAGTTGGTATGCAAATGGAAATCCAAAATCTGAGACTCAAATGGATACTCTTGGAAATGGAACAGGGTTGGCAACTGGTTATATTATCATGTCAATGGCAAAAAAGCATCTGTATATCAATACTCAAATGAATAAGCCGAGTTAACTAGTTTAAATCCTATAATTAAAGAAGATGAATTTGAATCAATTTTTTATGACTCAACTATTAATTATAAAAATGTTATTTATTATGACACCTCAGGTGTACAACTAGAAAAATTAAACCATATTAATTCAAAACCTGAGTTTACAAAAGGAGTTGATGGCTGGTTGAGGTATTTGGAAAAGAAATTATTTTCAGTAGCTGATTTTGGTGCTCGAACTTATAGTGGAGTTGCTATTTATATTATAAGTTTTTTAGTTAATGCTGATGGAAAAATCGATAATGTTATTTTAGATAATGCAATAGAACCTAAACTCGATAAATACGTTAGTGAGGTTTTATTATTCTCTCCAAAATGGAAACCGGCAAGGCATAATAATAGGATCATTCCTTATCAGCATATTCAATCAATATCATTGGTGTTAAATCCTAACTAAGCCACTCAATAAACTATCTATTCATGCTGGCTAAAAACTCTTCGTTGTCCTTAGTTCCGCGCATACGCTTGAGTAATTCATTCATTGCTTCTTCGGGGTTCATATCATTTAAGAAGAGGCGTAAAATATTCATTCTGCCGAGTACTTCTTTATCTAATAATAAATCATCGCGGCGAGTAGAAGATCCAACTAAATCAATTGCAGGATAAATACGTTTATTGGCAAGCTTTCTATCCAACTGTAATTCCATATTACCAGTACCTTTAAACTCTTCAAAAATTACTTCATCCATTTTACTTCCTGTTTCAATTAACGCAGTTGCTAAAATAGTTAATGATCCACCGTTTTCGATTTTACGTGCAGCACCAAAAAATTGTTTTGGTTTTAATAATGCATTTGCTTCAACACCACCGCTTAATACTTTACCACTAGATGGAGCAACAGTATTGTGAGCACGTGCTAAACGAGTAATGGAATCTAATAAAATAACAACATCATGTCCGCACTCAACCAAGCGTTTTGCTTTTTGTAAAGCGATGCTTGAAACCTTTACGTGTTTCTCAGCTGGCTCATCAAAAGTAGATGCAATAACTTCTGCATTTACGCTGCGTTCCATATCGGTAACTTCCTCTGGTCTTTCATCTATCAATACAACCATTAAGTAACACTCAGGATGGTTGGCAGCAATGGCGTTGGCCACTTCTTTCAACAACATGGTTTTACCAACTTTAGGTTGAGCAACAATTAATCCACGCTGTCCTTTTCCGATAGGAGTAAACAGGTCTATAATTCTTGTGCTATAATTATTTGGAGTAGTAAATAAATTTAATTTTTCGTAAGGAAATAACGGCGTTAAATAATCGAATGGAACGCGATCACGAACTTCATCGGGTCGCTTATTGTTGATATGATCTACCTTTAGTAAAGCGAAATATTTTTCACCTTCTTTAGGTGGACGAACAGCACCTTTTACGGTATCGCCCGTTTTTAAGCCAAATAATTTTATTTGAGATGGAGAAACATATACATCATCTGGAGATGAGAGGTAGTTGTAATCGGAAGAACGTAAAAACCCATATCCATCGGGCATCATCTCTAACACACCTTCTGCCGGAATCACTCCTTCAAATTCTATATTAAAAGCGGGTTCTTTGCGTTGAGGTTGTTGACGAGGGCGCTCTTGTAACTCGGTTTCTGGCGCTTGACTTTGCTCGTCATTGTTATCACTTGCCTCAAGGGTTTGAATGATGGCCGCTGCTATTTGGCTAGTGGAATCTTCCGATGATTCAGAAACAGGAGCTTCGGGTGATGTATTTTTTCCTTTAGCAGGTACATTCGGCTTTTTTTGAATAGCTTTTTTAACGGGCCTACTTTGAGGGTTTGGTGCTGGAACTGCAGGTGCATCTTCCATCACTTCAGCTTCTTCGGTACCATTGGCGGTTTTAACTGTAATGGGTTTTTTAGGACGGGCCAATTTTTTCTTTGGGTCGTCTTTTACTTCGCTGGCTTTAATAGCTTGGCTGTCAAGGATCTTATAAATCAATCCTTGCTTATCAAGTTTTTTAACTCCGGTAATTTTCTGCTGCTCAGCAATATCAAGCAGTTCAGGCAATAACATGTTGTTTAATTGCAGAATGTCAAACATAAATAATATCAATTATTAGGGGGAAATACAATTTGTCAAAAAGATTAATTCGGTCTAAGGGAAATGAACTCAGCTCGGTTTATGAATATTGATTTGTAAAAAGAGTAACTAAAAGGTCGGGGTAACAAAGACAATTCAGCATGTTTCCATTGCAATGTTACATCATTTTCATAAAAACCAAACAAAAATCTGCTTTTTTATAAAATTATTTAGGTGTAAAATATACGCAAACCATGCTTTGGATGTGGTTATTAGCAGCTTGTTTGATTATCTTCGCCTAATGTTTAACAGTAGAATCAAAATTAAAACACTGTTGGCTTCCGGAAAGCCAGGTGAGCAAGTTACCGTAATGGGTTGGGTACGAACATTTCGTAATAACCAATTTATAGCATTGAATGATGGCAGTACTAATAATAATTTACAGGTAGTTGTGGCATTGGGATTGTTGGATGATGAAACAATTAAGCGCATTACTACAGGAGCGTCCTTAAAAGTAATAGGTGAAGTAGTAGAATCTGTAGGAAGGGGACAAACTTTAGAAGTTAAAGCGGCAACCCTTGAGGTTTTGGGAGATAGTGACGGAGAGAAATACCCCCTTCAACCTAAAAAACACAGTCTCGAATTTTTAAGAGAGAAAGCGCATTTACGTTTTCGTACCAATACTTTCGGAGCCATTTTTAGGGTAAGGCATGCATTGGCATTTGCGGTGCACCAGTTTTTTAATGAAAAGGGGTTTGTGTATTTGCATACCCCAATTATTACCGCTAGTGATGCAGAAGGAGCTGGAGAAATGTTTAGGGTAACTACATTACCAATGGACGGCACCGCACCCAAAGATGAAGCGGGTAATATTAATTACAACGAAGACTTTTTTGGTAAGAGTACGAACCTAACAGTTAGCGGTCAATTAGAAGGAGAGCTAGGCGCAATGGCGTTTTCGGAGATATACACTTTTGGTCCAACTTTTAGGGCGGAGAATTCAAACACTACAAGGCACTTAGCAGAGTTTTGGATGATAGAACCAGAAATGGCGTTTAATGATATTGAAGACAATATGAATTTAGCAGAGGAATTTATTCAATATTTAATTCGCTATGCAATGGAGCATAATAAAGAGGACTTGGAATTTTTAGATCAACGATTGGCGGAAGAAGAAAAGCAAAAGCCACAGCAAGAGCGAGCAGAAATGGGGTTGATGGAGAAGTTGAATTTTGTAGTTAATAACCAGTTTGAACGAATTACTTATACAGAAGCGATTGCGATTTTATTAGATAGCCCAGCATACAAAAAGAAAAAATTTAAGTATGATGTGAGTTGGGGAATTGATATGCAGAGTGAGCATGAGAGGTATTTAGTAGAAAAACATTTTAAGAAGCCGGTAATTGTAACAGGATATCCTGCAAAGATCAAAGCGTTTTATATGCGGTTGAATGATGGCTGTGAGCCAGGTAGAGAAACGGTTGCGGCGATGGACATTTTAGCACCGGGTATTGGTGAGATAGTGGGTGGTAGTCAGCGAGAAGAGCGATTAGCAAAACTAGAAGCGCGCATGAATGAGATGCATATTCCTTTAGAGGAGATGAGTTGGTATTTAGATACGCGAAGATTTGGGACTGTGCCGCATGCTGGTTTTGGATTGGGTTTTGAGAGGATGGTACAATTTGTAACGGGGATGACGAATATTCGGGATGTAATTGCATTTGCGAGAACGCCGAAGAATTGTGAGTTTTAATAATAAAAAAAACGGGGATAATGCGTTAATAAGCGAATGGCTCCCTATATTTGCAGCCCCGAAAGTCAAAGAAGATCAAAGTGAGGCAACGAGCTTTAGATATTCTAGATTCCGATGAAATCGGGAAGCGATAGGAAGGTGCGGTAGCTCAGTCGGTAGAGCAAAGGACTGAAAATCCTTGTGTCGCCGGTTCGATCCCGGCCCACACCACTTTTAAGGAATGAAACCCACGCTGGTCGTGGGTTTT